>Ga0210049_1000021_pt1 | contig 96340 bp, 91 predicted proteins | sample CryGeyCG2014_300_2_FD_183964 | JGI IMG/M metagenome (GOLD analysis project Ga0210049, IMG submission 183964) | Groundwater microbial communities from aquifer - Crystal Geyser CG06_land_8/20/14_3.00 (SPAdes) (version 2) | ecosystem: Environmental > Aquatic > Deep subsurface > Groundwater | place... | reverse complement strand
GTGGTGAGGGGTGAAACCCTGAACCCGACGTGGTGAGGGGTGAAACCCTGAACCCGACGTGGTGAGGGGTGAAACCCTGAACCCGACGTGGTGAGGGGTGAAACCCTGAACCCGACGTGGTGAGGGGCCCTCCATTTGGCCTGTGATCGAAAATGAAATTTGTGGATGAAGCAAAAATCCATGTGAAAGCGGGCGATGGTGGAAATGGTTGTATCAGTTTTCGGAGAGAACGGTTTATCCCCAGAGGAGGTCCAAACGGCGGTGATGGAGGGAAAGGCGGGGACGTGATCCTTCAGGCCGATGCTCAATTTACTACCCTTCTCGATCTAACCTACCCAAAACAATTTCGCGCCCAAAAGGGAAGTCACGGTAAAGGAAAAGACCAAACCGGAAAGAATGGAGAGGATTTCATCATTCGAGTTCCGGCCGGCACCCTTGTCCGAGAGGATCAGACAGGGGAAGTGCTCCAAGATCTTCTCTCTGATGGCCAACGATTTGTAACGGCACAAGGAGGTCGGGGCGGTCGAGGAAATGCCCGGTTTGCCACGCCCACGCTGCGTGCTCCCCGCCGTGCCGAAAAAGGTGAAAAAGGGCAGGAGTATACCCTTCGTCTCGAATTGAAGCTTCTCGCCGATGTGGGACTTATTGGTTATCCCAATGTCGGAAAATCCACCCTCCTTTCCAGAATATCCTCTGCCAGACCGAAGATCGCAGACTATCCCTTCACCACGCTTGTTCCCAATCTGGGCGTCGTGAACCGAGAAGATCACCGACCCTTTGTCGTCGCTGATATTCCAGGATTGATCGAAGGCGCTTCAAAAGGAGCTGGGCTAGGATTGACTTTTCTCCGGCATATAGAGCGGACGCGCCTTCTCATTCACCTCTTGGATATCTCAGAAGGCCCTTCTCGCGATGCGGTGAAGGACTTTCATGCCCTCAACCATGAATTGGAGGCCTACAACCCTTCGCTTCAGAAAAAAACTCGACTCGTTGCCCTCAACAAAATAGATCTTCCATCAGTGCGGGAAAGGGCAACGGCTATTGAAAATCAATTTGAGAAGGTGGGACATCGACTTTATTTAATCTCCTGCCAAACAGGAGAAGGAGTGGAAGAACTGACGGAGGCGGTGTCTCGGACACTCGAATCCATTTCGGATCAGGACCATGGGTAACAAGGATATTCGTAAAAAGATATTGGGAAAGGTAAGACGAATCGTTGTGAAAGTGGGCTCCAGTATTTTGGCCTCTGTCGAGAAAGGGCTCCATTACGAGGTTTTCTCCCATTTGACCAAAGAGATTTCGGATTTGAAGCGCCAAGGCTATGAGATCGTTTTGGTCTCTTCGGGCGCCATTGCGGCAGGAATGGAGAAATTGGGTTATAAGACCCGTCCCCAAGCCATCACCCAGAAACAGGCGACAGCCGCCGTGGGTCAGACCCGGTTGATGAATATCTATGAAAACTACTTTTCGCATTTTCAGCAGATGGTCGCACAGGTTCTTCTGACTCACGATGATTTGAGCCGCCGGCGGAGATTCCTCAATGCCCGCAATACCTTGCTGACCCTTCTCAAACTCGGGATCATCCCCATCATTAATGAAAACGACACCGTGGCGGTGGACGAGATCAAATTTGGCGATAATGACAATCTTTCCGCTCTGATCACCAACCTGATTGGGGCGGATCTTCTCATTATCCTGACAGACATCGAGGGGCTTTGTGATTCGGATCCCCGGGTGAACCCGAATGCCCGATGCATTCCTCTGGTGGAGGAGATTGATGTGGACATGGGGGGAATCGTCGGGGGGACGAAAAGCGAGACGAGCGTTGGAGGAATGATTAGTAAGATCCAAGCCGCCCGAAAGGCATCCCGCTTCGGAATCCCCACAGTGGTGGCACGTGGAACCAAGGAAGGAGTTCTCCATCAGATCTTAAAGGGAAAGGAGATCGGGACGCTGATTCTTCCGAAAGGGGAAGCCCTGAGCAGTCGGAAACATTGGATTGCTTTTAACCCGAAACCAAAAGGAGAGGTCATGGTGGATGACGGGGCGAAGAAAGCCATTGTCCAGAAAGGAAAGAGCTTGCTCCCATCCGGTGTGGTGAAAATCAGAGGAAGTTTCGATCGAGGGGATTTGGTCACCTGTCAGGGACCTCGTGGAAAACAGTTCGCCAGGGGGTTGGTTAACTACAGCGCTACGGAACTTGAAAAAATCAAAGGCCTTCGAAGCGATCAGATCGAATCGACCTTGGGCTATAAATATTCTGATGAAGTGATTCATCGTGATGACTTGGTAGTTTTATGAAAAAGAAAAAGGATTTCAGGACAGAGGTGAGAGAGATGGCCAGAAAGGCTAAGGAGGCCTCTTATCAACTAGCCCAACTTTCCCCCGCCACAAAAAATAAGGCTTTGGTCGAGATGGCGAAGGATCTGGACCAGCATCAGGAGTTACTGATCAAAGAGAATCGAAAGGATCTTGGCGCTGGTGAAAAGGCGCATTTCTCTTCGCCATTGATCGACCGTTTAAGATTGACTCCTTCGGTAATCCATGGGATGGCGGAAGGGCTTCGGGAAGTGGCTCGTCTTCCCGATCCAGTGGGCGAAGTCGTTAAGATGTGGAAAAGACCAAACGGCTTGATGGTTGGAAGGATGAGGATTCCCATCGGTGTCATTGGAATCATCTATGAATCGAGGCCCAATGTAACCGTCGATGCTTCAGGCCTTTGCCTCAAATCAGGCAACAGTGTCATCCTAAGGGGAGGGTCAGAAGCCTTTCATTCGAATCAGGCTATCGGACAAATTCTTCGAAAAGCCCTTGTCAAGATGGGACTCCCGCAGGAGGCAATCCAGATCTTTCCTCATACTGAGAGAGAGGCTATCCGAGAGATGCTCCAGTTGGAGGATGAGATTGATCTCATCATCCCCAGGGGAGGAGAAGAGCTCATTCGATTCGTGACGAATCATTCAAAGATTCCTGTCATCAAACATTATAAAGGAGTCTGCCATATCTTCGTGGATGAGACCGCTGATCTGGAGATGGCCACCCGGGTCTGCCTCAATGCAAAAGTCCAGAGACCAGGGGTGTGCAATGCCATGGAAACCCTGTTGGTTCATGAAAAGGTGGCAGGTCGTTTCCTCCCAAAGGCAGCGAAAACTCTTCAGAAAGAAGGGGTGGAACTGAGGGGATGTTCTCGGACGAAAAAAGTCCTGTCTCATATTAAGGAGGCGCGAGAGGAGGATTGGTTTCAAGAATATTTAGACCTCATTCTCTCGATCAAGGTGGTGAAGGGGATTGAAGAAGCCATCGAGCATATTGCGAGGTATGGTTCGTCCCATACAGAAGCCATCATCACCTCTGATTATCAGAATGCGCAGAGGTTTTTAAAAGAAGTCAACTCCTCCTGTGTCCTGGTCAATGCCTCCACAAGATTCAATGACGGATTCGAGTTGGGCCTGGGCGCAGAGATCGGAATCAGCACTTCCAAACTCCACGCCTTTGGCCCCATGGGATTGGAGGAATTGACCACGACTAAATTTATCGTTTATGGAGAAGGACAAATACGAGGATAAATCTTAAATTCGAAGCACGAAATCCGAAACTCGAAACAAATTCAAATGTTCAAAACACAAATGATCGAAACAAAAAAATGTCTTAAAATTTGAAATTTGAATTTAGGATTTATTTCGGATTTCGATATTCGGATTTCGGATTTATGGCAAAACAAGAGGGGGATTAGGACATTAAAAAAGAGCCGGCCGACAGAAGAATCGGGTTATTTGGGGGGACCTTCAATCCCATCCATCTAGGTCATCTCAGGGGTGCCGAAGAAATTCGGGAGGCATTCCACCTTGAGGAGGTCATCTTCATCCCTTCCTCCATTCCACCCCATAAGGTGACAGAAAAAATCATTGAGGCGAAGCACCGACTGGAAATGGTGGGGTTGGCCACATCAAACAACCCCCATTTTTCTACCAGTGACATTGAACTCCTAAGGCCTGGAAAATCTTACTCTATCGACACCATCCGATTTTTTCGGGAGAGACATCAGGATGCTCTCTTCTTCATCCTGGGAAGAGATGCCTTTGTAGAGATTGAGACGTGGAAGCAATTTCAAAATCTCTTTTCTCTTTGCCACTTTATTGTGATGGCCCGACCGGGATCTCAAAAAGACTCTTCATCCTCACTACTCCCAGAGGCCTTGATCCCAAACTTTCGATATGCCCCTGAGGAAAAAGCCTGGATCCATCTCTCAGGCCACCTGCTCTATTTCAAAGAAATCTCGTTTCTCGATATCTCTTCTACAAAGGTCAGGGAGTTGATCGAAAAGGGGGAGTCTGTGAGGTATCTGATCCCTGCCGAGGTGGAGGCTTATATCACAAAACATGGGCTTTATCGGAAGAGCCCATGACTTAATAAATGCATTTTTTATCATTTTTTATTTGTTATCTAAATTTTTTCTGGTATAATGCTAAACTCAAAAATATCCCTTAGGAGGATATGGTCACCGATTCGAAAACAAAATCCTTGCTCTGCTTGAATGCGGCACTTGAAAAGAAGGCCTTAGACCCGGTTCTTCTAGAGTTGAAAGGGGCGGCCTCCTTTACCGATTATTTCCTCCTCTGCAGCGGCAAATCTGATCGCCAAGTCCAGGCCATTGCCCAAGGGATTGAAGAGGCTCTCAAAAAGAAAGGGGTTCGACCTTTTGGCCAGGAGGGGATAACCGGGGGAAAATGGATTTTGATGGATTATGAGGATGTGGTCGTCCATATCTTTCTGGAACCTGTGAGAAAATTCTACGATTTGGAGGGGCTCTGGATCGACGTCCCCCGAATTGATCTCCAAAAAGGAGGAAGTATTGGTTAAGGGACAGGTTAAAGCCCCGGTTAAAACACAAGCGGATCAGAAAAAAGGACTGGATAAACTGGATAAAAAGACGATCACGAAGTTTAAAAAAATTCTCCTCAAGGAACGGGAGCACATCGTCGGTGAGGTCAAACAGATCGTTGAATCTTCAAAGGAAATGGGGCAAGATGGCATTCAGGACATTGGGGACGAAGCCGCCAATATTTATAACAAACAAGTCTTGCTCAGCTTAAATGAGAATGAGCGAATGAGGCTTCAGGAGGTGGATGAATCTTTAGATCGCATTGAGAATGGGACCTATGGGATCTGCGAGGAGTGCGGAGGCCCTATAAGTTTAAAACGACTCGAGGTTCGATCGGTGGCGAAATATTGCGTTCCTTGCTTAACCAAGCTGGAAAAAGGAAAGTTATAGAAAAATGTTGGTAAAACTGTTATTGATTATCATTCTGATCGTGATCTGTGTTTTCTGTTATCTGTCTTTGGTCAATCCCTTGGATGTGGAATTCCATTTTTTTGGAGAGGCCATTCCCACTGACCTCTCTACCATCATGATCTCCTCTTTTGTATTGGGTGCGATGTTGGTCTTCATCAGCACCTTGACCCGAGATGCCAAACGGGCCGTCGAGGACTATCTAAAATCTCGCCAAAAAAGGAAAGAGGAATCCCTCAAGGAGGAATTGAATAAGGGGATGGATGTTTTTCTTCAAGGGAATCTGGCGAAGGCCAAAACCCATTTCATTGAGGTGTTAAAAAGAGATCCCACACAGATCGATCTCTATCTCCGACTCTCGGAGATTGCCATCCAAGAGGGGAATGATCAGGATGCCCTTCATTGGTTAGGGAGAGCGGAACTGATCGATATGAGGAATTTAGACATCCTCCTCCGTCAGGCAGGGGTATACCAGCGCATGAAACGATTCGATGAAGCCATCCGGACCCTGAACCGCGCCATCGGTTTGGATGAGACGAATCTCAAAGCGCTAAAAAGTTTGAGGCAGATTTATCGGGATAGCAGAAGGTGGGAGGAGGCGATCCGAATCCAAAGGTCCATTCTCAAATTCACCAAGGGAAAACAGGCAGAGGAGGAGGAGACCCTATTCTATTTGGGATTGAAATATGAGCGCGCCAGAGATCTTTTGAGCCGTGGGGGAGAACAAAATGTGGAGAATGCCCTGAAAGAGGCTAAAGAGATTATTCGAGAACGCAAGACCTTTCAACCCGGATTTGTTTTGCTAGGTGATATCTACCTCGAAAAGGGAAAATGGGCTACTGCCGGGAATATTTGGGGAAAGAGCTTCACCCGATTCAAATCGATTGTCTTCACCCTTCGTTTGGAGGAACTTTATCTCAGCCGAGAAGATCCAAGCACCCTCCTCCGCATCTATCAAAGGGCGCTGAAGCACGATCCTGAAAATTGGGTGCTCGCCTTCTTTTATGCCAAGCTTTGTTTGAGATTGGAAATGTTGGATGAAGCTCTTGAGGAGATCAACGAAATCAGTTTAAGGGTGAAGGATTTCCCCGCCCTCCACAGGCTTCTCGCAGAAATCTACCTCCACAAAAAAGACTTTGGTCGTGCAGCCCAAGAATTTGAAAAGACTTTCGAATTGAGCGGGACTTCCTACCTTTCCTTCTCTTGCGCCACCTGCGAAAAAGAATCGAAAGAATGGATTGCCTACTGCCCTCAATGTCATCAGTGGAGCACCTATACGATCAAGGAAGCCGAGAAAGCGATTCTTTTGCCTTCTCCTTCTTTTCCTGAAAGGGTTCACCTCCCATTGTAATTTTCTATATTCCATTCACCCATTGTGTCTTTTCCGCCTACCCTGCCTGCGGTGGGCAGGCGACAGGCCAGCATAAGCTGGAATGAAATATGGAATTTCAATCAACACTCTTCCAGTTTTTCCTCCCCCCGCAATGCCCCTGTTGCGAAAGACTTTTAGAAGAGGACCAACAAGGATTCTGTTCAAATTGTCTTTCAGAGATCCGCTGGATCGAACCTCCATTCTGTTCCATTTGTGGAATTCCCTTTATCTCTAAAGAGGTTGAAAGCCATCCCTGCGGCGCTTGTGTGACTCACAGAAAATATTTTACAATGGCAAGGGCTTGGGGAGCCTTCGAAGGGTCTCTCCAGGAGGCAATCCATCGTTGGAAATATGAAGGAAAGACTCGTCTCACCCCTTTTTTTGCGGAATGGATGGTAAAAGGTTTGAATCGTTATTGGGAACCTGACTCTCTCGATCTTCTGATCCCTGTCCCGCTATACACCCAGCGATTGAGGGAAAGAGGGTTTAATCAAGCCCTCCTCCTCGTGAAGGAGTTAAGCCGTCGGACAGGGATCCCTTATCGAAAAACGATCCTTCAAAAGAAGAAACCCACCATTCCTCAAGTGAATCTCAGCGGCGCAGAACGGGAAAAGGGGTTAAGGGGGGCTTTCCATATTATCCGAAACGAAGAACTGTTAGGGAAGTCGGTCCTTTTAGTCGATGATGTTTACACCACTGGAGCTACGGTCAACGAATGCTCAAAGGTGTTATTGAGAGGGGGAGCAGAAAGGGTAGATGTCCTCACATTGGCACATGCCCTCAAAACGTCATAAAATTCGAAGCACGAAATCCGAATTTCGAAACAAATTCCAATGACCAAAATTCAAAACTCTAAGTTTTGGAATAAACTACGTTTGGAAAATTTGATCATTTGGATTTAGGATTTGCCTGCCCTGTTAAGTACGCTTTGAGTTACTTCTGGTTGATGGATTGCGATCCGTCTGGAAAAGAAAAATCGTCAGTATCGGGGGAAATTACTTAACAGGGTAAAGATTTCGATATTCGATATTCGGATTGATAGCTTTGAATTGGCATGAAAGAGGTTGAAGAAAAGTAAATGCGACGACGTAAAAAATGGACCTTTATCTGGATATTGATTCCGATCATCGTTGTCGGAGCCTTCATTCTTTTATCGATCAATTATCTCCTCGACCCTAATATTTATCGGAATATCCTTCAGAAATCCTTGACCACTGCCCTGGACAGAGAAGTCTCCATTGGGAAGGCAAAAATAAGTTTATGGGGCGGAGTAGGAATCGCCTTTGAAGATTTCCGAATAAAAGATCGCTCCCTGACCTTCGATCTCCTTCAGTCCAAAAAACTGATTTTGGGGGTCAAGCTTTTCCCTCTCCTCAAAAGGGAAATCAAATGGAAACGAATCATTATCGATCGGCCTACCTTTTATCTCATCAGGGATAAAAACGGTCAATTCAATATCTTTTTCGACGGTCCTTTGACCGGTGAAAAATTGAAGGAAACACAAAAGAAGATTTTGGAGGCGCTCGCCTCCCTTTTCGGAGGCTCCTTAGCCCTCCGAGATGGAGAGATTTTCTTCTCAGACGAGAGCCTAAGTGATTTACCCTTGAAAACAGAGGTGCGATCTTTCAACCTTGAACTCTCGAAGGTCTCCTATCGTAAAGCCTTTCCGTTTCGAATCCATGGGAGGATCCTTCATTCCAAAAAAGAAGGCGAGTTTTCCATCAATGGAACAATCCAAAATATTCCTGAGGATCTAGATTTTTCAAAAGGAAGAGTGGAGGCGGAAGTGAAGATCAAAGGAATGGAAACGTTTCATTTCTGGCCCTATCTCAAAATGTTGCTTCCCATGAAAACAATTTCTGGGATCCTCGACCTGAAGGCTTTTTATCAAGGAGACTTCCAGGGAACCTTCAAGACCTCTGCAAAAATCGCATTTAAAGAGCTCCTTTTCGACTATCCCCAAGTTTTTTCATCTGTTCTAAAACCGAAGTGGGTGAATATCGACTTTGAGGCTGACTATAATTCAAAAGATTTCAATATCCCCCGATTCTCTATCGAATTGCCGGAGGTATGGGTCAAAGCGAAGGCGAGGATTTATGACATTGGGTCGAAGGAAATGGGCATGGAAGCTGAAGCGCAAAGTAGCCCCTTCGATGTGGCAGAAGGAAAGAAATTCATCCCCTTCCGGATCATCACTCCAGACGTCTCTGATCATCTTTACCGGTCAGAAGGAAAGGGCTCTTTCCAAATCGTGTCCGTCAGGCTCGCAGGAAAGATGCCCGAGATTGATCACTGCGATCAACCGGCGAATGCCCATGTCCTCTCCATCGAGGGAAAACTCGATGGGGCTTGGTTGAAACTCCCCTGGAACTTCCCACCTTTTGAAGATCTCAAAGGCCAACTTCTTTTTCAAAAAGGCCATCTCTATCTAAAAGGGGCTGATGGAAGGATCTTTCATTCGACTCTGGAGAAAATCAACGGCATTTTCTATGAGCTTCTGCATGTTCCTACCCTTCAAATCGAGTGTCAGGGCAAATTCGATTTGTTGGATCTCCCCTCTCTCGCAAAGGCTGAAGGATTCCCGGAAGAATTCAGCCGTGCCCTTTCGCCCTTCCACATTCTTTCCGGAAAGGCACAATATTCCCTCTCTGCTAAAGGACTCCTGAAGCCTCCCATCCGTTTCCAGCATCATGAGATCTTTCATCTTTCAAAAACCCGGCTCACTCATCAACAAATTCCATTTCCAATCCAACTGGGAGAGGGACGAGTAGAGCTTTCCAACAAAGAGATTCAATGGTCAGAGACAAAGGTGGAGTTTGGGTATTCCTCTCTGATGATGAATGGTTTTTGGAAACACGGAGAGAAGGATCCTCCTCTCGAGATCATGGCCAAGGGAAGAATGGATCTCAAAAATCTTTTTGCTCTTCTTCAAACTCCTATCTTTCCTGAAGAAGTGCGATCGAAAACAAATGGATTCGAAGCCATTTCAGGAACAAGCCAAATCTCATTCAAGGGAAACACCCTTCCAGGAACTTCCCATTTCTCTTATGAAGGGGCGTTTTCCCCAAGGGAAGCATCACTCCTGCAAAAGGGAAATCCTGTCCCTCTCGTTTTTAAGGAAGGGCGGATCTCGTTTTCCAACCTGGGGATGGGTTTTTCAAAGACGAAGATCCAATCGGGTAGTTCCTCTCTGACCTTGGATGGATTCATTAGGGAAGGAAATGTGAGTCTCTCTACATGGGGTTCGATTGATCTAAAGCAACTATTCTCGCTCATAAAATCGCCACTCTTTCCAGATCAGATCCGATCGCAGCTGGAAGGGATTCAAGAACTCAATGGAGGGGCGCAGGTTCGTCTGAAATGGATGGGAAAGATGGAAAAATGGATCGGCGCCTTAAAAGAAGGGGAGATCCGATTGAAAGAGATTAACCTTCAACATCGGGAGATTCCTGTTCCTCTTTCCTATATTGAGGGCTCCCTTTTTGTAACCCCTGAGCAGATTCGATTTGATGAGTTGAAGGGAAAGTTGGGAGATTCTCCCGTCACCGTTTCCGGCGCCCTCTCCCGAGGCTCCCCTTCTTCTCCTGTCTCTCCCCGAAAGGCTGGAAAAGGTCCAAGCTTGCCGGAATCGGGTAGACGGCTCTCTCTTCAGATCTCTTCTCCACAACTGGACCTTGATCCGCTCTTTCCAAAGAAAGAAGGAGCCCCTCCAACTTCTTATGAAAAGATGAGGGATTGGCTTTCAAATTGGTCGATCGATGGCAAGGTGCAGATCGACAAAGGGAAATATCGAAGCCTTCATTATCAAGACCTGAAGGGAGAGATGAAGACGGTCGATGGGACATTATTCGTCCGCCCCTTTCAATTCAAAGGAGATGGAGGGGACTTCTGGGGGGAGGGATGGATAAAACCCACAGAAAAAGGAATAAGATTTGAGATCAAGCCCCGTGTCTCCAATATGGAAGCCAAGGCCTTTATCCGAACCCTCTTCCAAAAAGGGGAGGGGGAAAAGGTAATGATCACCGGAAGAGTTCATGTCGATAAAGTAGAGTTAAGAGGAGAGGGAGAGAATTCTCAAAAAATGAAAGAATCACTCAACGGGAGTTTGAGGTTTGAAATCAAGGATGGAGTGATCGAACGATTCAATATCCTTTCCAAAATCTTTTCAATCCTCAATGTCTCTCAATGGTTCAAAGGAAGGCTCCCCGATTTAAAAACAAAGGGACTTCCTTACCACAATATGATGGCGACGATTCATGTCAAGGATGGTTTGGCCTCCACGGATGATTTCTTGGTGGATAGCGATGCCATGAGGATTACTCTCATAGGAAAGGTCAATCTGGGTAAGAATTTGATAGATGCGAGGATAGGTGTTCATCCTTTAGTCACGATCGATACGATATTAAGTAATCTCCCCATTGCGGGTTATATTCTTACAGGCAAGGATAAAGGTTTCATCTCTTATTTCTATGAAGTGAAAGGAAATTTGGGTGATCCAAAGATTGAGGCCATTCCCCTAAAAAGCATCGAAGAACCTTCTTGGGGAATCATAAAGCGCCTACTCGAAATGCCACTGAGACCTTTCCAGAAAAATTCTTCATCGAAATAACAATTTTGGACTTATCCTGAACCATGTAAGGTTCAGGGCTGCCATGCACCCTATGTGGTGCATGGCGCTTACTCGAAACCCCTCTCAGACCATTCCAAAAGACTCCTTCTACCGATAAGTAGGGAACGGTTTGGCTCCGCCCCAGAGGGGCTTCTGCCCCGGAGGGAAACCGTTCCGTACAGGAGTTCAGAGTTAAAATTTTGAAAAGCTCTATACAAATATTTTTTTTCACAAATTAAGTTTCTTCTTGACAAATAACAATATGTTGTTGTAAACATATTCAGTCACACTAAATATAGCCCATCTAAAAATCTTTTTTAATCCGTCTTTCACAAAATAGGGTGAGATAAAATGGCAACCGTGATCGATATCAAAGGGGATCATCAGGAATTTAAAGAAGAAGTTGAAACTACAGATATGGCCCTCTTCGTCCGCACTTCGGATGAAGCGATGCTGGGCTGGGATCGGCAAAGAATTGTCGACGCCCTCATCCGTGAGACCTATGTGGATTTCGATACAGCAAAGGAGATCGCTCAGGAGGTGGAGGACTTGATTGCCACCTCTAAGATCAAAATGATCACTGCCCCTCTCATCCGTGAACTCGTGGACACCAAACTGGTCGAAAGGGGACTCGAGCAGGCCCGCAAGATGCACACCCGCTTGGGAATGCCTCTCTATGATGTCGATCAGCTCATCCTCCATCCCAATAAAGAGAATGCTAATGTTCCTCATGGACCTGAAGCGACCAATCTCACCTTAGCCGAAAGGATCAAAAAGGAATATGCCCTGCTTTCTGTCTTCTCTCAGGAAATTGCCGATGCACATATGCGCGGGGATATTCATCTCCACGATCTGGGTTTTATTGATCGGCCTTATTGTAGCGGTCAATCCCTTGAATACATCAAACGCTTTGGACTGAGCCTTCCCAACTCGATCGCCATGGCCAAGCCTGCCAAACATCCTGAAGTGTTGCTCGCCCATATGGTGAAATTTGCTGCAGCCCTCCAGAGTCATTTTGCTGGAGCGATCGGTTGGGATTCTATTAATCTCTTCTTCGCACCCTATCTGGTCGGGATGTCGGACCAAGAGCTGGAACAATTGGCTCAGATGATGATCTTCGAATTCTCCCAGCAAGCTGTCGCCAGAGGCGGACAGGCCATCTTCACCGACCTCAATCTCTATTGGGAGATCCCCAAACACTTTGAAAATGTGCCTGCCATCGGACCGGGTGGGGAGTTTACAGGAAAGACCTACAGCGATTATTTGGGAGAATCCCAACGCTTTGCCAAGGCGCTCTTTGACATCTATCAAGAAGGAGATGGATCCGGAAGGCCCTTCTTCTTCCCAAAACCGCTGGTTCATATTACCGAGAAATTCTTTAAAACCCCTGGTCATATGGATTTTCTCTACCACATCTGTGATGTCGCTTCTGAGAAGGGGAATACCTACTTCGTCTTCGATCGCGGGGAGACAGCCAAAATCTCTGAATGCTGCCGCCTCAGTTTTAAATTGGATCAAACAGACCTCGAAGATGCCAAACAACCCTGGAAGATGCGATACTGCGCCCTCCAGAACGTGACGCTCAATCTTCCAAGAATCGCTTACCTGGCGAAAGGGGAAGATTCTAAGCTCTTTTCTAAAATCGCTGAGTTTGTCCAAATGGCGGTGAAGGCCCATCTGGAAAAGAAACTCTTTATTGAAAAACTTCTCTCTTTAGGAGAAAAGGGGCCCTTGGCGTTGCTGGCCATGGAACGGGATGGATCTCCTTATTTGAGGATGCACCGCGCCAGTTTTTTGGTGGGTATGGTGGGGCTCAATGAATTGGTTCAAATTCATACCGGGCAGGAGATGCATCAATCCAAACAAGCTTTTAAATTCGGCCTTAAGGTGATTGCCCATATGAAATTACTGGTGGACAAGTTCAGCCAGCGCTATGGAATGCGTTTTGTTTTGGAACAGACACCTGCAGAATCCACAGCCTACCGATTTGCTAAATTAGACCTTAAATTTCATTCCCCCCAATCAGGACACATTGTGAAAGGCGATCTCTCAAAAGGAGAAGTCTATTATACGAACTCCACCTACTTGAACAATTCTGCCGTGTTGAATCCTATTGAGCGGGTGAGGCAAGAAGGTCTCTTCCATCCTCTGATCGAGGCTGGGGCATTGACTCATATCTGGCTGGGTGAGGCAAGGCCTTTGAAGTCATCGCTGGCCAATTTTGTGATTAAAACTTTTCAGTTGACCCAAAACGACCAGGTCGCCTTCTCTCCGGAGTTCACCACCTGTAATCGCTGCTATCGGACGAGCCGGGGCCTTCGGTCATCGTGTGTTTACTGTGGATCTGAGGATGTGGATGGCATTACACGGATCACTGGTTATTTCACTAAAGTCTCCAGTTGGAATAAAGGGAAGATTGGAGAACTCCGGAACCGGTATCGGAACCAGACCTTCTTAAAAGAAAAGGAAGAAGGGATGGCGCTGGAGTCTTAATCAATTAACAATTAGCATGGATCAATTCTCAATGATCATTTTTTATTTTGCACTGATTCATTAAGGGGGAGGGAATGGGATTAATAAAAATTTTTACGAAAGCGAAATGCCCGAGATGTCCTGCTGTCAAAGAGATCGGAACGGAGTTAAAGAAGGAAGGAGTGCCCGTTTTGAATTACGATTTGGATACGATCGACGGCCTGGCCGAGGCCTCCTTTTATAGCATTCTCTCCACCCCTTCCATTGTCATCGAGGATGAGGAGGAGAGGGAGGTGATCAGTTGGAGGGGAGTGGTCCCGACTCTCCAGGAAGTGAAGCGGCACCTGTTCAGGGGTATTCCCTGAATCGAATCATCTCTTGAAACGATGTCAATCGACCATGATCGAGATCAAAGGATTTTTAGAAACTTCCTTTTTGGATTGGCCAGGGAAACTCTGCTCGGTGTTTTTCCTTCCCTACTGTAATTTTCGCTGTCCTTACTGCCACAACCATCCCCTTGTTTTCAATCCTGAGCAGTATGTTACCATTCCGTTGGAAGATATTCTCACTCGTCTTCATTCTCTAAGAAATTGGATCGATGGGGTTTGCCTCACAGGTGGAGAGCCTACCCTTCATGCTGATCTTCCTCTTCTGATTCGAGAAATAAAACGACACAGATTTTTAGTCAAACTGGATACCAATGGTTCAAACCCTCAGATGTTAGAAAATTTGATTGAGACAGGAGAGATTGATTTTGTTTCCATGGATGTAAAGGCGCCCTTAGACCCATTTCGTTATTCCCGCTCCACCGGTCTTCCCATCAACCTAAAACCCATTTCGGAGTCGATCGAAATCCTAAAGAGAGGAAAGGTGGAATATGAATTTCGAATGACCGTTGTTCCAGGACTCCATAGAGAGGAAGACATTCAGACCCTCGGGGATCAGTTGAGAGTGGGCCGAAGATTCGTCCTCCAGAACTTCAATCCAGAAAATCCATTGGACCCTTTATTGAAAAACAGCGTTCCTTATGATCTAAAGGTATTGAAGAAAATCGAAAAAGAAGTCCAGGAAATCCTGTGATCGCCTTTGTATCTTCAAAGTTAATTTGATATACTTGCCTTAACCAACAAATAGCATAGCGCAGAGCACATAGAGCATAGCGTTAAAATCCTTTTGGCTATGGGCTTTGCTCCGAGCTCTATGGGGTTTTTTGGATAAAGATATGCCATCTCTTTCGCTAAAAGAAATTCGAACAAAGGTGGAGGCGTTGGAGAAGGAAATTCGTCTCCAGAGATCAATCCTCAAAGTCATCCCAGAGCCATTTTTCATCCTTGACCGAAAAGGAGATTTTCTAAAGGTGAACCCAAAAGGAATGGAAATATTGGGGTATCCTCCGGAAGAACTTCAGCAGAGAGTCTTTATGGATGTCGTTCCTCTCGAAGATCTCAACAGGATTCGAGAAGGGTTTGAGGAGATGAGACAAGGGAATGAGGTTCGTTTCAGGACACAGATTACCAGTCGGTTAGGAGAACGGATTCCTGTCGAGTTCTTCGGGACCCTCACGGAGGATGCCTTTTTCATTATATTGAAAGATTTGAGAGAGAGGATCGAGATTGAAGAGGAGTTTGAAAGGGCGAAGAAGGAGCTCGCCGAAAAGAATCGAGAAAGAGATCTATACGCCCGGGAACTCCAGGTGATCAGAGACCTTTATAAGGAGAAATTGAAGGAGATCGAGGTAATGAAAGAGGAAGCGGTGCTTCTCTCTTATACCGACGATCTCACCGGAATCTATAACCACCGTTTTTTTATCGAACAACTGACTCTGGAAGTGGATCGCCAAAAACGCTATCCCACCTCTCTCTCCCTACTCATGATCGATATCGACTATTTTAAAAATTACAACGACACCAATGGCCATCTGACTGGAGATCAGGCGTTGAAGGCCATTGCCTTTCTTATCCAGCGGGGGGTCCGGCAAACCGATATCGTCGCCCGTTATGGAGGAGAAGAGTTTTCGGCGATCTTAATCAATGCAGGAAGGGAAAAGGCTTTAGAGATTGCGGAGAGGGTGAGAAGCAATGTGGCTGACGCTCGTTTTCCCAACGAGAGCGCCCAACCCAATAAAGATTTAACCGTGAGCGTGGGAGTCGCTACATTTTCCTCTCCCATCTCTACCCTCACCGATTTAATTCGTGAGGCAGATAATGCTCTCTACCGGGCAAAAAAAGGCGGCCGTAATCGCATCGAGGGATGAGATGAAGACCGTGGTCGTCACTGCCGCGTTGATTATCGAACAAGGGAAAATCCTTGTCACCCAGAGAAATGCCGATTCCTCCCATGGATTCCTCTGGGAATTTCCAGGAGGGAAGGTGAAGGAGGGGGAAGAACCGAGGAAGGCCTTGCGGAGAGAGTTAATAGAGGAATTGGAGGTTGAGGTGGAGGTGGGGATGATTGATTTCATATTGGAGAAAAAAGCGAATTGGAGTAGAATGGGTTTGGGATAAACCATGGAGCAAGACCGAGTTCAAAGGTATGCTAAAAGTTTAGAAAGGACCATTCTAAACAACTGTCATTACTTGAAAGAAGCGATGGAGGACTTTCAGGAGATGTGTCGAATGGTCAGTCCCGACAAAAATGTTCCTGCAGGAATCGTCATCGATATCCGGGAGATCTATAAGGAGATCCGCAATCGACTGACAGAGATTAGGGCAATCGAGCAGCTCCTCCAGGGGAAATATCGGCAGTACTATCGTCGAGACTCTCTGCGCAACAAAGAGATCATGGAATTCGGATTCATCGCTAAAAATTGCTACTCCAAATTCGAATATACGATGATGCAGATAGAAGCGATGAAAAGGTTGAAAGAAAGCTCTCCCAAGGTGGAGCATCCGAGTGAACCCTTCCATTGGTTTCGCTCTAAAGAGAACCAGATTGTTATGATAAAAAATCTGAGAATGTTAACGGAACTGGATTACGAACCCACCCCTGATGGAGTAGGTGAGGAGAGACGTGATTTGTCTGATAGTCGAACCCTCACTCTCTTCCTGTTCAGCGGGGATCCATTCTCTCTTGACCGCCTTCAATCCCAGATCCAATTGCGAGAACACGATATTATAGAGCGATATAGCCAAGAGGAGGCCCGTGGAGTTTTGGTTCATTTGAGAAAGGTGGATCCTATTGAAGTGGAGAAGAAGTTTCAACAATTCATGGAGAGCAAAGGTTTGACCAAAGTCAAATGTCTCCTCCTGCCGATCCATTCCCCAAAAGATCTTGAGGGCGATCTATTAAATTTAGTCAAAACAACTTTGCGAGAGATGGCCGAGGGAAAATTAAAAACACTTTCGATTTGACACCTTCTTTTGAAGTCGTTATAAAGAGGTAATCCCCCTTGGTCCCCCTGAAGCTGTGAAAAAATTGCTTCAAGCTGAGAGGGCGGGTAGGGGTATCGGAAAAGTTTTACAGCGATACATTTTCGCGTTGACTACTCACGATGAAAAACTTCAATAATCGTCTTTACTTGCAGAGCCTTATTACCTCTACCTTCAAAAGAACCGCAATTGTAAAACTTTGAAGATATTCCTGCCCGACCGGCATTCCCAATTTTTTCACAGCTTCCCTTTAACAAAGGGGGATTTAGGGGGTTTTTCGAATTAAAATGGAATAGCCCATGGATCAGAACCTTAAAGAATTTTATTTCTTCAGCGATTTTTTAAACCGAAGGGTTTATAACACTTCCAGACAGAGGGTTGGCAAAATATCGGATTTAGTGGCCGAGAGAGCAGAGCCCTATCCAATGATCATTGGTATGATGGTCCGAACAAAGGGAAGAGAGATGTACCTTCCGTGGGAGAAGATCATTCAAATCGAGCCTCAGCTCACCCTCTCTGCGAAAGAGCTCATGGACCTTAAGACATCTCTTCCGGAAAAGGATATTATCCTTCTTAAGGAGGAGGTGATGGACAAACAAATTGTCGATACCTTCGGAGCAAAGGTGGTAAGGGTCAATGACCTCCACTTCCTTCGGGTGGATTACCGTTTAAGGCTGGTTCATGTCGATGCGGGATTTCGTGGACTGATGAGGAGGGTGGGGTGGGAGAAGTTAGTGGATCAGGCGCTCCGCTGGTTCTTTTCATATGTCCTTCCAAACCAATTCATCTCATGGAAATATGTTCAACTCCTTTCAGGTTCAGATCTCCTTCAACTCAGCGTGTCTCAGAAGAAACTTTCCCATCTTCATCCAGCGGATTTGGCCGATATCATCGAGGACCTCAGTGGTCGTGAACGATCCGCCATCTTCCACGCCCTGGATGCTGAGACAGCGGCGGAAGCCTTGGAGGAGATCGATCCAAAGATTCAGAAGGCCTTGATCGAGACCATCTCTGTGGAGAAGGCTTCTGATATTGTCGAGGAGATGTCTCCCAGTGATGCCGCCGACCTTCTCGCCGATCTTCCCGAGGAAAGAGCTGAGGAAATTCTTGAAGGAATGGAACAGGAGAAGGCGGAAGATCTGAGAGAACTCCTCGTCCATCCCGATGAGACAGCAGGCGGGTTGATGACCACCGCCTACCTCAGCCTGACCCCTGGAGTGACCGTAGAGACAGCCATTGCACGACTGAAGGCGGAAGCTCCCAATCTGGACATCATGGACTACATTTTCATAGTGGATGAAGAGGAGATCCTCCAAGGGGTGGTAAGCATTCGTGACCTTCTCACAGCCCATTCCCAACAAACCCTTGCCGAAATTCAACCCACAAGAGTGGTAAGTGTGAAACTGGATGAGGATCAGAATGAGGTGGTGGAGGCGTTTGCAAAATACGGATTCAGAGCCTTGCCCGTCGTGGATGAAGAAGGCCAACTAAAAGGAGTGATCGGTTTCCGCAGTGTCCTGGACGTATTGGCTCCGGATGCCGGGTAATCCCCTTAGCCGCATGTAATCCCCACAACCCCCCTTTAATAAAGGGGGGCGAGGGGGGATTTATTTATACGTGATAAGAAACCGTCATGACAAATTACATAAAATGGGTTTCGAGTTCGAAGCGCTCCCTGTGGAGAACCATAGGGCTTTTCTTCATTTTAATGGGGCCCGGCATCATCACCTCTAATGTGGATAATGATGCGGGCGGGATCACCACCTATTCTTTAGCTGGAGCAGAATTCGGACTCAAACTTATCTGGTCCCTGATTCCGATTATGATCGCCCTGATCGTAGTCCAGGAGATGGGCGCTCGCATGGGCGTGGTGACGGGAAAGGGACTTTCCGATCTGATTCGTGAAAAATTCGGCGCCAAAATTACTTTCTATCTGATGATCGGTGTGTTTTTAACCAATATGGGCAATGTCCTTTCCGAATTTGCAGGGGTGGCAGCAGGGATGGAAGTCTTCGGAGTCAACAAATTTATCTCCGTTCCTGTGAGCGCCTTTCTGGTCTGGTGGATGGTGGTCAAAGGAACTTATAAGTCCGTGGAGAAGGCGTTTCTCGTCGCCTGTGTGTTTTATATCTCCTATGTTATCACCGGTATCATCGTGAAGCCGGATTGGGGGTATGTCCTTGAACAATTTGTGCATCCCCAATTGAGTTTTCAGCCCTCAGAAACGACCATGCTCATTGGTGTGGTGGGAACGACGATTGCACCCTGGATGCAATTTTACCTCCAGGCTTCGATCGTGGAGAAAGGGATCAAGATAGAGGATTATAAATTCGCTCGATTTGATGTGGTCATGGGAGCGGTCATGGTCCACATCGTCGCCTTCTTCATCATTCTCGTGTGCGCAGAAACTCTTTTTAAGCACGGAGTCCGGATCGAGACAGCCAAGGATGCCGCTCTTTCCCTCGCTCCCTTAGCTGGTAAATACTGCACCTACCTCTTCGCCTTTGGATTGGTCAATGCCTCTCTCTTTGCGGCTTCGATCCTTCCCCTCTCCACCGCCTATCTCATCTGCGAAGGGTTAGGTTGGGAGGCTGGTATCGACAAAAAGTTTGCGGAGGCCCCTCAGTTCTATGGGTTCTATTCCTTAATTATCTTTTTAGGAGCGGGAATCATCCTTTATCCTAATTTGCCTCTGATCCCGATCATGTACTTCTCGCAGGTCCTCAATGGAATGGTTCTTCCCTTTATTCTCATCTTTATGCTTTTTCTCATCAATGATAAAAAGTTAATGATGAACCATACAAACGGCCCTGTCTTCAACGTCATCGCCTGGGTGACTTCAATCGTGATGATTGCTCTCACCTTACTCCTTATCATTCGAATGCTTTGATCTGTGTGGTGGGGAACTGAAGCTCCTGTCCATAGGGTGGAGCTTCCCGGAAATGAAATTTCTCTTTATATTGTGCCCCTTCCTGCCTGCCGGCCCCGGTCCCGACCGAGGGCGGGGCAGGCAGGGACCCCGCCTATAAGGCGGGGCTTGCGGGGCACTTGCCGGTCAAAGCTTGATTTTTAAATTGGCCTCGGTTAATTTTCATTTACTAGGAATTGAGGGAAGACCATGAATACCGTGATGATGGGTCCTGGAGCAATGGGAAGCCTCTTCGGGGGGCTCCTCACCCTTGTGGGAGAGGAACTCTGGTTGGTGGGTTACAGAAAGGAACAAATCGAAACGATTTGCTCATTCGGTCTCACCTTTGAAGAGAAAGGAAAGACGCAGATCATCCCGATGAATGCCACTCCTGATGTGACATCTGTTGGAAAAGCTGACCTGGTGATCTTTTTTGTCAAAACCTATGATACCGAAAAGGCGGTTTCAGATGCCCTAGTCCTTGAAAAAGAAGATACGATATTTCTTACCCTCCAGAATGGCCTCGGGAATGAAGACGTGATTTGTAAGCAGATTGATCGAAAGAAGGTGATGTTGGGAGTCACAGGTCATGGGGCGACGCTACTCAGACCGGGCCATATTCGCCATGCCGGATGGGGGAAAACTTTTATCGGGGAACTGGATCATCAAATGACCGATCGGGCCATTCGAATTGCTCAGATGTTTTGTAGGGCAGGAATTGAAACAGAGGTTTCCTCGAATATCCACGACAACGTGTGGGGAAAACTTTTGGTCAATGCAGGGATCAATGCCCTCACCGCTTTGACCGGATTTAAAAATGGTCAACTCGTGGATTATCCTGAAACCGCGAGATTGATGGAGAAACTTGTGTTTGAAGCGGCAGAGGTCGCCAGAAGAAAAGGGATTCATATCGAGGAAAATCCGATTGACAAAGTTCGAAAGGCAGCCGAAGCAACCAGAGAGAATCGTTCTTCAATGGGCCAGGATTTTGATCATAGACGGAGGACAGAAATTGACGCCATCAATGGAGCCGTCGTAAAAGAGGCAGAGCGTTTAGGGATCTCTATCCCTTACAATCAAATGATCACCGACTTGATCAAAGTCATCGAAAAAAGGTTCCATCAAGGCTAAAGCCTTGAGTTACGTCCGATACCCCGATATCGTAACTCAGCCCTTTAGGGCTGATCTTTAACGAGTCACCAACACCAGTCACCATCACGAAGAAGGGAGGTTAAGATGGACCGTAAAAAGATAACTCCGGTGGATATTCAGGCAATGAAGAAAGAGGGAAAGAAGATCACGATGCTCACGGCTTATGATTATCCCATGGCCCTGCTCGAAGACCGGGCTGGGATCGATATCATTCTGGTGGGAGACTCTCTGGGAATGACGGTCTTGGGTTATGAGAATACCCTCCCGGTCACAATGGATGAAATGATTCACCACACCAAGGCCGTGACCCGTGGGGCAAAATATGCTCTGATCATTGGCGATATGCCCTTTATGTCCTATAACACTTCGGAGAGGGATGCCATTATCAATGCCGGCCGATTCATGAAAGAGGCAGGAGCCGATGCTGTGAAGCTGGAAGGAGGTATCACGGTCAAGGATATTGTTAAAGCTCTTGTCAAAGCCGGCATTCCAGTGATGGGCCATATCGGGCTAACCCCTCAAACCATTTCAATGCTGGGAGGATTTAAGGTTCAGGGCAAGGATGCAGAAGGGGCTCAGAAGATTATTGACGATGCAGTACAGCTTGAAGATGCAGGGGCGTTCTCTGTTCTCCTCGAAGCCGTTCCAGCCCCCATTGCAAAGAGGATTACGGAGCGTCTGAACGTTCCAACCATTGGAATCGGTGCAGGTGTTCATTGCGATGGTCAGGTATTGGTTGTCCATGATATGCTGGGACTCTTCGATCGCTTCACACCTAAATTTGCCAAACGATATGTCAATCTGAGCGAACTGATGCTCAACGCCTTTGAATCATACAGAGAGGAGGTATCGAAAGGGACATTTCCAACAGACCAGCATAGTTTTCACATCGACGAGAAAGAGTTGAGTAAAATTAAATGAAAAGATCCGAATTTTTTAAACTTGAAATCGGATGAGGTTTGATATAATCTTCTTTCATAAGGAGGTGGTTGTATGCCGATTTCAGCCTATGTCTTTATTGAGTGTACGGCAGGGGCGGCCAGGGATGTGGCGAAGGAGGCCTCAAAGATACAGGGAGTGAAGCGAGCGAATGCAACGACAGGTCCTTATGATGTAATCGTCCTGGTAGAGGCCCCGGACATCAATATCCTTGGCGATTTCATCGTCACCAAACTCCAGGGACTTTCTGGCGTTCTCAGAACCCAGACCAACGTGATTGTGGATTAACACGCATTATTGGATCAACCCTAAAGGGTTGAGTTACAGAAGGATGTAAGGACTGTAACTCAAGGCTTCAGCCTTGATTATTGAAAGAGAAAGGAGGGGAGATCATGGGAAGTGTGGTCAAGAAACGCCGAAAGAAGATGCGAAAGCACAAACATAAAAAGCAATTAGACCGGGATCGTCATAAGAAAAAGAAATAATTGTTTTCATGCGAAGATATACCATTCATATTGTTCTTTTCATTTTGACAGTGGCCTCTACGTGGATCGTTGGAGGCCCTGCCTATTCTTTTGCGATTATCCTCATCCTCCTTGGACACGAAATGGGTCATTATTTAATGTCGCGGAGGTATGGGATAAGGGCGACTTTGCCCTATTTTTTGCCCTTTCCCCTTCCCCCTTTCGGGACTCTGGGTGCAGTCATTCGCATGGAAAGCACCGTCTCTTCTCGAAAGGCCCTTTTCGATACCGGTGTGGCAGGACCTTTTACCAGTCTTCTTCTCAGCATCCCTGCGATTGTAATTGGTTTAAAATTTTCCACGGTGGTTCCTGTCTCACACATTAAAGAGGGGGTGCTCCGCCTGGCAGATCCTCTCCTCTTCTCCTTCATCCAGCGCTTGGTCTTGGGGGAGGTTTCAGAAAATTATGAGATTTTTCTCCACCCCATTGGATTTGCTGGATGGGTTGGTCTTTTTGTCACTTCACTCAATCTCCTTCCCATCGGACAGCTCGATGGAGGCCACGTTGCCTATGGTCTTTTTGGAAGAAGGAGTCGGGCCATTTATCTAATCGCTATTGCTGTGATGGCTTTCATCACTGTATTTTACAATCCAGGATGGCTTTTTCTTCTCATCCTCATCATCCTCTTTGGCTTCCGGCACCCACCCCCATTAGATGATCAAACACCACTTGATGGTAAGAGAAAGTTTATCGGAGGAATAATTTTTCTCGCCTTTTTCCTCTCCTTCACCCCCGCTCCATTCCCCGAATATGTTGAGGAGATTAAACAACTCTTTCATTGGTTTTAGTCGCATAGGGCATGGAGCATAGCGCATAGTGTACTATTTTTTCTATGCTCTTTGCCCTATGCGCCATGCGATTTATCTACTTTGATGGCGCCACTTCAGAATTTCTTTGAGTGAAAGAGTATTGAGGACATCTTTGGCTTCGAGCCATCCCCTTCTTGCCACAGCCACTCCCAGACTGATCATCCACATTTGGTCTAAATGATGGGCATCGGTTCCTATCCCAACTTGTATTCCCATTTCTTTTGCTTTTCGGCAATGGATGTCGTCTAAATCGAGGCGCTCGAAGTAGGCATTGATCTCCAATGCTTTTCCATATTTCTTCGCAGTCTCCATCAACTCTTCAATCTCAACTTCATAAGGGTCTCTTGCTCCTAATAGTCTGCCGGAGGGATGGGCGAGGATATGGATGCAAGGATTTTCTAAAGCTCGAATGATCCTTTTCGTCATCTTTCCCTTATCCTGTTTGAATCCACTGTGGATGGCTGCTACGACGAAATCGAGCTTCTCTAACATCTTGTCGGGAAAGTCTAATTTTCCATCGGCAAGGATATCAACTTCTGTTCCTTTTAGAATTTGAAAGCCTTTCAGTTTTTCATTCAGGCGATCAATCTCCTCAATCTGTTTCACCAACCTCGATTCATCCAGCCCATGGGCGATCTTGAGGAACTTCGAGTGATCACAGATTGCTACATATTGATAACCCCTATCCTGAGCAACTCTGGCGATCTCTTCGATCGAAGAGGCGCCATCGCTCCATTTGGAGTGGACATGAAGGTCTCCCTTGATTTCGGATTCTTGAACCAATTTGGGGAGGCGTCCTTTCTGCGAAGCTTCAATCTCTCCACGGTCTTCACGAAGTTCTGGGTCGATCCAATCCATCCCCAGAACACGATAAACATCCTTCTCTTCTTTTCCCGCGATTTTTTTCTTTCCTTTGAATACCCCGTATTCATTGATCTTGATCCCCTTGGCCTTGGCGATCCCTCTGAGATGGATGTTGTGCCCCTTCGATCCGGTGAAATATTGAAGAGCCGCTCCATACGAATCTTCTTCCACCACACGAAGATCAACCTGTGTTCCCCCTTCCACAATGATAGAGGCCTTGGTCTCTCCAGAGGCTAAGACCTCTTTGACCTCTGGAAGATGGGTGAATGCCTGAACGATCTTCTCCTGATCCGGACCGGTGGCTAAAATGTCGATGTCTCCGATATTCTCCTTCATCCTTCGAAGAGAGCCTGCCCATTCAATCTTTTTTGATCCTGTCTTGTGCCTCAAGGTCTCTACAATTTGCTTAGCCACAGGAAAAGCCAAACCCAAATTCATTCTGCCTTTGCTCTGTTTAAGAAGTTGGATTCCCCGTTTGATGTTTTCGATCTTCTTTTCACCCATTCCAAAAAGGCCCATCAAAGAACCATCCTCCAATGCCTTTTCCAATTGGGAGAGGCTACCGATCCCTTTCTCCTTATGAAGCATTGAAAGGGTCTTAGGTCCCACCCCTGGGATATCCATGATAGCGATCAACTCATCCGATACCCCTTTTCTGACCTCCTCAAATTTTGAGATCTTCCCTGTCTTAAGATATTCAACAATCTTCTGAGCCATGCCTTCGCCAATCCCCGAGATGTTCTTCAGTTCTCCCTGCTCAGCAATCTCTTCAATGTCTTGCGTGAGATCTCCGATGACCCTTGAAGCCTTTCGGTAGGCGCTGATCTTAAAAGGATTCTCGCCTTTAAATTCCAGAATGTCTGCCATCTTTTCAAATAGATCAGCCAATTCTTTGTTTTTCATTTTAATACTCCCTCGTATAATCCCCCCTTACCCCCCTTTAGCCGCCGGCCCAAGAGGGCCTCTGGCCCGGAGGGAAAGGGGGGATTTGAATTCTGGTTTCCATGCATCATATCTCCGTATCGGAGATAGTGTTTGAGGCAGATCTGAAAATTTTCCACGACATCCTTTTTGCTGTTGACGATAAAGATGTGATTATGGACATGGAAGAGTTCCTCGATCAGCCTTTCCACAGGATGGAGAGTCTTCGATTCCCTTCCATGCCTTCTCCCCAATTCCTCCTCAAACATCACGACCAGTTTGTCTTTCATCCTTAGCTGCGTATCGTTAAAAAGGATAGCGACATCTGGCAGGATATCATCCATCCTGGAGAAGAAGGTTGATATCTCGTTCTGTTCAACTCCTTTTGGCGGTGAGGATTTCACCTCCACATAGATCAGTCTTTGGTTCCAGGAAGCAATGACGTCGTAGTCGCCGCCAGAAGGAGTGTTCTTCACACTGACTCCGTAGATCGAAGGGGAGGCAAATTCCCTTTTAAACATCTCTGCGATAAACCATTCTAAGGTGGGTCCGAAACTGTATAGAGGTGAGACCCGGGTCCGATATTTTCCCTTTCCATTTTTTATGATCGCCCCCATTTCACAGAGCAGGTTGCAATATCCCTGAACTACTTTGGAAGAACAGTAATGGGTCAGATCCTGGATGCGAAACCGATCCTGGAATTTGATCATATCTCTCAGAACGAGACGGAAAGAGTATTTCTTCATCATCTCGTAAAATCGAGTTTTATAAAAAGGGGAAAAATCCGGAGGGAAGAAGAGACATTCTGTGGGATTTTTTCGAAAGACCTTTATCCCCCTCATCCTGAGCATCTTCTCCACAGAAGAAGGGTCTTCTGTCGAAGCGGCCTTGATGGATTCAATCTCTTTGGTGAGGGAACGGACTTTCTTTTTGAGAGATTGGATCTCTCGGAGAGCTTCCTGCAATTTCACTTAAAACCCCCGATAGAGCTGAAAGCATTTAGCCCACTGAATTGCTTCCATATATTCCTTATGGGTGATACGACGATTGATCTCAGGATATTCATGAGCCTGGTATTCAGGTCGATATTGATCCATGATGTTGACATAGGAATGAACAGAGATCTCCTCAGCGATGAACTTGAGAACGGCTTCCGAAGAAGCCACTTCATTAGGCATCACCAAATGTCTGATCAAGAGTCCTCTCTCAGCAATCCCCTTAGAATTGGTAGTCAGATCTCCGACCTGGCGGTGCATCTCTTTGAGAACCTTCTTGATCACCTCGGGATAATCCGGAGCATTTGAGAATCGCTTTGAATGCTTCTCGTCCAGATACTTTGCATCGGGCATGTAGATATCAACCACCCCTTCCAGGAGTCGAATCACCTCCATCGACTCATATCCGGAGCAGTTATAGACAATGGGAAGCCGAAGGCCCTTCTCAATCGCTTCGGGAAGAGAGGCTACAATCTGAGGGGCATAGTGGGTAGGGGTGACGAAGTTGATGTTGTGGCAACCCATCCTCTGGAGTCTCACCATGACCTGTGCCATGTCAGAAGAGGTAATTGGCTCACCATTTCCAAGATGGCTGATGTCGTAATTTTGGCAGAAAATGCACCGAAGGTTGCAATAGGTTAGGAAGATGGTCCCTGAACCGTGATATCCAACCAGAGGGGGTTCCTCGCCAAAATGGGGAAAGGCACTCGAGACTATGAGGTCTGACCCAGCCTGGCAGACTCCAACCTCTCCATTCAGGCGATTAACCCCACACTCCCTCGGGCAAAGTCGACACTTCTTGAGGAACTCCTTCAGAAGCTGAATCCTCTGGCTTAGCTCTCCTTTTTCATGGAGACTGATATAGGAAGGGATAAAACCCATTTCATTACCAATCCATGAGAAAGTTCCCGTTTCTCAATTATAATGACCTCGTAAAAAGTCCCAATTTGTCATCCTGAACGTAGTGAAGGATCTGAAATACATCGATATGATTAGATTCTTCGCTTTGCTCAGAATGACAGAGTGGTCACTAATCGGACTTTTTACGAGTCCATCAATTATAAATTACCACAAAATATTAAGGAATTCTATTAAAGAGGGAGGTGGATCAAAGAAAAGGGGGATTCCTACCTGCGGCAGGCACGAAGGAATCCCCCGTCATGCCGAGCTAAATGTTTTGATAGGCGGTGAGAAATTTACGGTTGTAGTTGAGGGGAATCCCCTCTTTTTTCTCCATAAGGCTTTTAATATAGGTAGGACCATAATTATAGGCTGCCAAAGCTAGTCTAATGTCATTGAAATCTTTAGTGAGTTGGGTAAGATAATAAATCCCCATTTTTATATTGAGATAGGGATTAAACAGGGTCCGATCTCCGCTATATTCAATACCCAGCTCCTGGGCGAGAGATTCTGCCACATAAGGCATGATCTGCATTAAACCTTTGGCGCCCTGTTCGGAAACAGACCAATTCTGAAAGGAACTCTCAATGGCAATGAGAGCCAGTATAAATTTGGGGTCATGGTTGTGACGAGTGGCTTCTTCGTAGATAACCTCAGCAAGTTCCTCCTTCGTCACATTGGCCAAACCCGTTGGGTGCCTCTCCAAAACCTCTAGGATCTCCCTAATTGTCTGCTCTCTATGATTGAGACCAGGAATGAAATTGGGGAGGTGAAAGGAGAGGATGAAGATGACGACAACAAGGGCGACCTTACGGAGGATACGGAAGAAGGGAAGACCTTTCTTTTTTTGGCTACTGGAATGTGGGGGATGTCCCGTCCGTATCAGTGGTTCGTTAAGTTCCATACATCTACCTCCTTGTAATTAACTTTCACAATGTTAGCATACTAAACTCCACTGTGTCAAGTTTTAAATCCTCCTTTGTCCATCGACGCCACAAGCTGTAGTAGGTGAGAAGCTGTGAAAAAATCACTCAAAGCCTCAAGGTCGGGCGGGGATGTCGTAGAAGTTTTACAGCGGCGCCTTATGACGTCAAGCAGAAGAAATGTGAAAAAGTTAATAGTGTGGCCTGATTACGACGTTTTGTTACCCTTTTTCTCTCAAATGATCCGCAATTGTAAAACTTTGAAGATATCCCTGCCCGACCTTCTCCTGAATTTTTTCACACCTTCTGAGGGAAAAAGCGAGGATGATGTCCTTCTCAATCTTGATCCCCCAAAATTTAGGGACAACCGTATTGATTTCAAAGGAGAAAGTGGCTTCCTACCCATCTCTTAAAAACCTGACCATCAACGAAGATAAGGTTGTTAATATCCCGAGCCCCAGAATCCCTGCTTGAAAACTAAAATGGTCCGCAATCACGCCCAGGAGAAAAGGAGTAAACCCCAACCCAAAGATCACCCCGATAGAGATTATCATTCCGGTCGCCATTGCCCGTTCCGAAAGGGGGGTCAATTTTGAGATGGAAGCCAGTCCAATAGGAAAGAAGGCAAGGGAGAGGGTGGCTTGCAGGATAAGTGTAATCACAATCAAAGGGAAGGTGGAGGCAAGGGAAAGGCCTATCGTACTGAGTCCCGTCGTGATGATGCCAAACACAAGCATTTTTCGGTATCCATAACGATCTAATAAAAAACCGGTAAGGATGGAGACAAAGACACCGCCCACACGCGAAATTCCAAACAGGTTGTTGGCGAAATGAAAGTCAATCCCACGTTCTTTGACCAGAAAGAGCGGGAGGATGGAATAGAGTCCTAAGCAGGAGCCAGCGGCAAATATCCAGAGGAAACCTATGATCCAGACTGTTTTCCTTTTAAGTAATAAAAGAATACTGCCCTTTTGCTCAGACATTTCCCTTTTCGGTTCAACAGAGATCTTCCAAAAATAGATGGGTAGGAGCAAAGAGACGATTCCCAAGATCAAGAGGAGGTTTTTCCAAGAGAGATAGTTCAGGCCGAAGGCAACGAGAATAGGGATGGAAAAGATAGAAAAGCTGGCCGCAGAGTCATGAGATCCTATCGCCTTTCCCCAATGTTTGTAATCATAGGTTTCCGTGATAATAGGAATGATGGAAGGAAGATAGGTTCCAGTGGCAATGCCGAGAAGGAAAAAAAGGATGTGGAAAGCCTTGTAGCTCTCCACCCACTGAAATCCAAGGAGGGCAAGGCCCGTCCCCATAAACCCAAAGACCACTGTCCTCTTATATCCCCAAATGGAAGCAAACCGTCCTGCGATCAAAAGGGTAAGGCTATAACCTATGGAGAGGGAGGTGAAAAGTCCGCCGGCTGCTCCATGGGAAAGGGAAAGGCTGTCCTCGATCAAGGGGAGGATGGGGGAGAATATGGTGCGTGTGGAAAAGTTGAGAAACCAGAGACACCAGAAGATGAAAAGGGGGAGAAGTTTCATCTACTTCACCCGTTTTAGACTGGGATGGCCTTTCGAGGGTTTTCCCTCCCTCTCTTTCTTCCTCTTCAGAACATTTTCATTAAAAAAGGTGTTCTTCAAACTGACGGCATTGATGATGCAGTAGATGATTACTGACTTCTCCCAATCCTTTGTTCCATCAAAATGCTCGATCTTCAAACGATACTTCTCCCTCAGGTTGGCCAGGGAGGCTTCGTCAAAGGAAAGAATCTGTTCAGCCAATCTCTCGAGAGCCTTTTCCATTAACAAACCCTCGCTATGCGCCCTGTGGAGTGGCGTCAAGCCTACTCCACAGGGCTAAGTGCTTAGCGTTTTTCTTGACATCCCTCACAAATGTGATTCTTAAGTGGAAAACAGCCTTCTCTTGTCCTGTATTGGCCGCAGTTTCTGCAAAGAAACAGATCATCCAGACAAGTGGGACAATAATAATACCCAATATGACCGGGATGAGATTTTGCGCAGGCATTTTCTTTTCCGGTGAGATCGAAACAGAGATATTTTCTGCATTGTTGACAGAATTCAAAAAAGTGCTGATCCAGAACCCCACCACAGACCTCACAATAACGAGTCTCCATAGCCATTTAAAAAACCAAGAGTTCAAGGAGTCAAGGGTTCATGGGTTCAAATCTTTTTACAATCCCTATCACTTGAACCCTTGAACCCTAAAACCCTTGACCCCTTTGAATTAATTACGGTGCAAACTTCGTGATCTGATGGGGAGCTTCGAAGGTTTCGTGAAGAGCCCTCATGGCATCCTCTATCTGATCGGCTTGAATCACGCAGGAGCAACTGGAGATGGAAGTGCTGATGGCCAGGACATTGATTCCTGCCGTTCCGAGGGCATTAAACATTAAACCAGAGATCATGGGCCTTTCTCTGAAGTGAGGACCGAAGACGCTGATGGTCGCCACATTGGGATGATAAGAAATCCCTTTTGCCTCAATCAAGGGTTTGACTCCCTCTAAAACTTCTAAGGCTGCTTCTAAATGCTTCTGATCGATACAAAAGGTCATATTCCCGCTGCCTTCGATATCAATTTCGTGAACAACAAATTCGATATTGATATTCTGCTTCCCCATCGCATGGAGAATCATCCCTGGTATATCTGGTCGGTCTGGGAATGAAAGGATACTGACTATAGCTAAGCCACCGTTTGCCATGATCCCACCTACCTTGATCTTTCCTTCGCTTCCCATTCCTCCTACTCCCAGATCCTCCGATCATCGATCTTTTTGGCTCGATCCGGAATGCCCCCTCTCTGGACAAACTCGACTTGGCCCTTTACCTTAAGAACTTCCTCCATCTCCTTCTCCACTCTTCTTTTCAAACCCGCCTGTTCAGCACCCTCCTCTTTCAATTCGATATAAACTGTCATCTGATCACGATATTCTTTTCTGGTGACGACGATCTGATAATTGGCCACCATTGGAAATTTCGACATCAATTCATCCACCTGCCAGGGATGGATAAAGATTCCCCAAACCTTGGTCACTTGATCTGTACGACCCAGAATCTTTCCGAGACGCATCGAAGTTCGACTGCAGGGACACGGATCTTCGATCAGATAGGAGAGGTCTCCCGTGGCGAAACGGATCAGCGGAAAGACTTTGCTGAAGGTGGTGGCCACAATCTCTCCTGTGGCACCGATCTCTAATTGCCTTCCTGTCTCCGTGTCAACGATCTCAACCATCACGTCTTCAGGAATGTGCATTCCGTTCTTCTCCGGACATTCATATCCCAGACAACCGGCATCCACAGTGCCATAAGCCTGCCGGATGAAGATCTCAAGTTTCCCTTCCAACTTTTGCCGGAGCGACTCCGGAAACATTTCTGCACCAACAAAGGCGGCCTTCAGAAAAAGATCCTTTTTTAGGTCAAGGGACATCCCTTCGGCGGCCTCTATCAAAGACATAAGGAAACTGGGCATTCCCAGGAATCCTGTGACATGGAGCTGTCGAATTAGTTGTATTTGCATGGAGAGATTTCCTGGACCAACGGGGATGATAGTTGCCCCCAGCATCTTTAGTGACTCATCGAGCATGAAAGCCAGAGGGGTAAGGTGGTAGTTAAAGGTATTTAAAACGACATCCCCCTTTCTTATCCCGCATGCAAAAAGCGCCTGAGCCCATCGGGTATCTTTATAATCCCACTCCCCCGGTTCAAACACCGGTCCGGGTGAGATATAAATTCTCCTCATCCCCTTCTTAGAGACCACCTCAAACCCTCCAAAAGGAGGAATCTGTTTTTGAGCGGTGACTAAATCTGTTTTTTTGGTGATGGGCAGTTTCTCCAGGTCCTTCAGATCCTTTATTCTCTCAGGTCTAATCCCTATTGCATCAAACCTTGACCGAATGGCTTTTGAATAGCGATATCCATAACGAAGAATCTCAGAGAGCTTTTCCTTTTGATAAGCCTCTCGTTTTCTCTTCGACATCGTCTCCTTTTCTCTCTGAAAATAACCATGCGCCCGGTCGATCATAGTGATCTCCTAAATTAATTGGAATAATGAAATGTTGGGTTTCATAATCGTCATTGCAAAATTAGCAGTGCAAAATTAGCAATGATCAGTTCTTCTTTTTAATTGTTAACTTTGCATTGTTAACTTTTCATTATGCAATGATCCTTTTGAAACCCATTATAGGATGGAAATGGGGTCTACATCAATATCCAGATTGACCCCTTTCCCTTTCAATGGAGCCTCCATTCTGGAGGCTATTTCCTTAGCAAATTGATGAAGCAACTGGGGGCTCTTCCCTTTTGCCAGCATCTGCCACCTAAATTTCCCTCTCATCTTGGCAAAAGGCGCCATGCTTGGACCTAAGATCTCAATCCCTTTTCCGTACCCCTTTTTCAATAGGGATTGTCCAATCCTCCCTATCTCTTCTGCCATCCCCTTCGTCCTCTTCTCACTGTTCCCAACCAATCTAAAATTGATGAATCGTGAGAAGGGAGGATATTCCAGGGCTTTTCGGAATTGAATCTCTTCCTGATAGAATCCAATATAGTCATGATCTTTTGCCCTGAGAATACTATAATGGTCTGGGTTAAACGTCTGAATCACCACCTCTCCAAAGAATTCCCCTCTTCCCGCCCTTCCCGCCACCTGGGTGAGAAGTTGAAAGGTTCTCTCACTGGATCGAAAGTCTGGAAAGTGAAGGGAGGTATCCGCAGAGACGACCCCTACGAAGGTCACATTGGGAAAGTCATGGCCTTTAACGATCATTTGTGTTCCCACTAAGATGTCAATACTTCCGGATTCGAGTCTTTTTAGAATCTGCAGATGAGATCTTCGTCGCGATGTGGTATCGCGATCCATTCTTTCAACATGTGCCCCCGGGAATAATGATTTAATCTCCTGCTCCAGGCGTTCGGTCCCAATCCCCATTCCCTGAAGTCGGTGGCCTTGACACTTCGGACAGTCTCCTGGAGCCTGGATTCGATAATCACAATAATGGCATCGGAGGGAACGGTCCCGGAGATGGTAGGTGAGCGTCACACTGCAGTTCGGGCATTTGAAGGTGAGACCGCAATCCGGGCAGAGGATAAAATTGGCAAACCCTCTGCGATTGAGAAAGAGTAAACTCTGTTTTTTATCTTCGATATTTTTTTGAAGCGCTGCCCTTAATTTTTCTGAGAGGAGGCCCCCTTCTTTCTTCACATCTACCACCTCTACTCTTGGAAGGGGTCTTCCTTCAATCCTCTCCGGAAGATTGAGGAGATGAAACTTCCCTTTCTCGGCGTTATAAAACGATTCTAAAGAGGGGGTGGCAGATCCTAAAAGGAGTGTCGCCTCAGCCTGCTTGGCCCGGACCACAGCCACATCCCTGGCATGATATTTTAACTTCTCCTCCTGTTTGTAAGATGGATCATGCTCTTCATCCACGATAATGATTCCTACGTTTTTAAAGGGGGCAAAGATGGCAGAGCGAGCCCCTATGGCTATCTTCACCTCTCCCTTCCAGATTCTCCTCCATTGATCATAACGCTCTCCCCTTCCAAGCCCGCTGTGAAGGAGAGCAAGGTTCTCTCCGAATCGATCTATAAATCGTGAGAGAAGTTGTGGGGTCAAAGATATCTCGGGAACAAGGACAATTGCTTCTTGTCCTTGGATCAACACCTCTTCAATGGCTCGAAGGTAAATCTCCGTCTTCCCGCTCCCTGTGACACCGTAAATCAGAAATGGAGAAAACCGCTTCGATCGGATCCCCTTTAGGATCTCGCCGAGAATGGCTTCTTGATTTAAAGTGGGTTCAGGTTTTGGATAAGGTTTTAGTTCCGATCGAACAGAGAGATCACGACATACCTCTCTTCTGGAGAGTGAGAGGAATCCTTTGGCTTGAAGGGATTGGATGGGTTTTGAAGGAGATTTAAATCTTTTACTCAGCTCAGAATATGAAATCTCTCCTCTCTCTTTTACCCACTTCAGAATCTCTGCCTGCTTTTTTGAAATAGGTTGGGGAGACTCACCTCCTTGATATTGGACCACCTTCTCAAATTTCGGCTTGACCTCTTTTCCTTCTATTTCTGCATCAATATTGAGAAGACCCTTTCTCTTCCAGGAGAAGAGCTGAGACCTCGACACCTCCTTGAGGAAGCGTTTCAATACCTTCTTTAAAGAGACTCTCCCGCATCTTCCAATTTCTTTAAAGACCTTTTCCTGAATCGGTTCCAAACCTCCTTGGGCGAGAAACTCCAACCCATTTTGAGTGAGGCTCAGGGTCAGTTCGCTCTTCAGTTGAAGCCCTGGCGGAAGGCCGGTCTTGATCACTTCTCCCAATGGATAGAGGTAGTAATCGGAAATCCAGCGATAAAAGCGGAGCATCTGAGGATCGATCAGGGGGGCCTCGTCAAGGAGATCTTCCACCTCCCGTAACCTCTCCTCTACGCCTTTTGGAGGTTGTTCCAGAAGATTGATTGAAAAACCCGTGACTTTTCTCCCTTTGAAAGGGACGAGCACCCTCATCCCAACCCCGAGAGAGTCTTTCATTTTTTCTGGAATGCGATAGTGGAATGTCTTAAAGATAGGAAGGCCGACAGCCACTTCAACAATCTCTTTCATCGTCCCCCAATTATCCCCTTTTGGATTGCTTTGTCAAATCTTCTACCAGATCCCTTTCTTGACAACCTCTCTCCTTCCCTCCTTGCGGGGGAAGGTTGGGATGGGGGGTAATACTATCTTTACACTTTCCTACCAAAAAACTATAATAGGCTCAAATCCTCCCATGAAAGAAGCCCTAAAACAAATATCTAATCTTGTTGAGCGCTTCGAACGAAACATCGAGGCCTACCATAGTCCTGCCTATAACGAGACCCAACTCCGTAGAGAATTCATTGATCCCCTCTTTGAAGCATTGGGTTGGGATGTGGCCAATAAGGCAGGATATGCCGAACAATATAAGGATGTAATCCATGAGGATGCGATTAAGATTGCCGGAGCTACGAAAGCGCCGGATTACTGCTTTCGCGTCGGTGGTGTGCGAAAATTCTTCCTCGAAACCAAGAAACCATCCGTTGATATCAAAGGCCAGACCAGCCCCGCTTACCAATTGAGGCGATATGCCTGGAGCGCCAAACTTCCCCTCTCCATTCTCACTGACTTTGAAGAGATGGCCTTTTACGATTGCCGCCTCCGACCGAAGCCAAGTGACAAACCGAGTGTTGGACGAATTCGGTTTTACACATACACCCAGTACCTCGACTCTTTTGAAGAGATTTACAATCTCCTTTCAAAGGAATCTGTTCTTAAAGGTTCATTTGATAAATTTGCAGAATCTGAGAGACAGAAGCGCGGAACAGCAGAGGTAGATGCGGAATTTTTGAAAGAGATAGAGTCATGGCGTGAGGCCTTAGCTAAAGACATCGCCTTCAGGAATCCAAACCTCTCCGTCCGTGAACTAAATTTTGCTGTTCAACTCACCATTGACCGTGTCATCTTTCTTCGGATGTGTGAGGATCGGGGGATTGAGCATTATGGTCAGATCCAAAATCTCCTAAATGGTACTAACACCTACCGGCGTCTGCGAGAAATATTCTATCATGCCGATGATAAGTATAACTCCGGTCTTTTCGACTTCAAAACAGACCTACTCACCCCAGAACTCAAAGTAGATGATAAACCACTGAAGGATATCTTTAAGAACTTCTATTATCCGGAATCGCCCTATGAATTCTCAGTCCTCGGCGCTGAAATTTTAGGCCATGTCTATGAACAGTTTCTGGGTAAGGTTATCCGGCTCACCGAAGGCCATCGGGCGAAGGTCGAAGAAAAACCCGAAGTGAGAAAGGCCGGTGGCGTCTATTACACCCCAACCTATATTGTGGACTATATTGTTAAGAATACTGTTGGAAAAATCTGCGATGGCAAAACTCCGAGACAGATTAGTCCCCTTCACATCCTTGACCCTGCCTGTGGTTCAGGTTCCTTTCTTCTGGGTGCCTACCAATATCTCCTGGATTATCACCTGAATTGGTATCTCATGCATCACTCAAAAAAGGGAAATGTAGCGCAGGGCTTTAGCCCTGCACCAAAGGAGATGTATCGCGGTCGGGGCGGTCAATGGTATCTGACGATTCAAGAGAAGAAAAGAATTCTCTTGAACAATATCTACGGAGTTGACATTTACCCACAGGCCGTTGAGGTGACCAAACTGAGTTTACTCCTCAAAGTACTCGAAGGCGAAAATCAGGATACCCTTGAGAAACAGATGAAATTATTCAGAGAACGGGCCTTGCCTGATTTAGGAAGCAATATCAATGGAAATTCCCTCATCGGCCCCGAAAAGACATATAGGGGACGGAAAAGACATATAGGGGACGTTCGTGTAGAGCGTGCTTGACGTCCATAAGGATTCGGAGTAAATTAGTTCCATGCCTCGATCAGCGCGCTTAGATGCTCCGGGTGTTCTTCATCATGTCATGGGTCGAGGCATCGAGAAACGGCCCATCTTCCTGACCGATGAAGACCGAAACGATTTCCTTTCCAGGCTTGGGCTCCTCGCTGAAGAGGGATATCTTAAGGTTTACGCTTGGTCCCTTTTACCAAATCACTTTCATCTGCTCTGCAAAACAGGAAAGGTGCCTTTAGCTCGCAGCATGAGACGCCTACTGACCGGGTATGTGGTGAAATTCAATAGGCGTCACAATCGGTACGGCCATCTCTTCCAAAATCGGTATAAGTCCATCGTCTGTCAGGAGAATTCGTATTTGATGGAATTGGTACGATATATCCATTTGAATTTAATCAGAGCAGGGGTAGTGAAGAACTTGGGAGAGTTGAACAGATCTCAGTGGTCGGGCCATTCAGCTTTAATGGGATACCAGAAACGGGAGTGGCAGGACACGGCGTATGTGCTGGCGTATTTTGGGAGGGGAGTTAGAAAGAGAAGAAAATATTTGAAGTTTGTGGAAGAGGGGATTAAGAGGGGGCGGAGGCCGGAGTTAGTGGGTGGGGGATTGATACGGAGTATGGGTGGATGGTCGGACGTATTAGCATTAAGGAGGAGGGGAGAAAAGACGGCGTCAGATGAGAGGATATTGGGGGATACTGAGTTCGTAGAGAGAGTGTTAGAGGAATGGGATGAGGTTGGGAAGGTGAATCTTCGGTTAAATCGGGTTCGGATGAATCTTTCACTGTTGGCCCAGCAGGCGTGTGCGAGCTGGGGAGCGACGGTGGAAGAATTGAGGTCAGGGAGCCGAAGACAATTGATCTTGAAGGTACGGGAGGAATTCGCCCAGGTGGCAGTGAAAGGGTTAGGATATTCGGGAGCAGAGGTGGCGCGGTACCTTGGCGTGACTGGTTCTTGTGTGACGAGGATTGTCGGCGGTCGAGAGTTGCCGGAGGAGATTAGGCTAAAATATCAGATTCGCTAGGCACGTTCTGCACGGACGTCCCCTTCGTCCTGTTTCGTAAAAGGTGAGGATGAGGCCCAGGATATCGGGGGCGTTGTAGATTTTGGCCAGATCGACGGTCGGTTGTCCGGGTTCGGCATGGGTAAGCTCATGGGGTTGGTAGTGGTATTGCCGGTACTGGTAGGAGAGCTTAAACTGGGAACTACGTTTCTTGGCCAATGTCTTTTCCCTCTCGTTGAGTTTATTCATCTTCTGTAGCCGATGGGGACAGGTATCGTTGCAGCACTTGTAGATCGTCACTTCTTTCTTCTGTTTCCAAGTAAATAAGGCATGGTGGCAGTAAGGGCAGTAGTACCTGGTCTTTTTTCCCTTTTGGAATCTCTTATTGGCTTGAAAAAGGGCGTGACAGACCTTGCATCGAAGTTGAGTCCTTTTGATCCCATCGTTGTAGTAGAGATAGCGATGGGGAGCATTACAACAGGCACAGACAATCTGTTGAGGCACACGGGGAGAGGTAGCGCGATACTTCACGGGAGATAAAGGCTTGCCATGGGTCAATTTATAGGCTGCAAGGATCTGCTTGTAGTCCTTCAAGGGGAGAGGTTCTTTTGGCTGTGGAGGTTCAGTTAATGGCGCTAAGGGATCAACCGAGAAGTCTCGATAATGGGGGTGCTTCTCTTTGAAATCGTCTTTTGGCTTAACTTCTGGATTGCGGTCTTCGAGAACATCGAGAAGGCCGGCAATAATCTGCTCTATTTCGTTCTTGGTGAACTTGGAGCATATCCAGATGATGAAACGGGCTATTTTTGACATATGGGCTTGCCTCCAGTGGTCCGTACAAACTACATTCAACCCTATCTCAATGGGGGGAGGCAAGCCCTTTTCAAATAACCTTTTGAGAATAAAGGGAATTGAGCATTATAAGTAAGAAACTTTTGACAATACGAGAATTATAGGGAGGAGGTTGCTATGGAAAAGATAGATTATTTCGACTATAAGCGGTTGGCCAGAAAGATGAAAGTGCCTGATACCGTCTTGAAGAAAATTGAAAGGGAGGTTAAGAAGGAATTTCCTTCTGACAAGATGTTGTACGAACTCCATGTATTAAGAGCGGTCAGAAGTAAATATTGGCAAAAGGACAAATAATAAAAATGGGAAGAAAGGGGAAATTCAATTTTAAGAGAATTACCCCTATGGTTCAACGTTTTGCACGACGATAGATACTCTCCATTTCCTTATGAGTGCATTCTTCGCATAAGTATTTGTCTCCTTTACTTGAATAGCCGTCATATCCTAGAGATATTACTGCGCCGCATCTCGCACATTTAGTCGGCAAGTACGCAGGTGGATTTTCAAGTTTTTCGAAATTGAATTCATTTGTCCCATAAAAGACATACATCTCCGTTTCAAAGGAGTCCCTGCATTTCGGACAGTCCTTCCATTCGCCCGGGTGTTCTTCAGTATGATGGTATCCGCAGAGAGTATAACGTCTGTGATTTCTGTAGCAGCTATTCATTGCATAGGAGAACAGAACATATTTGTCTTCATCATCGCAAATCCACTGACCACAACATTCTGTCTTGGTCAGTTTCTTTGTTTTCCCGCATAGTCCGCACTTTGGCTTTCCATCAGATTTTTTCTTTTTCAGTGTCTTGGATTTTGCTTTAGTAGCCATATCCATCCTTTCTCCTCAACATAATTCTTTCTTGCATAGTTATGAGGTAAAAAGAATATATATCGCACGTAGCACAGTTGTCAATTTGAGGGATTGAAGAGAAAAAAGCAATACCATGAACTTGATTTGTTCGCCAATATATGGTATCAATAGACCAATATGAGGGCAAGTCTCATTTACCGCGAGAAGAGGTATTTTGAAGATGGTTCCTTTCAGGAAATAAAGATAGGGAGGACTACCTATGAGAGTTAGAGATATAAGAATATCCATAAAGACCAAAGAGGGTCTCTTTAATGAGGTTGAAGAGGTATGGGGAAAGCTTGAAAAGGGGGAGAAGGTTAAGAGACACGAAGGAATTTCTTTTGAAAACATTGAAGCCATGAGGAAGATACTTTCAGAAGAAAGATTGAGAATATTAAAAGCGATCAAAAAGGAGCATCCAACATCGATCTACGAACTCGCAAAGTTTCTCAAGAGAGACATCAAAAATACTTTCGACGACGTCCAGTTCCTTGCCCGAATAGGGCTAATTGAACTTGAGAAGACAAAGGAAGGGAGGGAGAAGACAGTCCCAAAAGTAAATTACGATAGAATTCTTCTTGAGATACCTGTTTAAATCCACTTTCCACTCCTACCGTTTGAAGAATTAGTCAAAGGCAGGAAATCCAAACTCTTACCTCAACACCTTAATCCGTGTCACGGCATTTCTTCCGAGTTTATCCTTTACATATTCAATTCTCACCCTATCTCCAAAGAAAGGCACCCTTGATTCAAAATGTGTGCGATGCCCCATCCAGAACCAGGAGATTCTCCCATGATCATCCCTTACCTGAATCACATTGAACTCTGTGCCCACGACCTTTCCATAGTAAATTTTAGAATCAGCCCATAGGGGATTGACTAAAAGAGTTAAGATTGTCAGAGTTGCAAAAACCCCGATCATCATAAACCTTTTCTTATTTTGCATGGATCATCACCTTCTCTCTCCTGCCTTTTCCTTTTTCAAAATAATAACCTAAAGTAAAATTTTGTCGAGGTTTTACTGGGAGGACACATGAGTATTAAACAGGACGGTCACAGACATTCCAGGAACCCATCTCTTCTTCGGAGATGCCTAAGATGTAGAGAATATTTTTAAGGCGGGCTCGGCCCAGGCTCATATTGGCCGCTCGCTCAAGTTTTTCTTTGGCATTATAAGCAATTCCCAAGCCGGCTTGGCCTAACATCAAAACATCATTGGCCCCATCGCCAATGGCGACGGTCTGATCTAAGAGCACTCCCTCCTCGCTCGAGACCATGTTGACGATCTTTGCCTTGTAAGTATTGTCCACAATCTTTCCTAATACTTTACCGGTCAGGGCTCCGTTCTTGATTTCCAGTTGATTGGCAAAGGAAAAATCTAAACCTAATCTTTCCTTCAGAAAGTTGGCAAAGTAATCGAATCCTCCGCTTACCAAACCCAGCTTATAGCCCAATCCCTTGAGCGTCTCTACTAAATCTTCAGCGCCCGCAGAGAGTTTCATCTTATTGCGAATCCTCTCTAACTCTTCCACCTTCAATCCCTTAAGAAGCGCCACACGCTGGATCAAGGCTTCTTCAAAATCGATATCCCCTCTCCTCGCCTTCTCCGTAATTCTTGAAACCTCTTTAAAGACCCCGGCCCTATGGGCCATCTCGTCAATGAGCTCCATATCCACCAGAGTGCTGTCCATGTCGAAAAAGACGAGACGTTTGTTTTTACGATAAGCCTCCATCTTCTGGAGGGCAAGATCGATATTGAGTTCATGGCTTTTGGCGAGCACCCGTTCCTTCAGATGGCTGAGGTTCTTCACTCCGTTCACATCGATGGTCAGTTCCACACAACTCGCGCAGTGACGAGTGAGATTGCTGATCATTTCGATATTGGCGTTCTCTTCGGCCAGGATATTTGAAATCTCCAACAGGGCCCGGGTATCCCCAAAATAAGTTAGGACAAAAAGGTTCTTGTTATTTCTGGCCTTCATCTCTTTCTCGGAGAAGAGCCGGAAATTGAGCGTCAAGCGAAGTCGGCTGGCTTCAAAGAGAAGGTCTTTCAGAACGCCATCCTTGGATTGCTTGGCTCCGCTCATATCCAACAGGAATGAAAGACCAAGGAAATCTTGGAGGGAGGCCTGTTCGATATCTACAATCTCCACCTGATTATCCACCAGAATTTTGCTGAAAGCAGAGGTGATTCCCGGCTGGTCCGGGCCAGACACGGTCACCATCACAAAGTCTCTTTTCTCATCCATTCACTCATCCCTCTAAGGTAGGTGAAAACCTTCTTTCCACTATTCTATCTGGGAACCTGGACTCTGTCAATCTGAGCAGAGCTAAAGTGTCAAGGGTTTTTGACCGGTAGCTGATGGGTTGAAAGAACCACATACCGTTTAATTGGATCGGATCGCTCTCTCATTGGCGATATCCAAATCGCTCTTCGAAAATGGGCGCAATCAAATTGTCCACGGGCACATAATCATCCGTGAGGATCACAGAGTAACGCTCCTTTAAAAATTCCTGCAATTGGTCTTGAGGCATGACATGGGAGGTCATTTCTCCCCTCTTTCCTTTTACTTTCCTGACGAAATCATCCATGTTTAACCTCTGTGGACTCGCCACCACTACGCAAGTGCTAACCCCGATTTTGTCATAATCCGAACTGAGAGTCATGAGGTGGACATTTCCTTTTCCAAATACCTCTTCTAACGTTCGAATATAAGAGGGCATGAAGGCTCCTTTTTTAAAACTATCGATCACATTGGCCATAAGCAATCCATCCGGCTTGAGAAGATTTTTTAATTGCATGGCAAATTCTTTGGTGGTCAGGTGATAAGGAATCGAAAGGTCATTGAAGGCATCTCCAAAGATAAAGTCATAGGTCTCCTTCTCCTTACAATTCATCACAAACCAGCGGCCGTCCTCATTGAAGGAACGGATTTTGGAATTCTCTGAAACGCCCAGATATTTTTTCACCACTCGAGTGATCTCCGGATCGATCTCCACCACATGGATCTCCGCCTCGGGATACTTTGCCTCGATAAAACGAGGGAAGGTATATCCTCCTCCCCCCAGAAAGAGGGTTTTAAAAGATTTCCGCTTCCTCGCCTGCCATCTCACCATCTCTTCATACATCCGAATGTATTCATATTCGAGATAGAGGGGATCCTTTAAGTCGGTATAAGAATGAACCAGATGATCAAGGATTAAAGATTCTAAAGAATTCCCATTGTTCCCTTTAATACTCTTCTTTAATTTAAGCGTATAGTAACCGCTCTCCTTAAAAAAATAGGTCTCCTCTTCTAAAGGAGCCTTGAAGGCATAGCCAACCATTCTCTTAATGGATTCGACGGGAGAGGTGGGAAAGGAAAATTCTTCTGGTTTGGTCTTGGCATATACGTGCAATCCTACGAGGGGTAGGAGAGCGAAAAGAAAAAGGAAAAGGAAAAAGAGGGCAAGGATTTTTTTACTCCTGAAAAAACCTCCAAAGATTAAGGCAGAAATGATAAGAATGACCCCCATTGTCAAAAGGATGTAACGAGTTCCCATCCAAGAGATGAGATAGAATCCCGTGGCAAATGTCCCGAGAATGGAGCCGAGGGTAGAAAAGGCATAGATCTTTCCAACGACATTGCCTGTTTTCTCAAGATTGTTGAGGGTCAGTTTGACCACGACAGGCGAGATCATTCCGAGGAGACAGGAAGGGATAAAAAAGATGATGGTGGTGATCAGCAGAATCCGTGTCATCAGACTTGTGTGAAATTGGGCCCCGCCAATCAAATTGGTCAGTGGCGAAATGGAAAATGCCCCTAAGCCGGAAAGAAAGAGGAGCCAGCCGAGTGTGGAGGAGCGAGGATATCGGTCGGCCATCCGGCCTCCCAGATAGGCTCCGATGCTAATGCCCGCAAGCACCACACCAATGATGCTTGTCCAGGTATAGAGGGAAACTCCGACATAGGGGGCCATGATTCTTCCTGCCACGAGTTCAATGACCAGCGTGCAGAAACTGGCAATAAAGACGACGATATTGGCTTTGATCACTTCTCGTTGCATGAATTAACCTCTCTCCTGGAAGGTTTACCCTGTTAGAAATTCCAGCGGGGGATCAAACTCAGCCGGAATTATTCTGGGACCTGAACCCGCTGCAAAGCAGTGGCGCATCATTTCTAACAGGGTAAACGCTTTATAAAAGATACCCAAAAGAAGTTCAAGGGACTTTGGTTAATTGGTCTTTTGAGTTCATTGGGTTTATTGTGTTCATTCCTGGGTGAATGAAGAAAACACAATAAACTCAAGAAACCATCTAACCCAAGTAACTCTATTGTCCTTTGTACTTCGCTGGACGTTTTTCGAGGAAAGCTGTGATCCCCTCACGAGCATCTGCGGTGCGCGCGCTATTGGCAATCGCCTGGCTTTCGTTCTCCATCTGGGTCTCCAATGTTTCAGTCCAGCCGCTATGCAATAACCGCTTCGATACCCCGTAGGCTCGCGTCGGGCCAGTGGCAAGCTGGACAGCAATGGCCCTCGCCTGCGCAAGTAATTCATTGTCTGGCACTACGCGGGTGATGAGGCCCCACTGCAGCGCCTCTTGGGCAGAGAACATGCGATTGGTAAGCGTCAACTCCAACGCGCGCTTGAGACCAATGATGCGGGGCAGAAAATAGGTTGCAGAGCCATCCGGCGTCAAACCGGCTCGCGTATACGCTACCATGAACCGGGCTGTCTCAGCCGCAACGACAATATCACAGGCAATGGCGATGCTCATTCCAGCCCCTGCCACGGCTCCTTGGACCGCTGCCACCACCGGCGCGTCCATCCGTGTCAACCGAGAAATAGCGGCATGGAGGTAGGTGGTGATCTCCTTAACGTAATACGGTAATTGATTGCCCTTGGCAGAGAAGTCCTTTAAGTCTCCACCGCCAGAGAACATCCTACCCGCTCCAGTGATCAACACCGCCCGAATCTCAGGATCTTCATCACAACGCAACGCGGCGTGCATCAGATCCTTGCCCATTTCTTCGTTGATCGAGTTGGCTGCCTCTGGACGGTTAAGCATGATGTGAGCTACGTTGTCGCGAACGTCGAACAGAAGGGTTTTAAATTCCATCTTCATGAATCCTCCTTATAATTTTGGAACAGTTTAAGAGAGTTCTGAAAAACCGCCACAAGCTCTCGAAGAGATTTCTGGGCTTTTTCAGAAATCTCTTTTAAATACCCTACTCTTTTATCCTTCGGAGTTCCATCACCACGGGATTAAATGGATCGGGGCAGACAATGGTGGTTTTATTTCGATCTTCTTCCCAAGGGTATTCTCCTCCATGCCGGAGCACCCGCCATGAAGGAAAGATGACATGAAAAGCAGCGGGACAAATGGCCCGAGGGTCCCCGGACAGCCCTAACAGAAAGTCCTTACTCAGATCAAATTCCTGTCCCACATAATGGCCAGCCGCACAGGTCCCTTTCACGGAAACAATCTTTAAGATCACCCTCTCTGGATTTGCCATGAATGAGCCTCCTTCCAATCCGTTATTTTCTTCTGTCTACAATGGATTATTAATAGAAATTGAGCCACTGTCAACCCTTCGACTCACTCAGGGTTGACCCTGCACTTCGATAAACTCAGTGTCCTGAACCTGTCGAAGGAAGCTGCATGATTGAGTCCGTCGAGAGCCTCCGGATCGAGCGATTTGTCAAAGTCTCCGCTAAGAAGTTAGTGCGGTCGAATGGGTCAATCCGAATTTGGAATCATGACGGTTTCGAGAGTGAGGCATTTCAAAACCCTTTACAAAGAAGGGTCAATAAAATTAAAATAGATTGAGACGAGATATGGCGACGCAGAAGATATTAACCCGAGATTTTGTTCTCAGTTTCTTCGCTCAATTTGCCTTCTCATCTGTGTTCTCCATTCTGATACCAACCATTCCAATCTACCTTTCAAAAATGGGAGCCAGGGAGGCAGAGATTGGTGTTCTGGTCGGAGCGCTCAGTGTCTCCTCTTTAGTCCTCAGGCCTCTTATTGGAAGAGCCCTTCTAAAAATCCCTGAAAAAAACTTCATGATCGCTGGAGCCATCTTCTATGCCTTATCCTCCATCGCCTATCTCTTTGCCCCTCCTTTCTGGCCCCTTTTGGCCGTAAGGGTCTTTCAAGGGATCGGATTGGCCCTCTTCTCAACCGCCTCTTTCACATTGGTTGCCAATATTACTCCTGAAACCCATCGTGGCCAAATCATCAGTTACTTTTATTTATCTATCAATTTCGCTTTTGCTCTGGCCCCCTACTTCGGAATGGTCCTCATAAACCAGTTTAATTTCCCCTTTAACTTTAAGGTCCTTTTCCTAATCTGCACCGGTTTGTCTTTATGCTGCCTATTCATCACTCTCAAATTGAAGAAAATGCCAGGCCTTCCATTGGCAAATCTATCTTCGCAGAAACAACCCTTCTTGAGTCGGGAAGCGCTTCCCCCAGCCATCATTGCTTTCTTAATCACCATTACCTGGGGGGCTCTGACAGCCTTTTTCCCTCTGTACGCCCTGAGTCAGGGAGTTGACAACCCCGGCCTTTTCTTCGCTGCCTTTGCTATCACGCTCATTTTAGTCCGTAGTTTGGGTGGAAAGATATTGGATATCTATGCCAGAGAAAAGGTGATTTTACCCTGTCTCTTCAATCTTATTATTTCAACGGCCATTCTCGCCTTCTCCACCACCTTAACGATGTTTATTCTTGTTGCAGTCATATGGGGAATGGGAACTGCCTTTCTCTATCCTGCCTTGGTGGCTTATACTATTGACCGTGCGGGTTCCTCTCGAGGACCAGCTATGGGAACCTTTACAGCGCTTACTGACTTAGGGGCAGGCATGGGATCCGTGATTATGGGCATTATCCTTCAGTTGACCAACTATCCCTTCATGTTTTTCTGCTTAGCTCTCACGGGCGTCATCAATCTCTTGTATTTCTATTTTGCTGTTAGAAAAAAACCTCAAGGCCTCCTCTCCCCGGCGGGGAGGAGATAAAGGAGGAGGGAACGATATGCCAATCTACGAGTATCGTTGTGATGATTGTGGGAAGATCTCTGAATTTCTTTTGATCAAAACCGATGAGACCTTTACCCCACAATGCAAACGATGTAAAAGTAAAAAGATGTCCCGCGTCCTCTCGAGGGTGAGGGTGATCCTTTCGGAAGAAAGCAGAATGGAAAGCTTGGCTGACCCATCGAAATGGGGCGGATTGGACGAGAAGGATCCGAAGAGCATGGCCAAATGGATGAAACGGATGGGCAAGGAACTTGGGGAAGATATGGGTGAAGATGTAGACCAGATGGTGGATGAGGCCGTGGAAGAAGAGAGGGCCTCGAAGTCAGACGAAACCTTGGAAGATTAGAAATTCAAAAATTCGAGGGCGCTGGCGGCATAGATTTTTGCCGTCAGCTCAAGGTCCTCAACAGAAACCCATTCGTCCTTTTGATGGGGAATCATCCATTCCCCCGCACCGATAGTCACAATAGGAATTCCCGCCCAGGCAGATAAAAAGGTGCCGTCTGTCGCGCCGAGGACACCCCCGTAAGCAGGTCCCTTTCCTGTCATGGATCGAATCGCTTTCGAGACAGCTTGGACAATCCGCTCCTCTTGAGAGGTTTTGGTCCAAGGCCGATCTTCAAACACATCGAGTGTTGACTGAAACGATATTCCTTTAGAGAGACCCTTTTCAAGCGTCTCTCTCATTTCTTTTAAAGGACCGGAATCGAGACTGGCATTGACCGATCTCTCTTCCTCCTTGACAATATCCTCTATCTGCTTCTTCAAAGCTTCATGAGACTGACCTGGAACTGTTCGGATGTCGAGTAATGCCCTGCACTGATAAGGGACGACATTGAGTTGGGGTTCCCCTTTCACGGGCGCCTGAAGCACAGTGGGAGTGATGCTCGGATATCCCAAAAAGGTGTTCTTTCCCAATCTTTCAATCTCTTCTTCCTCCAATTGCCTAAGTTTTTCCAGGATCGATATCATGGGAGGGATGGGATTGAGACCGGCTAAAGGCATGGCCCCATGGCTCATCTTTCCGCTCGTGATCAATTCAGCCCGGAGGGCTCCTTTCTGCGTAATGCAGAGATGATTATCCACGGGCTCACAGATAATCGCCGCATTGACATCATTGGCCCATCCCTGACGGATGAAATGTTTTACCCCGCTCATCATCCCTTCTTCATCAACCAGGATGCCTAAAAGAATCCTCCCCTTGAAAGGAATGCCTGATTGACTAATCGTCTGGACAGCTTTTATGGCAGCGGCTAAATTTCCCTTGGTGTCACAGGCCCCTCTTCCATAAATTCGATTCCCCACTAACTTTCCTTCATAGGGGCCATATTTCCATTCGGAGGCATCGCCTTCAGTGACCACATCGGTATGGCATTCAAACATCAGGCAGGGCCCATTACTTTCGCCCTGAAGTACCGCGATGATATTTGGAGAACCAGGTTCCACTTCCTCGATGACCACATCGAGTCCCATCTCCTCCAGAAGATGGGAGAGGAAATAGGCTACCTTCTCCTCATTATTCCCATCCTTTTGGCTTCTGACGCTTGGAATTCGGATCAAATCCTGTGTAAGTTTGATCAATTCATCTTTCTTAACTTCTCTCAATGATCGTTCGATCTTCAATTTTTTTCCTTAATATTTATACTCCGCAATCCGAAATCCACATTCTACAATGACCTAATGATTGGCTTTGAGAGCCTACCTAAATCCTTATGAATTGTCAAACTGCGCGAGAGGCCTGAATTTTTTCAAAGGCTCGATCCATGATTTGAATGGCTTGATCAATCTCCCCCTTCTCAACAGTTAACGGAGGTGTGATCCGGATGACATTTCCATAGAGGCCGCCCTTTCCAATGAGGAGCCCCTGTTCTTTTGTGCTTTCGAAGATCTCAGCGACGAAATCTGGCGCGGGTTCCTTCTTCACCTTCACAATCTCCATGCCTTGGATCAAACCCATCCCGCGAACTTCACCGATCGCTCGATATTTTTCCTTCAACCCGTTTAACCGCTCTCTTAAATACATACCCATCTTCTCGGCATTCTGGACAAGTTTCCTTTTCTCGATGACTTCGATAGTCGCAAGGATAGCCGTGGCAGTGACTGGATTTCCACCAAAGGTGGAGAGGTGTGATCCTTTGAGGGAATCTCCTACCTCAGGGGTGGCAATCGTGATACCGAGAGGAGCGCCGTTGGCTGCTCCTTTAGCCATCACCATGATGTCGGGCTCCACTTCCCAGTGTTCGATCCCGAACATCTTTCCTCCTGTCCTTCCCCAACCTGTTTGAACCTCATCACAGATGAAGAGCCCTCCATATTTTTTTACGATGGAGACGACTTCTTTGAAGTACTCCTTCGGCGGGGTAATAAATCCTCCAACGCCCTGGATGGGTTCAGCGATAAAGGCAGCGGGATGTCCGGAAGTGGTGGTCTCGATCAATTCTTTCACATCCTTCGCGCAATCGAGATCGCAGTGTGGATACTCCTTTCCAAAGGCACATCGAAAGCAGTAGGCGTTGTGAGCGTGTTTGATACCAGGGACGAGGCTTTCGGCAAGACGATAATTACCGTGACCCGTGATATTCATAGTCAGAAGAGTTCCTCCGCTATAACAATAACGAAGGGCGATGATCTCATGGCTTTTTGTATAAAGTTGTGCCAAGAGAATGGCTGTCTCGATAGCTTCTGATCCACTATTAGTGAAGAAGGATTTTTGTAACTTGCCAGGGGTGATCTGGGCCATTTTTTCAGCAAGGGAAACCATTGGGATATTGGGGTAGAGGGTTGAAGTATGCTGTAACCTTCTCATCTGTTCACATGTCTTGTTAGTGATCTCATCATCGCAATGACCGACACTGATGGTGACAATGCCTCCAAAAAAATCGAGATATTCCTTCCCATCAATGTCGTAGACATACTTCCCTTTTCCCCGATCCAGGACAAGGGGCTCTTTGTAATAGGTGGCCACACAGGGCACTAAATATTTTTTATGTTTCTCATAAACTTCTTTCTTGTCCATGGAAATTGCCTCCGATAATAATTGGTGCGCCCTCATTTATTGCCTGCCTGCGGTAGGCAGGGGGGCGATAAAAGATCGTCATTAGTAAATGCCAACGCCACCTCTGACCCGCTTGGGTGCGATGAAGATTATAGTCGATAACTCTTGTTTAATAAAGGGCCTTTCCCCCTACAATATTCCTTGCTCCTTTTCTCCATTCTGTCATTCCCGTGGAAACGGGAATCCAGATATAGGTTTCACATAAACATATAGATTCCTGCTTCCGCAGGAATGAAAAAGATGGGTGTTTCCTCTAAGAATGAATCAGAGAACAGCTAGCTCTTCATTCAGTAGATCTGAGATAAACATATGGCCGGGTGCATGAGTGATACAGAGGTCAGGTCTGGCCTTCGTCACAACAGCCTGCGGAGTCACGCCGCAAGCCCAGAATACCGGGGTCTCTCCCTTCTTAATCGTCACCGGATCTCCGAAATCAGGCTTTCTGAGATCTTTAATTCCAATCGTTGTGGGATCACCGATATGAATGGGCGCTCCATGAACAAAAGCATAGCGAGAGGTTATCTGAACAGTTCGAGTAACTTGTTCTGACGGAATGGGTCTCATGGTGACAACCATTGGTCCATGAAAGATTCCAGCGGGTTTGCAGGAAATGGAGGTAATGAACATCGGAACATTTTTATTCTCTTCGATATGGCGGATAGGAATGTTTGCCCGAAGTAAAGCCTCTTCAAAAGAAAAACTGCAACCTAAAAGAAAGCTGACGAAGTTTTTTTCCCAGAGGCTCCTGATCTCTTTTACAGCCCTTCCTAACTTCCCCTTTCGGTAAATGTTATAAAGCGGAATATCCGTTCTCATATCGGCATCCAAAGACAAAAACTTCGTCCCGAATTCCCCTGGTTCTAATACTTCAAGCAGAGGACAGGGTTTTGGATTTCTCTGACAGAAGAGGAGAAAATCAAAAGCGTATTTCTGAGGGAGGATGACCAGATTGGCCTGAGCATAACCCATAGCCAACCCTGCCGTGGGTTTATCCCATTTCCTTCTTCGAATGATGGCTCGGATTTCTCCGGGATTGAGTTGATGGATGTCTTTCATGATAGTTTTAATAATCTATTTTATGCCCAGTCGCAATCTTTCGTGACGTTATTTTTTCCGAGAGGATCGTCAGAGGATAAGCTCGAACCTTTGCTCAGTGACGGTTCTTCCCCATTGGTTGCCTTCACGTTCCTCGCAAAGTTTGAACCCACATTCTTCATAAAGATGGCGCGCTGGATCGAGACCCGTAAAAGTCCAAAGATATACTCGGCCAAACTTCTTCTTTCGGCAAAATTCGACGGCTTCTTCAAGCAACATCTTTCCAACGCCATGTCCTTGGCTCTGCGGCGCCACAATGAACCATCTCAGGTGGGCCCCTTGGCTATCGTGATTGACCCCATCGATGGCAATCGAGCCTACAATTTTTTCTTCTACATTGGCTACCCAAAACCCGTCATGCTCTTCGTTAAAGCGTCGCAGAAACTCTGAAAGCTCAGTGGCCACTTTGGATTCGAAGAAAAGATGAAAACCCCAATGCTGGTAGTAATACCTCGCATGAAGTTCAGCAATTCGACCGATGGCGCCAGGAATATATCCGGACAGCTTTAAGTCATTCATGGTCATTAAAAACTTTCGTGAGCTAATTAGCCAGGGATATGGATATCAACAATCTTGCCTGTTTCTAACTTATTCTGGAAGCAGTTTCTTTCCGTTCAACGGTTCAATTTGTACCAGCCGAATGCGGGCGTGCTGAATGGCCTCATGCAGTTTCTTCTGCAATAATTTGCGCGGCAATACCTTAGTCCAGTAAGAAGCTACCCGAATAGCTCCTTTTTCAAGCTCCATGAGTTCAATGGTTTCACGTTTCTTTCCAGCACAAAGAATCAGGCCGATGGGTGATTCCTCTTCCGGCTGTTTTTCGTATCTCGCCAGCCAGCGCAGATAGAACTCCATCTGGCCCTTGTCGCCGGGCTGAAAGTCTCTCAACTTCAGATCTATCGCTACCAACCGACGGAGACCTCGATGGTAGAACAGCAGGTCAAGGTAATAATCATCGTTGTCTATCTGGATACGCTTCTGCCGGGCCACAAAGGTGAAGCCGACACCCAACTCCAGAATAAAGTTTTCCATTTCCCGCATGATCGCATCCTCTACGTCCTTTTCAATGTAGCGATCTTTTAATCCGAGAAAATCGAGGAAATACGGATCACGGAAGACCAGGTCGGGCGTAAGTTTGTCTTCGGTGCGAAGGGTATCAAGTTCTTCACGTATCACTTTCTCCGGCTTCTTGGACAGCGCTGTGCGTTCAAACAGCATACCGCCGATTTTCTTTTCGAGGGTGCGAGTGCTCCACCGTTCAATACGGCACATCTCGGCATAGAAGTCACGCTTGAGGGGGTCGTCGAGGTAGATGATCTGTTTGAAATGGGTCCAACTCAATTCTCTCCGCAGTGCGGAGACAATCTCTTCGTTGGGGAAAACCTCTACAAAACGAATCATGTGCCAGAGATTCTTTTCTGAGAATCCTTGACCAAACTCAGCAGCCAATTCTCTACTCGCTGCGGAGACAATCTGCTCCCCATATTCCGCTCGCTTCTCTTTCAGGACATCCTGCCGGATGCGTTTACCCACTCGCCAGTAAAGCAGCACCAGGGCGGAGTTGACCTGGCGAGCCACGTCTTGCCGCGCCGCTGCAATTAATTCTCGGAGATCCTTTAGCAGATCTTTAGAAGTGATTGGTTTCATTCTTTTCTGTTCTGTGCCTGTTACATCTTTCTTACCATAGTTTATTCAACCCCATCCTTCAATTTGATCATCAATCAAGTTGGTTGAACTAATAAACCTGCTTCCCGGAAGCTATAGTAGCCTTTTCGGGTAACGATGACATGGTCAAGAACTTGAATACCAAGAATCTTGCCTGCTTCGGTAAGCTGGCGATGGATGTTCAAGTCGAATTCACTCGGTTGAAGTTCTCCCGATGGGTGGTTATGTACAAAAAACACGGCCGCCGCACGGTCAGCAATGACATCGGCAAAGACCTCTCGGGGATGGACTGGACTTTTGTTGAGAAGACCAATGGTAACAACGCGCTTTTCGATAACCTCATTCGCCCCGTTCAGTGAAATACAAACAAAGTGTTCCTGTTGTTTTCCGGCAATGTCACTAACAGGTGGCAGGATGTCCCGTGCACATATAATCTTCACTATATCTTTAAACAGGTGACGTCGTGCAAGTTCAAAGGCCGATAGAATCTGCGCTGCCTTGGCCAATCCCATACCGGGGACCTCAAGTAGGTGGTCCAGCGATAGTCCCTCTTTGTGCTCCCGGATCAGACTCACAACCTGCTTGGCCATTGTTCTCACATCAACGCCAGTTGTTCCCATACCGAGAATGGCTGTGACAAGTTCTTCATCCGTGAGGGCTTTCGGCCCCTTCTCCCGCAATTTCTCACGTGGCCGGGCATGTTCCGGCATGTCTTTGATAGTCTTCATAGGGCTATTAGCCGTTCCCTCCGAGTTCTCTCTCAATTTGTTCAATCGTCGGCAACTTGCCTTGCAACTGTTTCGGCAGGGACTCGACCAGTCGTGTTCGCCATTCTGCCACGCCTATTGGTTTCTTCACATCGCGTAAGGCGTACTCAACGGTCAGCCTGTCCTTTTCCTTGCACAACAAAAGTCCAATGGAGGGATGATCATCCAAATGGCGCATCTGATCGTCTACGGCGGAAAGGTAGAAGTTCATTTTACCGGAGTATTCCGGTTTGAACTCGCCTGTCTTAAGATCGATAACCACAAAACAGCGTAATTTGAGATGGTAAAAGAGCAGATCAAGGTAATAATCCTGGCCGCCTACTTCAAGGTGAACCTGCCGCCCCACAAAGGCGAACCCCATACCCATTTCGAGCATGAATCTCTGGAGGTGGTCGAGCAATCCCTGTTCCAGCTCGCGCTCGCGTGCCTCGGCAGCGAGGGTGAGGAAGTCGAAGACGTATGGGTCCTTGAGGACTTGTTGAGCGAGGTCTGACTGTGGAGAAGGCAGCGCAGCGGCAAAATTGGTGATCGCCGCGCCCTCGCGTTTGTGCAGGCGGGACTCGATCTGCGCCATAAGGATAGCCCGGCTCCAACCGTATTCGAGGGTCTTCCGGGCGTACCAGACGCGAGTCACAGGGTCACGGACCTTGTGAATGAGCACAATATTATGGCCCCATGGAATTTCTGTCACAAGGTGTGACAGTTCCTCGATCTCCGAATCTGTCACAGGCTGTGACAGATTCTTGAGGTCTGCAGTCCAGGCCAGGTAGAAGGCGCGCATCCGCCACACGTTCAGAGAGGAGAATCCCGTTATGCCGGGAAATTCCTTCTGGAGGTCTTTTGCCAGCCGCTCCACCACGGCCTTGCCCCAGCCCTCGGCGCGCTGGCGTTCGATGATGCCCTTGCCGATATCCCAATACAGAGCGATCAATTCCCTGCTTGCTGAAAGCGTCGCCCGCACCTGTGCTGCACGAACGCGCTGTTTAATGTCCTCCAGAAATTTACCGTATCCCGCCGGAAGTAAGGATGCTCTGTTCTTTGCCATGCTCACTTCGCTCCCGAATTAATAATGATCGATTCAAAATTAGTCATTCTTTCCTCCTCCCCAAATCTCCGCCGGCTTGGCCTGAATCTTTCGTTTGTAAATTTCGATCAACTTCCGGTTCGCCTCTACCATCTCCCGTTCCGCATCAATCTCGTCCACTATCAGCCTCTGGAATTCGCCATCCCGACCTTTATAGATAATCGTTAATTCGGATTCTGGCCTTGGCTTCTTTAGCCATAACGATCCTTAAGGCGAATTTTTCATGCGGGATTTGGGGATATTATATGTTTGGAACGATTAAGGGTCAAGTATTTTGGACGATGATTGTTGATCATCTAATGCTTACAACCCCAGGAAGGCTTTTTTGACGATCTCTGACTCTAATAACTCGGTTCCCTGGCCTGAGGAGATGGTTCGACCGGTCTGCAAAATATATCCCCGGTCAGCGAGCTCCAGGGCTTCTCGAACATTCTGCTCCACCAGAAGAATGGTGCGCCCCTCCTCTTTCAGTAAAGAGATGGCTTTAAACATCTCCGTGACAAGTTTCGGCATCAATCCCAGGGAGGGTTCATCGAGCATGAGGAGTTTAGGATTCGACATCAATCCCCTGCCAATAGCCAGCATCTGCTGTTCTCCTCCGCTCAAAGTCTCTCCCTTTTGTGTGCGCCGTTCGTTCAGTTTGGGGAAAAGTTGATACACGTGGTCTAAGCGTTCTTCGATATCGTGCTTTGAGTCTAAGGTAAAGGCACCTAAAAGTAGGTTCTCCTCCACGGTTAAGGGTCCGAAGATATGTCTTGCCTCCGGTACATAGGTAATCCCGAGTCGAACAATTTTTGCCGAATTCTTTCCGGTGATGTCTATTCCGTTAAATTCGATGTTCCCGGATACTGGGCGAAGGGCTCCAACGATTGCTTTTAGAGTGGTGCTCTTACCGGCCCCATTGGCACCCACCATTGCAACCAGTTCCCCTTCCTTCACCTCAAACGACACCTCGTGGAGGGCGGGAATCCTCCCATAATGAACTTTAATCTGATTTACCTTTAGCATATCTTTCCCCAAGGTAGGCCTCGACGACCTTTTCTTCCCTTGCCACCTCCTCCGGAGAGCCTTCGGCGATCTTTCTCCCCGCGGCCATCACCGTTACGACTTCCGAGATGGTCATGATAAATTCCATCACATGTTCTGTTAAGAAAAGGGTCAACCCCCTCTCCTCTTTTATCCTTAGCAAGGTTTGCACAATCTCTTTGATTTCCAGAGGATTGAGGCCGGCTGCAATCTCATCCAGCATTAAAAGTTTGGGTCTCGTGGCCAGGGCCCGAGCCAGTTCAATCCTTTTCTGAGTGGCAATGGGAAGCTCCGTGGGAAGGACATTTGCTTCCTCTGCGAGATTTAATAACTTCAATATCTCCTGGGCATCCCTTCTGGCCACCAGTCGATTACTGATCCGGCAGAATGCCCCAACCATTACATTCTCTTCAACGGTCAGATTTGGCATGATCTTCATACTCTGGAAAGTCCTGGCTATTCCCACTTTTGTGACACGGTGGGCTGGCCAGCCGGTAATGTCTTTCCCTTCGAAAAAGATGTTTCCACGAGTGGGTTTATAGTAGCCGGCAATGCAATTGAACAGAGTGGTCTTACCCGCTCCATTTGGACCGATCAGGCCAAAAATCTTTCCTCGCTCCAGCCCTAAAGAGATATCGGCGTTGGCAACCACCCCACCGAATTCCTTCACCAGATTCTTTACTTCCAGTAACATCCTTTACTTCATCCTTTTTTTCTAAGCCTTTCAATAATCCCCCAAATTCCTCTCGGCTCACGGGCGGCAATGACCATCATGATAACAGCGTAAACCATGAAATCGATGCCCAAACGTTTCCCTGCCCCCAGCCAAGCACCGAGATACATATCCAGGGGGATAAGTATTGCGGCACCAATGATAGGCCCCCAGAGAGAACCCGCTCCTCCGACCATTACGGTCATGGCAATCAGGATGGATAGATCCAGAGGCATCACAAAGTCGGGATCAATATATAGATAATAGACGGTCATAAAGCTGCCCCCTACTGCACCTAAACCGCCTGTAATGGTATAAGTTATGACTTTTGTACGATAAACATTAATTCCCAGACTTGCAGCCGCATCTTCATTATCTCTGACCGCTTGGAGCTCATAACCCAATTTCGACTTCCTGAACCAGTTCATAAATAAGAGCTGTGTGATAAAAAGGAGGAAGATAAAGTAGTGATAATAAATGGGTGATCCGAACTGCATATAGGTAAAGTCAGGGGTTGGTCTTATCGTTAATTCTACCCCTCGAGCCCCCCCTGTCCAGTCCCAGAAAACGAAAAGCTCCTTCCAGACCAAGGCGACGCAGAGTGTGGCAATAGCGAAGTAATGGCCTTTAAGGCGGAACATGGGATAGGCGACCCCAAAAGACTCTGCTGCCGCGACGATCATACCTATCGGAACCGTTACCCAAAATGGCGTATTCCACCAGAACATCATCAGGGCGGTAGCATAAGCTCCAAACCCCACATTTTTGGCCTGTCCAAGGTCCACCTGCCCCCCGTACCCACCGATGAGGTTCCAGCCCAAACCAAACAGGGCGAAGAGGAGGAATTTAATCATCACTACCCTGCCATAGGCTGAGTGGACCATCCAGGGGAAAACGAGGATGATCAAAATAAAAACAACAAAACCGATCCGTTCAAAACGAGGGCGGTCTTCAAATGAGAAGATATCTTTCAGCACCTGCCGCATCTTACCACCCGAATAGGCCTCGAGGTCTAAATACGACTACCAGGAAATACAAAATATAAATGAAGGTAAACTTCAGCTCGCTCACATATTGCCCGCTCAAGACCATGATGAGACCGATCATGAGACCGGCAAGAAAAGCCCCTACAATACTTCCAAATCCACCCAAAGCCACAGTGGCAAACGCAATGATAGTAAAAAGCATTCCGATCGTAGGCGTGATATAATAGTAATGGGCCAGGAGTGCGCCAGCGAGGGCTACCGTAGCGCCACCAATCCCCCAGGCCAGAGCATTCATCTTCTTGGTGTCTATCCCCATATACCGAGCTGCCTCTGCATCGATGGAGGTAGCCCTCAAAGCCCTTCCCAGCTTTGTTCGATGGATGATCCAATAGACTAACGCAAACGAAAGCAGACAAAGCCCGCCGGATACCCCTTTGCTGACATCAATCGTAAGCCACCCGATGGAAAGTGTTTTTCCGACCAGAATCCCCTGTTTGATGGAACGAACATCTGGAGTAAAAATGAACATGGCCAGATAGCGAAGAAAGAGCATTAACCCGAATGTCCCGAAGAGCTGAGCTACCATAGGCCCCCGAAGAATATGATGAATAAGGAAATGGTAACTCACCACCCCCAGTAAATATCCTATTGCGGCGGCAAAGGGCAGGGAAATCAGTGGGTCGAGATGAAAATAAGATGAAATGATGAAAGCGACATACATTCCCACCATCATGAATTCCCCATGGGCGAAATTAACGATATTCATGACCCCAAAGATCAGGGATAGGCCCAGGGCAATCAGAGCAAAGACCAATCCCATCAATATGCCGTAAGCGATTAATTGGGTTGCTAATTCCATCTCTACCTTAACCGCTCAAAATGATACAAACGGCAGCATAGCCCCGCAATGGAGCGATGCTGCCGTTTCCTTACAACAAGGCTATAAGAGATTAACCTTCTAAATCTTACTTCCAGCCCGGAAAGGGATAGATCAATTTGGAGGTCGCGAATTCAAAAGGATAGATGATATGCAATTTTCCGTCTGGATATCCTTGATACTGATTAATGACCCCTGAGCCAAGCTCATTCTGTTGGGTATCATTAGGGAAAGGGGATCCAAACTTTACACCCTTCCAGGGCATAACGAGTTCTTTTCCGGGGATATGAAGTTCATTGAGGGCCTTTCGAATGGCCTCCGGGCTGGTAGATTTAGCATTGTTTAGAACATGGGCCCAGACTTGGACACCAACAAAATCCCTTGCAGAACTACCGGAGAAGTCATAACCGGTCATTTTCTTATACATCTCGTTAAGTTTGCCCGCCACTGGTTTAACCTTACCCATCTCCGCAGAAAAAAGGTCTCGAGTTAAAATACCATTCACATCGGCACCCAGGGTCTTGTAAAAATCAGCTTCTACAAATCCGGCATCCTGTCCCCAGATGAGGCGTGGTTTAGCCTTCATCTCCTTCATCGTCTTAACAAATAGGATAGCATCTGCCACATAGGGAGCAAATAGAAAGGTAGGAGCCTTGGAGGCAATCATCTTTCTTGTCTCACTCGTCAAATCGGCAGCCGTATGTGGGTACTTGAAACCCTCGGCAATCTTCCATCCTCGTTCTTTAGCGAATTTCTCAATCTCTGCCAACGAAGCCGCCCCCCACTCCGTATTCTCTGCAGCCACAGCTAAGGGTTCGAGTTTACTTTTAGGGACAGCCTTTACACCGGGGGCTTTCCCTTTGGTCAGGCCATCTAAGAGGTCAAACAGATCTTTTGTAAACCAGGTTTCGTGGGGCGTTACCCTCCAAAACCATTTAAACCCCCTCTTGCTCAGTGCTGGAGAGGTTGAATCTGGGTTAATAAAAGGAATACCTGCTCGTTCGGCTTCCACAGAGGCTGTTTTCGTCACTGCGCTCTGATAGGCGCCTAAAAGACCCACCACTTTCTCATCTTCTATGAGCCTTTTCGCCTGTTCAGACCCCCAACCTGGATCTCCTCTCGAGTCGGCAAAAATGAGTTTGATCTTGGCTCCACCTAAATTTGGAATTCCTTCCCATTTAGCGATCGAGATGTCCAGCTCAGGATATTTATTGTTAACGATATCCGCAGCCAGCTCAGCCCCTTCCTTTAAGCTTTTCCCGATAGGAGCCAGAGGGCCAGACAGTGGAAGAATAACCCCAATCTTGACTTCCTTAACTTGGGCAAAAAGGGTGGGAGAAACAATCAGAATAGATAAGACCGAAACAAACAAAAAAAGGAAAATTCTTTTACTTGCTTTCATACCGTCCTCCTTCATAACAAAATAAAAAAATTGTGAATTTACCAACTATGATGGATTCGTAAAAAGTCCGATTCAGCCCATTATCGTCATTCCCGTTAAAACGGGAATCCAGTGAATTCAAATACTTCCCTCCGGGCCATAGGCCCTATGGGCCGGCGGCTGGACTCCTGGTGGAGTTTACCCCGTACTTGATACGGGGCAGGAGTGACAGATTGATAGACTTTTTACGAGACCATCAACTTTTAACTAAAAGGGGTTTCTCCTTCACCTCCTTCTTGTTTGATTTCCTTCATCTTCTCAACAGGCCGTCATTTTATCCATTCACACCAAGGATGTCAATAGTTCAATTTGAGTTTAATTTGAGAGCTCTGAAAAAATACTTCACACTCTCTCGAAGAGATTTCTGAACTTTTTCAGAATCCTCACAATTTGGGGTTGCCTTTGTTCCCTCTTTCTTTGTAAGATGGAACATTATGAAGGTCGATCTTGAAAAAATCTTGAAGGAATTGGGACCCTATCGGGAGAGGAAAGCGATGGTCGATCCGACACATGCTGCCCTCCTCGTCATCGATATCCAGAACTTTTTTCAGCGAATTGTCCAACCCATCTTGAAAAATCTTTTGGGGGTAATTCAATCCTGTCGGCAAAAGGATGTTCCGATCATCTTCACACAGCATGGACACACCGATCCTCCCTCGGATGGGGGAGTCCTTGGGCAGTGGTGGGGCGAGGTTATCCTTCACGGGACAAAGAATTGGAAATTTCTTCCAGAGATTAAGATCGAGTCAAAAGATAAGGTTCTCCCTAAGAAACGTTACAGCGCCTTCTATGAGACTGATCTCGACTCGATCCTTCGATCGAGAGGAATTCAAGACCTGATCATCTCAGGGGTGATGACGAACCTCTGCTGTGAGACCACGGCGCGGGATGCCTTTATGAGGGATTACAGAGTTTTTTTCCTGATCGACGGGACAGCCACTGGAAAGGATGATCACCACCTTGCCACCTTAAAGAATTTAGGCTTCGGCTTCGCCTATCTACTCACCTGTGACGAGTTAATCCAAAATTTAAAATCTAAATGAGAGTTTCTTCCTTCCAATCGCAACTTACACTACCCCTCATCATTTTCTCTTGGGAACAACGATACGATTTTTTAATGTCTTTTCCACCTTCCTCAAAACTTCCTCAAAGATGGCGAGAGCAGTATCCGCCTCTCTCTGAGTGATGATCAGAGGCGGGATGAAACGAACCACATTCTCCCCGCATCCTAAAATAAGAAGCCCTTTTTCAAAACAGGCCTGAATGACCTTACTCCTTTCTTCGATCGCCTTCTCCTTCGTCTGCCGGTCTTTCACCAATTCTATCCCGATCATCAATCCCTTTCCCCTCACATCGCCGATCAAATGGAATTGCTTCTGGAGTCCCTTCAGTTTTTCGAGGATGTAGGCCCCCATGCGTTCAGCATTTTCAATGAATCCTTCCTCAAGGAGTTCAATGGTGGTCAGGGCAGCTCGGCAACTGATGGGGTTTCCGCCAAAGGTGCTGGCATGAGAACCAGGGACCCAATCCATCACTTCGCTCTGGGAGACAGTCGCTCCCAAGGGCATCCCTGAAGCAATTCCCTTTGCTAAGGCGATGATATCGGGGACGACCCCCCAGTGCTCAATCGCCATCATCTTTCCTGTCCTTCCCATTCCGCTCTGAACCTCATCATCCACAAAGAGAATCCCAAACTCCTTTGCCAGCTTATAAAGCTTCTGATGAAATTCTGGCGGAGGCACCACATAGCCCCCTTCGCCCTGAATGGGTTCAACGAAGATGGCCGCCACTTCCTCAGGGGGAATGCTCCGTTTGAAGAGGTCTTCACGAATCCAATCGACACAGGCAGTGCTGCAACCAGGATATTGCTGATGATGATAAGGACAGCGGTAACAATAGGCATAAGGAACATGGGTCACCCCAGGGACAAGCGGGGAGAACCCTTTTTCATGAATCACTTTGCTGGCTGTCAAAGAGAGGGCCCCCATGGTCCGTCCATGAAAAGCCCCAAGGAAAGCCAAAATTCGGGGCCGCTTGGTATGATATCGCGCCAGTTTGAGAGCCGCCTCAATGGCTTCAGCGCCTGAATTACCGAAAAAGACTCTCTTTTCTTTTGATCCAGGGGTGATCTCAGAGAGCTTGGCAGCAAGGCTCGATTGGAGAGCGTAATAAAAATCGCTGCCAGACATATGGATGAGTTGTTCTGCCTGGCGATGAATGGCCTCCACTACTCTCGGATGGCAATGGCCAGTGTTGCAGACAGCAATCCCTGAAGTAAAATCGAGGAACCGATTCCCATCCACATCCTCCACCCAAATCCCACTGGCTCTCTTGACGACAAGAGGGTAGACACGGGTGTAAGATTGGGAGACGAATTTTTGATCCTTCCTCAAGACCTTCTTGGCTTCAGGCCCTGGAAGTTCAGTGATAATAGAAGGAGATGAAAATTTTTTCTTTCCCATATTTTCTCTTTCTGAATCTTTTTATGACACAAAATGGAAAGAGGTTCTTAAAATATAGGTAGTTTTTCTCATCGAGTCAATTAAATTCCCTGTAAGGCAAAAATTGTAATCATGAAAAAATAATCCCCTTCTATCCCCCTTTATAAAAGGGGGAGTCCTTTGTCTCCTCCCTTTCTTAAAGGGAGGTTGGGAGGGATTAAAAAATGAACTTTATCTCAGTTTGATAAAAGGTAAGCCAAATTATCTAAGATGATGGTAAAAAAAACATCCTTCACCACAAAACCCTCGGGGACTGTAATCTGGGCTGGGGCAAAATTAAGAATCCCTCTCACTTCTGCCTCCACTAAAAGATTGGCTACGCTCTGAGCCTCTGAAGGAGGGGTCGCGATGAGTCCGATCTCGATCTTCCTTTCTTTCGTTACTTCTTTGATCCGATTGATATGAAAGACCTCCACCGGCTTGCCCAGTTTTTCCGAGACCCTTCCAATCACTTTTGGAGGATCAATATCAAATGCAGCAACAATCGTATAATTCTGCTTCAAAAAATCCTTATAAGCGAGGAGGGAGGAGCCCAAATTTCCTACACCGATGAGAGCCATCCTCCACTCCTTGTTAGATCCTAATATCTTCTTGATATTATTAAGCAAATCTCTTACATAATAGCCTACCCCTCGAATCCCAAACTCACCGAAATAGGCCAAATCCTTCCTCACCTGAGCGGCATTCACGATGCACTTATTGGCCAGTTGGGCAGAGGAAACCACCTTTTCTCCTTTTTCCTCCATCTCTTCCAGACACCTCGAATATCTTGATAATCTCCTAATGGTTGCCTCAGGGATTTTTTGATACTTCAATTTTGTGACTCCTTTCACAAATTTTGATAAAAATTTATTATATTCTAAGGGGGTTGTCAAGTCTGTAATAACTGATTGATTTTATGAAATGCTGAAACAAGCCTGCCTCGAAGAAATTCTGAACCGAGTTCAGGCGTGGTCAAAGCCCCGTCCTTTCTAACGGGGTTTACTTCTTCTTGGCCAACTGTTTGATCGCTTCATCCAGCCGATTATTGGCAAATTCTAATAATTCTTCTGTATACTCCAGGTTGTGGATCCCATTCCCCTTTCTCGCTAAATTATAATTAAATTCTGCCTCTCCAAATAATTTCCGATAGACAAAGGTATGGCCTCTACGGAGTTCAATCCTCCCGATCTCTTCCCTGACCTTATCTAATTTGGGAACCACTTTCTTCAACAACCCTTCAGAGGTCGTCTTCCATCGGACAGCCACCTCCCCGTAACTCTGATCATGGCATTCGATGCAACGTTTTTTAATTACATCGAAGGTTTCCTTCCTTTTTGCTAATACCCCACGATGGCAATCAATACATTCAACCACATCCAACTTACTGCTTGGCCTCTCCTTAATCCCGATGCCCCATTTCCCTTGAGTGAGTCTATTGACCGAGACATGGCAGTCTTCACATTTGACCTTTTTCATCTCCTTTCCGTGATGACAGTCTGCACAATTCTTCTGAAAAGTTTTCCCGTGATTTTCACGAGGAGAGTGACAGTCAGAACACTTCAGACTTTTCCCGCCCACATGAGTTTCATGAGAAAATTTAATATCATTAAAGGGAACAGTCCGTTTCTCCATCCCAACATGGCAGAGGGTCGTACAGGTCATCCGGGTTTGAAATTCCTGTGGTTTATAATTTTTATTGATGGCCGCGAGAGCTTGTTCGGTCTTATTGTTCGCTACGTTGAGGAGTTTGAAGGAATATTCGATATTGTGAACGCCCTTGCCAAGAAGGATAAAACTGTAATTGTGTCGAGCTTCGCTAAGGAGATTTTGAGCCTTCTTAAAAACTGGGGTGTTTCCATTGGTCTTTTCAAACTCATATAATACTTTTTGAACATTGAAAACCCTCTGATTCGTCTCATTTTCCCCCTTGGAAAGAAGGGTTTTCCATTGTTTCAAGGTATCATCGAATCCTTCCCCGTGGCAGTCCACACAGGCTTCGCCGATCACCCTTTCCGCATATTTAGTTGTATGAAGCGCAGCCTGGCTCTCTTCGCCTCTTCGATGGCAGGCGATGCAGTCAACATTGGTCGTAAACATGAGGCTGGGAGAGTCTGGAACACCGATCCCTCCGGTCCCCCGGTAAAAATCTCGGGGTCCTAAATGTATCTCCTTATTATGACACTTATCACAATTGGATGGAGCATGGGTGATCGTGGGGATCTGTCCAATCTCATGCCGGAGAGGAGTATGGCAATTAGAGCATTCGATCTTATGGTCGGTGACATGTTTCTTATGCATGAATTGGGGGGTATACTTCGTGCCCAGGATAACAGGCTCATGATGGCATTCAGCACATTTTCCTTCAGGGACATGACCATTCCCCTGCACAACACTTATATGGCATTTCTCACAAGCCACCCCTCTGGCGATATATTTCCGATGATTAAAATTCCAACCTTTGACTTTAATATCCCCTTTGGGTTCGATATGACAAGAAGTACAACCTCCAACGGCACATGAAATACATTCCTCCTCCCCTCTTGGACCAGCCCGGTAAAAGTGGCAAATAAAACAGTTGGTTTCGTGAACGGTGAGATGCAATCCCTGAACGAGCTGGGCATGGCAAGAGGTGCACCGAAGGTTTATCCCTCTTCTCAACTCACCCAGATGCCTTCCATGGGGAAAGCTTACATTCTTAAATATCATATCCCCTTTCAGGTCGTCTTTTTTGTGACATCCATTTTGCAAACAATTACCATCATCAATTTCATAATGGAGTTTCTTGATGCCTCTCCCAATAATGATATAAGTCAATGCAAGTTGGAGATCTTCCCTTTTCCCTTTCAAATGATTCCAAATGCCTGGTTTGCGGTGACAACTCAGGCAAATCACTTTGTTATGCGAGGAGGTTTTCCAAGAGTCGACATATTCCTTCATATTGTGACAGAGGCCACAAAATGAAGGGCTTTCTGAATATCTAAACCCTCCTAAAAATAAGACGATGACAAGAAAAAAAAGAAGGCTGTAGATAACCTTCTTTTTCCTTTTAGAAAAAAATTTAATGATCCTTGAAAAAAGCTCAAAGAAGTAATTCATATTGATCTACTTCTATGATTACGAGGGGGATTTCACTGGAATCTTCGTATGGCATTTCATGCAGGATTCAGGTCCTCCTGTTAATGCCTCTTCATGGCACTCCATACATGTTAACCTGCGGGGCCGGTTCGTTCTGGCCTCCATTTTTTCATGAGCAATATTTCTGTGACAATCGATGCACTTCAACTTCGACTCCTCGATATGAAGCTTGTGAGCAATTTTCATGTGATGAGCTTCTTCCTTCTCCTTCTCAGCCACATGCTTGTGGCAAAATAGGCAGTTTTCATTCACCCGCTCATCAGCGAAAAAATCACGGGGAAACAATTGACCGACTTTCGCATGACAATTCGCACAGGTGACACGGGCAGGATGAATCATCGAAGATGACCACATGGAAATACTGGTCTGTCTTGCATGACACGAAAGACAGATCAGCGGATGGGCGGTCAACGTGTGCCCCACCCAGATCACTAACACGACGCCTATTAAGGTGAGGATGGGGCCGACCCCAAAAATAACCCATTTTGATTTCAATAAGATCTTAAGGTTTTTAATTTTTATCGTCGACATCAAAAACCTAATCATGCTCAATACCTTCATCGATCCCTTCCTTTATGTCTCCCCCTCACCCTTCCCCTCTCCCTCGAAAGACTGTGTCATAATAAATAGTAGGCAGGAAAGAAAGGCCTATTCCTCGGCGGTCTGCAAATTGGACAGGGGACAGAGGGGCGGTTGAGGGAGCTTTAGAGCGTAACCTTTTGGTGAATAAAATCATACGCTTGTTTACCATGCAACCACCACTTTCAACGTTCAGGATGGTTGCCCATAACCTTAAAATAACCGCAATTCTAAAGCTCCCGAAGCTGGCTCTCTGTCCCCTGTCCCCATTACGACACAGTCTCTCGAAGGGTGGGGTGAGGGGAGCTTCCTTTAGGCCTTCGAAATTATCACTAAGGTATCGTTCCAGGCTTCTCCTCCACCGATTGGGTCTGAATTCCCTGAGATGATTGGATTGGGAGAGATACCATTTCCTTCTTTTTCCCACCAGATCAAATTGGTATTAGGATCCTTGCTCTTAAATCTTTTGGCGCGGGCAATATGTCCAAATCCCCAATGACCTAAATTTCTTTCGATGGCGATCACCCTCGGGTGAATGCCGAAGGTAAAACGGGCATCCGTCACAAATGATCCGAGTCGGGTGGAAATCTTAATACGGTCTCCTTCTCCAATATGAAGTTGTTTCGCAACATCCTTATTGATCCAGACTGGGTTTTGGTGCTTAATCTCGGTTAGCCATTTAAAATTTCCTGTCCTTGACCCCATCACATTCGGTTCATAAGTCACGAGGACGAACTTCCCCTTGAGATCCCCATGTCCTGGAATGGGTTCATAGGTGGGAAGAGGCTGAAATCCTTTTCTTTTCAATCTCTCTGAATAGATTTCAATCTTCCCTGAAGGCGTGTTAAACCTTTTCGACTCATACGATCTATATCTCGGCTTCACATTACTATCGAACCAAACTCCGTTTTCTTTTAAGTATTTCAAACCCCCTGCTTTTTCCAATTTCTCAATGCCTGAAGCAACCTTTTTAATATATTCTTCTGTGGAATTGAACTTGAAGTATCGCGGTAGGCCCCCGCCGATCCTGTGTGCAAGCTCTATAAAAATATCTGAGATAGGAACAGATTTGGCAAATGGGGGAATGATAGGCTGCTGGAGTCCAATAAAAGGATTTATGTCCAACGCGGGGGATGAATCGATTCCCCAACTCTCCAGGTAGGTGGTGGTGGGAAGGACAATGTCAGCTAATGCGGCAGTCTCGGTCATATAGCTATCTGCCACCACCATATAGGGAATCAACTTTTCATTCTTCAATACTTCAGAAGTCAAACCGCTCTCAGGGTTTCTATAAGCAGGATTGGATTCATAAACGAAGTGCAATTTCGGGGTAAATTTTCCACGTTTCACCATGGAGATAAACTTTTGTGGAGTGATTTGAACTTTTTCCAAATCGAATGCCTTCTCTTTTTGGGAAAATAGTTTTGAATCCGGTTTTTCAAAACGATAAGTCCTCGGAAGACAATATCCCCCAGGAATATCGATGCTTCCTACGATAGTATTCAAAAGGAATATGCACCTCTCATTATAGACGCCGTTCAAATGGCTACTCACGCCACGGCCCGAAATGGCCACGGCGGGCATAGACATGGCAAATTCCCTTGCAATCCTTTCGATATCCGATGCAGCAACACCGCTGATCTTCTCTGCCATCTCAGGGGGGTACTGAGATAAGTATTGCGCCAGTGCAGAGGTGGGGATATTTGTCCATCTCTCAATAAAATCTCTATTGTGAAGATTAGATTTAAGGATGACATTGGCCATAGCCAAAGCCACCATTCCATCATTCCCTGGGCTAATTGGAAACCACTCATCGCTATTGCCGGCTGTATAGGATAGTCTTACATCGAAGGTAACCAGCTTGGCCTTCTTTTGAAAACGTCCTTCCATCAATCTCCCGATGAAGCCAGCATAGTATTCATGGGTTTCGTAGGGATTGGAACCAAAGTTGAGGATATAATGGCTATTGGCCACATCAGGAATTCCCTTTTCCTCCCCCCAGGTAAGCCATTGACCCCAATCCCTATTGCCAAAGTTAAGGCTGTCCTCATATAGGATGAGGGCTTTACCAAAGGCCTCCAAGAACCGCTTGAGGATGCCGTCGGGTTCATGTTCTGATTGGAAGACAAAGTCTCCTTTCTGCCCGCTTTGGTATATTGTTTTCAATCTTGAAGTGATTTCGGTATAGGCTTTATCCCAAGAGATTCTCTCCCATTGTCCCTTTCCTCGTTCTCCCTTCCTCATCAATGGAGAGGTAATTCGATCTGGATCGTACGCCATGTTTACGCCAGCCAGACCTCTAGCGCATAACTTTCCAAGATTGTTAGGATGTTTTGGATTCCCTCCAATCTTCACCAACTGATCGCCCTCTAAAAAACCGATAATCCCACAATGGGCGGGACAAAGTTGGCAGATGCTCGAAATCCCTTTGAGGGGCTTTCTCGTATGCCGCGATACCTGTCTTCCTCCAAACACCTCCTTGGCATAGGCAGAAAGCCCAAGATAATGCTGAAACAGGAATGCCGGTATACTGCCAAGGCATAATTTCAAAAAATCACGACGTTTCATCTCTGTCTCTCTCCCCTGATAAATTCAACGATCAACTTAAAGGAACGTATTGCCCTCCAAAAACCATCACGTATCTCATGATAAAGACACCGATGGAGGCCAAGATAGCAGCGATCAACAGTAATAGATGCGATTTCCGTGTCTTATTGAAAATAATAATGAGGGAGGGGACAATGTTCCCCAGGACATTATCCACCCAGATATAGAGGAAGCTGAATTTTCCGAGACGGACAAGCTCGACCGTTTCAAAGGCATCCTCTGTGTGGTAATACATCACGGTGAGGTCAGAAAACACGTAAAAGACATTTAGGATCATAAAACCCGCCATCCATTTCGCAAGAAGATCAATGATTTTGAGATCCTTCTCCCTTTCCTCAAAGGGTTTATCCTTATAGGTGAAACGGTACCGAATCAGGGCCACGATGAGCATAAAGGCCATTCCTGAAATCATTGCCGAGGCTAGGAAATAGGAAGGCATGACGGCGGTGTTCCATAAGACCCTGGCTTTGGCAAAACCGAGGACGAAACCTGTATATCCGTGAACACCAATAGCAGTAGGGAGGCTGATGACTCCGAAAATTTTTGACCATCTAACATTTCCTTTAAATAAAAAGTAGATGTAAATTCCGGTGAAGATGGGGTAAGCGCAGAGGATGAAAGTTCCCCAACTGAGAGGTGACGTGGGATTGAAATGGATAAAGAGGTACCAGAAACGTAAGGGCTGAAACAGATCGGTCAAAAGAAAGATGGGAGATATGGAAAAGAGGATGATCACAAAGATGGCCCCGATCTTGGCCACAGGTTTATATTCCTTTTTCCCAAGCAAGGTGGCAGTGATGGAGACGATCGAACACCCTGCATGGAGACCAACGATGTGAAAATAGATGGCGATTAATAGGCTGACCGCTTCGTGATGAAACACATTGTATAAGACCTGAACTTCCATATCTGCCCCTTTTTAACTCATAATTTTTCAAATTCCTTATGATAGTAGTGTTTTTCCCATCCTTTGAGTGGATCTGCTATGTCTTTGTCCAGGCCAATATAATAGACATTTGGATAGGTAGCCATTTCTTTTTTAAGAACTTGGATTTTCTCCTTTGAAAGCAGTTGGGCCACCTTACTGCTCGGGTCTTTCAAATTTCCAAATACCATGGCATTCGTTGGGCAAACCTCTACGCAGGCAGGTGGAAGTCCAGAATCAACCCGATGAGCGCAGAAGTCACATTTCTGGATCATACCGGTAATGGGATTTGAGAATCGAACATTATAAGGGCAAGCGGCTCTACAATAGTTGCAGCCGATGCAGCGATGGGGATCAATCATCACAATTCCGTCTTCCCGCTTATAAGCAGCCCCCACTGGACAGACGGTATTACAGATAGGGCGATCACAATGGTTACACAGCCAAGGTAGAAAAAGAACTGACATCCGAGGGTATCTCGCTTCTTCGGGGCGCTCGCAGTAAGGACAATCCCAAGGTAAGGACAGAGTGGCCATTTCCGGATACGTTCCTTTCTGAATGGTTTTCACCCAAATTCTCCAAACACCAAGAGGGGTCTCATGCTCAGCTTTACACGCCACTTGGCAGGCAAAGCATCCCACACAGCGCTTGAGATCGATCACCATTCCCCATTTGACTTCCTGCTTCATGATCAATTTCTCCTTGAGTGGTAAAAACTTATTTAACCTTAGGAGTGACCTGGTATTTTTTACTTAGGTCCTTATCGAAGGCGACATCTCGCACTGTATTCGAATCAAGATCTACCTCAAAATACCACCCCTGGCTTCTATTTTTTACCCTATCTTCCTGAGTTTGATATCGAAAGGTGACAAAATATATGGAGTCACTATAATGGTAAAAATGCCTTGTTATACCTAAAGCCTTCTCTATTTCCTTGTCGATATCATCCACCACCTTTTGGGCCTCTTCAGATAAATCCTTTGCTTTAACGACACCTTTGCCTCGGGGGATTAAATAAAATTGTATGGACACAAATTCCTCTTTGAGTCTTTTTATCTTTGAAACAAAATATTTTGGATCGGTTTCAAGGAGCAATTCGGAAGCTGGACTTCCATCCATTAAAAAACCCAAATCTTTCAGTTTGATTAACCCTGTTTTAATTTTTTCCATGGATCCCTTGAAATTATCTATTAATCTGGACCCGAATTTTTCGGAATCATACAATTGACCGGTATGAATGGCTCTGTCAGCATGCCATCCAATGATTTTCACATCCCCTTTAATCTTTTCTGCTATATTTTGGGCATCTCCATAGATTTCGCTCTTTCCTCTTGCATACTTTTTTGCCAATTCTATCGCCTGTTCCTTTTTCTCAATTTCCGCTTCGAAATATCTTTTCGTCTCTTTAGAAGGAGTCTCAATGGGGAACCTATCAAGACCAATGGATTTGTAATGATAAAAAGCTGTAATTTGATAAACAAGAAACAGGAAAATCGCTATCGCCACTGCCAACATTGAAAATACTACAATCTTATTACTTGTCGTCATGATCCTGCACCCATCCCTTTCTAAAAAGGAGGTATCCTTCTTTGAATATTCCTAACCCCCTAAAATGCACCGGAAGACTAAAACAACACCATCGATTAATTCGGTGCCTTTTATGAGTTTCAATCTTTAATGATAACTAAATGAAACGCTCAGCTACGCGGAAAATCTCCACTGGGGATCCCACCCCTTTAGAATGCATTTTTCTAACACTTTCTAATAATGATTGCAAGAAAAAACTTTTTAAAATTGAACGTATAAAGTAAAAGTTAAAAATTTTTGTTACCCAACGAATTAATTTGATTTCACAAATTAATTTTGATAAATTTAAGTTGAGTTTTTTAACCAATAGGTGGAGGGTTCAAAGTAAAATTTAAAATTGTCGGCCTTTATCTCCCTCTGATAAGGTGGGGGAATCAACGGATTATTCTCTAAACAAAATTTTATAAGATAGTCAAAGTGAGCGATAATGAAAAAGGGATGGTTTCTTATCGCCATTTCATTTTTATGTTTCTTCCTCTTGAGCGTAAAACCTGATTCCCCTTATTCAAAAGAGGAAGAAAATCCAATGGAAAAAAGGGAAGAGAAATTAAAGTCTTTTCGAGAAAAAAAGGATCGGTTCTTTAAAGAAGACTCTCGATCTCCATTGAAGGAGGCTGATCGGAAAAGATTTAAAGGTCTCATCTATTATCCGATCGATCTTAGATATGCGATGGTCGAGACGATCGAACGATATCCGTCAGAACCCAAACCCATTTACATCAATCTTCCCACCAGTAAGGGTAAAGAGAAAAAATATGTGAAATATGGTAAGTTCCGCTTTAAATGGGAAGGCAAAGAATATGTCCTCCAGATATACCGGCCCCTCGGAGGCGGAGAGCTCTTTCTTCCTTTCAAGGACAAAACTTCAGGGAAAGAGACTTATTCTGAGGGAAGGTATCTTTATATCGAACCGATGCCTGGAGGAAAGGTGCTGATCGATTTAAATCGCGCCTATAATCCTTTCTGCCAATATAATGAAAAATATACTTGTCCCTTTGCAACGAAGGAAAACTGGCTAGAGATTTCTATTCGGGCCGGGGAGAAGAGATTCCATTAATGGATAATACAAAGGTCATTCCCGTGAAACTTGTCCTCGACAACGATCGGGGAACGGGAATCCAGAAAAGATATGGATTCTGCTTCCGAAGGAATGACAAAAGGGAGACACTTTTACCATGGGGTTGAGAAAAATCGTAATTCCTTTATTTACAGCTTTGATTTTTATTCAAATTCATCCTTCTCCCCTATCCAGCGCCCCCAAAACCCAATTCAGCATCGTTTACACCAACGATGTGATGGGTGAGGTCGAGCCTTGCGGCTGATTCAGAAGTCCTCTTGGCGGTGTGGCCAAGAAATCAACCCTGATCTCTCAGATAAAAAAGGAGGGAAGGAAGATCCTCCTCTTTGATACGGGAAACCTCTTTTTTCGAAAACCTCTCCAAACAGAGACAAAACGCAAAGATGGTCTCCTTCGTGTCGATCTCCTCATCCAATCCTACAACGAAATGGGATACGATGTGGTTAATGTGGGTGAGAAGGATTTAATGATGGGATTTAAATTCCTCTCTGATATGAGCCAAAAGGCAAAGTTCCATTTTGTCTCTGCCAACCTGGTGGACAAAAAAACTCAGAGGGGTGTTTTCAAACCTTATGTGATCAAAGAGATCGCCGGGCTGAAGATAGGAATCATCGGCTTCATCGATGACCAATTCAACCCAACTCTTCAAGAGAGAGATCCTGGGTTGACCATCCTTGAACCTCTTTCAACATTGAAAACCTTGACAAAAAGCCTCAGGGAAAATTGTGATCTGATCATTGTCTTATCTCAATTAGGTGAATCGAAAGATAAGAAATTGGCAAGAGAGCATCGCGAGATTGACTTGATATTGGGAGGGGGTGGAGAATCTACGAGAGTTGTGATGGAACGAGTCAACGATGTTCCCATTTTTCGATTGGAACCTCGTGGAGGGTATCTGGGCCGGATTGATTACTCTTTTGTCGATACCAAAAAACCCATCAAATTCCTGATCTCGAGTGGACGGGATGAAATGGAAAAGAAACTAGAAAGGCTGATCACCCGATCGATGCAAATCGATGCTGAAATGGCGAAGTCAGGAAAGCAACAAGAAATGAGAGTAAAAGAACTGAGGTTCTTAGAATCAAAACGGAAGGAGTTGGAGAAAACTCTCGTCGCCTTGGAGGACAAGAATTTTTACCGACATACAGCCATCCCCGTGCAAATGGCCGTATCCGATGATCCAAAAATTATTAAGCAACTGGAGACATATCGCGCTGAGTCGGGAAAGCTGTACAAACCAAAAGTGGCCCTCGAGGTTGGAAAGGACTTATCAGAGAAAGAGATGATCGCCCGAATTCCTAAGACAAGTCCTTTTGTTGGAGCGATCAACTGCAAACGATGCCACGAAATGAACTACAGAAATTGGCTTAAAACCAAACATGCAAAAGCCTCCCAAACCATTGTCGCCTCGCCCAAATATTCCCAGGAGGAATGTCTGATGTGTCACTCGACGGGTTATGGGAAGATTGGAGAATATGCCACTGTTGAGGAAATCCCTTTTTATCTCCGGGGGGTCCAGTGTGAGTCCTGTCATGGGGAAGGGAGGGGACATCCGGGAAAAGGGAAGATTGAGAGGAAAGTGACCCTCGGTGTCTGCCGAAACTGCCACACCAAAGATCAAAGCCCCACCTTTAACTACATGGCCTATCTTGAGAAGGTGGGCTGCAAGATTTTAAAATAAGGGTTCGAGGATTCCAGGGTTCATGGGTTCAAGCGTTAGTTTTTAATCTTCACTGGAACCCTTGACTACTTGACCCCTAGAACCCTAAATTCATCAAACAAGAAATTCCCACGCAATCAGGAAGACGCACAAAAGCCCGATAGCCAGCATGGCAAATCCCATAACGTTTGAGAAGAGATCTGTCAAGGCGCTGGGGTATTTATCGCGATAGGTCTCCAACTTCTTCTCCGCCAGCAGACGATGATACTGTTCCGGCCGTTCCTCCACCAGTTCGTATTTTGGGAACCTTCCCGTAAAAATCACTGTATCGATCGGGAACTTGGAAGGTCGAAAATGGGTGTTGAAGAAATGGACCGTGAAGATGAAGCCAGAAGCCAACAGGGCCTCATCCGAATGGACGATCGTGGCAATGTTGAGAATCCATCCTGGTAAAAAGATGGTGAAGAATTCTGGAAACCAGAGCATCAATCCCGAAAGCCCGATGGCAAACATCCCCCAGAAGACAGCCAGAAAATCGAATTTCTCCCAATAGGTCCATCGGTCAAACTGGGGTTTCGGCCCTTTGTTAAAGAACCATTGGATCATTCCAATAATGTCTTGAACATCTTTCCAACGAGGGCAGAGCGAATCTGGACCGAAAAGTCTTTGCAAGGGATTGGGATTCCCATGGATCTTTTTAAAGAAAAGGAAATAGAAGATATAGGTGATGGTCGCTCCGAAATAGCCAAAAGTGATGCCGGCGCAAATCCGATGGATCAAACCTGCCATCCTCGCCCCTCCCAGAAAGTGCATCAGACCGCTGGCCCAGGGGGCATGGGAAAATTTCAATGGCAGTCCGGTCAAGACAAGCCCGATAAAGGTCGCCATCATCGTAAAATGGATTACGATGTCAAAGTAGCTAAAACGACGATAGATGTAACCTGCTTCATCAGGTCTCACATATTGCGGGAAGAATATCCCCTTGGCCCTCAACTCCCTCTTCTCCCAGAAGTCCTTCCGCCACCAGAGAAAGGTGTGGAACCAGAATACTCCAAAGACAGAAACGAGGAGGCCGGTCATTAGGACGAAGGTTCCGTAGAGCACTGGCTCTCGCTCCGGATCGGTATGAGTTGCATGGGTGATGAACTGAACGAAGTTGGCATTGGCTCCTGGGTGACACTTGCCACAGGTCTCTACCAACCGTTTATCCGAGATGAGAGACTTTGGATTATCTTGAGGCAGAATGCTGTGAAACCCGTGGCAGTCGGCACAACCCGCCACCAATTTCGGGTAGCCCAGATGCTCCACCTTTCCATGATAACTTTCGTAATAGGTTTGAGTGGCGATGAGAAAAACCTTGTTTCTCTCCATCATCTCCTTGTCAGCATGACACTTCTGGCAAACCTCGGTATGGAATTCCTTCCGGAATGCCACATTCTTGGGTTCGTCCCCTTTTAGTAAGGGGATCTTATGGAGGCCGTGGCAATCACTGCACGTGGCTGAATCTGGATTTCCATCGATGACGGCTTTGCCGTGAACACTCTCTGCATAACCATCATCAGAATGGCAGGTCGTGCATTTCTGGATAACCCGGACTTTATCCCCTTTCCAAGGGGTCATCTCGTGGATGTCTTTATGGCAGTCTTTACATTGAATGTCATTGATGAAATGGGCGCTCGCATAATGTTCTACCCCTTCTTTTTTATGACATCGATGACAGGTGACCGGCTCCGCATAGATCATTGCTCCCCTTACCTTCACATGGGTTTTGACGTCAGTAATATCCCAGTGACAACTGTTGCAGGAGTTAGCTCCATGAACGGACTGAGCAAACTTCCTTTCGCTGATTTTAGTATGGCAACCCAAACATTCAGAGTTGTCGATACATTCCGTGCAATATTCCCGACCCTTAATGATGAATTTTTCCCCTTTCGTCACAGGTTCAGAGGGTTTGGCCATCCCTACAGGTTTGGCGCCCTCTTTTTCAGAAGCGGTTTTCTCTGCCCACAACACGCCTGTGCCTAAAGAGAGAGAGAAAGCGAGAAAAACAAGAATTGATCTTTTGAACTTTGATTTCATAGCTCCCCCGAAATTTAAAAATTACTCATCCCTCTTACGATGAGAATGAGGGTTATTTAGCCAAAATTTAAAGAAAATTTAAATTTTTTGGATTTTAAGTGAGGGTAAAATGTGATTTTTTTAACACAATGAAATACTGAAGTCAATAATTTTTTAACCTAATTTTTCGATCTTGTTTAAACCAACCAAAGTCAACCCTTCGACTCCCCAGCATAAATGCTGGGGCTCGCTCTGGGTTGACCCTGCACTTCGATAAACTCAGTGTCCTGAGCCTGCTGAAGGAAGCGGCGCTTTACACACCGCCCTAAAGGGCGGAGCTTGGCGCCGCCGAATGGGTCAACCAGTTTTTTTCTTGTAACCTCTGATAGGTTTTGATGGACTCCTGATTCAATCGTCTCTCGACCTCTTCATCATGATGTGGGTAGGTAAAGAAAAGGAAAGAGACTTTCTCTTCATTCCAGCAGCCGATGAAGTCTTCCTTAAAAAAATTCTTTGAATCTGAAATCGCTCCAGAGATCTCGTAAACATAAAGGTTTTGGTAGGGAATCATCATCTCCATTTATAGCATAGGGCCAGCAATTCTCGGTGAGTTCACAAACTATTGAGATTCTTCGCTTCGCCCTGTACCATACTAGGTTCAGGGCTTCGCTCAGAATGACAACTGGGGACTTTCGTAATGTCATTCTGAAGGAGCCCTAGCGACTGAAGAATCTCGCTGTATTTTCACCGAGAATTGCTGGCATAGGGCTTGTTCTCTTGACAATTTGGAAGAAAATACTCAATATATATAAAACACTATGCGCTCTGCCTGCCCTGAACCAGCACGGTTCGGGGCCTGCGGTAGGCAGGCGCTTTGCATTAACGATTATGCCAATCTACGCTTACAGAGTTATTGATTCAGAAAAAAGTTGCACTTACTGCAGGTTAGGTTTTGAGGTCATCCAAAGGATGACTGAACCCGCCTTAACCCTCTGCCCTCATTGTAAAAATCCTATCTCCCGGGTTCTCTTCGCCCCTGCTGTGGTGATCAAAGGAGGTCCGCTCACCGAAACAGATCGGAAAATCAGGGATTACGAAAAAGAGGGGAAATGGAGCCATGCGGCCGAATTAGCTGATAAGGAAGCGGAAAAGACGAAGCGAGAAGATTTGAAGACCCGTGCCTTAGAAAATTACAAGAAGGCGGGCTATAATTTCGACAAGTACGATACCGACACATAATTCTGGAATATTGGAGTGATGGAATACTGAATTATTAAGAATACAATCAAATACAAAATAACAACGAATTTAGCATGAAAGAAGCAAAGTTTCCTCCGCCCAATCTTCCATTATTCCAATCTTCCATTATTCCATTTTAATTGTATGATCACACTCAACCATGTTCAGAAACAGTTCGGAAGCAGAGTCCTCTTTAAGGACTGCTCCCTTCAGATCGGAGTAAGGGATCGGGTGGGCCTCATCGGCTCCAATGGCTCCGGAAAGACAACCCTCTTCAGAATGATCTTAGGAGAGGAATCGATTGACGAAGGAGAGATCCTCATTGCCAAAGGGGTAAAGATCGGCTACCTCCCTCAGGAAGTAATTTCCTTCAGAGGCAATACTGTTCTGGATGAGGTTTTAAAAAGTTTGACAAACATCACCTCCCTCCAGGACAAGATGAAGATTTTGGAGGAAGGGCTTTCATCCATTGAGGAACCCAAAGAACAGGAAAGGCTGGCAAAGGAATATGGAAAACTCCAGGAGCGCTACACCCTTCTCGGAGGATATGGCCTGGAGGCTGAGGCAAAGCGCATTCTTGAAGGATTGGGATTTAAAGAAAGGGATTTCGATCGACTCACCGAAGAACTGAGCGGCGGCTGGCTGATGCGAATTGCCTTGGCGAAAATCCTTCTTCAATCTCCTGACCTTCTTCTTCTCGATGAGCCAACCAACCACTTAGATCTGGCCTCCCTCATCTGGTTGGAGGATTTCTTAATCAATTATCCTGGCGCCATGATGATCGTCTCTCACGATCGAGTTTTCCTCAACCACCTCATTGATTGGATTGCAGAGATTGAAGCTCAAACGATCGACCTCTATTACAGTAACTATGACCGCTACCTGGAGGAGAAAAAAGCTCGAAAACAAACGCTCGAGGCTACTTATAAAACTCAGCAGAGAAAAATTGAGCAGACCGAAAGGTTTATTGAGAGATTCCGGGCTAAAAACACCAAATCGAGCCAGGTTCAGAGTCGAATCAAGATGCTCGAAAAAATTGAGCGGATTGAACTTCCGGAGAAAAAGAAGGAGATCCGATTCCACTTCCCCTCTCCAAAACGAAGCGGCCATAAAGTTGTGGAGGTTAAAAATCTTCACAAAAGTTATGGGGAAACAGTTGTGTACCAAGGAGTTGATCTCGCTCTCTACCGAGGGGACAAAGTGGCTTTGGTAGGCCCTAACGGAGCAGGCAAATCTACTCTCCTCAAAATTTTGGCTGGTGTTCTCGATTTTGAAGAAGGTGATATAATTTTAGGGAAGGATGTAACCCGAGCCTACTTTGCCCAGCGCCAGTTTGACATTCTCCGTCCAGAAAATACAGTCTTTGAAGAACTCCTCTCTGTTGCCACCGATGAAAGTCAGACTCAGCTTCGGACCCTATTGGGTACTTTTCTTTTTACCGGAGATGAAATTGAAAAAAAGGTCTCTGTTTTAAGCGGTGGCGAGAAGAGCCGTCTGGTCCTGGCTAAGATGCTGCTCAAACCTGCCAATTTTCTTCTCTTTGATGAACCTACCAGCCATCTTGATATCCCCTCTCGAAATGTATTGGAGATGGCGTTAAAACAATTTCAAGGGACGATCTGTTTAATCACTCACGACCGGCATCTGATTAATGAGATCGCCAATAAAATAATCGAAATTGATAAAGGAATCCCTCATCTCTATCCAGGAAATTACGACTATTACCTTTATAAAAAGCAGCAGATCCCATTAGAAGAGACGAAGCGAGAAGTAAAAAGCGAGGCTAAGGTCAAGGTTGAGGTTGAGGAAAAAGAAAAATCTGAAAAAAAGAAGACAAAATACATGGCCAAAGAGGAGAGGAGAAAAAGGGCTCAGGAGATGGATCAATTCCGGCGGCAACTCTCCAGTCTCGAAAAGAAATTTCAGGAAGTAGAAACATCTTTACACGACGCTACTCAAAAACTGGATCAGCTCAATCAAAGACTTTCTGACCCCAATCTTTATCAGAATCAGAAAGAGACTTACGATACCATTCAGACTCAAAAACAGGTGAAAGAACAGGTGAGAGAACTTACCCAACTCTGGGAATTCCTCGCCCTCGAGTTGGAAGAGCTGAAAATGATGCACCTCATGTCAAATACCAAAGATCAAAGTCCAAATTAAAATTTGACATTTGAACTTTACCATCTGCAATCTGCCTTTTTACCCCGTTAGAAAGCCCCGCTGCTTGCCCCGTGTGAAGCTTCGCTTCTATCGGGGCTTGCAGCGGGGATGAACCACGTAAGACCTTTGGTCTCTTACGGGGTGAAGATATAATTCCATCCGGGCCAGAGGTCTTTTAGAGCGAACACGGGGTTTAATGCCCCGCTTGCCCTGTTAGAGACTTTCTCTAACGGGGTGAATGAGCCTCCCCGTTGGAAAGTCGAAGACTTTCTAACGGGGTTTACTTTATCCTACCTAAAAAATTCCTCCATCTTGGAAATAAAGAAATCACCCCTTTTTCCTGAACTTTTCATTTCCTAAAACCCTAAAAAGGGTGTATATTACACCCCGTATTTCACAATTAATAACCCTGATGCGGAGGGTGGGATAACTTCTTTTAATATTTATATAGATGCAATATAACATTGTAAAAATAACATTATAATGCAAAAGGAGGCTCTTATTAGATCATCCAGGGCTTAATAGAAGCCCTTCAAGGGGTTGTGAAACCTTGTTTTTAGGATAAACGTCGAAGCAGTATAATAATTGTTGGGCATCAAAAAAGCAATTGGACAACCTGCTTCGATAGTGGTAATTTATAAGTATTATGCTAAATCAGAAGAAAAACACCTGTAAAGCAATTCGATATGTTGATTTATTCTGCGGTATTGGTGGTTTTCGCATAGCTGCGGAACAGGCAGCCGGTGAATTAGGCATTCCTGTCATGTGCGTTTTTTCAAGTGATATTGACGAGTCCTGTCAAAGAGCTTATGAAGAAAACTTCCGGGAAAAACCAGCAGGCGATATTACAGCGATTAACGCTAAGGATATACCCGACCATGATATCCTTCTTGCTGGTTTTCCATGTCAGCCATTCAGCATTATCGGCCATAGAAAGGGGTTTGAGGACACTCGAGGCACGCTTTTTTTTGATATCGCACGCATACTTGAAGCTAAAAAACCTAAAGCTTTTTTACTGGAAAATGTAAAATTATTAGCGGGCCATAGTAATGGGAAAACGCAAATTTGCTTATGATAACAGAATTTAGAGTTGGCGAAAAATACACCAATGACCAGATTCGTTTCGCCTTAAATGTAGAAAATATAGGCGGGATTCGCCCTTCTGTTGATGCAAACAAAAATCTTAACCACCTCGTTATATTGACCACAGCGGAACAGTATGTAAAAAACATAGCAGAAAATCCTTACCATGACAGAATTGAAAATAATATACTTATTTATACGGCTCAAGGACGAACCGGCGATCAAGAAATCAGTGGCAGGAATAAAAGGATTCTTGAACAATACTCTACTCCAATCCCCTTTTATGTTTTTTCAAATGAAGGAAGACAAACATATGCTTTTCTTGGGTTGCTTGAGCTTCTCCGTCATTTTCAGGAATATCAGATAGACAAGAAGAATGTCCTAAGAAAGGTTTGGGTGTTTGAATTTTTTATTCATAAAGAAATACCGATAGTTCCTATTCAAAATGCAAAAGATATAGTTGCCTCAATATTTAAAGAATCAAGGAAGCTTCATGAAATTGATAGGGAAGAACGAGAAGTTATTCTATTTGAACCGCCGCAGGAAATTTATGAAGCGGCAAACTATGAAGCGGAAGAAATTCGTTCCCATCTTCTTCAAATTAATCCATACCGATTTGAATCTCTTGTAAAAGATGTTGTCGAAGCCAACGGTTTTACAAATGTCACCGTAACCCCACCCTCACAGGACGGAGGAATAGATGTAAACGCTTATGTCGTAGATTCTAATTATTTCTTCTCTAAAACGCATGTCCAATTTCAAGTAAAACGGTGGCGGCATTCTGTAGGAAGCGTTGAGATTAATAGCTTTCGGGGCGCGTTGCATACAACTGCAAAAGGTGTTTTTATCACCACAAGTCATTATACTAAGGCGGCAATTCAGGAGGCTGAACATTCTGTTAAACCCTGCATCTCTCTTATTGATGGCTTCATATTTTCCAGGCTAATCAAGGACATTGGAATAAACTTAAACAAATATTTCTGAGGGTTTATGTTATGAACAACAATTACCATGATGAAACATGGGAATGCTTTACATGTGGGAAGGAATTTGTTGTGGAATTTAATCCTGGAGGCTGGCTTGGCAATTACCATCCACTTTGCGATTCATGCGCAGATTCTATTTTTTACGATAATGCATCTATATTTCATAACGCTATGACTTTTCATTATTCAGTTGGCGATTTTTTATTACAGACGACCTAGCCCTTCAACAAACAGCGTGGGGAGCAAAGACTGTAAAAAACAAAAGACCGTCAAAAGTTGCGAAAATCCGATTAATTTCTGGCCGCAATTCCCCTGTCTATTCTTTTGGAGACCGCGAAATTAGCCACACTGACCCAAGCGATCTCGGCGAGAAAATTCTTTCTATATGGAACGAGCGCGTGGCGGGAATCCGTAAACTCTACAAGCACGTCAGGACGGTTGTTCTGATTAAGTCCGATGACCTTTTGGAGGCGGCCGTATTTGAATTTGAAACTATTCTGTATGGAGTTGACGGGTTCTGGTGGCAGTGGAACGAAAGGAATAACTTAGAGGGATTCAGCAAAGACGCCAATCAACACATCTTCACATGGCAGCCGCATGGGTCTCAGTTCACTATCATAGAAGATGTTCCTAAAGACAGGCTTGCAATAAGAATTAAAAAACCTCCTCAAGTAGACCGAAACGAATTCCTCAAGGCAATCAAATTTGATGAGTCTTGGGTGGAAATCATCAAGTGATGCGATAGTGGACACTTTTTCAAAAACGGAACGCTCAAAAATAATGGCGAGCGTGAAGTCCAAAAATAATAAATCCACAGAGCTTCGTTTTCTTTCCATCCTTAAGGAAAAAGACATCACCGGCTGGCGACGCAATTATCCGGCGACTGGCAGGCCAGATTTTGTTTTCCCGCGTTTAAAGATAGCGGTGTTTATTGATGGTCGCTTTTGGCATAGTTGTCCCAAACACTGCCGCTTGCCAGCGTCAAATAAAGACTATTGGAACACCAAAATTGAGAGGAATAGAATTAGGGATAAGAAGACATCAAAAGCTTTAAAAGACAAGGGATGGACAGTAATTAGAATCTGGGAGCATGAAATCAAGACCAGCGAACTTAATCGCAAATTGAATCTGATAAAAAAGGCTGCCCAACAAGGCGCTCAAGTCTGATGTGGCATAAACCCGCCACGCCGCTTAGCTTGATCGTTAGCACCGATTTCAATCGGAAATCATTGAGTCCCTGATCATCTCGCCGCTGAAGATAAGTAGGTGCACTTGTAATCGAATATGAGAAACGGATCAGACCTTAAAAATTCAATTAATCCCCCTCACCATCCTGAAATAACCTCCCACCCGCATCACAAACATATCTCCGATAATGTTATCCCGGCAAAAGAACCTTCTTTAAAGGATGTCTTAGATGAGATAGGCGCTATCATTATTGGAAAACCCGTTTCGGTAAAATAGGAACCCGTCCCCAATTTTACATCTGAGCCTCACGTCCCCAGGATATTCTTCCAGGAATAGTTGTCTATTCCCCTGGTGAGATGAAAATTATCTGGTGAGGTGGAAATGACAGCGGAAGTTCCGACCGCTGATTTTAATTCGCTGGCAATCCTTGAGAGGGAGGAAGCATGTTTGGGCAAGATGGTCATCGCGCTCTTGATCTCAAACAAATATAATTTTTGTCCCAATTCCAACACCAAATCTACTTCCAAGCCATCTCGAGTTCGCAAATAATACATGGAAGGCATCTGCCCAAAATGGAGAAATCTCTTTAAGAAATCGGTCACGATCATGGTTTCAAATAGATTGCCAAAATTTGGACTGTTGATCAAGGTGCCCCTATCATTCAGACCCAAAAGATAAGAGGCCAGGCCTGTATCGTTAAAATATAGCTTTGGGCTTTTGACGAGACGTTTGCCTAAATTCTTATAATAGGGATAAAGCAAATAAACCTGATGCCCTGTTTCCAGCATGGAAAGCCACCTTTTCATTGTCGGAACACTCATCCCAACCTCTTTCGCTAACTCCGAAAGATTGAGGATCTGTCCTGTCCGGATGGCGCAAAGCTTCAAAAATCTCTCGAATTGGCCCAGATCACCAACCTGAGCCAAATTCCTCACATCTCTTTCTAAATATGTAGAAATATAAGATCCACACCATAGCTGCCGATCCACAGACCTCTTGCTGGCAATTTCTGGATAGTTCCCTCTCAATATCAATTCAATGAGCGAAACCTTACTTTCACATTTTTGATGAAGATTCAATCCCTTCAACCAGTCCACCATCTCTTTGGTCCTCTCTCCTTGTTCGATTCTCTCCGAAAAGGAGAATGGCAGAAGAGAAAGGACTGCCGCTCTTCCAGCTAAAGATTGACTGATCCCATGCATCAAGACAAAATTTTGAGACCCCGTAAAGAGCCATTGTCCTGGTCTCCTTTTTTGGTCAATCTTAGTCTTGATATAGGATAGTAATTCCGGGACGTATTGGATCTCGTCAATGATGACAGGCGGCCTAAATTGTTCTAAGAAACGCAGGGGGTCTTCTTTGGCCCGCATTCTAACATCCGGGTCTTCCAGGGTGACAAATCGGTGGCTTTTGGCAAAAAGCATCTTTAGAAGAGTGGCCTTACCCGATTGTCGGGGGCCTGTCACCACGATCGCTGGAAATGATTTCATGGCCTTCTGGATCGTTCGGGCCAATATTCGAGGTTTCATTGGAGATTATTATACCCTTAAAATTTAATATGTCAATTTAAATTTTAAGGGATTTAGGGAGGGCGTAGTTAGGCGAATTCTTGTATTATCTATGTCTTCGAACTCCTCACTCCGAACTATTATTTTGTTTCTGTTTACCTTCGTTTCGTCCATCGTCTATCGTCTCCCGTCCATCGTCTCTCGTCTCTCGTCCATCGTTTCATTGATCCAGCACTTCCCTCACTTTTCTCAACAGCCCTTCCAGGGTAAAGGGCTTCTGGATAAAATTTAGCCCTTTCTCCAGAATGCCATGATGAACAATGGCATTGTCTGTATAGCCTGACATATAGAGCACCTGCATCTCCGGATGATGAGGTTCCAGAGATTTGGCTAACTCGCGGCCGTTCATTCCTGGCATCACCACATCCATCACCATCAGGTGAATTGCTCCTTTATGTTGCTCACAAATGTGTGAAGTTTCATTCCCTTGAGAGGCTTCGAGAACAGTGTACCCCTGCCTTCTGAGGATTTGAACCGCTAACTTCCGAACTTCCTCCTCATCCTCCACCACCAAAATCGTCTCACCCCTACCAACAATCTCCTTTTGAACCACCACCTCCCCCGCCTCCTCCAGAGGCTCATCCACGCGGGGAAGATAGATCTTAAATGCGGTTCCTTTTCCTGGTTCACTATAGACCCAGATGTTTCCGTCACTCTGCTTCACAATCCCATAAACCGTGGATAAACCCAACCCTGTCCCTTTGCCTTTCTCTTTGGTTGTAAAAAAAGGGTCAAAGACACGATCCCTCACCTCTGGGGCCATTCCCACGCCCGTATCACTCACCGAGATCATTACATAACGACCCGGCGTCACAGCGACATGATTACGAGCATAGGCCCCATCCAACTCCACATTGGCCGTCTCAATGGTGAGTTTTCCTCCTTCAGGCATCGCATCTCTGGCATTGACCGAAAGGTTCATAATCACCTGTTCGATCTGTCCAGGGTCGGCCTTGACTCTCCCCAGGTCTTCTGCCAATGGGGTGACCAGTTCAATATCCTCACCGATGACGCGGCGCAGCATCTTGTCAAGGTTTTTCAATAAATCGTTGAGATCCAACACCTTCATTTCCATAATCTGGCGCCGACTGAACGCTAAAAGTTGACGGGTGAGGTCTGCGGCTCGATCCGCGGCATTTTTAATCTCTTCAATATCTCCCCTCAAAGGGTCGCCTTCTTTTATCTCAACAAGGGAGAGTTGACTATAGCCTTTGATGACGGTCAACAGATTATTGAAATCATGGGCGATGCCTCCTGCCAAACGACCAATGGCCTCCATCTTCTGCGATTGGCGAAGTTGGTCTTGAAGGGCCGCCATCTCTTCCTCTGCCCGCTTGCGTTCGGTGATGTCTTGAATAGTGCAACGGATGCCTGTAATTCTTCCGTTAGCATCCCGGAGGAGTCGATCTTCGATCAGGGCCGGAAAAGTTGTCCCATCTTTCCGGCGATAAGTCCGCCCAAACCCCGAAAAGGGGGCATGGTTCCAGCTAATTTGGCCAAGATCTGTTGACGGGCTGTCTCTCCCTCAACAATGAATTTCCATACAGGTTGACCGATCATTTCTTCAAAAGTATAACCCAGTATTTCCAACTCTGTGCGATTGACACTGGTGATGCGTCCTTGAGCGTCATATTCAAAGTACCCCACTGGGGCATTGTCATAGAGTTCCTTAAATCTTTCCTCACTCTTTCTTAACACTTCTTCTGCTTGCTTGCGGTCCGTCACGTCACGGACAACACCCCGAAACCCTATCTGTTCGCTCTTTGAATTTCTTATCAGAGAAACTGAACTTTCAATAAATCTCTTTGTGCAATCTTTTCTTATGATTTCCCAATCAAACGATATGTGAGGTTCCCCTGTGGTATATACCTGATTGAACGTCTGATATACCTTTTGGGCATTCTCTTTATCCATATATTGCTTATTATTCATACCCATCGTTTCGTCTCTTGAATATCCAAGCATTCTGCACAGAGAATCATTAAAAAAAGTGAAATTCCCTGCAATATCTACTTCAAAGTAACCGTCTTCGATGTTATCGAGAATGGTTCTATATCGTTCCTCTGATTCCCTCAGCGCCTCTTCTGCCCGTTGGCGCTCGGTGATGTCTATGATGGCTCCCTGGATGGCAGACTTCCCATGATACTCTATGAGACTGGCAAACATCTCCAGCCAGATCACCGATCCGTCCTTCCTGATGCCGCGATATTCGTAACGCGGCGGCACGGGTTTCCCCGCCAAGCGATCCCGAAAGTGCCCCCAGACCAATGCCTGATCTTCAGGGTGTATCATCGTAGCCACTTTTTCGGGCGAAAGGGATAGCAACTCCTCAACAGCGTACCCGCAGATTTCGGCGAAAACCATGTTGGCGAAGACGATGCGAAAGTCTTGGATGATTACCAAACCCTGCACTGACTGCTCGACCAGTGTCCTGTATTTCTCCTCGCTCTCACGAAGTTCTTCCCACATCTGTTGCTCGCGTTCCACATTATTCAACCAGTGCTGAACCTCTCTCTCGGCACGCTTTTTATTTAGAAACTCTTCCGGATCGACATAATAGAAGTTGCGATAAATGCGGCTACCACGCACCAGCAGCGGATGCGTCATGATAACGCCCTTAATGATCTCCGGATCGAATTTCCAGCGGTCATACTGACAGATGGCCAGGCAGGGATATTTGGGAAATAAATCTCTATTGAGTTTTGCCTCATATTCCAAGAGTTTTGCTGACCCAGGATAGCCACGCAGCACCCAGGTCATTTCACCTGTGGTTCGAAGGGCTGGATAGCCCTCAGAAACGGCCTTTTCCGTCTCCGATATCAGCAGGGCAATCATCCTATCAGGGTCAAAGGAGCCCTCCCTGGTATAGGCCTCGGTCTCATGCAGGATAGATAGCTGTCCGGACTTCTCAACTGAAGTTACGTCAACCCCTGCCTCAAGAAGATATTTGCGGATTTCTTCAGCCGTGCTGGTATCGACGATATAAATACATTTCTCGCCCTGTTTCAGTCCGATGGAAATGAAAGGCGCCGCAGCAGCCCGCCACTCCTCCTGCGATTCATAAATAAGACAAAGGTGATCATGCGGTTTGAGCGTTTCAAGCATCCTGGTGAGGCCGATATCTTCAGGCTGTATGCTGAAGGCATGGGGACGACCGGAGGAAATGCCATCCACACTTCTGATCTCAGACGAGGAAGCGCTTCGTGGCTCCGGAGGCTTGGCTGATTTTCCCTTTCCTCTCTTATCACTTTTCATTTGCCACCTCTCTTTAAAGTGCTGTTGCTTATGCTAAGCTGTTTGTCCTCTTAATTTATGATATAGGGGTAATATTTTTATATTTAAAAATGAATTTTCCATCTGTATTAAAAAGATATGAAAGCTGTTTAAACATTGGAGAAGTGAGTGAGTGAGTGAGGCAAGATTTGAGCCAGTTCATGGATTGCTGACTCCATTTACCGTAAATAAATTTAAGCCTCCGCCGCTTTTTAAAAACAGACCACTAAACATTACCATCTTTGTCAAGGAAAGTTTAAGATTAGCGAAAGCAAGGAAAAGGAGGATGCTTCAGGAACGGATGACGAGTCCCTTTACAAACCGGGGGTCGATTTCCTCTTCTAAGGGTATCTTCCCATATTCCTCCTCAAATAGGTCCAAGCAGAAATCTCTAAAGGCGAGGAGGTGTTGCCGCTTTCTTTCCTCGCCTTCGACTGAAGACAACCATTCCCTTAACCCGTCCTTGACCTCCATCTTAGTAACCCCCTTCCCCTGGGCATCTCTTTCAAAAACCCGAAAGAGCAAATCTTTTACATGGGCCTGCTCGATGGCTCTAAATTGAAAAGACCCTTTGAGCATTTGGTTTGCTAAAGAGGTGAGAAAGATCGTAGAGAGTGTGATCTCCCGCCAATCTTCAGGATGGCAACCATCCAAATTCATTTCCCTCAAATGATGAGGATAGATATTCAATTCCTTACCCAAAAAATTGATAATCGTCTCGATGGACTCTAAAAAATCCTCCGTTTCTTTTAAATCCTGAAGGTTTTTAAAATCCTCATAAATCCCATCCCGATAAAGGGCCGGCCTTTTCCTTAAAATCCCTTCAAATTTTTCGAGATGGGAAGGATCCAAAAAGGTCAGATTCTCCTGGTCGCCTGAAAACCAAGGCCCTTTTAAAATGGATTCCGCTCTTCTTCTTAGAAGAAGCGTAGCGCTCACCCCACACTGGAATAATCTCTGTATGGGAAGGGAGGGAAGGATCTCAAATGCTTTTATTTCATCTTCTTTACTCAAATATTGAAGCCCAAGGTTCAGAGTGCGGTAGACTTTTTTTACGACCCTCTCCATGCCCATTATATTGGAAAGATCAATGGCCTCTGCTACGATGGCCTTATTGCAAAGCGCTGTTATTTCTTGCCTCAATCGATCCTGCTTCTGAGGATCATCAATCTTAGAGAGAACCGAGGAGAGAAAAGGACCTTCATGTTGAAAGGTAAGATAGAAAATAGAACCTTCCTTACCCACCTCCCCCCGACCCATGACCCGAGGAAATCTTTCTTCTGCAATCAGAGAATTAGGGTTAACGAAGCGATAAATTTCTAAAGATTCCTCAAAATCAGGGAATCCATGGTCATTCAATCTTCCATTTCGTAAACGATATTCTGTCTCCTCAAGCTCTGAGTCTATTTCAACAACGAGAGATTCCATCAGTTTTCGATAACCCTCGTCATCGGTGTGGTAAAGGATTCCCAAAAAGGGTTCGAAAATCTCTCTGGTTTTCTTCCCTTTAAAATCAATGAAGTAAAATTGATCTAAAGTAAAAAGAGGGATTTTATCCATCTCTTCCAAGCGTTCCCCTTCCAGCGATGTGACATGAAGGAACTTTTTTAAAAGAAGGGCGATAAATTCAGGATCGGTGGAATGAATAAATTGGGTAACTTTCTTTTCCCCTGATTCGAGTAGAATCTCCATCCAGTTAAGGATTTTCTCCGGATCCAGTTGATCCCTTCTCCAGAAATCGAGGTCGAGGATATATTGAAACTGTTCTGGAGTGGTGAGTGAGATCAGGTCGAGACAATCTCTTTCTCCGACTTCCTTGATGGTTAAAAAAACATCCAGTTCTGGGAGTTGTTGAACTAACTGGTCTGGATGTTCTGAAAGAAATAAATAATGGAGGCGCCCTTTTCCTTGAGCCTGTAAAACAATTTTTAACTGATTTTTAATAGGGAGGGAGTTAAAGACCTCTTGGGCTTCTTTGGGATCTTCGGGTAAGGTCAAAGATGAGGATTCAACCATGTCAGACCCCGAGGGAACGAATGAAAGAATTTTTAATCCCCCCCGCCCCCCTTTAGCCGCCGGCCCAAGAGGGCCTCTGGCCCGGAGGGTAAAGGGGGGTTGGGGGGATTTGAAACCTATTTTCTAATAAGCGGGAGGCATAGGTGGTCCGGCCTGTTCTTTCTTGGGTTTCTCAGCCACGACGGCCTCTGTGGTAATTAACAGAGAGGCCACACTGGCAGCATTCTGTAAGGCAAATCTCACGACCTTGGTCGGATCAATAATGCCGGCGTCGATCATATCCGTATACTCTTCCTTATCCGCATTGAATCCAAAAGCCCCTTTCTCCTGTTTCACCTTCTCTGCCACCACAGAGCCCTCCTGGCCAGCATTTTGAACAATCTGACGGATGGGCTCTTCAAGAGCCTTAATAATAATATTGACCCCTGTCTGCCGATCGTCTTCCAGTTTGATTTTCTTCAAGGCGGGCAAACATCTCAGGTAGGCTACCCCGCCGCCAGGAACAATTCCCTCCTCCACGGCGGCTCGTGTGGCATGGAGCGCATCTTCTACCCGCGCCTTTTTCTCTTTCATCTCAGTCTCAGTGGCTGCCCCCACCTTGATAACAGCAACCCCTCCAGCGATTTTTGCCAATCGCTCCTGAAGTTTCTCTTTATCGTAATCTGATGTGGTCTCTTCGATCTGAACACGAATCTGTTTGATCCGGCCTTCGATCGCAGAGGCATCACTTGCTCCTTCAATAATTGTGGTGTTGTCCTTATCGATGACCACCTTCTTCGCCCTGCCCAAATCATCCAATTTCATTTTTTCAAGTTTGATCCCTATATCTTCCATGATCGCCTTGCCACCGGTGAGGATGGCAATATCTTCGAGCATTGCCTTCCTCCGGTCTCCAAAGCCAGGGGCCTTGACGGCCGCACATTTCAATGTCCCCCGAAGTTTATTGACGACCAAAGTGGCTAAGGCCTCTCCTTCCACATCCTCAGAAATGATAAGCAAGGGACTTCCTGTCTTGGCAATCTGTTCCAGGATAGGAAGGAGTTCTTTCATATTGGAGAGCTTCTTTTCATAAAGGAGAATAAGGGGGTCATCGAGCACAACCTCCATCTTCTCAGGATCGGTTACAAAATAAGGAGAGATATAACCTCGATCGAACTGCATCCCTTCCACGACCTCGAGGGCGGTCTCCATAGCTTTGGCCTCCTCGACCGTGATCACACCCTCTTTCCCAACCTTATTCATCGCTTCGGCGATGATATCGCCAATGGCCCGATCGTTATTGGCAGAGATCGTCCCCACTTGTGCAATCTCTTTCTGTTCCTTGACCGGCTTGGAGAGTTTTTTCAACTCTTTGACGACCTCTTCCACAGCGGTGTCAATCCCCCGTTTCACATCCATGGGGTTGATTCCTGCTGCCACCACTTTGTATCCATCGCGATAGATGGCTTGTGCTAAAAGTGTGGCAGTGGTGGTTCCGTCTCCGGCTGTGTCCGAGGTTTTGCTGGCCACCTCTTTCACCATCTTGGCGCCCATATTCTGAAAATGATCTTCGAGCTCAATCTCCTTTGCAACCGTGACACCATCTTTTGTAATCACAGGAGAGCCAAATGACCTCTCAAGAACCACATTCCTCCCCTTGGGTCCCAAGGTCACTTTTACTGCATCGGCCAAAATATTGACACCTTCCAAAATTGCATTCCTTGCTTCCTGATCGAACTTCAATTCTTTTGCCATGAACACCTCCTCCTTTCTAATCCCCCATCATTCAATGATAGCGAGAATATCATCCTCTTTCATGATAAGATATTCTTCCCCATCAATCTTCACTTCGGTTCCTCCATATTTGGCATAGAGGACCCGATTGCCCTTTTTAACCTCAAGGGGAATTTTTGTCCCATCCTTTTTGATCCTTCCTGCCCCAACAGCGATCACTTTTCCCTCGATTGGTTTTTCCTTCGCTGTATCAGGGATGATGATTCCTCCTTTTGTCTTCTCTTCCTCCTCCAATCTCTGGATAATGAGCCGATCATGAAGTGGTCTCACCTTCATAAAGACATACCTCCCTTCTCTTAAATTTTCAGCCAAATAGATAATCATCGATTCTCCAGTTGTCAAGTTTTACATCTGGAATCAATCGGTTATAAAGGGCGTGGCAACCCATCAGTTACGGGTAAAAAATCCTTAAAAGGAGCGTAACTTAGGGCTTTAGCCGTTCGGCTGAGCTCACGACGAAGCCCTGATTCATCCCTCCGGGCCAGGCTCCGCCCCGGAAGGGCTCATGCCCCGGAGGGAGGCCCTCATGGGCCGACGGCAGCCCTAAAGGGCTGAGTTACAGGTTAAGGTAAACTTCAGCCGACCATAACTGAGGGATTACAGGGCGCGGCAAAATGTCCTTGACTTTTTGTATAGAATGGCCTTATGAAAAGCTATGGAATTTCAATACCCTTTCATCACTACAGGAGTCGGATCCTTTCCCCATCAGGACGAGAAAGAGGTATTCCCGCTCATCCTTAAAAACTTCCCAGAAATCCCATTCTGGCCCCAACTGCCAAAGCGGTCTTTTCTTGAGGGTATGGTCGTTCAATATTCTGAGGGGTTTCCCTCCCTGAAATGGAAAGAAAAGGAACAAAAGGTGTGGGTGGATACTTCTCAAGGATTTGATAAGGAATTCGAGAAATTTTACCAAAGGCTGGAGGAAGGTGAGCTTGAACCCTTTCAAATCACACAAAATTTTGCAAAGGGGCTTCGGATCCTAAAAGACCTCTCTTCAAAGGGCCACCGAAAGAAGATAAAATATATCAAAGGCCAGATTACAGGGCCGATCACTTTTGGTCTCGCCTTAACAGATCAGGAAGCAAAACCCATCTTTTACGATCCCACTTTGAGGGACATCCTCGTCAAACACCTTTCATCAAAAGCTCGATGGATGGAAAAGAGGTTCAACGAACTTTTTCCTGGGACTCCAACCATACTCTTTTTTGACGAACCCTCCCTCTCCTCATTTGGTTCTGCCTTTTCAAGCCTAAACCGGGAGGATGTCGTTCACTCTTTAAATGAATGTTTTGATGCTGTGAAGGGATTAAAGGGGGTCCACTGCTGTGGAAATACGGACTGGAGTGTGCTTCTTTCGACGAACCTCGATATCCTCAGCTTCGATGCTTATGGTTATCTGGAGACGCTCTCCCTTTATCCTGAGGAGTTAAAATCATTCTTAGGACGTGGAGGGATCTTGGCTTGGGGCATCGTCCCAACGAGTGAGGCCATCATAAAGGAGGAGGCTGAAAGTCTGGTCAAGCGTTTCAAAAAAGGAGTGGAGACGCTTTCTAAAAAGGGGGTTGATCAAACCCTCCTTCAGAGAGCGATTCTCACTCCCAGTTGCGGAACCGCTTCACTTCCCATCCCTTTGGCTGAAAAGGTTTGTCAGCTCACAGCAGAGGTCTCAAGACGATTAAGAGAGAAGAATTTTCTCTGATGGCCATCAGAGAAAACTTGAAAAAGGAATTCGTGACATCTGAAGATGTGACCCCGGTTTCCCTTCTATGTCAGGAATCCAATTTTGAAAGTGGCACGCCACCCCTGCCGATATTTTCTTTTGTGACTTCATTTAGAACAATGTGAACCCGTTCTTTTGGAATCTGAAGCGCCTCAACAATGGCATCTGTCACTTTCTTAATTAATTGTTCTTTCCTCTCCGGTGTTCTTCCTTGAACTAGACTGATCTGAACAATGGGCATCTTTTCCTCCTTTCTCTCAATAGGGTTCAAGGATTCGAGGGGTCAAGGGTTCCAGTTTTTTTCTTAATAAATTCACTTGAACCCTTGAATCCTATTTTACGGTTTAAAGATTCTCGACCAAGGATCTTTTCCATGACCGAATTTTTCCAGGATCTCAAGGGCTAATTGTAATCCATTGGAAACATGATCCTCTTGAATCCCTGGCGCTGTGAAGATATAGACCACAATGTTTTTACTTGCTGGTTCCACTCTCGTTTTAAAATCCGGACCTTGAAAAAGGGAACAGGCAATCCCTTCTTCATCGCGAAGTACAATTTCATCTTCTTTGCAGCGGATCATCTTTCCTGAGACTCCCTGAAATGTCTCTCCTTCCTGAGCAAGGTCGAGCTTCCATTCGCCTTGGAAACGATCCAGATCCTGAATGGCCATGAGAATTCCATGATACATCTCGGCGATGATATGCGTATCGATATAGAGGTTGACAATCGGAAATCCCATTTCAACAGTCCGCTTAAAATGATTTGGAAGAGGACAGGGATATCCCCATTCTTTGAAAAATTGATCGTAGAGATTGATCCGCTCTTCGAGTTGGGCAAGGTTTGTCCTCCTCCGCATCTTACGAAGAAGCTCTCTTTTGGAAAGCTTGAATGATTCGCTCTTCTCAAAATAGGCGCAGGCTTGGATCGTCCCGATTCCAAAAGCGAGATCCGGGAATCGTTGACGATAAGCATCGGTGATGGATAAGAAGACTTCCCTTTGCATAGCGATTTCCTATTTTGGCACATAGAGGCGTTTCATCTTATGGATTTCTCGGATTCGAGATTCCGCATAGCGATTGGCAGCCTCTAAAGGAAGAATTCCCTCTCTTTTGGCCATCTCAAAGATATGGAGAAGACGGCCGAAGATTCGCTCCGTCTTCATCTTCACCCGTTCAGGGTTATAGCCATGAAGTTCGTCGATCGCCTGGATCACCCCTCCGGCATTGATGATATAATCCGGCGCATAGAGGATTCCCCTCTCGTGGAGCATTCGGCTGTGACGCACTTCATCCTCCAGTTGGTTATTGGCGCACCCTGCCACCAGTGGGCATTTTAATTTGGGAATGGTCTTATCATTTAAGATGCCCCCCATAGCACAGGGGCAGAAGATATCACACTCCACTCCATAAATGGCTTCAGGCTTAACCGCACTGAATCCATATTGAGATCGGAGGCGCTGAAGGATCTTCTCGTTAATGTCGGTTGCAATCACCTCCAAGCCCCCTTCCTTCAAATGTTCTAACAGGGGTTCTCCCACTGCCCCCAATCCCTGAACGGCAATCTTTCTGCCTCGAAGGTTTTCATCGCCCCAGAGGAATTTGGCGCAGGCCTTCAACCCCATATAGATCCCAAAGGCTGTGGTAAACCCGGAACTTCCAGAACTTCCTTCTTCTTTGGGCCTTGCCAGAATATATTGGGTCTCCCTTCCAATGATCGAGCCATCGGTGAGATCAAGGTTGAGATCGACCCCTGTAATGATTCGACCCTTTAACATCTCAATAAATCTTCCAAAAGCCCTGAGAAAGGCCTCGCTTTTATCCTTATTTGGATCCCCCCAGATGACTGCCTTCGACCCGCCTTTATCCTCATCGGCAGCTGCACATTTATAGGTCATCGCCTTGGCCAGCCTCATCGCGTCTCTGAGGGCATCCTCCATTGAGGCATAGTTGACCATCCGCACCCCGCCAAAAGTCTGGCCGAGTGTGGAGTTATGGATGGCGATGATCGCTTTCATCCCCGTCTCCTTATCGAAGTTGAAGATGATCTGTTCGTGTCCATCCTTCTTCATTAAATCGAAGATATCCATTTCTCATCCCTCCACCGGTTTGCAGAGTAAGGTCTCGTCCTCTAATTTTTCACCAAACCTTCTCACCACTTCCTCCACGGTCAGGCGCTTCTTCTCCTCACCGTTGATATCAAACTGAATTTTCCCTTCGTGAAGCATGATCATCCGATCCCCAAAGTTGATGGCCTGAAGCATATTATGGGTGACCATGATGGTGGTTAGTTTGTTCTCCCTGACAATCCGGTCAGTCAGGTCAATGACCTTCTCCGCCGTTTTTGGATCGAGAGAGGCCGTATGCTCATCCAGGAGCAAAAGTTTGGGCAGAGATAGCGTGGCCATCCGCAGGGTAAGGCACTGCCGCTGACCACCCGAGAGAAGGCTGACACGGTCAGAGAGGCGATCCTCTAATCCCAATTCCAGTGTTTTTAAAAGTTCCTTATATCGCTGTCTCTGTGTCTTCGTCACCCCCCAGGAGAGCCCTCTTGACTTTCCCCGGAGCTCAGCCATGGAAAGGTTCTCCTCGATGGTCATCGAGGAGGCGGTTCCCATTAATGGATTTTGAAAAATCCTCCCCAAGTATTTTGCCCTTCGGTGCTCGGGCAGAAAAGTCACTTCCCGGCCATCAATAAAGACTTTCCCCCCGTCGGGAAAATAGGTGCCTGCAATCAAATTAAGAAGCGTGGTTTTGCCTGCGCCATTGGATCCGATCACCGTGATGAACTCACCCTTCCTCACTTCGAGTCCAATCCCGTTGATGGCCACCTTCTCATCGATCGTATTGCGATTGAATATCTTTTTTAGTTCTTGGATGAGGACCATCTCTTCCAAATTATATCCCCCGGAGATGAAGCTTCTCCTCTTTTCCTTTCCTGAGGGCAGGGAAGCCCAGAGCAAGTATGACCATGGCACCTGTGGCCATCTTGAGATCGGTGGGTGCAAGCCCCAGCCAGAGGCCTATCGTGATGGTCAAACGGTAGATGAAAGAACCAACGATGGCTGCAAAGGTATTCATCCACACGGACTTCGCCCGGAGCAGAGTCTCTCCAATGATGATTGCAGCAAGGCCGGCCACGATCATCCCGATGCCCATTCCAATATCCGCAAATCCCTGGCGTTGAGCCACCAGTGCACCAGAGAGGGCAATAAAGGCATTGGAGATACCCAACCCCAGGATGGTCATATTGTCTGTGTTCACACCCAGGGTCCGGATCATCTGCTCGTTGTCACCAGTAGCCCTCATGGCCAATCCAACTTGTGTGTGGAGAAAAAGGTCAGTGAGAAATTTGCAGGCGAAGACGATCAGGCCGAAAAAGAGGACGACGGACAACCATCTCATCTCCATCTGCTCAAAAGGGGTGAAGAGGGTGACATAATTGATGAGAGGGGTATTGGATCGGCCCATCACCCTCAGATTGACCGAGTAGAGGATCGTCATGATCAAGATCCCTGCAAGAAGACTATTGATCTTGAGCCGGGTATTGAGTATGCCGGTGGCGCAGCCTGCGGCAAAGCCGATGGAGATCGCGAGGACGACTCCTGTCAGGGGTTGATAACCCAAGACGATCATCCGGGCCACTACAGCTCCACCCAGAACGAAACTGCCGTCTACGGTTAGATCCGGAAAGGACAATATCCGGAAGCTGATGACGATCCCCAGGGCGACCAGTGCATAGGCCAATCCTTGCTCCAATGAAATTTGGAAAATACCGAGGAGAATTTCCATGGGGAATCAATCTATCTCCCTCCCCAGCCTTAGACGGGGGAGGGAGAAATTCTTAAGATTTGGAACGGACACGGGGAACACCCTATTCTTTGATGACTTTGCCCGCTTTTTTCAGAAGGCCAGGAGGAATGACGATTCCTTGTGCCTTTGCCGCCTTTTCGCTCACGACCAAACTGAACTTCTCTGCCGGTCCCCAAGGGATATCCCCAGGTTTTTTGCCTTTGAGGGCCTGGGCAGCCTTCTTGCCAGCAGACTCGCCGATCAGAAAGTAATCCAGCCCATAAGCAGCGATTGCCCCTCTCGGCACGCTGTCCACATCCCCAGCAAATAGAGGAATCTTCTTCTCATTGCAAACCTTTACAATCGCTTCGAAGGCGGAGACCGCAGTATTGTCAGAGGTGATGTTAATGGCCTGAACTTTTCCAGCAAGGGATTGGGCGGCTTGCATGGTCTCTGCACTGGTGGAGATCGAGGCCTCGATCAACTCGACCCCCAATTTCTTAGCCGCTTCTCTCATCTCTTTGATGTGAACCATGGAGTTCGCATCCCCT
>Ga0210049_1000017_pt1 | contig 99977 bp, 74 predicted proteins | sample CryGeyCG2014_300_2_FD_183964 | JGI IMG/M metagenome (GOLD analysis project Ga0210049, IMG submission 183964) | Groundwater microbial communities from aquifer - Crystal Geyser CG06_land_8/20/14_3.00 (SPAdes) (version 2) | ecosystem: Environmental > Aquatic > Deep subsurface > Groundwater | place... | reverse complement strand
ACCAACTGACTTCCGTTCAGCTTCATCGTACGGACCTCCGTGATTCAAAGGCTTCGAGCACCGGCTTGCCTTGCCAGTCTGAAGGGATCGCGACGCCCAGAGCGTGGAGCGCGGTTGCCGCGGTATCGCAGGTGGAAACCGGACCCTGGATCTTGCAGGCGGTCCCAACCCCGGGACCAGCGCAGATCCACGGGATGGTCCTGTCGCGCGGGTCCTTGGAGCCGTGCTTCCGGTCGTGCCCGCCGTGGTCCGCAGTCACAATGACCAGTGTGCGCCCGCGCAAGCCGTATCCGTCCAAGGCTTTCAGCACGGTGCCGAGGGCGGAGTCACAGTCACTGACGGACTTGAGCTGCTTCGGGGACATCCAGCCGTACTTGTGGCCCGTGCTGTCCGGGTCGGGGAGGTGGAGGAACATCAGCCCCGTCTGTTGCTGAGCCAGCCGCTTCACTGCCACCCGCGCAACGTCCTTCGCCCAGTAGCCGGGGTTGGAGAAGTAGTCGATAGTGCCCGGCTTCGCCAAGTGCTTGAACTTGGGCTTGCCAACAACCATGGCCGTGGGATAGCCGACCTGTTTCGCCAGCTCGAAGCACGTCGGTACCCGGAGCGGCCGGATCGTCCCCGTGTCCGAAGTGATTCCGTGGCGTGAGGGCTCCACCCCGGTGAGCATGGACGCATGCGAGACCAGGGTGATGCTCGGGAGCACCGTCTGCGCATTCCAGGTGTGCGCTCCCTCCTTCACGAGCAAGTCAAGGACCGGCGTGCTGGCCTTGGCGATGGCATCCGGCCGCAGCCCGTCGAAGCTGATGATGACCACCAAGCTGGCCACAGGCGCAGCCTGCAGCGGCACAGAGCAGCAGGACGCAAGGACAACAAAGGACCCCAGGGACGACAGAAACAGCCGGCGTGACCGGCGGAACGCAGAGCCTTGCATATTGAGGGTTCGCAGTTGAGAGCTGGCAGTTGAGCGTTGCGACTTGTTAGTTGGCCGTTCGCCCTTCAGCCCTCGATGTTCACTGTTCGCTGCTCGATGTTCGCCGCCCCGCTCACAGCCCCCCGATCCCCGAATCCACCGGCAGGTAGAGCTTGAACGCCAAATCGATCAGCGTCCGCAGCAGCCCCGCGCTGAATTCACCATACACCAACCCGACGAAGAATGGCAGGGCGCGCTGGTAGGCCCGCAACCCGCCGTAGCGCAGGATCAGCGTCTTCACGCTCCAGCTTGCGAACAGCGGCAGCCACAGCCGCTGGAGCGCAGTGCTGGTCGCGACAACGTAGCCGGCAGGATGCAGCGGCCACCACAGGAAGTTTGCCCTCAACACGACAAAGACCAGGGTGATTGCCGCGCCGGCAACGTAGGCGATCCCCATCGAGACATTGGGCGGCTGAGGGACGGCCAGCAGGTTCGCGCAGCGGGCCCAGGGATCGTTGCCGAACGCCCACCGCGCCGGGCCGGTGAACTTGGCGCTGCCCAGCCCGGTCGCGTAGGTGACGTGAAGCATCATCCAGAAAGCGCAGACAGTGCCCACCACCGTCGCGATGACGATCACCCAGGCGAAGCCGCGCAGCGACACGTTCGACTGCTGCGCCAACCGGAGCGTGTGGGTCTGGTGCTGGGCGGGGAACTGCCGGTGGGTTCGGTGGAGAAAGAACAGCAGCGCATTGGCCACGTGGTCGTGGGAAGTAAGCGCCTTCGTGCCGAACACGCGCCGCAGCAGATCGTCGCCGCCGCGCTGATACAGCTCGATGGTTGGCAGCCCAACCTCTGCCCGCAAGCGCGTCACCGTCAGGATGATGGCAAACAGCATGAGGGTGTATGCCACCGCCACCCACCACTGCATCTCCAGGATCAGCGCCAGGAAGCACACCATGAAGGTCAACCCGGCAACCAGCCCTGGCATTGCGACGCGGTAGGGGAGCGGCTCGCCTGAGTCGTATCCGTTGTCGCCGGAGCCAAACGCACACCGCCCGGCCCGCTGCAGGTGCGGCCGCGCCGCCCACACTGCGAAGAGCGCATAGCCGAAGTACGCCCCGGTGTGTTGCTGGTACACGTACGGGAACGCGTCCCACGACCGGTACCCCGCCATGCTGGCCAGCACCAACTCGAGCTTGGCCAGCAGGAAGAAGAGCCAGCAGGACAGCCCCAGCTCCAGCGGCAGCAAGAACGTGATCCCGACGGCGAACGGGTAGTAGCAGATCGGGATCGAGCCAGCGGCGTTCCAGGGCGGCAACTGGGAGCTGTAGTACTTGACCCCCAAGTCCAGGTGCGGGAAGGCCGGCACCAGCACGTGCGCCAAGTTCAGCATCTGCAGACCGAAGGCGATCCCGAATGCCACCTTGAACGGCGTGTGCCGCCAAACCGGCGCCCCCTCGTCGGTGATCGTCAGCGGGATCTCCGAGAGCGGGTAGGCCAGCCGCTCGTTATCCCACTGCTTGCGCATAATCGAGACAAGGCAGAACATCGCCAGCGCAATCCCGACCACGAACAACGTCCACATGGCGAGCGAGGGCAGCCACGCCCAGACGTTGCCGTCTTCGTAGAGCGAAAAGCCGCCCTGCAGCGCCGGGCGCACGGTGGACTCCGGCGGCATCACTCGCGACGGCAGATACGGCTCGATCAGCTCGTTCCACCGGTTCTCCGTCCGCGCGCCATGCCGGACCCAGATGAGTGTAGTGAACAGGATCTGCAGTTGATCGTGCCCCGCCAGGTTGCTCCCGAGCACCTGGACCGAGTAGATCGTCAGCAGTTCGCCACGGCTGAATGCCCACCGCGGCACGAGGCGTTGCAGCACGCGGTTCAGCCCAACCAGCACGAAGAGCAATGCCACACAGTGGAAGAACAATGCCGGAATCGTCGGCGTGTCGGAGTAGCGGACATACTCGATCTGCTGGAGCCACCAGTCGGTGGGGGGGGATCAGCAGTAGCCCGAGGAGGACGGCGCGGAGGGACACGCGCTGGCCGGACGACCCCATGGTGGTCATGAGAGCCACGTCAGCGCATTCCCCCGAACGGGGCACTTGTCTTCCCAGCGCTCATAGAACTCCCAGTTTCATTCCGTCATCAGCTCGCACCATCTGCCCCAGATTTTAGCCCATCCGACGCAAGGAGACCGGCCTCCCGCTGCGAATACTCTATGGCGTCAAGGCTTGCCCGGCGGCCACGCAGTTGAGGGGGCCACGGTCCGCGCCGCCCTCTCAGGGAGAGTGGAAATGCCCCAGTCCCACAACTCCGAACCCCTCGAAGTCCTCTCCGCCCGCAAAGAGCAGTTCGAGCGCAGGCGCCACACCGTCGGGCTGTTCCTCGGCCCAGTCGCCGGCATCGTCGTCTGGGCGCTGGTGGCCGGCCGGTTGCCGAGCGACGCCGCCCGGCTCTCCGGGATCCTGGTCTTTGTGCTTGTCTACTGGGTCACCGAGGCGATTCCGCTGCCCGTGACCGCCGTTCTCGGTGCCGCGCTCTGCGCCGTGTTCCAGGTAGCAGGTGCCAAGGAGGCGTTCGCTCCGTTTGCGCACCCGCTCATCTTCCTGTTCATCGGCAGCTTCCTGATTGCCCGCGCGATGGTTGTGCACGGCCTCGACCGGCGGTTCGCGCTGGCGATCCTCTCCTTGAGGTCACTCCGGGGCGACCCAAAGCGCGTGCTCCTCGCTTTGGGTCTGGCGTGCGTCGTCCTGTCCATGTGGGTGAGCAACACCGCAACTACGGCGATGATGCTGCCCATCGCGGTTGGGCTGCTGGCCGCCATCGAGCAGGCCCGCGGGCGGCACGAGGACGACTCCGGGCCACTCACCTCCCGCCCTTACGCCACGGGGCTGCTGCTCATGGTTGCTTACGGCGCTTCGGTCGGCGGCATTGCCACGCCTGTCGGGACGCCGCCCAACCTCATCGGCATCGCCATGCTGCGGGAGTACACCGGCACCAACATTGACTTCGTCCACTGGATGATACTGGCGATGCCGTTGGTGCTGTTGATGTTCGTGTACCTGTTCGTGATCATGAACTGGCTGCATCCCACCGGAGCGGGGAAGCTGATCGGCATGGCGGAGTTCGTTCGGCAGCAACGCGCCAACCTGGGGCGCTGGACGCCCGGACAACGCAACACCTTAGTCGCCTTTCTTGTGGCGGTGACGCTGTGGGTTGTGCCCGGCGGCGTCGCCTTGGTATGCGGTAACAACTCGCCACCACACAAGTGGTTCGAGTCGAGCTTCCCGGAAGCTGTCAGCGCCGTGTTGGCCGCGTCGCTGCTCTTCGCCTTGCCCATCTGCTGGCGCCGGCGCGAGTTCACGCTGGACTGGAAAGAGGCGGCCTGCATCGACTGGGGCACGATCCTGCTCTTCGGCGGCGGACTGACCATGGGCACGCTCATGTTCCAGACGGGGCTCGCCGAGGCACTGGGCAAGGGGATCATGCACCTGACGGGTGCCGAAGGCCTGTGGGGCATCACCGCAGCGGCCATCGCGATGGGCATCATCGTCAGCGAGGCGGCGTCTAACACTGCCTCGGCTAACATGGTGATTCCCGTGGTGATCGCTATCGCCAATACCGCCGGCATCGATCCACTGCCGCCCGCGCTGGGGGCGTGCTTCGGCGCCAGTTTCGGCTTCATGCTACCGGTGTCGACGCCCCCCAATGCTATCGTCTACGGTTCCGGGCTGGTGCCCATCCGCAAGATGATTCGCGCCGGAGTGCTGTTTGATCTGGGCGGGTTCGTCACCATCTTTCTCGGTCTGCGCTTGCTGTGGCCGCTGCTGAGCCGCACGATCCTGTAACTGAAGGGAACTCACGTGAAGGAACTGGCTTGCGACGTCGCGGTCATCGGAGGCGGGGTTGGAGGGTGCGCTGCAGCGCTGGCCGCGGCCAAGCAAGGGCTCAAGGTTGTGCTGACCGAAGAGACCGAGTGGATCGGCGGCCAGCTCACCCAGCAGGCCGTGCCGCCCGACGAGCACCCGTGGATCGAACAGTTCGGCTGCACGCGAACCTACCGCGAGTACCGCAACCGCGTGCGCGACTACTACCGCCGCAACTACCCACTGACGGCCGAAGCTGCCGCGCGCTGGGACCTCAATCCCGGCAACGGCTCCGTCTCTCGGCTCTGCCACGAGCCGCGCGTCGGGCTGGCAGTGCTGCACGAGATGCTGGCGCCTTACGTCAGCGACGGGCGGATCACCCTCATGCATAACGTCAAGGCGATCGCCGCCGAGACCGAGAGCGACTATGTCCGCTCCGTTACGGTGCGGTGCAGCGGCGCACCGGGTGCGCTTTCCGGTCACGCCCTCGCCGCTTCCCCCGAGCGCCTTGGCCTGACCGCGCCCTGCTTCCTCGACGCCACCGAACTCGGCGACCTGCTGCCGCTCACCGGAACCGAGTACGTGACCGGCTTCGAGGCTCAGTTTGACACCGGCGAGCCGCACGCGCCGACGGAATCCCAGCCGGACAACGTGCAGGCGTTCACCTGTTGCTTCGCCGTCGAGCACCTGCCCGGCGAGGACCACACCCTCGACAAGCCGGCCGAGTACGACTTCTGGCGCGACTACCTCCCGGAGTTGACTCCGGCCTGGCCGGGCAAGCTGTTCAGTTGGGTCATGTCGCACCCGCAGACGCTGGAGCCGCGTGACCTGGTGTTCGACCCCGAGGGCGGCGCCACCGCGGGTCTCAACCTCTGGACGTACCGGCGAATCGCCGCCTGCGCGAACTTCAGCGCGGGCGAACGCGCCAGCGACCTCTGCCTCGTCAACTGGCCGCAGACCGACTACTGGCTCGGGAACCTGTGCGAGGTCGGCGAAGAAGAAGCCGCGGCACATCTCCGTCGCGCGAAGCAATTGAGCCTGAGCTTCCTGTACTGGCTTCAGACCGAGGCGCCGCGCCCCGACGGTGGCAGCGGCTGGCCGGGTCTGCACCTGCGGCCGGACGTGGTCGGCACAGCCGACGGCTTGGCGAAGTACCCCTACGTCCGTGAGTCACGGCGAATCCGCGCCGAGGTGACCGTAACCGAGTTGCACGTCGGCACCGACGCTCGAATGGAGCAAACGGGACTGGGCCGCGAGGAGGTCCGCGCGACATGCTTCGCCGACACTGTCGGCGTCGGCAGCTACCGCCTCGACCTCCACCCCAGCACCGGCGGCGACAACTACATCGACTTCAGCTCCCTGCCCTTCCAGATCCCCCTGGGCGCGCTGATCCCCGTCCGCGCGGAGAACCTCCTCCCTGCCTGCAAGAACCTCGGGGTCACCCACCTCACCAACGGCTGCTACCGCCTCCATCCGGTCGAGTGGAACCTCGGCGAAGCGGCAGGGGCGCTGGCGGCGTTCTGCCACCGACGGGACCTCCGCCCGCGGCAAGTGCGGAACACGCCCGAGCTCCGGACAGACTTCCAGCGGGAGTTGACAGCCCAAGGTCTCGAACTACACTGGCCACGGGTCACGCCACGATAGCCGTAGGCGAGCGGAGCAGATCCGGGAAGCGGGCAGTGAGGGCCTATGCCTTGGCGAGACACTCTCGCAGGTACGCCAAGCTCTTCTTCACGGAGGCTTCCGGATCGGGACCGGAGATCCCGCACTCGTACGCCATGTACCCGTCGAAGCCGATCTCCTTTAGTGCCTTGAACGCGGCGACGTAGTCAATATCGCCGGTGCCCGGCTCGAGGCGGGTGTTGTCGGCCAGGTGCATGTGCTTGACGTGCGCACCCGCAGCCCGGAGGGCGTCAGGGGTCGAGGTCTCCTCGATGTGCATGTGAAAGAAGTCGGAGATCAGCGCCACGGCCGGATGGCCGCACCGCTCGATGATCTCCACACCGTCGGACTGCTTCCGCAGCAGGTGCTGCTCGTAGCGGTTCAGAGGTTCCAGGAGCAGCAACGTGCCAGCTTCCTGGGCCACGTCGCCGAGTTCCTTGCACAGCAGGACCAGCAGGTCCTTCTCCAGCTTGAGCGGATCTGCCAGCGGCGAGAGGTCCGGGATTCTGGGCGGGCCGAAGATCGGCGGGACGATCTGCCCGACGGCGCCCATCTCGCCACACAGCCTCAGGTACTGCTTGCACTGATCGAGGCTCGCGCGGCGCTTGGCCGGATCCGGGTCGAGGAAGTCGAACGAAGGGTTGCCGCAGACCGTGGTCATTGGCACGGGGCTGTCCTCGAAATCACGCCGAGCGTCATCAAGCCTATCGGGCGGATAGCCGCCGGCGCTGATCTCGATCCCTTCCACGCCGTTGTCTGCTGCCCACTCCTGCTTGTCGGCGACGGTAGCGCCCGGAATCAGCCCTAACTGCAAAGCGATCTTCATGCCTGTCCCTCTCTCCCAGCGTGTTGAGTACCCGCCGCGGAATGGCGAGTCCCGGTCTGTGTCTCTACAACCTCGGCTACGAGCCGGTAGCGTTTCTCGCGTTCGCCCGACACCGTCTCCGCGATGATCGCGTTGGGGAAGCGACGGCTGAGTTCGGCCAGGCGCGTCCGGATCACCTTCTCCCGGCCAGGGATCCGGCTCCCATCTACAGCCTGCTGCAGGTCCTTGACAGTTCGAGGCGCGCCCCGGCTGTCGACGAGGACGCGCATGATCTCCCACTGATCTCCGGCGCGCCCCCTCGGCAACGCGAATCCTCTGCAGCGGTACTCACTTGGCTGCCCGGCCGCGTCGCGGACCACGGCGATGGGGGGCGGCGCAGCGACCGGCAGCGTCTCTCGCAAGAGGTGCCGGAGAATGCGCAGGACAGAGTCCACCGAGGTCTCCACAACACTCCCCACCAGGGCGTCCAAGTCAACCTCTCCTTGCGGTAGCCGCACTTGTCGTAACGCAAACTGCTGGCAGACAGCGCGCAGGTGAGGGTCGATCGGCGACTCGACCACGGTGGCGCTCCCGGCGCCGGCGGAGAGCGGGTCGCTCGCAGTGGCGGGCCGGGCCTGCCGCCGCGGCCGCGGGCTGCGGCCCAGTGCCGCCGTCGTAGTGAGTGGGGCCCCAGTCTCCGTGATGGCGTAATTCACGTACTGCATCTGGACGACCTCCCAATGGACTGCGCACTGCGCGCGACGGTCAGCCACGATCAGTCAGCTTCGGGTCCCGCAGCTCCGCGCTGAAGCCACCTCGATAGCTTCGCCTCCTCCTGCTCCAAACGTCGCTCAACGGTGCCGAACTTCGATTCCTCGCACATGCCCAGATGGTCTCCGCCGCCGTACAAGACGACAGACACCGGGCAGCCGGGATCGGCCCCAAGAAAGGTCTCACTGGCTTCGGTCAAGTTCACCCGATGTTGAGCATCCAAGGGAACCGGCCGGTACTTCGAGGCGCGGTTGGCGGTCACCAGCAGCGCGCCCGGTTCATCCCTCGGAATGCTCAGAACCGGCAGCAGTCGTTGGGCGACAAACTGCTCCGTTGTCAGGCAGATCACCTCGGGCAACTCCAAGAGGTCGAAGGCATAGAGCCAGCGCGCAGAAGATCCCACCACCGGCACCCAAGGCGGCGGCAGGAGAAACCGCGTACCTGCAATGCTACGCCGGAACTTGCCTAGAAACAGATGCGTTGGCGTAAGCTCCCCGCCGCCTGCCGAAAGCTGGTCCAAGGACGCGAGTTCGCAACACTGGGGACTCACGTCGTCGTTGCCGCTTGTGGATCGGCTGATCGCCATCGTGGGAGGCACTCCGCGCTTTGGACGAAAGTGGAGTGCATATTATACGCTCGGGAAGTTCTGGCGTCAAGTGGTCGGCTATGGACTCCATTGGCGGGAACCCGCGCCCACACCGGCAAGCGACTCCGACAGAGGGCAGTGGACCGAAGGGAACGGGGAGGGGACCCAAGTCCTCGTCTCAATTGTCGTGTGAGCGAGGTCTCGCCGGAGGGGAGCGGCGGGCGGCGCAGGGCTTGCCGCTGAAACCAGGCGACTCGGGGGACGCAGACAGCGAGGTTACGCGGCAGCCTGCTGCCGCGCAGCCCGCAGCCGGTGCCGTTCCTTCACCTGCGCCATGAACGCCCGGATCTTGGTTTCCCGGCTGCTGTCCTGGAAGCCGTCGTAGTCGAGGTTCAGGAAGGGGACGCCGCCATGTTCCTTCCGGAAGGCCTCGCTGAGCTGCGTGACCACGATCCCGGGCATGCAGTTGAAGGGAATGACGTTGACAAAGCCATCCATGCCCCGGGTCAGCAACTCCTCGGCGCGGCCCATGCTGCAGATGGCTTCCCCCCCGAAGGCGGGATGGACCCAGCGGGAACCCAGGTTGATCAGCTCCTGAGCGGACGTTTCTCCCAAACCGGGCAGGTACGCCGCCACCGCCTCGAACAACAGATGCTCGTCGCGGGTAGCGATCCTGTCGTGCAGCTTGCGCCCCAAGCCGGCGCGGAGGAGGCCGCCGCAGTTGGTGTCCCGCCATTCCTGCATCTGGAGCGAGTAGGTGATCCGGTTGCTGTATGCAGCGAACTCCGTCATCGGGGCTTGTAGCACCTCAGCGCCCTCGGCCTCGAGCTTCCGGACGATGTCCTGGTTCGAGTCGGAGTGGATGCGGACGTACCATTCGCCCAGCAAGCCGATCCCCGGCCGCGCCTCCCCTGTTCGCGGGACGGCAGCGAACGCCTCCGCCGCCTCGGCGAGCGTCGCCTTCACTCTCTCCAAGTGCAGTCCCAGTGTGGTAAGCACCTGGCCCGACCGCGATCCCAAGAGCGCCTTCTGGGAGGGGGCCAGGTCACAGAGCTGCCGCAGGTATCGTTGGAAGAGGGCGTCGGATCGGCCGGGGTCTCGTTCGTAGGGCCGGGCGTGCAGCAGGAGCTTCTCCAAGAGGTCGTGGGCGATCAGCAGGTCCCACGTGCAGATGGCCCAGGTGATGCCCAGTCCCGTCAGCGGGTTGTCGCCGCCAAAGGGCACGATGGGCACTTGCCCGTAGCCGAGCTGATCGAGAATGCGCTTCTGCAGCATGAAGTACATTCCGAGCCGGCAGGGCCCTTGTGAGCCCCCCTGCATGAACGCTTCTCGTTCGGGGTCGAAGTCGGGTGCGTTGGCCCGCGCCAGATAGTCTTCGGTGGTCACCAGGGCCGGCAGGCAGACATCCTCGGTGATCTGCGCGCGCGCCAGGTTCATGCCCGGGTCCGGCGATCTCGGGAGCACCGCCGCGTCGATGCCATAGGCGCGGAGCGTTGCGGCGAAGATGTGCGCTGATTCAGAACCATAGGGGACCCAGAGTCGTCGGCCGGCCAGTTCATCGATCCGCGTCGGCCGCGTGTCGAACGACGGCCGCTGTTTGCTCGTCTCGTGCAGTCGAACCGTGTCCGCAAAGGCCTCCAAGCGGGTGACCACCCCGGCGTCCGCCGTGTGGGCGTCAATCTGCATTACGTAGCACGGCTCGTTCAACTCGTCCTTGAAGAACGGGTTCGAGAACGCATCCGGCCCGCAGCCGTAGTACGTGAGCACAACAGCCCGCAGTCGCGCATCTTCCCCAATCATGCGCGCCGCCGACATCTTTCGCTGAACCTGCCGGGCGTAGAGGTTGGACCAGTTGTCGGAGACATCCTCGTCGTCGACGGGCAGCATGTCGAACGGGAGCGCAAGCAGCCCCATCTCCTGGATCTTCCGGCCGATATCCATGTTGACCGCGCGGTCATGCAGGGCGTACGGTCGGCCGATCACTACGAATGCCGTCTGGTCGCCCCGAAGAGCGTCGTAGGCCTCCTTGCCGCGGTGCAGGCACTGGTCCGTGAACGACTGCTGCGCCCGGAACGCGGCGTCGAGTGCCTGCCGGCACTGCTCGCGGGGCCGCCCCAACTTCGCGCCCACGTCGGTGAGCACCTGACCGACGTGGCGTTCACCGCGGGAGAAGTACAAACGCGGCGCCAGGCACGTGACGCCGGGCTTGGGTAGGTCCAGCGCCGCCGCGATGACCTCGGGCGCCGACGCCACGTAGGGACAGGTCTTGCTGGAAGCGTAGCTTGAGTTCGGCTGCTCGGAATCGCAGATGCCCGGCGCGAACAGGTAGTCGACGCCCTTCTCCAGGACATCGGCGAAATGCCCATGTGCCACCTTGAGCGGGAAGCACGGCTCGCCGGCCGTCGCTGCGACGCCGGCCTTCGCGAGTCGCTTGTTGGTGGCGTCCGACAGGACGACCTCACAACCCAACTCCTGGAAGAACGTGCAGAAGAGCGGGAAGTATTCGCTGAACATGAGCGTCCGCGGAATGCCCACGCGAGGCCCGCCGTTGAGACCTGGCTGATGACAGGCAAGGAGAAACGCCTCCCGCTCCGCGAAGAGATCGGGCAGCCCTTCGCTCAGGTCCTCCTTCTGCAGGCCGCTGAAGCGCTCGCAGCGGTCGTTGTAGTAGTACTTCTGCCCGTCGTCCATCTCGAACACGTTGACATCGCAGCGGTTCTCGCAGGTCTTGCACTCAAACGACGAGATGGAGTAGCCGCCGCGGGCTACGGCGTCGAAGCCGCGAAACGCCTCGCCTGTCGGCGCCTGTTCATACGCCAGTTTGGCGGCGCCGACGGCCCCGGTGAGGTGGGGGTACGGGGGCACGACGACAGTCTTGCCCGTGAGCGTCTCGAACGCTGCCACCATCCCCTTGTTGAATGCCACCGCGCCCTGAAACGCGATCCGGTCACCGTAGCTCCGGCCGCCGACGTTCTTGCTGAGGTAGTTCTTCGCAGACGCCAGACAGATCCCGGCGCACAGGTCGTCGAGGGGGACGCTGTTCTGCTGGTAGTACACCATCGCGGACTCGGAGAACACAGTGCACTGCCAGTCCAGATCGGGTGGTGCCTCCCCCCGCAGGGCGTGTTCGCCAAACTCCTCGATGGGCAGCCCCAAGTTCGCCGCCTGCTTCTCAAGGAACGCGCCCGTGCCGGCTGCGCAAGCCTTGTTCATCTCGAAGTCGGTGATGACCTCCCCTTCCATCCGGATGAACTTGGAGTCCTGCCCCCCAATCTCGAAGATCGAGTCGGCGCTGGTGGCAAAGCACAAGGCGCCGTTTGCCTGCGCCGTGATCTCGTTCTTGATCAGGTCGGCCCCAAGGTAGTCGGCAGTCAGGTACCGACCCGAGCCGGTTGTCGCACAGACGACGCGCTCCAGCTCGAGCCCTTGGGCGAGGGCTTGCCGGTGGATCTGGCTGACGGTATCCCGAACCGCCTCCAGGGGGTCGCCATCCGTCCGCCGGTAGTGACTCGCCAGAACGCGCCATTCGCCCTCGTCCTGGGTGATGAGCGCCGCCTTGGTGCTGACCGACCCGATATCGACGCCGAGCGCCGCCAGCCTAAGTCGCCGCGGAACGCCGTTCTGCGGCGGCGGGGTAAGACAGATCGAGCGGACAAGTCGCAGCGGCGGCGTGGTGGGGTACTCGAACCGGGCGGACGCACTGGCCGCCAGGCGAGAGCGGGCTTCACCCAGGGGCACCTCGATTTCGGCCCGGAGCGCGGCGCCGATCGCTCCCAGCGTGCGGTTGTGCTCCGGCACGAGGATCTGCTGTTCCTCGATCCCGAACGCCTCAGCGAGGTACTTGCGTACCGCGGGGTTGCACGACACGCCGCCCACAAAACCGATGGCCGGCCTCGGCTCGCGCCCCCGCGCAATCGCGGCGCGGTAATTGCGGCAGATCGCCTGATGGATCCCGGCGGCGATGCGCTCACGGGGGGTGCCTTTCTGGTACAGGTGCACGATGTCCGACTCGGTGAACACGGCACAGCGACCCGAGAGGGTGGCAGGGCTCTCCGTCTCGTAGGCGACCTGGGCGAACTCCTCAAGGGACGCGTAGTTCAGCCGGCGGTACATGTGGTCGAAGAACGACCCGGTCCCAGCCGCGCACTTGTGGCCGAAGGCGGCGTCCTTCAGCAGGACCTGGCCGCTCTCAACGTCCCGTTCCAGGAGGATGAACTTCTGACTCTCCCGCCCCATCTCGATCAGCGTGCGCAGCCCTGGCTGCAACTCGCCGACGGCAGACGTCAGGCAGAGCGACTCGTCGAGCGGCCGGATGCCCAGTATCTCCGCCACCGCAGCAGCGCCGGCTCCGGTGAGCCCGACCAGTGCACTCGCTCCGTTCTCGCCTCCGGCCAGTTGGGCGAGGACATCGAGGACGCGGTCGAGGGGTCTCCCGCGAGTCTCCACGATCGGGCACGCCCGAATCTCCCAGCCCTTCGAGCGTGCCTGAACCAGTTCGACGGCCTTCAGCGTCTGCGATCCGAGGTCAATGCCAATACGACTTATCATACGATTGTCTACGTTGGGCGCCAGGGCAAATGGGTGGTGCTCGCCCGGACGCCGGGAGAAGGTGATTCACGATAAGGGTGGTCTGTCGCCCAAGTCCTGTCAACGCGGCCACAGACCGGCAGCCCGGCAAGGGAGGGCATTGTAGCACACGACGACGCCAGGGGCTCACCCGCCGGCCAGCTCTGAGTCCAGCCGTTCCCAGAAACTGCGGAGGACCCCGCGCGTTCGAAGCAGCACCCGGTCGTCCGTGCCGAGCAGCACCATCAGTCCCGTTCGCGAGGGCTTCCCCCGCAGCCGACACCAGGCTGCGCACCCCGGCGGCCACCTCAGCGACATCCTTCCGGCGAACGCCGGACTGCCCGTACACCACGAGGCGGCGTCCGTTCGCCCACCGCCACACCTCCCGTTGGCGGCCCCGATCATCCCGGATCGGCCTCAGGTTGTGCCAAGCCGGCAGCCCGTGGCAGAAGCACCACTCCCAGAGATGTCTTTCGCTGAACGACCAGAGGAGCAGACCGCCGAGAACGCACAGCAGGGCGGTCCGCCGCGCCCGCTGCCAGCACACTCGGCTGACGGAGCGCTCCTGCTGGGCTGATTGCTGACCGGCCATGGAGTGGGTCTCGTGCAGACGTGCTCGCCGGCTCACCGCGCCAGCGACTGGACGGTCTCTTCGTATCCTGGCAGGCGTAGGGCGTCGGGGCGGTGCCTGCGGATGGCCCGGATGGCCTCCTCGGGGGACATCCCCTGGCGGGCGATCAGGTAGGCGGCCAACATGATCCCGGTACGGTCGTTCCCCCACAGGCAGTGCACTACCACCGCCCGGCCCTTCGCTCGCTGCTTGTCCACCAGTTTCACGAAGCCGCGCGCGGCCCTCCGGAACACCCGCCGCATGTCGTTGGAGCGGATCCGCCCTTCGGGGAGGTGCATGGTCTCGTGCACGATCCCGCATTCCATGACCTTGCTGGAGTCGAGCGGGTCATCGTTCAGTGAGACAATGCAGCCGATCCCGCCGTCGCTGAGTTCCTCGAGATTCCAGGGCTCTTCGTCAGGGCCCGTACGACCGGCCAGGACCCCCGGGATGATCCAGTAGAGGTGTTTCATGCTTCGCCCTCGCTCTGGCCGTGCAGTCGCGGCCACGTTCTGCCACTTATTGACCTGAGGCTCTCAGACGCCACCATGGACGGTCTCCCACATACGCCAGCCCTCAGCCGTGGGCCTTCTGACGGATCTTCTTCGCGCTGAGGGGGGCAGTCAGCAACTGGATAGGGCAACGCGTCGGAACCTCGCCTCTCGCCCGACGACAGACCAGTATAGCCGCGCCGGCGGCCGGCCGCAATCAGGCGAGTGTCACTTCCTTCCCCGTTCTGCCCGATTCGAAGATCGCGTTGAAGATCTCCACTGCGTGGAGCGCGCTCTCCAGCGTGACCTCCGGGTCGCGGTCCTCGAGAATGGCTTGGCAGAGGTCCTTGATGTGGGCATGATGGCCGGCCGCGCCGACAGCCATCGGGTCGGAGGCGATGGCGGAGCCTTCCGCGCCGTCTCTCGGCCCGTAGTACGCCCTCACCTTGGCGTCTTCTTCGGTCTCGTCCACCATCGTCCAGGTTCGGAGCGTCTCGTCTTCTTTCTGGATGGTGCCGCGGTCACCGAAAATGGTGATGAACTGCGGCAACCCGGGATAGGCGCAGGTGGTAGTGGTAATGGTGGCAATGGCGCCGTTCTCGAACCGCAGCACGGCCGAAGAGGCATCTTCGGACTCGATCTCGTGGGCGAACGTGCCGAACTGACCAAACACCGACTTCACCCGCCCGCCGAACCACTGAACGAGGTCGACAGTGTGCACACCTTGGTTCGCCAATGAGCCGCCGCCGTCCAAGTCCCAGGTGCCCTTCCACTCGCCGTGGGGGCCCTGGTAGTACGACTGGGCGCGATACCACGGCAGCAGTGCGTGGATGCCGATCAGCCGTCCCAGCCGCCCGGAGTCGAGGGCTTCCTTCACGCGCTTGTTCAGTGGGGTCGTGCGCGACTGGAACACAGCGGCAGCTTTCACGCCGGCCGCCCCGACTCCGTCGATGAGCATTCGCACGCGCTCAGGCCGCACGTCTACGGGTTTCTCGACCAGCAGATGCTTGCCGGCGGCAACTGCCTCCAGCCCGCGGTCCATGTGGGTACCGCTCTCGGTGGCAATGCTCACCACTTCGACCTCGGGATCGGCCAGCAGGTCTGCGAAGGCGTGATAGCCTTTGACGCCGTACTGCTCGGCAACGGGGTCGCACCGCGTCGGGTCGTGGTCGCACACCGCGATCAGCCGCGCGCCCTCTACGTCGGTGACTGCCCTGGCATGATGCTGCCCCATGCCAAGTCCCAAAACGCCGAAACCGATCTCTCGTTCTGCCATGGTTGTCTGCACCTGTTTGGGTTTTCGTCGGGATCGCGAACTGCGACCCTCCTAGGTCCGCGATTCGCCTGTGCCGGCCGGATGCAGCACCGTGCGCACAGCCGCAATCGCGATCCCCAGTGCGCGAGGGGGGTTGACGGCACCCCCGAAGCACGGCACCCTTATTGGGGTCCGCTGGGGCAGGCGGGTCGCTCGTGATGAGTGCAGGCAAATGCATTGCTTCTGCCATCCGTCGTCGTCGCACTTGCCCCTGCGCCTCCCGGCTGTCAAGTTCCGACCAGCTTCCCCTTGGCACGGCCCGACTGCCAAGCCACTTCCACAAGGCGGTACCCGAATGAAGCCTGCTTCGTCGCTCCAGTCCACCCTTGCCGACTGCCTGAACGACGTGAAAGCACGCTCGTGCCAGCCGTTCTCTGAGCGGGAGTTGCTCGTACCATTCCTGCAAGCAGTGCAACACCGACTGGGGTACTTGCCAGAGGAGGCGATTATCGTCGCGAGCGCGGGGTTGGGCCTCCCCGAGAACGACGTCCACGGCACTGCCTCCTTCTACCCCGAGTTCCGCCTGGAACCGGTTGGCCGGTTTGTGATCGAGGTGTGCGACTCGCTGCCTTGCGAGATGGGCGGCTGCCAGCTCCTGCTCAAGGAGCTGTCGGAGCAGCTCGGCATCGGCGCGGGGCAATCAACGCCCGACGGGCTGTTCACTCTGGAGACCGTCGGGTGCCTTGGGCAGTGCCATGCTTGTCCCAGCCTCTCGATCAATGGGCACCTCGTTGCTCGACTTACCCCGTCAGCAGTCAAGCAGCTCCTCGACGCCCTGCGCGGCGGCGAGCGCCTCGACACTGCCCTGCAGTCGCTCGCGCTGGAGCCTGCGCCGGCCGAGGGTCTGCCCCCCGTTCTTGGCAATCCGCGGGCGCTAACGCTGCCGGAGTGCGGCGGCCAGTATCAAGCGCTCAAGGCCGTCCTGGCAAAGCCGCCTGCCGAAGTCCTCGAAGCGGTGTGTGCCTCGGGGTTGCGAGGGCGCGGTGGAGCGGGTTTCCCCGCTGGCGCCAAGTGGCGCTCTGTGGCGGGCTCTGCAGACGAGCCGAAGTTCCTGATCGCCAACGCCGATGAGAGCGAGATCGGGACCTTCAAGGACCGCTACCTGCTGACAAGACGACCGATGCTGGTCCTAAGCGGCATGGCGATTGCCGCCCACGCGATCGGCGCGAAGCGCGCCTACCTCTTCCTGCGGGCCGCGTACAGCCCGCTGGTCGAGCCGTTGACCCAGGCAGTTAGCGCCTTGCGCGAGTCGCTGCCGGAGGGTTCCGTGGAGATCGTCCTCCGCACAAGCCCCGGCGGCTACCTCTGCGGCGAAGAGACGGCGCTGATCCAGGCGCTGGAAGGGCGCCGCGGTGAATCGCGATTCCGGCCTCCCTACCCCACCGCCAAGGGGCTCTTCGGCAAGCCCACCGTGGTCAACAACGTGGAGACGCTGGCGAACGTCCCGCTGATCTTCACAGAGCGCGGGAGGGCCGCCGACTTGGCGGCGCTGGGGAGCGGCTTTGGCACGAAGCTCTTCTGCCTCGCCGGCGACGTAGAGCATCCCGGTCTCATCGAGGCTCCCTTTGGGACGACTCTCGGCCAACTGATCGAGACAGCCGGAGGAATGGCTTCCGAGGCGGCCTTCGGCGTCGCGGTCCTGGGCGGCGCCGGCGGGCGCTTCCTCGGCCCGAGCAACCTGACCCTCCCGCTCACGTTCGAGGCGGGGGCCGGAAACGGCTCACTCATCGTGTGCCATGCGGAGCGCCCGCTGCTGGAGACCATCCGCAGCGTACTCCGGTTCTTCCATCGGGAATCCTGCGGCGCCTGCTTGCCCTGCCGAGAGGGCGTGGACGAACTCCACCAAGCGCTCCAACCAGAGCAGACCGGGACATACTCACCAGAGAAGCTACTGGAGCTCTCCCGAGGCATCCGACTCGCATCGCGCTGCGGCCTGGGTCAGACGGCCCCCCGATTGCTGGAAGAGGCGCTGAGCACTTTCCCTGAACAGGTGATTGCATGAGCTTGAATGGAACCTGCCGGCTCACTGTGAATGGTCAGGAAGTCGAGGTCCCGACAGGGACGTCTCTCCTCCAGGCGGCCAGCGCGGTTGGCGTCGAGATCCCTCACCTCTGCTACACCGAGGGGGAACAGCCGGTCGGCGCGTGCCGGCTGTGCATTGTGGAGGTCGAGGGAGCGAGGACGCTGCCCGCGTCCTGTCACACGCCGGCGGCCGACGGGATGGTCGTTCGCACGGACTCACCGACCGTTCGCGAGACCCGGCGGAACCTGCTGCAGTTGGCGCTCGGCCAGCGCGCCGAGTTCCTCGCCGGCGAGCGAGACTACACCACGAAGCTACAGGAGTTGGCGCGCGAGTATGGCGTCGATCCGGACGAAGGTACCGTGGCGCGCCGGCCCCATTTTCAGGAGATCGACGAAGACCCCCTCATCGTTCGCCGCCCCGGGCTCTGCATTCGTTGCGAACGGTGTGTCACATACTGCGCCAGGAACCAGCGCGCCAACGCGCTGACTCCGTTCGGACGCGGTAGCGAGGTCCGCGTCCAGTCCGCCCCACGCGCCGAGTACGCCGACAAGGCTTGCCAGCACTGCGGCGGCTGCCTGACAGTCTGCCCTACCGGCGCCATTCTCGAAAAGTGGAAGGTCGAACACGGGTTAGGCGAGGTGCGCGGCCCGACCATCTGCCCGTACTGCGGCACAGGGTGCTCCATGTACGTCCACGTGAAGGACGGCAAGATCATCGGCGTCACGCCCGACCCGGAGGGGTCCGTGAACCGGGGGCACCTGTGCGTCAAAGGGCGGATGGCGTTTGACTTTGTCAACCACCCCGACCGGTTGACGGCGCCGTTGATCCGCACCGACGACCCGGCGCAGGAATCGGGGAAGTACCCGGGGTTCCGCGAAGCCACCTGGGACGAGGCGCTCGCCTACGTGGCGGACCGACTCAAGTCGATCAAGGCGGAGAGCGGGCCTGACAGCGTCGCCTCCTTCAGCTCGGCGCGGTCCACGAACGAAGAGAACTTCCTGATCCAGAAGTTCATGCGGGCCGTCATCGGCACCAACAACGTGGACAACTGCGCCCGGGTCTGCCACGCGCCCTCGGCCACCGGGCTGGCGGCTTCGCTGGGCGGGAGCGCCGCCAGCAACTCGCTGGAGGAGATCGAGCAGACCGATTGCCTGATCGTCGTCGGCGCCAATGTCACCGAAGCGCACCCCGTGTTAGGCATGAAGGTGAAACGTGCCGTCCTCAAATACGGGGTCAAGCTCATCGTCATCGACCCCCGCAAGATCTGGCTGACGCAGATCGCCGACCTCCACGTGCAACTGAAGCCCGGCACCAACATCGCGCTGCTCAACGGCCTGGCACACGTCATCCTGCGGGACGGGCTGCAGGACCAACCATTCATCGACGGTCGAACGGAGAACTTCGAGTTCTTCCGCGATGTCGTGTCGCACTACACGCCGGAGAAGGTGGAAGAGATCACCGGCGTTCCCGCGGCGACGCTCGAAGCGGCCGCGCGCCTGTACGCCACCGCCGACAAGGCGATGATGCTGTACGGGCTCGGCGTTACCGAGCACATCAGCGGCACGCACTCGGTGATGGCGTGCGCCAACCTGGTGCTGCTGACCGGCAACCTGGGCAAGCCTGGGTGCGGCATCAACCCGCTGCGCGGACAGAACAACGTTCAGGGCTCGTGCGACATGGGCGCCCTGCCAAACGTCTATCCCGGCTACCAGAAGGTGGACGACGAAGCGGCCCGGGCGAAGTTCTCGGCAGCGTGGGGCGTCGACCTCTGCCCGAGACCCGGGCTCAAGTCCACCGAGATGTGGGGCAAGGCGAAGACCGGCGACTTGCGCGCCATCTACGTCATCGCCGAGAACCCGATGGTGACCGATCCACACACCGGGCACGTGGAGGGGGGGCTGCGGGCGTTGGATCTGCTGGTCGTGCAGGAGATCTTCCTGACCGAGACCGCCAAGCTCGCCCACGTGGTCTTCCCGGCGGCCAGCTTCGCCGAGAAAGACGGCACCTTCACCAACGCCGACCGGCGCGTGCAACTGGTGCGCCGGTGTATCGACCCGTTGCCCGGCACCAAGACCGACGCGGAGATCGTCTGCCTGCTCGCCGAGCGGATGGGCAGCCCGATGGCAAATCAGGAGCCGGCCGACGTGATGGACGAGATCGCCTCCCTCACCCCGTCCATGGGGGGCATTTCCTACAAGCGCCTGGCGAACGGACCGCTCCGCTGGCCCTGCCTCGACGAGAGTGATCCCGGCACCGAGAACCTCTACGTCACCGACTTCCCTCGCGGCAAGGCGACCTTTCAGGATCTCCTCTACTCGCCGTCGGCGGAGATGCCCGACGACGAGTACCCGCTCATGCTCACCACCGGTCGCCGCCTGGAGCACTACAACTCCGGCTCCATGACCCGCCGCACGCCCGGGCTGCTCACCCTCTACCCCGAGGAACGCGTCGAGATGAACCCCGAAGACGCCTCCCGCCTCGAGCTGACCGACGGCGACACTATCACCGTCATCTCGCGCCGCGGCGAAATGCAGTCGCGCGTGTGTGTCACCGAGAAGTCGCCCCCCGGCGTGCTGTTCACTTCCTTCCACTTCCCACAAGTGCCGACGAACCGCGTGCTCGGAGCATTCCTCGACCCGATCTCGGCGATCCCGGAGTACAAAGTCTCGGCGGTGCGGGTGGAGCGCACCTGAGCGCAAACGACCATGGGTCCAGCCACCAGAGGCTCCGTGATCATCCTCGCCGGCGGACAGAGCCGGCGCATGGGTGTTGACAAGCGGCGCCTTGAGTTGGGACCGCACACACTTCTCGAGACCGCGTTGCACAGCGCGCGTCGCGTCTGCAGCGAGGTCGTCATGGTCGGCCGGCTTCCACCCGACCTCCGTCCGCCGAACGTGCGCTGCGTCGATGACTGCCCAGGTCTGCGAGGGCCCGCTGCCGGCATCGCCGCCGGGCTGCAGGCCATCTCCTCCCCCCGCGCGCTGGTGCTGGCGTGCGACATGCCCTTTGTGACCGAGGCGCTCCTTCGTCACCTGCTGACGCGCGCCGCCGAAGGGTGGCTCGCGGTGGCGCCCAGGTCGGCGGGCCGCTGGGAGCCGCTGTGCGCGGTCTACTCGACCGAGTGCGGGGCGCTGGTTGAGCGGGAGTGCGCTGGCGAACACGCCGCCGTCAGAGGCTTCCTCGAGAACCACTGCGACGAGATCCTGGCCCTAGGAGAGCAGGAGTTGGCCCGGTTCGGGGAACCCTCCCAGCTGTTCGCCAACCTCAACACGCCGGAGGACGTGAAGCGTGCAGCCCGGCTCGCCTGAGACCGTCCTCTTGTGCCACGGCGCCGATCACGCTCTCCACGCCTGCCGTGGCACTCCGAGCCATTCGTTGACAGGAGTTGACCCCTTCGTCACAATACGCGTGACCTGACTCAACCACTCCGGTATTCCCTCACTCCCTCCTGCGGAGTCTCCGTAGGAAAGCAAGCTCCTGGCGGTTATCGTACAGGGCACTCCATGCTCCAGCCACAGCACGCACTGCAAGCAGTGCTCGAACACGTCTCAGTATTGGCCGATCGACCACGCTCTCCGGCGCCAGAGTGCCTGGCCGGGCACGGGGTCCTCGGCGAGCGGGTCTGTGTGGACCACGACATGCCCCAAGCCGCGCTCTCCAGGATGGATGGGTACGCAGTCATCGGCCCGCTGGCGGCCGGGACCAGACTCGAAATCGTTGGCGAGACGCCCGCTGGCTCCCCTTCCGCCCAGCCGGTCTCGGAGGGGCAGTGCGTGCGCGTGTTTACCGGAGCGGTGCTGCCGCCGGCCGCCAATGCGGTTGTCGAGCAGGAGGCTGTGACGCGGTGCAGCGACACGTCGTGCGTCCAACTCCAGCGTCCCGTGGCGCTGGGCGACTACGTGACCCAGCGCGGCGCAGTCGCTCGGGCTGGGGCTGAGGTGTTGCCGGCGGGGGCGCCGTTGGGACCTGTCCAAGTGAGCCTGGCGGCCGCGGCGGGATGCGCGCCGGTGGCGCGTCCTGTGCCCCGGATCGCGATCGTCGCCACGGGGCGAGAGCTTGTGCCGTATGGGGCGCGACCTCTGCCGCATCAGACGCGCGACTCCAACGGGCCGGCCCTGTCTGCAGCGATCCTGAGTATCGGCTGCCACGTGGCAGGCACTTCGCACGCTACGGACCAGTTACCAGAGACCGCCGCGATCTTGGACGCGAGCCTGCACGACGAGGCCGTTGACGCAGTCGTCACCATCGGCGGCGTGTCGGTTGGCGACTACGATCTGGTTCCCCAAGCGCTCGAGTCGCTGGGCGCCCGGGTCCTCTTGCACAAGGTCGCAGTCAAGCCGGGGAAGCCGTTCCTGTTCGCGCTCAGCCGCGACGGCAAGCCAATCTTCGGGCTGCCCGGTAACCCGCTCTCGGTGCTGGCCTCCTTCTTTGGCTTCGTTGCGCCCGCCTTGCGCAAGATGGCCGGCCGTCCCGAACCGTGGGCGCCGACGTTCCCCGTGCGGCTGACCACCGCGGCGCCCGGGGATCGAGACCGACACCACTGGGTGCTGGCGCGAGTCAGCCAGGACGAAGACGGCCAGTGGCTGGCGGAGCCGTTGGTCGCTGCGCACTCGGCGGACGTGGCCTCGGCGGCGCTCGCCGACGGGGTCGTGCAGGTTCCTGCCGGACTAACCGAGGTGCCCGCCGGTCAGGTTGTCTCGTTCCGTCCGTGGAGGCCGCTCTGGTGAACCCAAGTCCATCACCGGCGCTGACGCTTCGGCTCTCTGTCACCGACCGCTGCGATCTGCGGTGCCGCTACTGCATGCCGGCGGCCGGCGTGGCGCCAGTCTCACGGGAGGAACTCCTGTCGTTTGAGGAGATCGTGGAGGTGGTCCGCGCGATCCAGCAAGCGGCAAGTCCGGTGGCGGTCCGGTTCACCGGCGGGGAACCACTCCTGCGGAAGGGGCTGGCGCAGTTGGTCGCCATGCTCAGCGCCGAAGGAGTTTGCGACCTCGCGCTGACGACCAACGGGCAACTGCTGGCCGACGCTGCAGCAGAGCTGAAGTCGGCAGGCTTGCGGCGCGTCAACCTCAGTCTTGACACGCTTGACCCCAAGCGCTTCGTTCAGATCAGCCGCAGCGGCGATCTGTCAAAGACCCTCGCCGGAATTGAGGCGGCCCTTGAGTGCAGGCTGACTCCGGTGAAGCTGAACGCTGTCCTCATGCAGGGAGTCAACGACGACGAGAGCGTCGGTCTTGCGCGATTCGCGCTCGAACGTGGCTGCCAACTGCGCTTCATCGAGCTGATGGCCATCGGCGAAGCCCTTGTCGGACATGCCGACAGGTTCGTGCCGACGGCTGAGGTTCGAGCGCGGTTGGAGACCGCATTCCGATTCGAGCCCCGGCTGTCCGACGCGCGCGGACCGGCGACCGTGTTCCCGGTCCAATGCCGGCTCAGCGGCCGGCGTGGCACCCTCGGCTTCATCTCCCCGCGAACGCACCCGTTCTGCGAAGGCTGTCGGCGCCTGCGTCTCACCAGCCGCGGCGAACTGCGGAGCTGCCTCATGCACGAGCAGGGACGCGACCTGCGGGCGCTCCTGCGGAACGGCGGCGGCGAGGCGGCACTTGTGACGGCGGTGCAGGAGGCGCTGAGCGCGAAGGCGGTCAGCGGCACGCCGCCGCCCCTGAACCGTTCCCTCATGGCGGAGATCGGAGGTTGAGTATGTCGGGAGACCTATCTCACGTCGGCGACGATGGCTCCGCCAGGATGGTGGACGTGTCGGCGAAGCCGATCACCCAGCGCGAGGCGCGCGCGGGCGCAACCGTCTGGCTTGGCGCGGAGGTCTGCTCGCTGATCGCCGAGACAGGCAGCGTCGGCAAAGGGCCCGTGCTGGAAACGGCCCGGATCGCGGGAATCCAGGCGGCGAAGCGCACGGGGGAACTGATCCCGCTGTGCCACCCACTCAGCTTGGACCATGTGGACGTGGCGCTTGAGCTGACTGCCTCGACCGTGACGATTGAGACGACTGCGCGCTGCACCAGCCGCACGGGAGTGGAGATGGAAGCGATGACTGCCGCCGCAGTCGCAGCGCTGACCGTGTATGACATGGTCAAGGCAGTCGGCCGGGACGCCGAGATTCGGAGCGTCAGGCTGCTGGAGAAGCGGGGCGGCAAGTCCGGCCACTGGCGACGGCTGCAGGGAGACGCGACGTGAGAGGCATCCTCCGGACCCTCTGTACCAGCCAGGAGAAGGGCACGCCCAAGACGGCGGCGCAGGCTGCCGAGTTTGTCGCCGACCACGGGTTGCGGGGCGATGCGCACGCCGGCCCGTGGCACCGCCAAGTCAGCCTGCTGGACTGCGCCGACTTCGCGGCAATGCAGCAGCAACTGCCCGAGATCAGCCCTGGCGCGTTCGGCGAGAACCTGACCGTCGAGGGGCTCGACTGCTCGTCATTTGGGCTGGGGACGCGTCTCCGACTGGGTGCGCGGGCGGAACTCCGCATTTCGCAGCTTGGCAAAGTGTGCCACTCGCGGTGCGCCATCTACCACCAGACCGGCGACTGTATCATGCCCCGCCTCGGGCTGTTTGCTCGGGTGCTCACGGGAGGGTCGGTCGCCATCGGCGATCCGGTCGAAGTTGTCGAACTCGTGGCGCGCGAGCGCTTCCAAGTCGTCGTGCTGACTGTGTCCGACCGCTGCGCTGCAGGTTCGGCCGAAGATACCGCCGGCCCGGCTGCGGCGGCGGCAATCGAGCAGGCGCTGGGTGCCCACACCTACCGAGTCGAGGTTGTCCCCGACGAGACGGACACAATCGCCGAAAGGCTGAAACACTACTGCGACGGGCACTCTATTGACTTGGTCCTTACTGTCGGCGGAACGGGCTTCAGCCCGCGCGATGTCACGCCCGAGGCCACGCGGCCCCTCCTTGAGCGGCTTACGCCGGGATTGGACGAAGCCATGCGCGCCGCCTCCCTGCGGAGCCTGCCCCAGGCCCTGCTGTCCCGTGGGGTGAGCGGCATCCGAGGCTCCACCCTCGCCGTCAACCTGCCGGGCTCTCGCGAGGCGGCCACAGAGAACCTGAGCGCAATCCTGCCGGCCCTGGGCCACGGACTGAAGAAACTCCGCGGCGATCCCACGGACTGCGCGACGCCCGCGCGTCACGATGAGGAATGAACCGGTGCGCGTGAGGGCTCTGGGCGACGCTGATTGCTGGAGGAAGTGAGATGAGAGAAGGGACCGTACTGGCCGTCTGTATTTCGAAGGGAGGCATCCCCAAGCTCCCCGTCGAGTCGGCGCGGGTGACCGTGGACGGCATTGTCGGCGACGGCCGAGACCATGCCAAGCACGCCAAGCCGACGCGCGCGCTCAGCATACAAGACGACGAACTCCTGGCGGAGCTTCGCGCCGAAGGCTACCCGGTGGATCACGGCTCTATGGGCGAGAACCTCACCGTGCGGGGGCTGGACGTGCAGCACCTGACGCCCGGCACGCAGTTGGCGCTGTCCGGGGGCGTCGTCCTCGAGTTGACCGAGGTCCGCAAGCCCTGCTTCGTGCTCGACCCCATCGACCCCAAGCTCAAGGAAGCGGTCGTCGAGCGCTGCGGCTTCATGGCAAAGGTGATCGAAGAGGGCGAACTGAGACCGGGTGAGGTCATCCGGGTGGTCGGCCGCGGAGACGAGGGTCCCGCTGCTCCCTGAGTCCCAGCACAGGAATCACGCATGCCCACCGGTTGGTTGGGCACCACGTCGCATAAGAACGTAGCCCGATCAAACGCCGGGCGTTTGCGCGCCAAGCCGAGGGACGCTGCGAGGGGCGTCCACTCGCTTGGCGCTCGTGGCTACGAGGTAACGTCGTTCTCACAGGAATCATTCATGCCCGCCCGTTGGTTGGGCACCACGTCGCATAAGAACGTAGCCCGAGGCGCCAAGCCGAGGGAGTCCCTCCGCTGGCGCGTCGGGCTACATTTTCGAAGGAGAACGGGTGCCCGGCGCGCTCCCGACCGGGACGGGTCAGCGGCTCCCTACAGCTCCTCGATGGCGACGGCCCTGGCCCACGAGCTGTCCATGGTCCGCACTTTCCACGGCAGCGCCATGAAGAAGAACTCCTTGCGGCGGAGTTGGTCGAGGTTGTCCAACCACTCCACGAAGCAGATGTCCTGGCTCATGAGAGTGTCGTGCAACTCGCGCCCAGACTCGATGTCGCAGGCCAGGCGCACGTAGTTGTCGACGCCCAGCAGCTTGATCTTCCTCGCCGCCATCCAGCGCGCCGCTTCAGGCGTTAGATGAGGCAGCGCCGCCACGCCGCCAGCGAGGCTGGACTGATCGTTGTTCCGCAAGATCAGGATGTCGCCCTCGCGCAGAATCGCCCCGACATCCGCCTCCAGGTGCTCGGGCAGGATCGCCAAGACCGAGCTGGCATCGTGCACCTCCGCCAGCACCGCCCGCCCCATGAAGCTGGTCAGCGGGAACCCAGTGAGGTCTTTGCCGCCCTCGTAGAAATGCGCCGGCGACTCGACGTGGGTGCCGACGTGGCTGTGCGTCTTGGTGATGTCGTACTTGAAGGCGCGGTCCGCCAGGAATCCGCGCTCGATGAGGAGCGGCCGGTCGCCCGGCTGGTTTGGGACCACCTCGTAGGACAGATCTACGAGGCGGTACTTCGTCAGGTCGATGTCAAACATGCACGCACCTCGGGACGTTGGCCCCTCCATCGCAGCAAAGCTCGTCAACCTGCCTCTCGGCCGCAAGTTGACACTCCCGAATCCAGAACCTCGGACCTCAGATCATCGTAGCGTTCTTTCGCGCCCTTCGCGCCTTCGCGGTTCCGCCCTTGTCGCTCAGTCCGAAATCCAAAATCCCAAATCCAAAATGCTCTTCCCGTCTTCGCGGTTCCGCTGTTCGGCCTTCGATGTTCGGTGTTCGGTGTCCGACGTTCTCTCAAGCGGCTGGCTGTGGCGCCGGCTTCGCAGCGCGGCGACTCCGCTCGGCGCCGAACCCGTAGGCATCCAGCCGCGGATCGTCGTCCATCTCCGGGAGCACGGAGCAGAGGTGGAAGTACGCGCGCTGCCTCAGCCGATTCACCTCGTCCAAGGCAGCGTTCCGCGCGGCGACGGCCGTCTTGCGGTCGGACAGGCTTTCCTGAGCGGCGGGACGATGGGTCTCGATCTCCGTCAGCAGTTCCCCCGCCCGGGTGAGCATGGCCGCCGGGAGCTGCGCGTCGGGCTCCGCCTGGCTTGCGCTCACGGGCGTCAGGTTTCGCAACCGCGACGTGAGGAACTCCGCCGACAACCCGCCCAACGGCGCTTGCAGTTGATACGCCGCCAACACCGCCTCCAACTCCGCCCCTTGCAGCAGGCCGCGCAACCGACGCTTCGCCTCCCGAATGGTGTCCTCCGCCTCATCCATCGCCGCCTCGAACGCCCGTTGCGCCCGGGTGCGCTCGCTTTCCGTCGGCGGAATCGCGTCCTGGGCGACGCGCAACTGCTGCGCCGCCGTCTCCCAATCCTGCCGCAACGGTCCCGGCAGCTTCCACGCCGGCTGCTCGCAGGCCGCCTCAGCCGCAAACGCCTGTTGACTCCGCGCCAACAATGCCTCTGGATCTCGGACGACTCTCATGGTGAAAACCTCCTTGGGATTGCAGATTGAGGATCTGAGATTGCAGATTGCAGGGCGGGGCAAATCGTTGTTCGTCCCGGAGTTGGACTCCGGGACGCCCGCCGCCGCCCGGTTGCAGTCAAGACCGGGCGGCGCAACGGTGGCAACGGCTCAGAACGGCTGAAACGGGTCTCTCCAGCCGTTGCGGAAGCTCCTCTCGGCTGCAACCGGTCGTTGCGCGCTCAGCAATAGCGCGGCGCCTCTGAAACGGGGTCCCGCAACATGCTGCAACGTGCCGTCTCACATGATATCAGCCTTCGCAAGCCACTACAACATCGACGATCAGCCGCGGGCACCGAGTGCAAGGCGCCCACGGGAGCAGCAGGTCCCGGATTCGTGCTCGCGGGTGCAACGCGCGACACCGTGCATACCAACCGCCTGCAGCCGCAACCGCACCGACGCTCGGTTCGAGACCGTTGGTTGCCGCAGTGCATCACGCGCCGAATGGCGAATGTGGGTTTGGCTTCGTGCTCTCTGGGGTCAACTCACGCCAAGCGCCACCAGCATCCGCGCTTGCCTCGCGCGGGAAACCCGGGCACCATGCGTCGTGAACGCGACGGCGTATCAACCGCGGTGACCCATCGGTGCGCGGCAGGTAAAGGAGAGGGTTATGCAGGAAGAAACAGGTGACCGCGGGATCCGATCACGAAGAGGAGGCACCTTCAGATGAACCGCCCTTGTCTGCCCGAACGTCCGCGAAGTCACACCCTGGAGCAAGAGTCGCGTGATTGGGTGCGTGGGTGTTTCCCGCGCGAATGGACCGTCGAGGATGTGCAGCCCGACTACGGGACCGACTTGCGGGTGGAGGTGTTCGAGGAGAGGCGCCCCACAGGCATGCTGCTGGACGTTCAGGTGAAAGGCACGGATGCTCCCATCCCTTCCGACGAATGCTTCAGCTACTCAGCAAAGGTCAAGTGGATCAACTACTGCTTGACAAGGCCGTGCCCTGTGTGTTTGGTCCATTACTTCGCCCCCTCCAAGAAAGCACTGTGGCTTTGGGTGAAAGACTACGCCCATCTGGTCCTCGATGTCGCGAATCCCAACTGGCAGTCTCAGGTGACCGCGACGCTCCAGCTACCGACACGCAAGGAGTTCGGTCCCGGTTCCATGGGCGAGGTGCTGGCTTACCTCTACTCGGGCGGATGGCTGAGTCTCATCGATGACTACCGCAGACTGCTTGAGGTTGCCGATCCACTGCGCGAAGCAGACTTGCTGGGTCTGACCATTCCGAGCATCGACGAGGAGGAGTTGCGTCGCCTTTGCGCTGTGTTCCCCGCCCAGGTGCACGACCGCATCGGGCGAATCCACGGGATTCTGCAACACGCACGAGACCAGCGTCCCATTACCAGAGACGACGGCGAGTTCGCGACCAAGCACCTACGACCGCTTGTCATGTGGGCAGCGCAAGAGCGCGCCAAGCTGAGTAGTTGCCGGTCTAACCTCAAGCAGATCGCGTTGGCTTGCATGATGTACGAGCAGGACAACGGCACTTTCCCCACATGCAGCAACTGGCGAGCCGAGATCGCCCGGTATGTGGGCTCTGACAGTATCCTGACATGCCCATCCTCGCCGGAGGCAGGATACGCCATCAACCCCATCGTTGCAGGCCTACCTCGCGAACGGGCCGGGCAAGCCGTGCTGCTATTCGACTGCGACGAGAACCAGAAGACCGGAGCACTTCGCCCCACTGCACGCCACTTGGCGGGCGCGAACGTGGCCATGACCGACAGTAACACAAGGTGGGTGACCCTCTCGCAGCTTCAAGGCTTTCCCGAGTTCCGAGCACCACTGGCGGCGAGCTGATGGGTATCTATGGGCACCGCGAAGCCCATGGCGAGCGAGTCGGCGTGGACAGCGAGCCGGGGGGAGGCAGCACCTTGTGGTTTGGGTTGCCATTGCGACCACGGCATCAAGGCTGACTGTCTTTGCCGCGTGTGTGGTGCGGCGTGGGAGTTGAGGGTGTGAGTCTGACCCGGGCCACGCACCCAATTGCGCCAGCGCAGGAACTCGGCTAACCTTCTGCTGCACGGTCAACAGATGCGACGGTGAGGCTATGGTGAAGAAGAGCAGACAGCGAGAATCCCACGGCGAGCCCGTCGCGGCCGAATCCGCCAGTGTGCAACAGCGGCCTGGTCGGCTATACTCACCCCGGTCCGGAAGCCGCTGTGGACACAAACTGGGAGGAAGGTGTAGACGGATGCTGACTCGAATCTAAGGGCAGGGCTGTGGACCAGGACGAAGAATCACGTGATAGAACGATAGCTGGCAGGCGAAAGGAAGTGTCGCCATGTTGTGCCCCAAGTGTGGATACTCGCTGGACTCGTTCGAGAAGGACTGTCCGCGGTGTGCCAATGCACCGCCACCGGAGCCGAAGAAGCCGGACCCGATACTGAGCGGGCCCGTTCGCGTGCAGGCGCCGCCACCCGAACTCGACCCGCCACGACGCCACAGACTCGGCGCCAGTTCCGCACTCTGCGTCTGCTTGGGCGTCGCCGGCTTCCTGCTGCTGTTCTGCTGCAAGTATCACGTGGTGCAGTCGTCTGAGAACGGCACCGACTTCGTGCCGAAGGTCAACTTCACGCTGTCCGAGACGTTCGTGAGCATGGACGCTATCACTGGAATGCCGTTCGTGCAGGCGCGGTCACGGTGGCCGCTGGCGGTGAAAGCTCTGCAAGCCGAAGGGATGCTGGAGAGCGACGAAGACTTCGAGGCGCGGATACAGGCGGAACTCGACGCCAAGATGGCAGAGAGCAAGCGGGAGGCGCAGGCTGAGTTCGACCGGATCATGGGAGGCGGTAGGTGACCGGGCGAACAGCGGGTTGTGGTGCACCGACAACCAGGAGCGAGAGCCAATGGCCACTGACAACGTGACCGTGACGTGTTCGCAGTGCGGGAAGCAGTACCCGGTCCCGCGAAGCAAGCTCGGACAGAAGGGCAAGTGTTCCTGCGGGAACGTGTTTGTGGTCCAAGAGCCGACGGTGGTGGAACGAAGCCCTTCGGTGTGCTCGAACTGCGGGTCTGTGCTCGAATCTGCCTTTCGCTTCTGCCCAGCGTGTGGCGCACAGCGGCTCACGTCGGCATCCGACCCGTCTGACGGCAAACAGTCTTTGGCGTGTGAGCTGCCCTCACCCCCTGCATCCGGACTGACCGTCGACTTCCAGAACTCCTCCTCGGCGAACTTCCCTGCTGCATTCCGGCACGCCTCCAACCACCACACATTCGCCACCTACCAGACCGCCGCCGCTGAGTGGCACCGCGTGACCTACGATTGTGACGAGGTCGGCTCGTTGCTCACGTTTTGGGAACTCAGCAAGGGCCAGCGCAACCGCCTCCTCTACGTGGATGGAAGCAGGACAGAATGGAATACCGTCTTCCACTTCCTTCGGTGTTACCGTGAACGCGAGAAGTCCCTCCATCCCCCGATCTTCTGCTTCGGCAACAGAGACTCCTGGAAGTGCAACCTCTGGGGCTGCATCCAGGCAAAGCTCTCGTTCTCGGATTGGGCGGATTGGCTCTGCTGGGGCAAGTTGAGCAAAGCGACAGGTTCGTGGGTGTTTGACAAAGACAGCATCCGAAAGCACCTGCAACACCAGCTCTTCCCGTACCGCTATTGCCCTGCGCTGGACCAGAACTGGCTTGCTGAAGTGCTTTCCGCGTTCCCCGACTCCGTGAACCCCGGAACCGACGCCCGGTGGAAGTATCGCCGCGGTGACTACGATCTCGGCAACGGGCCGATTCTCGGCGTCACCATCGCCAGTGAGCGCGCGGGGCACGACATCGTGCGGGAGATACTTGAGCGGACCAAGACGAAGCCGCCACTCGAGCGCGCCTTGCCTCCCATCAGGCGTTAGCGGGGGGGGATGGGCGCGGTGTGGGCCCTGCAGCGCCACCAGGCGACAACGCAGAGCGGCAAAGTGAGGGCTTTGATCTCCCACGTGCCCCGGAGTATAATCCCGGCAGTATTGCTCCCGATAAGCAGCGCGACTACCATCGCCCGAGGGACGCAGTGTCAAAAACCTCCAGCACTGACTTTGTGAGACGCAGGGAAGCGAGCCGAAGGCGCAAGGCGAGACTGCGCACAGCGCCAAGAGCCTTCAGCACAGACTTTGTAGATCGGGCGGCGGCACTTTTCGCGACGGAAGGTGGCTGCAGCGTTTCGGAGGCAGAGCGCTTTGTCGCGACGCTGATCGGCCAGTCCGGCCCGTTGAGGAACCTGACGGAGAGCGACATTCTGGAGATTCTCGTGCTGGCCACGAGAACCGATGGGCACAGGCCTACTACGGCAAGCCGCTACGCACGGCTACTCCGGGCCGAGGCGAAGAGGGCTGCGGGGAGAGCTCGCCTCAAAAAGGCGGCCCCGGGCGTAAGCGCCCTCACAGGGAACCTCCGCAAGAGCGGATCAGCGTCGTTCCCAAGTGCTGCCACGTATGACGGCAGCCCGTTCATTCGGACCCCCGTGGGCGGGCAACCACGGCGGAAGTAAGCAATCCCCTCACTTGCGTATTGCCGAGTTGGCGGTTCCTGCTGACCCCCGGAACGCCACACACACAGAGGGCACGCTTTGGCGGCGTCGAACACGTCCTCCAGCCGCTACGCCGTCAGCACGCGTCCGCCCCACATCAGCAACCGGTCCGCATCGGCTTCGGCGATCCGGCGACGGTCCGTGGCCTCGAGGGGACCGAACTTGCGCTCCAGTTGCCGCGCCAATAGCTGGGCTTCGCCTTCCTGTCTGCCTTGCTGCATGCCGCCCTCCCACCATTCCTTGGTCTATTCCTTGACGCGTTCAGCCAACATCGTTCTCACCTCCTGCATGTTCTCGATGGCCGGCACTTCGGCCTGTGGCAGTCGGCGACGCGAGCATTCGGGGGCGATTCGGATACTGGCTCGCCACCACTCAGATATCGGTCGAAGGGCGGGCGTGGAACACGATGTACTGGGCGACAGCTACATTGACAACCTTGTGCGGCTCGGACTTCTTCGGGCCCGCGACCTGACGGGTCTGGCGTACCAGCAATACGAGGGACTGAAGAGCGATCTACAGTTCAAGGAGATGATCCGCCGGGACGAATCCGCGTGCGGCGCAGGGGGGTTGGAGTTTGAGTACAGAGTGATCGAAGTGACGGCGTTTGGCCAGCAGTTCTGCGAAGCGTGCGTGGTCGGGAAGACGCCACGCCATGAGGCGACTTCGCCGGCAGCATCTCGAACCTGAGCTCAAGGTGTCCCACTACGTTCCCTGCCGCCACGCCACATGCTGTTCGGTGGGTGGCGAGGCACGCTGGACCAACGCCGTCAACCACGAGGGGCGGCACGACGGACCGTGGACCTACCGCATGGTCCAGGTGCCGTGGAAGGTCACTGAGGCGGTTACGGAGGCGGCGGGGGGATTGGGTACGGGGGACAGCGAGGTCGCGAACCGGCTGCACTCCACGTGATCCGCCTCTGCGCCAGTTTGGGAAATCCGCAGGCGCGGCGTACCCGCAGCGGCTTCCTGCTTGACGGCAATGCTTGGCGCCGGTAGAATCCGGTTGGTAAGCGACCGAGGAGGCGCCATGACAGTGCCTTCTCGGCTATCGCAAGGTGGTGAAGACTGCGTTGAGACTCCATGAGATTGTCGAGGACATTCACGGGCTGGAGGCGGAACTCGCAGTGCTGGAAGACCGGTATGGGCTTCTGTCGCCGGACTTCTACCACCTCTACAAAACCGGCGAGTTGGACCAGACCAAGGACTTCATCCAGTGGGTGGGCTACTACGAGGCGAAACTGGCACGGCAGAGCCTGTACCGTGAGGTCCTGTACGAGCATCTGCGCAGACTCCGGCAAGCGGAAGGACGATCGTCGCTGCGGCTTCTTCCCGAGGCCGTTCCCGCTGGAGGGGCGTAGTGTCGATACCGGATTCCCAGGGCTACGGTGAGTTGGTCTACTCGCTGCCCGTCCGGTTTCCCCAGATCCTGCACTCCAGCCTCGTCCTCGCTTCCATCGGCCGAACGCTCGCGAAGGTGGAGGGGCAAGTCACCTTTCGACAGGACGTGGTCTTGGACGTGTGGGAACTCGTTGACTTTGAGGCCGGGAGACTCCTCAACTACAGCTACGAGGTCTATGTCGGCGGCGAGAAGAGAAGGTGGTACGACCCTTTTGAGCATCCGGAAGCCGCAGAACTCGCCAGTACCTTCCCCCACCACATGCACCTTCCGCCGGACATCAAGCGCAACCGGGTGCCCGCGCCCGGAATCAGTTTCGAGGAACCCAACCTCCCCGGCTTGATCGAGCGGATTCGTCAGGAGTTCCTGCAGACCGAGAGCGCCTGACAGGTAGCCTCCCCGATGGCGCTGTCAGGTCGCACTCGGAACCGCGGCCAGGCTGAACACCAGCGGATACAGCTTCTCGTAGTACCAGAGGCTGGCGAAGTAGAGACCGATGGGGGCGGGGGGCATGTCTGCGTGGGCTGCCAGCCACGCCTGGCCGCGGTTCACCGCCTCGGCATTGGCGGTGGTCGACAACGCTGCCGCCGCCAACGCGGTCTCCTCGACGGAGGATCTCACACCGGGGGCGCCGCCCCACCCCCCGTCGGCGTTCTGGGCAGACAGCAGCCAGCCCACGGCCTTGTCCACCATCGCCGCAGCCGAGCGGAACTGCCGTAGCGCGAGCACGACCTGGGCGGTGCCGTAGGTTGGGTTCGTCTGCCCGGGTGACCACGGGTTGCCGAACCACAGCGGCGTCCACGAGCCGTCGTCCACCTGGGAGCGCGCCAGGTAGCCGAGCCCTCGCCGGGTGGCTCCGTCGAGGCGGGACCGCGTGTCAGGCGACACGTTCTCGCGCCATTCCGACCAGGCTCGGAGCGCATGGGCGGTGAGGTCCGGGCAGCTACGGTCGAACGGCAGCTTCCCCCAGCCCCGGCAGAATGTGGGAAGCCCCCCATCGCGGTTCTGCAAGTCCAGGAGCCAACGGACTCCCGCTTCGCCCGCCCGTTGCGTCCGTTCGTCAACCGGTCCGAGCCGTCGCAACGCCAACAAGGCCCCGGCGGTGTCGTCCGCATCCGGCACGCCGCCCGGCAGATCGGTCCACGCCCACCCACCCGGCGCCGCGTGGGTGAACGGGTGCTCGTCCCGGAACTGCTGCTGCAGGAGCCAGTTGCGGATCGTCTCTCGCTGCCCCGGCGAGAGCGCTTGGCCAATGCCGGCGTTCACGGCGAACGTCGTCAGCCAGGTTGCGAGATTGGTGTCGATGGGCCAGCTTCCGTCGCCACGTCGCGAGTCCACCAGGAAACGCACGCCTCGACGGACGACTTCGTGGTCCTTCCATCCGGACGCAGCCAGGCCCATGGTCACGAACGCAGTCAGCGGCGTCGCCTCCAGGAAGCCCCCATTGCCGGGCTGCATGGACAGGAGAACGTCCAGCACGCGGCGCTTGAGCAGGTTGCGCCACACGCCCGCGCCCGGAGTTGGACAATGGTGGTGCCGGACGAGACCGAGGGCGATCAGCGCCGGCAGGGCGTAGCTGACGACCGGGAGATGCACCCGGTTGTACAGCCGCGGCGGGAAGGCGGCAAGCTCGAGGGGCAACTGCGGAACGAGGCGCCAGGGACTGGCACCCAGGCGCCCGGCGAGGGCGCACATGGTCAAGATGGGCGTGGAGAAAGTGCGGTCGTCCCCGTAGTGGCTGAGCACCGCGCTGGCGACTGCCTGCGGATCGACGGAGCCAACGCGCCCCACGATCCATCGCTCGGCGCCCGCAGCGGCTTCGCGCCCGTAGCTGTCCACGCTGAACGCCGACCAACACAGCAATGTCGTGCTCAGGTTGCTCGGCGCGCGGTCGCAGTCGCCCCAACCGCCGTCGTCGTTCACGTGCCGGCCCAGCCAGCGGAGGCCCTCGTGGATGAGGGGCGCGTGCTTGTCGGAGTCAACTGCCGCCAGGGCGAACACAGCCACGGCGGTGGCCAGCGGACTGCTCGACAGTTCGCCGGTCCAATGACCACTGCTGTCCAGTTCGGCCAACAGCCGGTCCACGACGCGCCCCCGCAACCGCTCCGCTGGGACCTTCACGCCAGACACCCCAAGGCGAGCAGCGCGTAGTAGGTGTACTCGCAGTCGGGGGTGCGGTCCGCCCAGTGGCCGCAGAAGCCGCCGTTCTCGGCCCACAGCCCGGTGACGAACTCGCGGCACGGTCGCCGCAGTGCCTCCAGCGGCCGACCCAGCACCGTCAGCGCGTGCAGTGCCGTGGCGGTCGACAGGAGATCCGGCACCGGAACCAGCGGCGAAGGCGCGAACCCGCCCCGCTTCGAGGCTCGAGCCAGCAGCCAGTCGCCGAGCGCCGCGGGACCGCCGCCCTCCAAGTGGGCCAGCAGGACGGACAACGCCGCCGCAGTCGGCGTGTTGGCGGGCTTGCAGGCGTGGAGGCAGCGAGCCATGCTCTCTCGGCCCGGCAGCGGGACGCCGGCGCCTTCGTAGGCCAGCAGCGCCAGGTAGCATCCGTACGGCGAGCCCTTGCGAGCGTTGCGCCGCCCGTGATAGCCGCCGTCAGGAGTGCGGTACTCGTCCACTCGGTCGAGCACCTCCCGGGCCGGCGCTCCCTCGGTCATCCTCCCCCAACAGCGGAGCAGGCAGGCGAGATGGACGAAGTCCAGACCGTCGCCCCGCCCAAACCCAACCAGAAACGCGCGCAGCCCCTCAACCGGCAGGCGCTGCTCCAGCGCGCAGAGCGCTTCGAGGGCGAACTGGGTGTAGTAGAGATCGCTCTGAGTAGACCGTCCGCGAAAGCCGCCATCCGGGTTCTGTTGCTTCATGACGAACGCCGCAATCTCGGCGGCAGCCTCGTCGGTGAGCTGTTCTCGGCACCGCCGAGCGTTCGCCGCCAGTTGCTGACTGCACGTCTCAGTCATCGAGGATTCTGCCAATGATGCGGCGCAGCAAGCCCTTGAGGTGCGCATTGCGAAGCGGGGACAGCGAGCGGACGGCTTCGTTCTTGTGGTGCTCCAGCAGTTGCCGCGCCTTCTCCTCGACCCGGAGGCGCTCGACGATCGCTCGGAGGTCGTCCGGAAAGGACAGGCTCCGCGGCCCGCGCCGCCACCGCTCGGCCAATCGCTCTCGGGTGCTCCCTTCCGCCATCTCGTGGGCGAGGGCCAGCAGCAGCGAAGGGCGCGTCGAAAGGGCGTCGCCGCCGGACTCCCCGGTCAGGAAATCGTGCAGGTCGTCGCGAATCTGGTAGGCGATGCCCAGCGACTGGCTGTACAGGATCAACACCTGGCAGACGTCGTCACCGGCGCCGGCGCACAGCGCTCCCAAGCGCAGGGCGACCTCGAAGGCCGGCGCAGTCTTCAGCCGGAAGATCCGCAGCACCTGCTGAGACGACAGTGGCGACGGCTCGCGCGTCCAGCACAGCTCTTCCCCCTGTCCGAGGCACAGTGCCCGGTGCCCGTCCGCGGCGACGGTAAACAACGCGGCCCGGCGGTCGGCAGGAAGAGCGCACGCGCCCAGCAGCCGGTAGCCCTCGCCGAGCAACAGGTCGCCGGCGTTCAGCGCGATGGGCACGCCGTGCTGGACGTGCAGCGTGGGGCCGCCGTACCGTGTGTCATCGCCGTCGGCGATGTCGTCATGGACCAGCGAGGCCTTGTGGAAGCACTCCACGGCCAGGGCGACCTTCCTGACACTTTCCGGCAGATCGCCTTCGAGACCGTTCAGCGCCCGGAACACGCACGCCGCCAGAATCGGCCGCCAACGCTTGCCCGACTTGGCCACCCACGACAGGGCGATCTCTTCCGTCTCGGTGCCCTCTGCCGTCAGCACCGCCCGCAGCTCGTCCGCCCCGAACCAGGAGCGCACCTCGTCCCGCAAGTTGTCGAGATCCAGTTGCCCCAGCCAGCGGCCGGCGGACCGCAAGTGGATCGCGTCCCACACCCAGTCGAGGTCCGCCTCAGTGTCTTCGCAGCCGTCGCGGGCAAGGGGAATGGCAAGGCCCGGAATCGCGTCGGCCGCCATGTAGGGGAAGGCGCGCTCCAGCACCCCCATGCAGCTCACGCCGACGACGGCGTCCACCTTCCCGCTCTCCAGGAGCTTGGTGACAACGGTCGTGCCCTCGGCGATCAGCACTACGTAGCCGAGATTCTCAGCAACGCTCTGCAGCTCACCCAGCGAGCAACTGCCGCATTCCTCGCAGAGCAGCCCGACCTCATCCAGTTCCGCCCGGCAATGCTCCCGGTTGCGCAGACACTGAGGCAGGAGCAGGACGCGGCGCTCGTAAGGCACTGCGGCGACAGTGCCCCGCCACACGGCGTTGTTCAGCAGCACCATGATCCAGTCGGAGTGCCGATCGTCGAAGCCCAGACTCCGGCACAGGTCCCTGGCGTGGCCGCGCAGTTCCTCGATGGAGAGCGGCGGAATCAGCTCCTGCTTCGCCACGAACCGCTCGGCGGCGTCGCGAATCCGGTCGCGCTCCGCGCGGCTGAGCGGGACCGGGAACTTGGTGGGATGGGCCAATGTGGCGAGCTGCCTGGCGTGCAAAGCAGTCACTATCCGTACGCTCCGAATCCAAAGAACCAGTGCTTCTTCGCGAACCGGTAGAGCGGGTGCTTCTCGGGGATCTCCCGGCCGGGAAGATGGTGGCTTGGCTGCGGAGACAGGCGCGCCAGCTCATCGAACGCGCTGTCGCGGCCGCTGGTGTCGCGAGCACCCTCCTGCCGGAGGAATCTCAGCAGCACCTCGGGGCGCTCCAGCAGGATGCATCCGCGAGTCGTCTCCGCGGCCAGCGTTCGGAACGCGGCCAGGAAATCCGAGGTGGTCACCAGGCGGATGACGTTCTCGTCGTCAGCCACGTTCTCCTTCGCGAACTGGATGACCGGGCATGGCTCCACGTCGCCCGCCGGGTTGACCAGATGGCTGATGCCCACGGCGGCGGGGCACACGGCGTTCCCGTCGTGGTCCCAGTAGGCGTCCACCAGGATGATCGGCGCCCGGCACCGCGCCTCCACGAGGAAGCGTCTGACGCCCACGATCTGCTCCGGCGTCAGCGCCAACTCGGGGCACGGGTTCGCCCCGACGGGACGGTAGAGGTAGTACCAGAGGTAGTGGACGCCCCGGCCAACCAGCTCGTCCAAGAAGCTGTCGGACACCAGCTCGTCCAGGTTGGACTGGCACACGCTCGTTGCCACCCCGGTGATCAGCCGATGCCGGCGGCAATGCTCGACCCCCTGCATGGATCGCCGGTACACCTCGCTTCCGCCCCGCCGCACGTCGCTCACCGCCTCGTTCCCTTCGATGCTGATGAGCGGCGTCACGTTCCCCAGGCGCTGCATCGTCGCCGCGAGGTCGTCGGTGAGCAGCGTGCCGTTGGTGAACACCTGGAAATAGCAGTCTGGGTGGCGAGCGATCAGGTCGAACAGCTCGGGATGCAGCAGCGGCTCCCCGCCCAGGATGCCGTAGAAGCAGCACCCGTGCCGCTTGGCTTGGCTGATCACGCGGTCCATGGTCGCCAGGCTGAGACTCAGCCGCGGATTCGTGGGCGTGACCCAGCATCCCTGGCAGCGGAGGTTGCAGTCGTTGGTGACCGACAGGAACAGGAACGCCGGCAGCGTCTGCCCCTGTCTGAGTCGGCTCTGAAACCGCCCCACTCCGCGCATGCCTTTCCAACCGCAGTTCCAGGCGAGCTTCCACAGCAGGCGCGGCTCGATCTCAGTGAGCATTCGTTTGGTCAGTGAAGCGATCATGTGGGGTCGCCGGGTTTGTCGGCCTTCAGCAGTCGCGTGCGACCCCCGGCTCGCCGCCGCGCCAACGCGGCATACACATCGTCGCCTAAGATCCGCTCCATGTTCACCTTCACCTTGGCGCGCTCGAGCTCCTCGTCCACGACCTCTGCGCCGTTGATCGGGCATTCGTCCGCCTTCGGGAAGATGAGGGCGACTTCCGGACAGAGGCGGGCGCAGGCCGGGCAGTTGGTCTTGCAGCGCTCCGGTTCTGCGACGATGACTTTGCCCCCTTCGTCCCGCTCGTAAACGCCGAACAGGCAGAACTCCAGGCATTGTCGGCAATGCGTGCACCGGTCGTAGTCGATGACGGGAAACCACGGCACCAGCACGCCAGGCGGCTCGAGGGCCGGCGCGGGTCTGCCGGTTGGTCGGTCGTCGCCGAGCAGGTGAGTCAGGACCTCGTCCGAACTCTGGCAGCGCATGTTCAGAACGGTGACTGCCTTGCCCTCGAGGCTGGCGCCGCCCCAGTGGAAGAGCCAGTGAACGGCGCGCGGATGGCAGGCGACGATTGTCAGCTCGTCGGCCTCCGCCAACTCCTTCAGCAAGGGATCGCGCCGCATGGCCAGCTCGCAGAGGTCCGGAACGGCCACCACGTCGAGGGCCGACGAAACTAGCGCCGGCAAGACCTCCCTCTTCCAGCGGTCAGGCACCACCGGGCTGTATGAGCAGTTGCAGTAGAGAACTCGCATGAGATCGGTCCCGCGGGACGCCCGAACTTGTTCGGGGGCGCCGCGCGAGGAGTCCCCAACGAGTTGGGACATCCTGAGGACGCTTCCAGCCGAGCCGGACGCCCGAACTTGTTCGGGGGCGCCGGGCGGAGAGTACCCCAACCAGTTGGGGCGTCCTGAGTGCATCTCCAGGGGAGGGTGACGCAGGGGCGGCAGGCAACGGAACTGCCATCGCTGGCAACACCGGCGAGAGCGCGGGAACCAAGGGAGCGACAGGGCATCCGCGACGCCGCAGGCCTGTTGCACACCGCGCCCGTGTGATACCATTGGGAGCCGAATCTGTCGAGTGTGCGCGGCGGACTTCCCTGCTGTTCCGTTCGGCGTCGCTTGCGCACGCACCCGGAGGTGTCCCATGTCAGACAAGAAGCTCGGCGTACTGGTCCACGGTGCAGGATGGGTTTCAGGGCAGCACGTGACTGCGTTCAAGAACAACCCGCACACCGATGTCGTCGCCATCTCCAGCCGCAAGCTCGCCAGCGCTCAGGCGCGCGCGGAGGAGGCTGGTCTGGACGACATCAGCCTGTACGACGATTACGAGGCGGCCCTCAAACACGACGGCGTGGACCTCGTCTCCGTGTGCACCCCCCAGCAGCTTCACTGTGAGAACGTGCTCGCCGCCGCGGCGGCCGGCAAGCACCTGGTCATCGAGAAGCCCGTTGGCAATTCCCTCGACGAGCTGCGGCAGATGCGCGACGCCGTTCGGGAAACGGGAGTCAAGACCCTCGTCAGCTTCGTGCTGCGGTGGAACCCGCTCTTCCAGACGATCAAGGCGATGGTTGCCGACGATACCGTCGGCAACGTGTACTTCGTGGAGACGGACTACGAGCACGATATCGCCAGTTGGTGGACCGGCTTCGAGGACGCGCGCAAGGCCAGCACGGGCGTTAGCGCGTTCTTGACCGGCGGGTGTCACGCGATCGACGCCATGCGCTGGTTCGCCGGCCAGGGCGAGTTCGAGGCGGCGCGGCCCGTCGAGGTGTTCGCTTACTCCGGCGGCTGGCGGAAGGGCGTGGCCCGCGAGTTCAACTACCTGACAAATGAGTTTCGCGAAGCGCCGCCCCTGGAATACGACGGGCTGGAAGTCGCGCTGGTGAAGTTCGACAACGGCGCGCTCGGCAAGGTATCCGTGAACTTCGACTGCGTGATGCCCTACACGTTCCCGCTGGAGATCTTCGGCGACAAGGGCACTATCCGCGACAACAAGGTCTGGTCCCACAAGTTCCCCGGGCAGAAAGACTGGGTCGAAGTCCCGAGCATTCTGCCCGACTCGGCCGAGGTCTCTCACCACCCGTTCCAGGCACAGATGGACCACTTCGTCGAGTGCCTGCTGACCGACCAAGAGTCCCACTGCAACCTCGAGGACGCCATCCAGACCCATGAGATCGTCTTCGCGGCACAGCAGTGCTACGAGACCGGAGGGCCCGTCAAGCTCCCGCTGCTCCGTCCATAGTCGCCGGACCCATGGCGCGGGAAGCCGAGTGAGGCGGTGCCGGACTGAGGACCGGGGAAGAGCGACCGGTACTCGGGCGACGCTGCTCGCACGGGCAGTCCTGGGAGCGGGCCGTAGAGCCGAATCTCCTGGCAGACGGTGCCTCGCCGAATCCCCAAGCGCAGAGCCGTGATGGGGCGGGGTGACAACAGCTCAACGCGGTAGCCGAATGCCAGCGGCGCAACCATCGCTTCCGGGAAGACGAAGTTCCCGTTCGCGTCGGGCACCCGCACACGCCCTCCCCCCACGCCCACGCACTCGTACGCAGTGAGCGTCACGGGGCGACTGAACGCGACTACTGCCCGGGTGATGGCGTCCGTCGGGCCGAGGTCAGCGCTGCCTCGAACGGGAGTCCCCAGGTCTCCATCGAGGTACTCCCGCAGGTCCGCCCAGTCAGCGCCACCCGTGAGCCGGGCCACTCCCTCGGCGGCCAGCGCCAGCAGGTCGAGTTCCCCCGCGCTGCGCGTGAGGCGCCGAGACGCACCGAAGTCCAGGGACTCCTTGTTGGCGCCGGTGTCATAGTCGCGCACCTCAACGCGGGAGGACGTGATCTGAAGTGCCCCAAGGTGGTCGCCGGCGACCCCCAAGAGGCGCCCGCAGCAGAGCGGCCGCGAGGTCAGTTGCGCGTCCACGGTCCACACGAACCCTCGATCCTCAAAGGCCACGCAGTTGCGCGCCCGGTCAAAGGCGTGCCGCTCGGCCAACGTACCCAGTGTCGTCGAGCGATCCAGGGCCGGATCATCCAGCACCCACTGGCCGTCCGCCACCACGGCGAGACGGCTTCCGGACCAGGCGGCACTCTCCCCTCGCACTGCGCGCTTCGCCTTGCCCGTCGGGTCGCCGATCCAGTACCAGCCGCCGCGTCTGAACGCCACTCGGCCATAGTACGATCGCAGCGCCGAGTCCCCCACTGCCTGGGAGCTATCCTCGGGATGGAAGAAGCGGTGGGTCGGGAGCGCGGGGAGCACCTGCTTCCCCAGGACAGCACGCGTCCCCACGACGTACGCCGCCGAGGCCGGATTGTCACCCATCAAGTGAACGTCCCCCCCCCCGGAGCGTGTGAATTCGCTTGACCACGGGGGTGCCGTCGGGAAGCTGCGCCACAACCACATCCCCAGGTCCCGCCGGTAGCCTGGCCACCACCAAGGCGTCGCCGTGTTCCAAGGTGGGAGACATGGACTCGCCGTCAACCATCACCACGCGGCACAGCCCCGTCAAGCGCAGGACCGTCAGAGCGGCTACCACCGCGAGCAGCCCTCTGCCCGGACCACTGGAGAACGTAGGGCAGCAACGCTTGAGCGCGGCAAGCGAGCGCCGACTGCCCGCCGCGGGTGCGGCCACCGTAGCAGGCAGACCCGTGCCTTTGCGCAGCAACATCCACTACCTTCCTTGCCTGACGAGTTCGCGGAGGCGGACTTGCAGCCGCGAGAGGTGCTCGAGCGGGCGATTGACCTCCGCCGAAAACCATGCAGAGTGTGACGCGGACGCTGCCGGGCTGTGCGGGCGGACGGCGTCCAAAAGGACCGGGCAGCAGCGCGCAGGGCGAGTCTCGACTGAGGCGGCTGTTCTGAGGCACAATGGACCGGCGGAGGTTCTGTGATGCAGATTGCCACCTACGTCCTCTCGCCGCTCCTCGGGCTGCTCGGCCTGCTGTTCCTGATGGCCGCCGGTCAAGGCAACGCGCTGGTGCGGATCCCCATCGGCGTTGTCCTCCTCGGGTCAGCCATTGCGCTGGTCATTGCCGCCCGGTTGCGACCCGTGCAGCAGACGATGGTCCAGAAGATCGACCTCTCGGGCGACGTGGCGGCAGAGCAGCTCAAGTGCAAGTCGTGCGGCGGAACGCTGGGACCCAAGTCCGTGACGGTCCGGGCGGGCGCGGTCTTCGTTCAGTGCGAGTACTGCGGCGCCTCCAACCAGCTTGAGGAAGCGCCCAAGTGGTAGCCTCGCCCTGCCTCCGCACGTACCGGTTTGAGGCGCACGGCGGTCAGGTCTGCCTCCACTTGCGTATTGCTGACTCGGGAACCGGCACGCTCTTCGTGGACGCCCAGGACGCCGTGCACCTCAGCGAGACGGCTGCAGAGATGGCACTGTTCGCCCTGGAGGCCGTGCCCCCAGCCGAAGCCGTGCGGACGCTGAAGGCGCGGTTCCGTGGCGTGCGACCACACCTTCTCCGCCGCGACTACGACCAAGTGGCTCAAGTGGTCCGCCATCTGTCTACCCCGCGGCCCGGGTGCTCCACGTGCGGGCTCGACCTTGAGCAGTCACCGCTGTTCTCCACCCGCCCGGACGCGCCCTATCGAGCCGACCTCGCCCTGACCTACCGATGCAACAACAACTGCACGCATTGCTATAACGAGGAACAGCGGCGGTCGAAGCAGAGCCTCTCTGTGGCGGACTGGCGCCGCGTGCTCGAACGCCTTCATCGCGCCGGGGTCCCGCATCTCGTCTTCACCGGCGGCGAGCCGACGCTGTTCGAGGGCCTGCCCGAGCTGGTCGCCCATGCCAGCCGCCAGGGACAGCTCGTAGGCATGAACACGAACGGGCGTCGGCTGGCAGATCCCGCCATCTTGTCAGCGCTGGTCAGCGCCGGATTGAACCACGTGCAGACAACCTTGGAGGCGGCCGACGCCCGCACACACAACGCTATGGTGCGCGCGGACGCCTTCGACGAGACCGATCAGGGCCTCCGCAATGCCCTGACCGCCGGTCTCCACGCCCTCACCAACACCACCCTAACGCAAGCCAACGCCGCCAGCGCCACGGCCGTGGTGGAGTATGTTCACGGGCTGGGCGTGCGCACATTTGCCATGAACGGGATGATCCACTCGGGGCGCGGGGCATCCCACCCCGACGCACTCCGCCCCGAGGAACTGGCGCCGATACTGGTGAATGTGCGAGAGCGAGCGCGGGAGCTGGGGATGCGGTTCCTGTGGTACACGCCGACGCGGTACTGTGCCCTGTCGCCGCTGGAACTTGACCTGGGGCCGAAGCGCTGCACGGCGGCCGAGTACGCCGTCTGCGTCGAGCCGGACGGCGGCGTACTCCCCTGTCAGTCGTGGTACGAGCCCGTCGGTAACCTGCTGCGCGACGAGTGGGAGGCGCTCTGGAACAGCCCGCTGTTCCGAGCATTCCGCGACCGAACCGCCACTCCGCGCGCGTTCGGTCTCCCCCATGACTGTGTGGACTGCCCCGACCTCACCGTCTGCGCCGGAGGCTGCCCGCTGGAAACGGTCTGCGCCCCGCGAACGGCCTGTAGCCCCCGCCCCCACTGCGGCTGACCCTCCACCCGTCTCGCCGCACCAGCTCGGGGGCCTTGGCAGTTCAGTCGGTCCCGTTGGTCCTTGGTGTCCTCTCCGTCCCTGCGCGCCTACAGCCACGAACAGCCCTCGGCTTGCGGGCAGCGCCCAGTTCTATCCCTGTGCCCTCAACCCCGACTGGTATTGGGCGTGGGCGTCATCCGGCCCCAGAGTTCCGTCCAACACGGCACGGAGCGCCTTGCAGATGAGCAGCGGGTCGTCCTCCTCGAACACGGCCCGACCGAAGAGAATGATCCTCCCGCCGTACTTGACGACATCGTGGGCCAGTTGGAGTGTGCCTCGGGCGTTCTGCCTGGCCCCACCCAACGCGCCGATAATCATGGTGGGGTCGAAGTTGCAGAGGTCGCGCCAGACATCGGGCGTTGTGTAGGCGGTCTTGATGAATCGGGGCCGCTCCCAGCTCCGCAGGTACGCCATGGTGCGGACGATGGAATCGGCGGCGTATTCGCCCATGGCTTGCTCGTCCATGCCGGGGAGACGGACGTTCGGCAGAAAGACTTCCAGCACGTGGTCGAGGTCGGGCGTGTCGGCGACTTCACGAGCGAACCGGAGGTAGGCGTTGAGCGTCTCCTGGTCTTTCTCGACATCGTTGTTCAGGGTGATCGAGTACAACCCCATACCGATCTTGCAGTCCCGGGCGACGCCGGAGGCGACGCGGCAGTAGCGGGCATCGGTGACCGGGATGGTCTGGAAGGGCGCCGAGTAGTTGGCGCGATAGCTGCCGTGCCGGGGATTCCAGATGTTGGTCTCGGCGTTCATGCGGACCATCGGGGTGACGTCAGTCTGCCCGAAGAGCCCCTCCTGCACTGCCAGCACCTCCGCATCCCGCGGGGTCATGAGCAGGCCGTCGATGAAGCCTTCGGCCGTGATGTCGCGACAGAGCTGCAGGAACTCCGGATGCGTCCGTGGGTGCGAGCCTCGCTCTGTCCCCAGGCCGCGCATGCCCCCTGAGCAGAGAGGGTCGGCTGCGAACACGAAGATAGGCGAAGCGTCCAGCGATTCACGGTTTGCCAGTTTGTCGTAGATGCGATTTCCCATTGGAGCGGGAACCTCCTCAATACGCCCCTGTTCAATGAAACCTGATTTTCGGCGCCCCGTCAAGGTCGGGCGGCCGAACCACCTTGTGTGGCTCGGCGGTCGCGCCTGCCTCGGGGCGGGCTTCAGCGAGCGAAGCCTCGTGACCGTCATCGAACCAGACTCGCGAGCGTGCTATACTACGTCAGCCCCGGTGGCACCCCGCGCCAACGCAGAAACGCGCTGCCGACCTTGCCCGCAACGCTCGCCTGTCAGGTGGATTGGCCTGGACCAGCCCCTCCCATGACGCCTCCCCCGACGGGACTCCTGGAGATGACCCCATGAACCCCCCGCGACCGATGTTCCATCGACTCATGGTGCTCTTCAGTCTCCTGGTCGCAGTTCCGCTGACGGTGAGCGGCGCACTGCTCGGGTTCAGCAGCAAGAGTGCCCTGGTCAAGTCCGCAGCCGAAGTGCGCGAGGTCGCGGTGAGTTCTCTGCAGACGGCGTCTCTGCTGATGGCGGACCTGGCCCGTAAGAAGACGCAGGAGAGTGCCAACAGCGTCATCGACATCGGTCTCCGGGAACTGAAGCACCTCAGAAATGAGCAGGAGCAACTCAGCGACCGGGTCGTCGCGCGCGTTACCAAGGGCATCATTTCCGCTGGCGGCCGGGCGCTGGAGACGGCGGCGGACAGGATGCTCACTGCCAATAGCCGCGTGCTTAGGGAGAGCAGCACCAAAGCCCAGGAGGCCCACCGCGCCGCCCTCAAGGATGTCAGCGGCCAGCTTACGGAGGTCTTCACCGACACGTTCAAGCAGTCCGGCAGAGAACTGGCCGAGGCAAACCGCGGCCTCGTGCTGCGCCTGGCAAGCGACCTCAACCTGGAGCGGGCCCGAGGAATGGCCGACCGAGTGGATGCCGTCGTCGAGGAGGCGAAGACGACGCTCTACGCAATCGCCGTTTCGCCCGAAGTGACCGCCGCAAGACCCGGGGAGTTGCCCGAGGTCCTGACCGCCCAATTGGACCAGTACCTGAGCCTGCTCTGGGGGGTCGTGGTCGTGGATGCCGGTGGCACAGTGCTGGCCCGCGTACCCCGGTTCGCGACGGTGCCCACGCCTCTTCTCGACGAAGTGCGCCAGTGCACGGCTCAGGGAAACGCCTACGTGGGGCCGGTGACATTCGCCGGAGGGGGGAGACGGTTCCCCATCTTGCGGGTGGCAGTCCCCATGGCGGCCACAGCCGAACAGCCGGCGAGGGCGCTCCTCGGTCTCGTCCGTGTCTCCGGGTACCCGCTGCCGGTCGGCGGCACGGCGCAGCAGTCGGCGTTGGAGAGCACCGCCCCGCCGGGGACGCGGCTGTCCTTTGTCGCCGACGCTGCCGGGCGAGTGATCGCGTACCAGGGACCTCAGTTGGGTCGCACCCCGCTGACCCTCGGCGAGCCGCTGCGGGGTGAGCTGGCGAACCTGGTTGCTTCCCTACCGCAGACGCCGCGCTATGACATTGCCAACCTCGAACTGCGGTCGGGGACCATGCTCCTCTGCGCCTACGCCCGCCCGCACTCAGAGCAGGTACCGTGGATTGCCGTCGCGGTGGTCCCGAGAGAGGAGGCAATGGCTGCCGCCCGAGAGACGGTCCGGCAGATGGAGACTGCCTCCGACGAAGCCGCAAGGAAGACGGCCGAACGTTCGGCCGCACTTGCCAGCACCGCTCTGGACACGGCCGTCGCCGCACAGGAACGAGTCGCCCGCAGTGCCATGCAGGAGACGCGGGCAGACAGCGAGAGCCTGATGCAGACAGCCAAAGCGAACTGGCGACGCCATCAGAGCGAAGCCGCCAAACAGGCGCGGACGGGTTTCAGAGAGAAGTCGGAGAAGGCCGCCAAGACGGTGTTGGTCAACCTGCGCGAGGATGCACAGGATGCCGCCGAGAACGCTATCGAGGACTTCGACCGGCGCGCGGACATGCTGCAGCGCATGGCCTACCTTCGGGCGACGACCCAAGCGGCCACCAGCGCCTACGATGCCGCCGAGAAGGCGATGATCCGCTCGACCCAGCTAATCTGCGTGTTCCTGGTGCTGGCCGCCGTGCTGGCGGCGGTGACCGCCCGGTCAATCGTCCGCCCGATCGGGGAACTGGCCAGCGGCGCGCAGGCCCTCGCCGCCGGCGACTTGGCGCAACGGGTCCCGGTCCGGTCGGGGGACGAACTGGGGCGGCTGGCCACGAGCTTCAATGACATGGCCGCGGCCCTGCAAACCCACCAGACCCAACTGGCCCAGTCCAATGCAGCACTCGCTGAGGAACGGGACCGCATCCGCACCATCGTCGCCACCAGCCCCGATGGCTTGGTCATGCTGGACGAGCACGACCAGATCAGCTTGGTGAACCCAGCCGCGCGATTGTGTCTGCAGCCGGTGGGAGAGAAGGTCGACCTCCACACCATGTCGCCGGAGCTGCTCCCGAAGTCTGTCCTGAGCGCGGTCGGAGCATGCCTGGAAGCGGCAACAGACGCCCAGCCGTCCCGGGTGGACGTGGTTCTGGAGGGGCCGCCCAAGCGGGTGATCCAAGCGTCGTCGCTGGGGATGAGTGGCCGCAACGGGACCCTCGGAGGCCGCCTGCTTCACCTCCGCGACGTCACGCGAGAGCGCGAGATCGACGAGATGAAGTCGAGCTTCATTTCGTTGGTCTCCCACGAGATGCGGACCCCGATGACGTCGATCATTGGCTTCTCCTCCTATCTGCTCGCCGGGAAGCTGGGCGTCCTTGCCGACCCGCAGAAGACGGCGGCCGAGTCGATCCACCGACAGGCACGGCGGCTGTCGGCCATCATCTCCGACTTCCTGGACGTGTCCCGGATCGAGTCTGGGCACCTTGAGCTGCGCGCCGAACCGCTGTCGATGCCCGACTTGGCCGCACAGGTGCTGGACGACCTCCAGCCGCAAGCGGACGAGCATGGTGTCCAGCTCTCGGTTGAGGCCACCGGCGCCGCCGCGGAGCTGTTTGCCCTGGGCGATGTGGCCCGCGTAAGCCAGGTGCTCACGAACCTGGTGGGCAACTCGGTGAAGTTCACCCAAGCGGCCGGCCGCATCACCGTCCGCATTGCCCGAGAGAGGGACATGATCCTGACCGAGGTGGAGGATACCGGTGCCGGCATCCCTCCCGACGAGTTGCCTCGGATCTTCGACCGCTTCTACCAAGTGGAACGAGTCGTTGAGCGCAAGACCAGCGGGACGGGACTCGGCCTGGCTATCGTCAAGAACATCGTCGAGGCACACGGCGGCGAAGTGGCTGTGCGCAGCGAAGTCGGTCAAGGAACAACGTTTCGCTTCACGCTTCCGGCAGGCAGCATGGCCGATTCGTAGTTCGTCCCGTTGGCTCCGCACAACCTCCGCCGGGAAGCGCGAGGCTGCCCCTCAACCTCGACACCTGACACTTGACACCCGACACTCGCCCCCCCCATTCCCCCAGGAGCCCGCAAACCCATGGAAGTCCTCCTCATCCGCCACGCCGACCCGGACTACGCAAACGACACCCTCACCGAGAGGGGCCACACCGAAGCCCGCGCGCTGGCGGAGCACCTGCGGGACACGCACCTCGACTGCCTGTATGCCAGCCCGATGGGGCGCGCGCAAGCGACTATGCGGTACACGGCCGAGTTGAAGGGACTGGCCGCCACCACCCTTGACTGGCTCCACGAGCTGGATGGCAACTGGGAAGCAAACCGGTGGAGCTGGAACGTGACCGGTTCAGAGAACCTGGCCAGCGGCCAGGTCCCGACTCTGGACGGCTGGCCCGACGCCGTGCCCTACGGCCCACTCATGTTGCCTCAGTACGAGCAGCTCGCCGCGTGCTTCGATGGACTGCTCGACCAGCATGGGTACCGCAGGGAGGGGCCTCGCTACCGCGTGGTGTCGTCCTCAGGCGAGGTGGTTGCCTGCTTCTGCCACGCAGGGACCATTCTGACGCTGCTCGGCCACTTGCTCCATTGGCCGCTGCCGCTGGTGTACTCGCACCTGTCCTACGACCCGACCGGGGTGACACGTCTGCAGTGGGTGGAGCACGACGGCTATGCAGTTCCCAAGGCGCGGACCCTCAACGACCTCTCCCATCTGACCCGTGCCGACCTGCGGCTGACGTAGCGCTGTCAGCCCGTCCGGCTGCGCTGGGCGGAAGGTGGCGCGGTGAGGCCGGCCTTGAACTCCCGCAGGGAGCGCTCCATCTCACCCGACTCGACCAACTCGGTCAGCCAGAGGCCGATCCGCTCGACGTCATGCGTCTCGATGTCGACGACCTGCACGCCTCCTTGGCGGTGGGCGTTGTCGGTCCACATGACTTTACCCGTCGCCCGCACCGGGGCTGGGTCGTCTGGAAGGGCGAACTCAATGTCCAGGAGCGTGCCTTCGGGAACCGGCTTGGGCATGAACAGCAGCAGCCCCGTCGGCGAGAGGTCTTGGATGAAGCACCCTCGCGCAGGGCCCAGCAACGCGGCCTCGTTCTCCTTGGGCAGTACTCTGGAAGGCAGACTGACTTTGATGCGGTGGTGCTTTCTTCGTTCAGGCACAGGTCTCTCTCGGCAGCAGCGCCTCCGGGGGCGCTGGCGTGGGGGAGCGGAGGGTCCTCTTGCGGCCGGCTAAATGATACCGGAAACACACGGGGGGCGTCAAGCCCGGTCGCGCCGACACCTCAGGAGCAGCAGGCCGCAGAGACACATCCCCGCGGCCACCGTCACGGTTGCGAGGGCACGCTGACCGAGCGGGCCTCGAGCGGAGAGGACCTCCCGCCATTCCTTCATGCTGATCGAGATCGGCTAGCAGAACGGGAAGCCGAAGGGGACGCCGCCGGTCAGCACGACTGCGTGGATGATCGCCGGCGCAAGAGTGGGTCTGCATTCCCTGGTCTTTGCACGGCCAGTCTATTCCCTCCCTCTGGGAAAGAAACAGCCGGTCGCCGACATGTGTCAGCAACCGGCAGCAGAACGCCGTGCGACGAGCAAGCTACTCAGACAGCTCGCTGGGCAGGATGACCGAGGTCAGCAACTCCTGCGGAGTCTCGTCAAGCAAAGCCCCCTCCCCTGGGGGTTCCTCCGGTTCCACGATCGAGTACGCGAACATTGTCGGCACCGCATGGTCGGGGCAGTCGTTGAACCCGTCGCAGTCGTGGTGGCCCTCCACGTTGCCGTCAGCAACGTAACCGTAGGTCGCGAGGGCCATCGAGTTGCACTGGTAGTCGCCCACGTCGTCCGGCTCCGTCAAGTGGTCGGCGCCCACGAACAGCTCCTCGCCAACGACGCTGCCATAGGCGAATCCGGTGAGGGTGGCGGCACCGTACACTTCGACGGCGTCAACCCCCATCAGTGGGGCGAAGTACGCCGCGTGAGCGTTGCCTCCCGCTTCCCCAGACTCGGTGCACCACGCCTCGGCGTGCCCGGCGGCCGTAGCGCCGATCGAGATCCATTCACCGACCACGTACTGGCCCTGCGGCGCCGACACCGCTGCCCCGGCACTGGCCGTACCGCCTGCCATCGCGGGGACCGGGAGCACGCACAGCGCCAGCAGGATGCCGGCAGCCACCTCCAATCGCTTCTCATGCATTTCAGTTCACCTCCGTTCCTCTGACGTTCGGGTGCAACGAGGTAGTCTGGCAGTCAGCCGGGCGGACCAGCCACCAAGTCCTCACGGAAGTCACCCGCAGGGGTGCGCAAGCGCAGTCGGCTGCCCGTCTGCGTTCGCGTGCCATAGTCCGACCGCGAGGCTGAGTGCGAAGTGCGCGGCGGGTCGTTTCGTCTCGGCCCAGGCTTGCGCGCGAACTCCAAGGCACGTTCCATCGCGGCGCTGTCCCGCGCCTTGAGTTGCGCAAACCATTCCTTGAACGGCGTATCCTGAGGCGCCTGAAGGGTGAGCGCGTGACTGGACGAGGGACCCGTTGATACCGAAGCGCCGATATCCCCGAGGCGACCGATGCGGAAACGGCCGGTCAGTTCCTGCCGCGCCAGCACCCATTCCACGTCGCCCAACTTCTGGCAAAGGACGGCGAGTCCAGAGGCGCGGTCCAAGTTCCAGAAACGCTCCTGGCAGTCCTGCGAGAGGGTCTCCAGCGGCACGTCCGGAGCCGCTGGCGGCTGCTCCGTCCGCAACGAACCCGGAAGTGCCGTGTACAAGAGGTCCCGCAACAGTCGGCCGTTCTGGCGCCACTTGTACAGGAGCAGCCAGCGGACCGAAAGGGGGGCGAGCGCGAAGGCGGAACTGACCAACGTCCTCTCCGGACCATCGAACCGGTATCGCTCTGCGTCGACCGGCGGTCCCCACAGCCGTCCGGTGAGCACGCTCACAACGTCCAGCACGGCCCAGAGCGGGCAGTCGACGAAGCTGAGTCCAGCAGGCGACCAGCCACTCACGTCAGGCGGCACCACCTCGACCCCGCACTGTTGGGCCGCCACCGCAAGCGCCGCTCCGAGGGACTCGGCCCCACCCACCGTGACCCGCAGACCCAGCACGGCGGACGGCCAAGCAGAGCGGGCCGAGTCGGGCGCTCCGGCATCCTCCCTCGGCTCCTTTCCGCGCGGGGCCTGACGGAGGTAGCCTGCAGGAAGCACTGTGGCGGAAAAATCCTGTTCGCCTGGCCCTGCAGCCACGAGCGCCCATCGCAGCCTCCGCGCCTGCGAAACTCGAGGTCTCGCCATCCCCTGCACCTGCGGGATGACCTCAGCCACGAACGCCGCCTGCACCGCAGCCACACGAGGGGCATCGGTCAGGCGGTAGGCGAAGGAAAGGTCGCTCTCTCCGGTAGCCTTCGGGGGATCGCCCCCGCAAGTCTCCTTGAGCACCTGCCACGAGGCGGAACGCAGGTCCCCCTCCGGGCGCCGCTTCGCCTGCAAGAGCTCCACCAACTTCTCCACGCATCTCTCCGAAAGCGCCTCAGATGCTTCCGGTTCGTCGAACGCCAAGAGCGCAGGGCCCACCGCCGCCATCCGGCACCCGTACGCCGCCGCCACCTTCGCCGCCAGTTCCAGCACTGAGTCAGCGGTGAACTGGTCGGACAGGCGTCGCGTGGCCCTGCTGACGCAGACGAAGCTGACCCGATGCACTTCCTGCAACTGCTGCAACGCGTCCGCGAGGGAGGCATCCCGGACGTCCAGCACCAGCGCCCCATGGGAAGGTGCGGCTGCTAACCAACAGGTCGCCAGGAGAACCAACCCTCTGCGGGCCAGACTTCCGCCCCTGTCAGTCCGCCCGGTGCGTGGGCGGCGCCCACTCTTTGGCGTCCTTGTCAGGCTCAACGAAAGTCACCTCCTTGCCGGTCAACTCTTTCTTCAGGGCGGCGTACAACTCCCCGCCAACGTACTCGCTCTGCCCGGGAGCAGCCAGTTCATAGCGCCCGATCTGCTGGTTCTCGTAGAGCCAGAGCGGCACCCGACCGGCGCGATCTGGAAGGTTCTGCGTCCAGCGTTCGTACAGCCCGGCTACGGACACGCCCGCCAGGCAGCGCGCGAGGGTGCGGGCTTCGGGAGGCAGTGCGCTGAGGGGCTGCGGCCGGTACGCCAAGGCCTTCGTCTGGTCGGTGACCCCTAATGCCGCACAGAGCCTGGGGATCAGCTCCTGCCGAGCCAGATCCCGTTCAACCCCCGTGACGGCGACCCCTGCCCGCCAAGGGAGAGGAAGTGCGGCGAATACGAGCTCCAACGCGGTCCTTGGGTCGTCGAGTAGGACGCTTGCTTCGCCCGGCGCCAGCGGCAAGCCGCAAACTATTGCCAGGGCCAGACAGAGGTCCGAGGCTTTGACCCGCCGAGCAGCCACCATCACAGGGATCCCCGCGGCAGCCGCCGCACACTCCACCGCCAGGCCCTGCTGGCGAAGAGCGGTCACGACCGTTTCGAGGCCGGCGATGGTCCCCTCGCCCAGATTGGTCTCTCGGGCCCAACCGGGAGCGGCTGTCCACGGGCGCAGTTCTCTCTCGGATGCTTCCACCAGCCGCCGCTGGTACGTCTCAAAGGCAACGGTAGCCTTCAGCTCCACCAACTTCTCGCGGAAGGGATCGTAGGTCGGTCCGTGGCTCTGGAGGGCCAACGGCTGCTCGTCATCGCGGTCTCCACCAGCCGGGGCCACCAGACGTAGATGGTAAGGACAGGGATCATCGGGCGGGATAAGTGAGTAGCCGTCTAGCCCGGTTCGGCCGAAGAACGTGACCCGCATGACGCCCCGGTCGGCCGCATCCCACCGCCTGAGCAGGCCGTGAAACTCCGGCGCGGCCATCCAGCAAGCGGCGCGGAGCAGCGCGGGTTGGCTCTCGGGGGAGGCGCGGACCAGGGCGCGAATGGCGTCAGGGACTGGGTCCGACGCTGCCTTGGCCGGATCCTCCTCCCGAAGGAGCATCCGCGCAATCTCCGCCGACAGCGACGCTGCGAGCGCCGCCGGGACTCCGGCTGTGGTTTGACGAGGTCCCGCCAGTACAAAGCCGCGCCAAACCACGGCCGACAAACCGTACGCGTCCGCGACCTGCGCCAAGACATGCTCGCGGGAAGACGGCTGGACGGACAGGTTCCGCTTCTCCGTAGGAAGGACCCGCGCCACAACGCCGAGGCCACGGGAGGTCGCAAAGGTCCTCAGTGCCTCCGCCGCGTCGGCGTTCGCGACCTCGATCCCAAGCGGCAGCGGAGACCCGACCTCAGGCTGCGCCCCCGACTGGCAAGCAACCATTGCGCCAAGAACAACAGCTGTCAGCAGACGACGGGCCATTCCCTATCACCTTGAGCGTTACTCACGCCCCCTCACGCTTCACGTAGCATATCCCCAATTGTCCCAGGTGTTAACGACGGGATTGGAGCCCCAGATCGCCGGTTGGAGCGCCCCAATGCTCGCGGGTCGAAAAAGACCTCCCGCTGCTCATGTGTGCTCGTGGTGACCGGCCAGAAGATGCGGAAGCCGAACAGCACGCATCCGCCAAGAAGGACTCCGTGACGGCTGCGAGTTTGCGCGGGTGCGCTTGCGTTTCATGGGCTGCTTTGCGCACGGACCTGTCCGCGTGCACCGCACAGGCAGGCGCCGCGCTACCGCAGCTTCACCAGCCGCTCACGGAGCCGCGAGAGATCCGCCTCGAACTCGGCGACCTTTGTCCGCTCCTTCTCCACCACGGCTTCCGGCGCCTTACTGAGGAAACCTTCGCTCGACAGTTTCTTCAGGGACTTGGCGAGGTCGCCCTCGATTGTCGCGATCTCCTTCCCCAGCCGGGTCACCTCGGCGTCGAGATCGATCAGTCCGGCCAGCGGCACGAAGACCTCCACCGGTCCCGCCAGCGCGGACAGGGACTGCCCGGGCTTCTCCGCTTCAGCCGTCAGGAAGGTCACTGCGCCAACCCGCGCAATGTGCCGCACGTAGTCGAGACAGCGCTGCAGGCACCGCTCTGCTTCGGGAGTCGTGGGGAGCACGATCAGGTCCACCTGGCGCTGGGGCTCGACGCGCCCCTCCGCCCGCAGGTTGCGAACGGCGCGCACCACCTCCATCACGAGCCCGAGCTCCGCCTCCGCCGCTTCGTCGACGCGCTCCGGCCGAGCCGCCGGCCACTGCTGCACCATGAGCGACTCGTCGGCCCGGGACACGTTGGGCAGGGCGGCTTGAGGCTGGTGCGGCAGTCGCTGCCAGATCTCTTCTGTCACGAACGGCATGAAGGGGTGCAGCAACCGTAGCGTCTCTTCCAGCACCGACCAGAGCACGTGCTGGGTCGTCTGCCGGCAGGACTCCTGCGCGAGGGACTCCTTGGACAGCTCCACGTACCAGTCGCAGAACTCGTTCCACAGGAACTCGTAGACTGCGCGCTGCGCCTTATCCAGCTCATACGCTTCGAGCAGGTCGGTGACGAGCTGCACGGTTTGCGCCTGTCGGCTGCGGATCCAGCGATCGGCGACGGTCAGTTGCATCTGGTCCAGCGGCTGCGCCGGGTTGAAGCCCTCCAGGTTCATCAGCGTGAACCGGGCGGCATTCCAGAGCTTGTTGGCAAAGTTCCGCCCCATCTCGGCGATGCCGGACCGCTGCACCCGGTTGTCTTTCACCTCGGCATCGAAGCGCACGTCCTGGTTGCTGGAGCACTGATGGATCAGCGAGAACCGCGTCGCGTCCACCCCGTACATGGCGGTCAGCTCCAGCGGGTCGATGCCCGTTCCCAGGGACTTGCTCATTCGCTTGCCGTCGCGGGTGAGGATGGTCGGGTGCACGTAGACATCGCTGAAAGGCACAACGCCGCGAAGCTCGAGACTGCTCATCACCATCCGCGCCACCCACAGATACAGGATGTCGCGCGCAGTGATAAGCACGCTGGTGGGGTAGAACCGCTTCAGGTCGTCGGTCTCCTCGGGCCAGCCCAAAGTGGCGAACGGCCAGAGCGCCGAGCTGAACCACGTGTCCAGCACATCCGATTCCTGCTCCAGGTTGGCGCTGCCGCACTTCCGGCACGTGTCGGGCGCGTCAACCGCCACGTTCACTTCCTGGCAGTCCTGGCAATACCAGACAGGAATGCGGTGCCCCCACCAGATCTGCCGGGAGAGGCACCAGTCCCGGATGTTGTCCAGCCAGTCAACGCCGAGTCGCTTGAAGCGCTCCGGCACAAAGCGGTACTGCTCCGTCTCGGTCGCCTCGCGGGCGGGCTTCGCCAGCGCTTTCATGTCGGCGTACCACTGCTCTGAGAGCAGCGGCTCGATCACGCAGCCGCAACGGGCGCAGCCGCCAACTGCGTGCTCGTAGTCGTCCACCTGCACCAGCCGCCCTTGCGCCTCCAAGTCCCTGATCACCGCCTCGCGACACGCATAGCGGTCCATGCCGGCGTACTTCCCGGCCGCGTCAGTCATGCGGCCGTCTTCGCCGATGACGACGAGCTGGTCCAAGTGGTGCCGCAGACCGATCTCGAAGTCGTTGGGGTCGTGCGCCGGCGTCACCTTCACAGCTCCGCTGCCGAACTCCGGGTCAACGTAGTGGTCAGCGACGACCGGAATCTCCCGGTTCATCAGCGGCAGCATCAGCGTCTGGCCGACAAGGCGCTGGTACCGTTTGTCGGAGGGATGGACCGCCACGGCGGTGTCGCCGAGCATCGTCTCCGGGCGGGTCGTGGCCACGATGACTGAGGCGTCTCCGTCCTTCTCCGAGTAGCGGAGGTGCCAGAGGTGCCCGCTCTTCTCCTCGTGCTCGACTTCCAGATCGGAAAGCGCCGTCAGACAACTCGGGCACCAGTTGGTGACGCGGTAACCGCGGTAGATCCAGCCCCGGTCGTACAGGTGTACAAACACGGTGAGCACGGCGCGTGCATAGTCGTCGTCAAGCGTGAACCGCTCGCGCGTCCAGTCGTACGAACAGCCGAGCAGCCGGAGCTGCTTCAGAATCTGCCCGCCGTGGTGCCCCTTCCACTTCCACATGCGCTCCAGGAACTTCTCTCGACCCAACTCGTGGCGAGACGTCCCTTCCGCCTGGAGTTGCCGTTCCACCAGCATCTGCGTCGGGATGCCCGCATGGTCCATCCCCGGGAGGCACAACGTGCACCGGCCCTGCATCCGGCGCCAGCGCACCAGGAGGTCGTGGATGGCATGCTGAAGCGCGTGCCCCATGTGCAGGGAGCCGGTCACGTTGGGGGGCGGGATGGTGATGACGAACGGCTCTCCGACACCCTCGGTCGCCGGCTGGAAGTAGCCTCGCTCCTCCCAGTACGGGTACCACCGCTCCTCGGCCTCGCGAGGCTCGTACGTCTTGGGCATGTCCATGGCCATTAGGTCACTCCCTCGAAAATGCTCTCAGGACGCCCCAACTGGTTGGGGCACTGCCCCAGAATCGGCAAAGCCCCTCCACCTCCTCGCGGACGGAAGGGGCCGGTTCCGCGGGGCCGCCCTGCGGCTGCAACGGGCAAAGCTGGGCTTGGTCTCCCCGAGGCGAGAGGCGCCTACGCCTCGCCGCCTTTGGCGGGCCGGCGGGAGACTCTCTTCGAGGGCTTCCGAGGCGGTTGCGGCTCCGGTTTCTCGAGCGTCAGGGCGGCCTCGAGGACTGCATCCATGTGGTCCACAAAATGGAACCGGATCGCCCGCCGCACGTTCTCCGGGATCTTCTGCAGGTCTTTCCGGTTCTCCTTGGGGAGAATGACATGCTTGAGTCCGGCCCGGTGTGCCGCCAGGATCTTCTCTTTCACCCCACCGACGGCCCTCGCCTTTCCGCGCAGGGTGATCTCGCCGGTCATACAGACCTCTTTGCGCACCGGGTGGCTGGTAAGGGCGGAGATCAGCGCCGTCGCCATAGCGATGCCCGCGGACGGGCCGTCTTTCGGGATGGCCGCCGCAGGCACATGCATGTGGATGTCGACCTTCTCGAAGGTCTCCGGATCCAGCTCCAGTTGCTCCGCGCGCGACCGCGCGTAGCTGATTGCGGCCCGGGCGGACTCCTGCATCACCTCGCCCAGTTGACCGGTCAGGATCATCTCGCCCTTCCCGGGCATGAGCCCAACCTCGATAGACAGGATGTCGCCACCCTCTTCGCTCCACGCCAAACCGGTGGTAACGCCGATCTCGTCCTTCTTCTCCGCCTGGCTGTCCAGGAACTCCCGCGGACCGAGGGTGCTCCGAATGGACTGGGGGCTTAGCGTCACCTTTCCCTTGCGACCGCCTGCCACTTGCTTGGCATGCTTCCGACACACCGCGGCGATCTGCCGCTCGAAAGTGCGCACGCCCGCCTCGCGGGTGTACCCCCGGACCAGTTCTCGGAGCGCGGTGTCGGTAAACTCGAGCTGAGACTTGCGCAGGCCGTGGTTCCGGAGTTGCTTCGGCACCAGGAATTGGCGGGCAATGCACAGCTTCTCCTGGTCGACGTACCCGGGGAACTCCACGATTTCCATGCGGTCTCGCAGTGCGGGCGCGATGGGGTCCGCGATGTTCCCGGTGGCGATGAACACGATCTCCGAGAGATCGAACGGCACTTCCAGGTAGTGGTCGCTGAACTGGTCGTTCTGCTCCGGGTCGAGCGCTTCCAGCATCGCCGCCGTGGGATCTCCGCGGTAATCGGCACCGACCTTGTCAATCTCATCCAGCATGAAGACGGGGTTCCGCGACCGCACTCGGCGCAGGCTCTGAATCAGCCGCCCGGGCATGGAGCCGATGTAAGTGCGCCGGTGACCGCGGATCTCCGCCTCATCGTGGATGCCGCCCAGCGAGACCCGCACGAACTTGCGGCCCAGCGCCCGGGCAATGGACCTGCCGATAGAGGTTTTCCCGACCCCTGGCGGGCCGATGAAGCAGAGGATCGGTCCCTTGCTGTCTTTCTTGAGTTTGCGCACGGCAAGGAACTCGACGATGCGCTCTTTGATGTCCTTCAGCCCATAGTGGTCTTCATCCAGGATCGCTTCCGCGCGCTCGATGTCCAAGCGGTCCTTGGTACGCCGATGCCACGGCAGCGAGACCATCCAGTCGAGGTAGTTCCGAATCACGGACACCTCGGGCGCGATGGGCGGCATCCGTTCAAGCCGCTCCCACTCGTGCAGCGCCTTCTCTCGTGCTTCCGCGGGCATCCGCGCCTTCTCGATCTGCGTGCGCAGCTCGTTCAGCTCTTCGGAGTACGCATCGCGCTCGCCGAGTTCTTCCTGAATGATCCGGAGCCGCTCGCGCAGGAAGTACTCTCGCTGGCTCTCGCCAACCTCCTTGCGCACCCGCCCGTCGATCTGCTGATCGATCTCCAGAATCTGGATTTCCTCAGCCAACAGCACGCACACCTGCGCCAGCCGGTCCTTCGCTGACGCGGTTTCGAGAACCCGTTGCTGATCGGCGAGGCGCAGGTCGAGATACGAGGTCACGATATCGGCCAGGCGGCCGGGTTCCTCGACCCGAGTGGCGCTCTCCAGGGCTTCGGGCGGAATCGTGCGTCCCAGCTTCACGACTTGCTCGAACTGCGAGAGGACGCGCCGCACCCACGCCACGGTCTCGGTGTCCGAGTCGGCCGTTTCCGGCACGGGCTCCACCCGTACCCGGAAGCAGGGGTCTTCTGCCACATACTCGACGATCCGAACCCGGGCTCCCCCCTCGACCACCAAGCGCACCGACTCGTCCGGCATGCGGAGCACCTGCATGCACTCTCCGACGGTGCCAACCGTGTACATGTCCTCGGGAGTCGGGTCGTCTTGGTCCAACTGCTTCTGGGCGACGAGCACAATCTGGTGCTTGCCGTGCATCGCCTCGTCGATGGCGCGCTTCGACTTGTCGCGCTCCACGAACAAGGGAGCAATCATGTGCGGGAACAGGACCATTCCCTTGAGGGGGAAGAGGGGCAGTGCCTCGTCCTCGACGTCTCCCGCGTCCAGCACTTTCGCGGCTTGGCTCAGGAGCGTTCGGCGAAGCTGCTCGGCCACTTCAGGAGTGAGAGTCAATCCCGCGGGCTCGTCACCGTCTTCCGCGGGCTCCGGCGCGGGGGTCTCCAGAACCGGGGTCTCTTCCGACGCCGGCAACTCGTCCTCGAACAGCGCGTCCTCGGGCGGTGCCTCAGCGGGTGGGTTGTGCGTTTGCTCTTCCATGTCGGCAGGTGGTTGGGGCCTCAGCCGCAGTCGTGGAGGACGGGCGCCGCCGGTGCTGTCGTCCCTCTCCCACGCGGCCGGCTCGGTACTCGTCGCAGCAACGTTGGTCGGCGGGCGGGCGCCTCAGCGTGACCCGGCCCCGGGCTCGCGCCGCTAGCCCTCAAGCGGTCTTCCTGGTCTCCCGCTCCACGTCGTCGTGGGTCAGCAGCACGGGAGGCTCACGCTTGGTGATCGTCTCCGGATAGACGAGGCAGCGCGCCAGGTCTTTCCGCGACGGAATCTCGTACATGATGTCCAGCATGATCTCTTCCAGGATCGTGCGTAGGGCCCGCGCTCCGGTTTTCCGCGTCTGCGCTTCCTTGGCGATGGCCTGGAGCGCGGACTCCATGAAGATCAACTCCACCCCGTCTTGAGCGAGGATCTTCTCGTACTGCTTGGTCAGCGCGTTTCTCGGCTCGCTGAGGATCCGGACCAAGTGCTCCTGCGATAGGGCCTCCAGCGTGGCCACCACCGGAAGCCGACCCACGAACTCAGGAATGAAGCCGTACTTCAGCAAGTCCTCGGGCATCACGTTGCACAGCAGGTTGCCGACGTTTTGCTCTGAGCGACTCACGATGTGCGCCCGGAACCCCAACGGCTGATCCTGGGTGCGCGCCCCAATAATCCGGTCCAGCCCATCGAACGCCCCACCGCAGAGGAAGAGGATTCCTGAGGTGTCGAGCTGGATGTACTCCTGCTGCGGGTGCTTGCGGCCGCCCTGCGGCGGGACGCTGGCAACGGTGCCTTCGAGGATTTTCAGCAGCGCCTGCTGAACTCCCTCGCCCGACACGTCGCGCGTGATGGAGGGGTTGTCGGTCTTCCGAGAGATCTTGTCGATCTCGTCGATGTAGATGATCCCGCGCGAGGCTTCTTCCGGGTCGCCGTCTGCAGCCTGAATCAGCTTGAGGAGGATGTTCTCAACGTCTTCGCCTACGTACCCGGCCTCAGTGAGCGTGGTCGCGTCGGCGATGGTGAAGGGAACATTGAGAATCCGCGCCAACGTCCGCGCCAGGAGCGTCTTCCCGCTGCCGGTCGGACCCACGAGCAGGATGTTGCTCTTCTCCAGCTCGACATCGTCGATGGTGCTGCCCAGCGCCACCCGTTTGTAGTGGTTGTAGACGGCGACGGAAAGGGTCTGCTTCGCCTTCTCCTGCCCGATAACGTACTGGTTGAGGATCTCGTAGATCTCTTTGGGCTTGGGCAGTTGGTCGATCTCGCTCTGGTCCGGCGGCGGCGGCGCGGGCTCTTTGCCGATGATGTCGTTGCAGAGCTCGACGCACTCGACGCAGATGTAGACGTTGGGGCCGGCAATGAGGTTGGCAACCTGCTCCCGTCGCTTCCCGCAAAACGAACAGCGCAGGTTCTCTTTGTCTTCTCCGAAGAGGGCCATGCAAATCCTCCCGCGCCGTCAGAGCTGCGGATGCTGGGGTGATGAAGGGGCGAGGCTCAACGACTATCTTTTATCATGATCTCGTCAATAAGTCCATAGTCTTTCGCCTGCTGTGCCGACATGAAGAGATCCCGTTCGGTGTCCCGCTCGACTTTGTCGAGAGGCTGACCCGTGTGCTTCGCCAGAATCTCGTTGAGCGCGCGGCGGATCTCCAGGATTTCCTTCGCCTGAATCCCGATGTCCGTCGCCTGCCCCTGTGCGCCACCCATCGGCTGATGGATCATGATCCGGGAGTAGGGCAACGCGTACCGCTTCCCGGCGGCGCCGCCCGATAGCAGCAACGCCGCGGCGCTTGCGGCCATGCCCATGCAGATGGCGGCCACTTCCGGTTTGATCATCTGCATGGCGTCGTAGATCGCGAGTCCCGCGCTTGCCGAGCCCCCGGGGGAGTTGATGTACAGGTCAACATCCTTGTCAGGGTCGTCCTTCTCGAGGAACAGCAACTGCGCGATGACCGTATTGGCGACCTCGTCGCTGATGCCCGACCCGATGAAGACGATGCGGTCCTTCAGGAGCCGCGAGTAGATGTCGTACGCACGTTCGCCGCGAGGGGTTTGCTCCACAACGATGGGAATCAGGGCCATTGCGCAATGCTCCTACGGGAATGCAGATTTCAGGTCTCAGGTTGCCGCTTGGGGACCGGTAACGCGGGTGGCCTTCGCGGCTTGACCGACGGGAAGACGAACATGAGAGAACTCGACGCAGCGCCCTGGCGCCTTGTTGCCGGCGCTGGCCGAAACGGTCACCACGAGGCCGGCGGCTCCTACTGATCTTCCTCGGGCGCCGGTTCGCCTTCCGGGCTGTCTTCGGTCTCGGGGGCCACGGGCTCTTCCTCGGCGGGGCTTGCCGCCTCGTCCTCGCTCTCCTCGGCCGGAAGCAACGTCTCCTCGATCTCGGCACCGGCCACCAGCAGGTCGGTGGCCTTCCGGTGGAGGATCGACTGCTCAACTCCGTCGAGCATGCCGCTGTCCTCCAGGTGCTCCCGGAAGGCGTCAGCGGGCACCCGCAACGCCTGGGCCATCTCCGCGACCCGGGCGTCGATCTCCGCTGGGGTGGCAGTGAGATTTTCGGCCGCTGCGATGGCGTCCAGCACCATGAGCTGCCGGAGGTGTCGCTCAGCCTCGGGCTTGAACTGCTCGCGGAGGTCTTCCGACTTCTGCCCCGTCATGGTCAGGTAGTCGTCGAACTCGACCCCGCGCGCGGACACTCGCCGTTGCAGTGACTCGATCTGAGCGTCGAGCTCGCGCTCCAGCATCGGCTGCGGAACAGGCACGTTGATCCGGCCGACAGCGATCGCGACGACTTCCTCTGCGACCTCTTCGTCTGCCGCTGCGCGGTTGCGTTCTTCCAGCCGCGTGCGGAGATTGGCCCGGAGTTCGGCAAGCGTGTTCACGCCCTCAAGCGGATCCCGCTGCTCACTCGAACTGCCCTCTTCCGCGTCGCCCGCGTCGGCCGCGCCCGACTCGTCGCCGTTGGTCTGTTCGGGGGAGTCCTCGGGCTCGTCCGAGCTATCGCTCTCCTCGATGGCGACCGCAGCGTCGGGGTCTTCCCCTCGCTGCTCAGCCAAGTACCGCTGGAACTCCTCCAGCGATTTCTTCCGCTGGTCTCGGATCCGTTGCGGCAACTCATCGTCGAGGGCAGGAAGCTGCTCCACCTGGACCGAATCGATCACAACCTCGAACTCGGCTTCTTTGCCGGCAAGGGACTCTTCGTCGAAGTCGTCGGGGTGGGTCACGGGGAACGTCCGGGTCTCCCCAGCGCGGATCCCTTCGAGGTCAGCGTCGATGGGCGGCTGAATCTGGCTGCGGCCCAGGATTGCGTTAACGTCCCGCTCTTTGCCGTCTTCCGGGATCTTGCCCTCGACGCGAGCCGTCAGCTTCCCGATCACTCGGTCGCCAGGCTCGGCCGGATGGTCCGGCATGTCCACCCACTCGGCGGCGCGCTTCTGCATGCCGGCGAGAATCTCGTCGATCTCTTTGTCCGGCACGGCGCGTACGCGCCGCTCGGCCGGGATGCCCCGGTAGTTCCCCAGCTCCAGTTCCGGGCGAACGGCAACCGTTGCCTTGAAGTGCAGCGGTTTGTTCTCCTCACACTCGACGACGTCCGCCTTTGCCTCATCCACCGGCTGAACGTCGGTCTGCTTGAGCGCGTCGCGATAGGCGTCGGGAACCAACCGGTCAGCCACAAGCTGCTGGATGGCCTCTGTGCCGAACCGCTGCTTCAGAATCATGGGCGGCACTTTGCCCCGGCGGAATCCGGGAATGTTGACCTCGCGGGCCAACTGCCGGTACACCTCGCCCTGTGCCTGCTGGACGTCGCTCTGCCCAACCTCGATATCCAGGGTGACTACGTCTTCTTCTTCCGAACGCTCGACTTGTACCCGAGTGACTTCCATGGGACCTGCGATCCGCCCTCCTGAGTGGCGTTTGGGCCGGGGAAGCAGGCGCCTGAGTGGGGAAAAGGAGAATCGGCCAACAGCCATCTCCCCGGCCGCCCCCCGCCGGTAGCCAACTTGCCGACCGGGTGGGGGCTCTTTACATGAAAGAAGCTGAGGGGCAACGTGTGACTCCCTCAGCTTCCTGGATTCGGTATGGAGCGGGAGACCGGATTCGAACCGGCGACCCCCACCTTGGCAAGGTGATGCTCTACCAGCTGAGCTACTCCCGCGCTCCGTCGAGCTCGTTGTCGGCAGTTATGGTGGGCGAGGGGAGACTCGAACTCCCACGGGGATTACCCACATGATCCTAAGTCATGCTCGTCTACCAGTTCCGACACTCGCCCGAGCAAGTCGGTTATTATGCGCCAACGGCCGGCGCTTGTCAACGTGCCACCCCTCCCTCGAAAGCGGGAAGGTAGGCAATGGTGGGCCGTGAAGGATTCGAACCTTCGACCTTGGGATTAAGAGTCCCCTGCTCTACCAGCTGAGCTAACGGCCCCTGGCTGACGAGTCGGGTCGGACGAACAATGTTGTGGCACCAAATGGCGCGCCCGGAGGGACTCGAACCCCCAACCCCCAGATCCGAAGTCTGGTGCTCTATCCAATTGAGCTACAGGCGCAGTCAGGTTGCGTGAACCGGCAAGAAAAGTGGTCGGGACGGCCGGATTCGAACCGGCGACCTCCTGCGCCCAAGGCAGGCGCGCTGACCAAGCTGCGCTACGTCCCGATTGATGGGGTGAGCGAAGGGATTTGAACCCTCGGCCTCCAGGGCCACAACCTGGCGCTCTAACCAACTGAGCTACGCCCACCATCAACTGGCGCGCCCAGCAGGACTCGAACCTGCGACCCTCTGATTAGAAGTCAGATGCTCTATCCACTGAGCTATGGGCGCATGCGCTGGACGCACACTTGAGGGAAGCATGGAGCGGGCGACAGAACTCCCGGTGGAGCGGGAGACGGGACTCGAACCCGCCCCTTCAGCTTGGAAGGCTGATATGCTAGCCGCTAACACCACTCCCGCCAATCCGGGTGAGTTGCTGCTGCGGCCGACAGCGACTTCTCACTGCGCGGCCGGTTCGGCGAGTCCTCGCCTGCTGGCTTACCACTCACGCAAACGTCAAGGTGCAACAAACAGGTAAGTGTACACGATGACAGCCAATGAGTCAATGATTCGCCGCCGGATGGGGCACATTTGACACGCGCAGGGCCCTGGGCTACAATCCGCGTGTTCTTATCTATCCAGGAACGGGCGTTGCCGCCCACCTCGCTGAAATGACGCTGGACTCTCGCCGGACGAATCGGGACCACGATACCAACGCGCGGTAGGCGCGCGCGTTGCCCTACCGTGCGTCGCGGGCCGCGGCGCCCACAAGCGCCCCAGCTCCCCCGATTCAGCCCCGTCTGAGCGAGGTTCCGGCGTTTGCTGTTTCTGGGGCAGGTCGGCGGGGCGGGCGGGCAGCAAGAGGAACCCTCCATGAGATACCAATCGCCTCGCGGAACTCACGACATTCTGCCGGCCGAGACGCCCCGTTGGCGCGCGCTCGAACGCCGGTTCACGGCGCTTTGCCAGCGGTACGGCTACCGGGAGATCCGGACGCCCCTCTTCGAGCAGACGGACCTCTTTGCGCGCACCGTCGGCGAGACTTCGGACTTAGTCACCAAGCAGATGTACACCTTCGAGGACCCGGGCGGTGACCGCTTCACGCTTCGGGCCGAAGGCACCGCGCCTGCGCTCCGGGCGTACCTCGAACACAGCCTGGCAGGGCAGTCCCCGCTCGTCAAGCTGTCCTACGTTTGCCCCATCTTCCGCTACGAGCGACCACAAGCCGGGCGCTACCGGCAACACCACCAGGTTGGCATCGAGGTGCTGGGCTCCCAAGATCCGGCCGTGGACGCTGAAGTGATCGCCTTCGGCGCCGCCTACCTCGCCGACCTGGGGATCACCGGATACACGCTGAAGCTCAACAGCGTCGGCTGCCCCGCTTGCCGGCCCAACCATCGCGATGCCCTCCGCAGCGCCGTGCACCAACACCTCGGCGACCTGTGCGCCGACTGCCAGCGGCGGTTCGACGAGAACCCGCTCCGCATGTTGGACTGCAAGCGGGAGCGGTGCGGGGAGCTGCTCGCCAACGCTCCAGGCTCCGCCGAGTACCTCTGCGAGGAGTGCGGGACGCACTTCGCCCGGCTGCGTGAACTGCTCGACGCGCTGGGCATCGAGTACGAACTGGACGCTCGCCTCGTCCGCGGGCTCGACTACTACACGAAGACGGCCTTCGAGTTCATGCACACCGCCGGTCTCGGCGCCCAGAGCGCGATCATCGGTGGCGGCCGGTATGACGGGCTTATCGAAGAGTGCGGCGGCAAGCCGACACCGGGGATCGGCTTTGGCAGCGGCATTGAACGGGTGTTGCTGGTTCGCCAGGCGCTCGGTGTGGACGACGGGCTGTCGGACGAAATCGACGCGTTCGTCATCACGCTGGGAGCGGGCGCGCGCGTTGCGGGGCTGCGCCTGCTCGCCGAGCTGCGAGCCGCCGGCTTGTCAGCCGACACCGACTACCTCGGTCGGAGCCTGAAGTCCCAGATGAAGGAAGCGCACCGCCAGAATGCGCGCTTCGCCCTGATCGCGGGAGAAGACGAACTCGCGAGAGGCGTCGTGGCTGTGCGGAGTATGCAGGACAGCGAACAGACCGAGGTTCCTACTTCGGCCGTCGTTGAGCACGTGAAGTCGGCGAAGCCCGACTCGGAGGTTGACCCCAGATGATGCGCACACACCACTGCGGAGAGTTGCGGCCCGAGCACGTCGGGCAGACCGTCACGGTGGCCGGTTGGTGCCACAGTTCCCGCGACCATGGCGGCGTGATCTTCCTCGACCTGCGTGACCGGTCGGGGCTCGCCCAGATCGTGTTCAACCCCGAAGACCAGGCCGACGCCCACCAAGTCGCCAGCGCCGTCCACAGCGAGTGGGTGCTGAAGATCGACGGGCTGGTGCGCAGACGCCCCGAAGGCACCGAGAACCCCAACCTCGCCACTGGCGAGATCGAGGTTGTCGCTGCCGCCATCGAAGTGCTGAACGAAGCCAAGACCCCGCCCTTCGGCATTGCCGACACACAGGACGTCAAGGAAGAGGTCCGGCTGCAGCACCGTTACCTCGACCTCCGCCGCAAGCGCATGCGCGACCTTCTGGAGCTACGCCACCGGGTCGTCAAGTCCGCGCGCGACTACTTCGACCGCGAGGGCTTCTGGGAAGTCGAGACGCCCATGCTGTGGAAGAGCACGCCCGAAGGCGCGCGGGAGTTCGTCGTGCCCTCCCGGGTCTACCCTGGGCGGGGCTTCGTCCTGCCGCAGTCGCCCCAGCTCTGCAAGCAACTGCTCATGGTCGCCGGCGTCGAGAAGTACGTGCAGATCGCCCGCTGCTTTCGCGATGAAGACCAACGCGCCGACCGGCAGCCGGAGTTCACCCAGATCGATGTGGAGATGTCCTTCGTCGAACAGGACGACATCCTGGCCACCCTCGAGGAGATGTTCAAGACCGTCATGAAGGAGTGCCTCGGCGTCGACATTCCCACGCCGTTCCCACGGCTCGGGTACAGCGAAGCCATGGCGCGGTTCGGCGCCGACAAGCCGGACATGCGGTTCGGCATGGAACTCGTCGATGTGGGCGATGTGGTGCAGGACAGCGGCTTCCGCGTGTTCGCGGACACGTTGGCCAAAGGCGGCCAGGTCAAGGCGATCTGCGCCAAAGGCTGCGGCGAGTACTCTCGGAAGCAGGTGGACGATCTCACCGCGCTGGCTCGCCAGTTCGGCGCCAAGGGATTGGCAACCTGGGCCCTTGGCGAAAGCGAGATCAAGTCGCAAGTCGCCAAGTTCCTCACTCAGGAGCAGATGGCAGAGATTTTCCGGCGCACCGGCGCCACCACCGGAGACCTCGTCCTGGCTGTCGCCGACACGCCCGCAGTGGTCGCCGACGCCCTGGGTCACATCCGGTTGCACCTCGGCAAGGAACTCGACCTGATCCCCGAAGGACTCTGGGACTTCCACTGGGTGGTCGACTTCCCGCTCTTCGGTTGGAACGAGACCGAGAAGCGCTACGACCCGATGCACCACCCGTTCTGCATGCCCCAGCCGGAGGACTTGGCGCTGCTGAAGGAAGGCTACGACACGAAGGAAGAGCCCGGCTCGCCCGACCACCCGTGGTCGAAGGTGCGCGCCAGTCTCTACGACCTGGTGCTGCGCGGCTACGAGATCGCCGGCGGCTCAATCCGTACCCATCGCCGCGACATCCAGCAAGACGTCTTCGGCGCCATCGGGCTCGACCTGGAAGACGCCAAGGGCCGCTTCGGCTTCCTCCTCGAAGCCTTCGAGTACGGCGCGCCCCCCCACGGCGGCATCGCTGTCGGTCTGGACCGAGTCCTCGCAATCCTCGGCAACTGCGAGAACATCCGCGAAGTAATCGCCTTCCCGAAGACCGCCAGCGTCACCTGCCCCCTCACCGGGGCCCCGACGCCAATGGACGAGGCGACGCTCAAAGAACTGCACTTGGTCAGCGTGGCGCCGGAAGTGGATGAAGACCAAGCGCAGTAGCCCTGCCGGTAGCACCGGCCGAGGCGGTGGGCGGTCCGCCTGACGGTCCCGCTTCCATCCGAGCCGCGACCGTAAAGGAGCGGCCGCCGTGGGCGCTTGGAGTCAGGCAGCACGCGTGCGCCGTGCCCAAACGCCTCCGAGACCGCGAGGCGCCCCCGTTCACCAGCGCTCGAGCAGCGGGAACCGTCGTGAGTCGCCAAGGAAACGGAGTTGCGCGGCGCAGAAACGCCGTGAGGTCGCGAAGAAATGTCGTCAGGTGGCGAGGGAACGTCGTGAGGTCGCGAAGAAACGTCGTGGCGTGGCGTGGAATAACGCTGACTTGACCCGGGCTTGGGGTGAGAAGTGTGCCGCAGGAGGGGAGGAAGTCAAGCGCCGGCAGGGCATTCCCGGACGCGGCGGACCGGTAGGGCGCGAAATCCATTTCCGCCCTCCCCCGCGTCTTCCGCCGGGTCGGTGGTGAGCGCAAGGCGGAGCGGAAACGGATTCCTCGCCCTACAGGCCCCAACGGCGCGGCGGCCCGAGGCTACAGGCCCCAACGGCGCGGCGGCCCGAGGCGGCCACCCCAGACCTGCTCGCTGTGTCGCGGTCTCCCGACCGCGACACCCCTTCGACCGAAGGTCTCCCGAAGACCAGGAGACCGTGCGGTCCGGCGGGCGGCGCGGTCAGGAGACCTGCGCCGAGCGAGGACCCAAGGTCTCCACGACATCGCAGCCGCTGTCGGCCTTGGAGACCTGCGGTCGTGCTCAGTGCGCGGTCAGGAGACCTGCGCACAGCGGGGTCAGACCGTCGACCTTGCCCCACTCAGTTCCGGTGTAGCCGTAGCCGTAGCCGTAGCTCTCCTTCTCAGCCGTCGTCTTGTAGCCAGTCGCTTCGACGAACTTGCGGAACTGGGCGACGGTTACTTCGTATTTGCCGATCTCGAACGCGGCGACGCCGTTGCCGGCGGGGATGCGGACGAATACCAGCTTCGCGCCGTCTTTCGGGTTCACGCGCTTCGCGGCGGGCTTGGGCGCTTTCGGGTTCACTTGCTTGTCGCCGGGCTTGGGCGCTTCCGCAGCGCACCCCGACCAGACGTTTGCTGCGACCACCACCAAGACGACCGACAGGGTTGCCAACGTTCTCAGGTTCCGACTCATTGTCGACCATCCTTTCGTCAGGGCAATCGCCTGTGATCGCGACGCCTGCGGGTCCAGTGCGCCGGGCGAGCGCCGGAAACGCGCGATGCCATCAGGGGCCGTACAGACCAAGCAGGCCGGCTGTTGCGAGATGACCGTCCCAAGTCCCCCGCTACGGTGCCGTGATGCCTGGGCTCAGCTCTTCAAGATCTTTCTTGATGCGGTTCAGATAGCGCTGTTCGAAGTCTCTGACGTCCTGCTCGGAGAATGGCACGCAACTGTACCGAGCCTCTCGCGAACGGCTATCGAGGGACTTGTAGGGTGTGAGGATGCGTGCGCAATGATTCAGGATCGCGCTCTCACGCTCCGCGTGACTGCCGATGTCTTTCAGCCCTGCCTTGGCCGCCAAGTAGGCATCAACATGCTGCAGCGCCCGGTAGAACAGCACAGTGACGGACCAATCAGCGAAAGACGGCTCTTGGTCAAGGTAAGCCTGTGCGGCCGCGTTATGCTCCGCCTGCTTCCGGTGTTCTCGGGTCTTTGGCATGGCCGTGGCTACCGCACGAAGAGCATCGTTCGCGAGCCGATCATCTCCTCCAGCGCTTGGCCGCGACGCAGGCGCGTATGGACTCTCGCGAGGAGGTGTCCAGGCAGGTTCACGTCCTGCACCTCCGCCCAAATGGCCTCCTCGGCATCGAAGTCCATGTCGGCAAGCACGATTTCGACCTCGCCGTCCGCGGATTGCAGGATCGCTTCCACTTGGTCCACCGCTGACACAGAATCGACCAATCCCCTCAGACACTCGGCAGTCGGTAGCCCCCGCGATTGGAGCTGTTCGCGCAGCATGTCATTCGCTTCCTTCAGCGCACCGTTCTCGCGTCTTAGCCGCTCGTTCTCCGTGTACACATCGAGTTCCACCACGGGAGCGGGAAGTAGGTAGTCATAGCCAGCGCCGACTGTCTGGTCCTTCAGGTCGACGTGCACAATGCCAACTGGCCCGTGTGAGGACTGCTTACTGGCCATGTGTCCGCTCCTCCTCGGGGAATGCGTAGCGTCTCACGGCTCCACCCCGGGGTGATGCCCTTGGCGAGATCGCACACTGTCCGGGCGCGGTGATTATACCCCGCTTGCTCCTTGGCGCACAACGCGTGGACTGGTCGGCAAACCAGTCCACAGCGGATCTTTGGGTGCGGCCCTGCCGCGATGGGCTCACGCCCTGTCGAAGCTCGGCACGGCGAGCTGCTCGCCGCCTTTGCGCGTCGAGTCCATGGCGACGATGCCGGGCGCGGTCATTGCCAGCGACTCGTACACGTCGACCGCGGGCTCTCGGTCGCCGACGAGGGCGGCGATGAACTCGTGCGTCAGGAACCCGTGTGAGTTCCCGTGGCCGGTTGAGGCCCGCATGGGCTCGGGAAGGAGGTGGAGGAAGTCGGGCAAGGTGGTGATATCCGCTTGCCCGGGGGCCTTGATGACGAAAGGCTGCCCTGCCCAACTGTCCATGAACAGCGACAGGTTCTCGCCGAGCCACTGCGCGCGCTCGCCATGGGCCCAGACCTTCCAGAACACATTGCACCGGCAGATATTCCCGCCGCTGGTCTGGAACAGGGCCGACTGGTTGGCGTAGGGGCAGCCGTAGACGTTGTCCTTCCGCGCCGGGTCGTCGTCGCCCCAGCCGAGGCACGAGACCTTCGTCAGCCGCTCGCGAGTCACGCCGACGTGGAAGGCCGTGGAGTGAGTCGGGTACAGCATCGGCGGGTAGCCGTAGCGCCACGTGCGCTGGCCGTTGAAGGTGGACAGCCCATCGCCGGCCGCCCCGATGCCGGGGTGGTAGTACTCGACCTCGGAGTACAGGAAGCTGCCGAACTTCCCGTCCGCCCACAGCAGCCGGCCCAGCATGGTCGGGGCGCGGTAGTAGCTCGTCTCCGCCATCATGTACTTCAGCCCCGTGCGCTCCTTCGTCTCCTTCAGGAGCTGGCACTCCTCCAGCGAGACCGCCGCCGGCACGGCGGAAATGCAGTGCTTGCCGTGATTCATCACCTCCACGACGTGGCGCACGTGGTTGGGCGCCTCCGTGAACACGGCGACCGCGTCGATCTTCGGGTCGAGGACGAGCTTCTCCAGCGACTCGTAGGGCTTGTCGCACTGATACACGCGCTGAAGGTGCGCGCGCCGGTCCTCCCGCAGGTCGCTGACGGCCTCGACGATGCAGTTCGGGTCGAGATGCCACTGGAACGACGCGCCAAAGCCGCCGCCCACGACCCCAATCCGGATCTTCCGGTCGGAGCCAAGCTCCGCCTGCGCCGACACGGCCGACTTCAGCCCGAACGAGCGGGCCAAGGTCGCGGCACCGGCGGCGCTCAGGAAATCGCGTCGAGATACGTCGTGCGGTTGGTCTGCCATGTTCTGTTCCTCTCCATACGGTGTTGTGCCCCTGCCAGCTCGGCTGGCAGGGAAGAGCGTTTGGGTTGGCAGAGCGCCGCGGCCGAGGCGCGCCCTCTCCCCCTGCCAGCTCGGCTGGCAGGAAGAAGCGTTTGGGTTGGTGGAACGCCGCGGCACGCGCCCTCCCGCCCAAACTGCCCGGCCTGCCGGGCGAGCCGGCAGGGGCGGAGCACCGCTCAGTGCTTTCACGGGAAGTGAATCGACAGCGCCACGTCCAACAGCGACACGGCGCGGTTGTGGACCTTCACCGACTCCCACAACGCCTCGCCCGTGCCGGGGCTGTTGGCCGCGCCGAACATCACGCCGCTGCGCCCGTTCCACGCGGGTCGGGTGAACTGGTCGGTTCCGTCCAGCCGCAGCACGTCGTCGACGAACACCTTGAAGCTCTTCGCCTGGATCACGATCCGGTAGGTGTGAAAGGTGTCGGCTGTGTCCATGGCGTAGGTCAGGCCACAGTGGCGCGCCTGCACTCGGTCGGGGAAGAACTGAATCTCCTCACCCGCGACGCCGTTCTCGATCATGATACTGCTCCAGCCGGAGAGCGTCTTGAGCCGCGCCTCGACGAAGGTCTCCTCGCCCAGATGGACGGAGCAGGGATACTGGAAGAACGCGTAGCTGCCGCCCTCGGTGCTTCGGTCGGCGATCAGCAGCTTCCCGTCCTTCAGTTCAGCGGCGCAGTCCTTGCCGAAGCCCATCTTCTGCCACGGTCGTTCGGGTAGCTTCGACCCGTCATAGGCGACCACCCATTCGCCCTCGGCCTGCCCCGCCTCTGCCTGGCTCGGCGACGAGAGCGAGAGCTGGTTGGCGCCCTGCTTCACCCAGTCCGCTGAGACGGGGAAGTCGTGCCAGTCGTCGGTCATCGTCGGCTTCCCCAATGGGTGCCCGTTGAAGGCCGCCTCGAGGCCGCCGACGCCAAGGGTGCGGACGTGGCAGGTCACTGCCGGCTTGTGCCCGGCCCGCTGCGCCCACGCCAAGTCGTCCCCCACGAGCAGCTCCACCTCGACGGGCTTGTCTGCGGGTACCGGCCAGGGCGTGTTCGGGGTCAGAACGGGCACCCGCTGATACTGCCGGCCGCCGTTCAGGTACGAATCGGGCGAACCGTCGCGCACCGTGACGAAGTACAGCTTGTCCTTCGCGCGGAGCGCTCCAGGATCGCCCAACTCGCGCCAGACCGGGCCTTTGGGGTCGAAGTAGTTGAACACATAGATCCCGTCGGCGCCCGCAGCCCACGCCCGCGCCGCCCGCGCGCGGTAGCTCTCCAGCGAGTTGCGGTTGAAGCGCGTGGCGCCCTGGAGGCGCGATTCGCTCAATGACGGATAGACCGGCACGCCGTAGCGGCGCCCAAGCTCGATCAGGTACTCCCACGGGTTCAACTGGAAGTAGCACGTGCCGCTGAGGAGGTCCACCAGCCCTTCGGCGAGCCACTTCTCGAGGTCCAGCCCGATGCCCTGGCAGTACTCCACCGAGTCGGGCACGCGGATGGCGACCAGGATCGGCCGCCCGCGGCGCAGGCCTTCCCGTTCGGTCATCTCGCGGATGCGCCTGAGCAGATCGGTCATCATGTCCAGCTCCTGCTCGCCGGCGCGCCCGCCGTCGGCGACGCTCTTGAAGTAGCAGGCGTGGCGGAGAAAGTCCAGCTCCACGCCGTCCACGTCGAACCTCCGGCAGACCTCCTCGAAGAATCGGTAGCACAGCTCGCGCACCTCCGGCACGGCGTAGTTGACCGAGGACCAGGTGCCGTACGGCGGCTGCTTCTCTGCGGAGCCGACGAGGTATTCCGGGTGGTCGAGCTTGAACTTGGGGCGGAGGGGCGGGCCGTAGCCGCCGATCATGGAGTCATGCGTGTCGTTCATGCGCATGTCCCAGAAGAGCTCCATGTTGTGCTGGTGGCAAAACTCCGCCATGATCTGGACGGGATCGAGGCCGCGCGCCAGGAGCTGCGGCAGGCCGTTGTCCTTGAACATGTCCTCCGTGCAGGTGAACGGCTCCATCACCTGGCTGTTGTGCAGCGCGTGACCGAAGCAGAGCGAGTTGCTGTAGAAGAGGCTGTCCACCTGGCTGCCGACGAGCGGCGTCGTCCGCAGGGCAAGCAGCGCCTCGGCCGTGGGTTCCTTCTTCGTGTAGATCACGTCATCGCCGTCGTTGTTGAAGATGATCCGGCGGGGACGGTGCGCGGCGTCCTTGCGGAGCTTGCGGAGCGTGGCGAGGTCGAGTTGTTCGGCGGCGATCCTGCCCGGCAGAAGAAGCACGAGCAAACAGCCAACGGCGATTCCTGCTGCGGGTGTCACGATCATCTCACTCCTTCTCCGGACGCCCCAACTCGTTGGGGACAGGGGGCGCGATGGTCCCGAACAAGTTCGGGCGTCCGGGTTCAGCCATGTCTCTGCAAGACCGTCAGGACGCCCCAACTCGTTGGGGGAGTGGCACGCCACGGTCCCGAACGAGTTCGGGCGTCCGCGCTCAGCCACGCCGCTTCCCTCCGCGCGTACTCTCCGGCCCCAGATAGCCGCACCAGCCTTCCCAGAGCTTCGCTTTTCCTTCAGCGGAAACGCGCCGGCCAATCTCTTTCCGGCTGCAGCCTTCGGCGACCAGGCGTTTGGCTTCCTTGCCGGCGCGGATGAAGGCGTGGACCTTGGCGACGCCGTCGTCATTGCACATGCCCTCGGCCACGTAGCTGCAGACGGAGCTGGCGCCGTCGGCCGCCGACTGATAGACGAAGTCCTCCACCTCTTGCGCGCTCATCTCGGTATAGTGGAAGCTGCCCAGGCGCCACAGGAACGGCACCCGGCAGTGCGCTGCGACGATCGACGGAGTCAGCCGGGGTGAGATGGACGGATCGAAGAAGCTCAGCCCGATGTCTTCGAGGAACGGCAACTGCTCGGCGTTCAGATTCTCCACGTGGGCGCTGCGACTGCCGGTGGTCACGCCTCGGAAGTGCCGCTCCCACGCCGGCAGCACCACTTCCGGCCACAGCCGGGGCGGGAGGAAGCTGGCGCAGTCGTCGCACATGCCGCCCCCACTCGGGTTCACGGCGGGACGCCCCTCCAGCGCACAGAGCGCCTCGTGGTACCTGCGGACGCTCTCGACCGCCGCCTCCAGGAAACGGACTGCCAGCGGCAGGTCGTCCATCACGTCCATGTAGAACGCCTGCCCGCGCAACTCGTAGGCGGTGGTGATGGGTCCCTCGGCGCCGAAGCTCAGCCCGACCGCCTCGCCGGGAAACGCCGCGCGCAGCTTCTCGCGGAAGTCGAGGAAGAACGGCGCCCTGCCCTGCGACAGGAAGTCCACCGGTTGCTTCAGCGCCTCGATCCCCTCAGCGAGCGACCCGTAGAGCGGCCGCACGCCCACCTCGCCGCCCGCGGGGAACACCAACTCGGCGCCCAACGTGTTCGGGTGTCCGTAGCTCACCGCCGGGGTGCTCACTCCCGGCAGACCAACGTCGTCGCCGAACCGCTCCCGCAGAAGCGGCCGCCCTCGCCGATAGGTTTCGATGCACGCGGAGGGGTCGAGGTTGAAGTCGCGAATGGGGACGCCGGTGAGTTCACGCAGCGCGCCTTGCGTTCCGGCGACGGACCAGCCAAACTTGGCGTTGGCGCGGGCTGACGTGTAGTCGGGACGGTCGGGCATGGCGTGGGCACCTCGCTACCCCTGGAGTCGGCCTGATTCACCGCCGCCGCGCCGATTCCTTCGCCCGCTTCAGTCGGGACAAGGTATCCCGCGGTTCGTCCTCCTCGGCAGGCACCACCGGCTCGGGCTTCGGCTGGGGGAAAGGAGCCGGTTCCGGCGCGGTCGCCGGCGAGGGAGGGGGCGGTGGGGAGGTCACGAACGTGCCGCCAACTTCGACGGGCTTCACGCTCTCGACCGCTTCCGTCTTCCGGCGCAGCAGCCGCGCCATACCATCGTCACTCACGGTCTGTGCCCGCCGCCGTTCGCGCCAGCGGACGAGCACACCCACCACCGCGGCGACCACCGCCGCCGGCTCGATCATCAGCCGGCGCACCGCCACGTCGAGCACGAATAGCACCATCGCCAGCAGCACGAGCAACGGCGCGAGGGAGGTTGCCGTCACTGTCGAGAGCGTGCCGGGTCGGAAGGCATCGCGCGGCTCCTTGAGGACGCGGCCGCCGCCCAACGAGGCGACCTCGCGCATTAGCGGGACGTTCGGCGCCAAGTCCCTGAGGTCGGGCGCGTAGGGCACCGACACGCCGGAGGTGTGGGTCTCGTTGCCGCTCTTCCCGCCGCGGACGGTGACGACGTAGGAACCGATGCCGCGCCGACCAAACGTGCCCTCGTAGCGGCCGGGCGCCGTCTGCTTGAGAGCGACCGCCTCGCCTTCGCCCGTCGGCGTCGCCACGGAGGCGCGGAACTTCTCGAAGTTGCGGAAGTTGCCGTCCTTGTCGACCGCGTCGACCACGATCCGCCCCTTGTCGCCCTCCCACACTACGCGCGAGTCGAAGTCCGCCGCGGGGGAGCGCCGCATCACCCACCGCACGAGCTGGCTCCAGAACTTGCCGTACCCGCTCCACTTGACCCAGTACACGCCCCACCCGGTCTTGCAGCTCGACGTGAAGGCGACCGACCGCCCCAGGCCGTACTGCCACGTCGCCAGCACCGGGTCCTTCTGGTGCGAGACCAGTGAGACCGTCGCCAGCGACTTGGGTGTCGTGGCGACGTACCCCAGTAACTGCGGGGTGGCGTCGATCCCGCGGAGGATGTCCGAGGGCGCCGACACCACCGGGAGGAACGGCTCCTCCACCATCTGCGTGCGCATGGCCATGGCCGTTTCCTTGGCGAAGATGCGCGGCAGACTGGCCGCCAGGTTGGTCAGGTAGAACCGACCCTTGCCGAGTTCCGCCACCCGCTTCAAAAACGGCACATCCTGCCCGTCGCCGATGGCGACGCAACTGACAGTGATGCCGCCGGCCGCCACCTGCTGCGTCAAGGGGTAGCAGCCCTCCTGCTGCTCCGAGTCGGCGCCGTCTGCCAGCAGGATGAGGTGCCGCGCCCCGGTCGGCGAGCCGCTCAGCATTTGCGCTGCCAATTCCAGCGACACCCGGCAGTAGATGCCGCCGCCGCCCGGCCGGATGGTGGCGATCATGTCGCAAATGGCTTGCTTGTTCTCCGCCTTCTGTAGGGGAACAACGGCCCGCGCGACGCTGTCGGTGGCGATAACGCCGATACTGTCAATCCGGCTGAGCAGCTTGGCGGTGGCGCACGCCGCCTCGTTGGCCAGCAGGTACTTCGCGACACCGTTCTCGAGGCAGCCCATGCTGCCCGACTTGTCGATGGCGATGACCACCGCAGTGCGCTGCGACAGGCGCTTGTGCTTGACTTCCATCTTCACCGGCAGGGCGTCCTCCACCGGCGTGTCGAAGTAGCCGCCCATGGCGAAGCTGTCGTGTCCGCCGATCATCACCAGCCCGATGCCGGCGTCGCGCACCGCCGACTTGAGCATCCGCATCTGCGCCTCGGAAAGCACCGGCGCCGGGATGTCGCTCAGGATGACCGCGTCGTGTTGTTGCAGTTCCAGTAGCGACTCTGGTAGTGTCGCCCCGAGGCACACCTCGACGTCCACGCCCTGCGCGCGAAGCGCCTTCGCCAGGATCGGCGCCTGCTGCGGATCGCCTTCGGCGTAGAGCACTTTGGACTTGCCCTTCACCAGCGTGAAGCCCGCCGCCTGGTTGTTCTCTGCCGACTCATCCCTGATCGGCTCGACAATCGCCTGCACCTCGTGGAACCCCGCCGACCCGAACGAGGTGGTCATCGTGAAGATGTTCTTGCCTTTCTGCAGGGACACGCGCCGGTGCTTGATCCGGCGCCCTTCGGTCACGAGGTGCAGTTCGGCGTCGGTGGCGAGCTGGCTATCCACCGTCACCCGAACTTCGACCGGCTCGCCTTCCTTCACCTGGCCCGACACGTCGAGCGACTCGACGAATGCCTCCCCGGTCACCGTGCTCTTCAGCGGCACGGTGTCGACGGCGACACCGGCTTCTCTCGCCGCCAGCGCCTCCGAGCGCACATCGCCCTCGTTCTCGTTGCCATCGCTCAGCAGCACCACCCGCCGCGCACCGCCCGCCGGCAACGCAGCGACTGCCAGCCGAAGCGCGTTACCCAAGTCGGTGAACCCGTCCTGCTGGACCGGCGACACCGTCACCTTCACAACGGCGTCGCTCAGCGGCGCAGACAGCTCCGCCTGCCCAGCCGCCAAGACCACTCCCGCACTCGCCTTCGCCGGCTTGGCGTTCAGAGCCGCCTGGACAAACCGCGCGGCAACTGCCCGCTGCTCCGGCAGAACGCTTCGCGACGTGTCCACTACAAACAGCACCGACAACCGCTTGTCGCGCTTGCCCAAGTGCAGGTCCGCAGCCGCCAACACCAGCAGCGTCGCCACAATCGCCCGAAGCGCCAACGCCAGCCACCACCGCGCCCGGCTCAAGCCCGCATAGCTCCCGCGCGCCAGCAGCGCCAGCGCGGTGAGCATCACCGGCAGGAGCAGCAGCAGGTAGGGTCTGGTGCAGTAGGCGGCCATGGACTTAGGGCGTTTTCACCACGGAGTCACGGAGGGCACGGAGAAGGGTATTGGGGATTGTGCTTGGGCTTGGGTCTCCTTTTCGGAACGCGCTCTTGACTGCCGGACAGGAGTTCCTCAGTGCACCTTGCAGATCCATACCCGGGACCTTCTCCCCGTGCTCTCCGTGTCTCCGTGGTGTAATGAGTCGCACGTCTCACGGTCTCCGGTGGTACAGCCACCACTCTCCGGTCAAGATTGCCAGCGCGGCGAGGAGAAACCAGAGCGCCAGCTCGCTCTTCACCAATGCCGGCGACAGGTGCTGCTTCACTTCTTGATGGGCGAAGCGGAGGCTGTCGCCGGGGCGGAGGTTGGTCTCGGCCTCGTCCAGCAGGTTGGCGGCGATGTCGAGGGAGCCGTCCTCTCGTTTCACGTGGTAGACGCCGACGCGCAGAGGGCACAGGACTGCCGCCCGGCTTGCGTCGGTCAGCGTCCGGTGCGAGCCCTCGGGGTAGTCGGCCGTCACCTCTCCATTGGTGGCGACCACAGTGCCCGTCGAGACGGTCCGCGTCAACGAAGACGCCCGCTGCATGCCGCCGCTGAGCCAGTTCAGGGCGTTGGCGATGAAGATGGGGAAATCAGCTCGGACGGGGAGGTCGCTGTCAGTCAGTTCGAACGCCAGTGCCAGGCTTCGGTGTTCTCCGGTCTGCTGCGCGGCGACCAGCGCCCCCGTTCGGGTCTCGACCAACGCCTTTGCTCCGGGGCCGAGCCGGCCGGGTCGCGCCTTGGCAAAGTGCACCCGCGGCCAGTCCACGAACTGGTTGACGGGGTGCTCCTTGAGGGCGTCGACGACGGCCGGATCTTCCACCTCCGCGCCCAGTCGCAGCGGAGACCGTTCGCCGCTGGGCTTCGCGACGAACAGGTAGTTGCCAGGCGGCAGCTCGGGTGGCGCGCACTTGTCCAGCACGGCCACGTCGAACTGGAGCGCGCCGTCGAAGTCGGCCGGTGCCACGCGCTCCACCGACACCCCGGGGTCGATAGGGAGTGCCTGCTCCAGGAACAAGTTCCCCGCCGACACCACCAGCACGCGCAGCGCCTTCCCGCTGCCGAGGAAGACGTAGGCGTCGTTGTCCACGTCGAGGTCATCCCGCTCCCGAATGTGCGCGCGAAGCAGCCCCGACTGCACGGGCACATCCTGGAGGAGGAGCGGCTTGCTTCCGCCCGCAAGGACGGAGACCTCGCGCGCGTCCACCAGCCGCGGGCCCTGGTGGAACTCCAGCGTCACCGTGTGTGCGACCGAGTCGGCGTTCTGCAGTTGGCAGTACACCAGCGGGACCCGCCCCCGTTCCGGGCTGGGCCGCGCCGACAGCGCGGTGAGCCCCACGTTCCGCGCGCGTGTGCCGACGCGGACCAGCGTGGGATCCAGCTTCCCCAGGCGCACCTCCTCCACTTCAGCCGAGGCTGCATCGGTGACGAACACCGCCGCGGCCTCCTTCCCGGCCGCGAGCGCGCCGGCAACAGCGGCTCCGTCCTTGAGGTTGCCGTGTGTGTCCTCAGCCGCCACCCCTGCAAGCGCCGCCCGGAGCGTCTGTCTGTTGGCGGTCAGTGAACAAGCTGTCCGCGCCCGCTGACCCACCACCACCAACGCCATCTGGTCGCCCGGCCCCAGGTGGTCGATCATTCTCCGCACAACGGCGCGCGCCCCTTCGAACCGGTTGGGCTTCACATCGGTCGCCTGCATCGACGCTGAGGCGTCCAACACCACAACCGTTCGCTTCCCGCCCATCCCCGGAACCAGCTTGTACGGCCGAACCGCCGCCCCGACCAGCAACAACGCGACAACGATCTGCACGAACATCAGCAAGTTGCGCCGAAGCCTCTGGAACGGCGCATTGGCCTGATGGTCGTCCACGACCTGCCGCCACAACAGCACCGACGGAACCTGCACCGCCCGCCGCTTCAGCCGAAGCAAGTAGAGCACCACAATCGTCGGGACCGACAGTAGCCCAAGCAGCATCCACGGCGAGAGAATGCCCATCAGCGCAGCACCCCGGGTGCGGAATGCAGAATGAAGAATGCAGAATGCAGATTGGGTGCGTGCCCCGCGGCGCGAGCGTTGAGGCACGGGCTGGGAGGTCGGGCGCCGGTTGCTGTGCCTGCCGAACAGCGGGTCGGATGATCAACGAGGAAAGGGGGGCCCGGCAATCTGCAATCAGAGATCCGCAATCCAAAACCCAAAATCACCGCACCACCCCCCGCCGACGCAGCTTCAGCACCACGTCTTCCACCGCCTCAGAAGTTGCCACTCGCTGGTAGGCGATCTGCCTTCCCGAGCAGAAGGCCTCCACCCCCGACAGGAACTCGTCGAGAGTGCGCCGGTACAGGCGAAGGGACCGTTGCCCCATGGTGACCTCGCGCTCACCGCCGGTCTCCGCGTCGACCAGCTTCAGGTCGCCGCTCCACGGCGGCGCGAGTTCGGCATCATCGAGGACATGCAGAACCACGACTTCGCACTTGCTTCCCGCAAGGAAGCGGAGCGCGTCCTGATAGCCCCAGCGGTCCGATCCGTCCGACTTGTCTGACCGGTCGAGCAGGTCCGATATCGCCACAACGAGGCCGGGCTGCCGCACTGCTTGAGCGTAGTCCCGGAGCGAGCGGGTCAAGTCTGTCTGCCCGGCCGGCTGCCACTGCTCCATCCGTGCGAACATCCGCGGCGCAAAGGCGCGTCCGCGGTACGGCCCGATCACCTCCCCCAGCTCGGCCGAGAACGGCGTCACCCGCACCCGGTCGAAGCTCGTCAACGCCAGATACGCAAGCGCCGCTGCAAGCCGCTGCGCACACCGGAACTTGGTCACCTCCCCAAACGCCATCGACTCGCTCGCGTCGACCAAGAGGTGAACCGACAGGTCTTCCTCCTCGACGAACAACTTGATGAGCAGCCGATCCAGCCGCCCATACGCGTTCCAGTCCACATACCGCGGGTCGTCCCCCGGCACATAGTCCCGGAAGTCGGCAAACTCCACACTGCTCCCCCGCTTCGGACTCCGCTTCTCCCCCTGCACGTGCCCAGTAAACAGCCGCCGCGTCGCGAACGCAAGCTGGTCGAGCGTGCGGAGGAACTTGGGGTCGAGGAGGGTTTCGGGAGCTTGAGACATCTCACCACGGAGACACGGAGTGCGCGGAGAAGGGCAAACGAAGGCTACAGGACGCGGCAAATGATGCCTTTCGTCATCAGGGGCACGTTGAAGTTCATCAACAGTCCAACCCGACGCGTCGCCAGCCGGAGATACGTCAGCAACTGCGCCTCGTGGACTGGCGCGACCTCGTCAACCGACTTGACCTCAACCACCACACGGTCCTCAATGACCAAGTCCATGCGGTGCCCGCAGTCCAGCTTCACGCCTTTGTACTCCACCGGTAGCGCCACCTGTCGTTCGAACTGCAGGCCCCGCAAATCTAACTCGCGGCAAAGGCACTCTTCGTACGCCGATTCCAGCAACCCGGGCCCCAGGTGCCGATGGACCTCGATCGCAGCTCCTCGGACCGCTTGCGTCAGCTCTCCCTCCAACAATCCTCCTTCACCGCCCATCACCCGTCACTCCTCCCCCGCCCTTCTCCGCGCGCTCCGTGTCTCCGTGGTGGACAACCCCTCCAGCAGCCCTTCCACGATCTCGTCGGGCGCGACTCCCTCCGCTTGCCCCTCGAAGCTCAGGATCAGCCGGTGCCGCAGCGCGGGCTTGGCGAACGCGTGGATGTCCTCGAAGGCGACGTTGTATCGTTCATCCATCAGGGCCCGCACCTTGGCGCACAGGATCAGTGCCTGCGCCCCGCGGGGGCTGGCGCCGAAGGAGACGTATTGCTTCACCTGGTCGGTCGCCCCGTCGCCGCCGGGGTGCGTCGCGCACACCAGCCGCACTGCATAGTCGCGCACGTGCTCTGCGAGGGGCACCCGGCGCACCAGTGACCGCATCTCGAGCACGCGCCGGCCATCGAGTACCTGCTGGACGGCGGGCGTCTCTTGCGTGGTCGTTCGGTCGAGGATGACGCCCAGCGCTGCGGCCGAGGGCGAGGGCACGATCAGCTTCAGCAGGAACCGGTCGAGTTGCGCCTCAGGCAGCGGATACGTCCCCCCCATCTCTATTGGGTTCTGCGTCGCCAATACGCAGACGGGTTCTTCGAGCGTGCGGGCGACCCCGCCCACTGTGACCGAGTGCTCCTGCATCGCCTCCAACAGCGCCGACTGGGTCTTCGGCGTCGCCCGGTTGATCTCGTCGGCCAGGATGATGTTGGCAAATACCGGCCCCGCCTGAAACTGGAACGCCCGCCGGCCCGCCTCATCCTCCGACACCAGATTGGTCCCCGTGATGTCGGCCGGCATCAAATCGGGCGTGAACTGGATGCGGGAGAACCGGAGATCAGTGATCTGGCTAAGCGTGCGGACAAGGAGCGTCTTGCCCAGGCCGGGCACGCCCTCCAGCAAGACGTGTCCGCCGGCCATGAGCGCGGTGAGGGTGCCCTCGACCACCTCGTGTTGGCCGACGATGAGCTTGGCGAGTTCAGCCTGCATCGCCTGGAAGTCGCGCCGGAAACTGCTCGTCTGCTCTTGGATGTCCATCAGGTACCTCACACGCCGCGTCGCTTCGCCGTCCAGTGCCCTACAAACGCACCTGGGCGGGCAAGGTTCCGGGGCCTCTTCAGGCAGGCAGGGGAACGCTCCGTGCCCAGCCACCCGCAGAAGGGCCGGCGGTCGAGATTGGCGGGACGCGCAGCCATACCGACGCGGGCGACGGGCCCCGACGTATTCGCCCCGAGGAGCCCAATCCCCTACCCCGCGCCGCGCTCCCTCTGACCCGACTTCCTGGCCGGGCGGCGGCAGGGCGGGGTGGGCGGAGGGAATCATCGCCCCGAAGCATTGACAGCGGAGTGCGCCGTCCTCTATAATAGGCTTCTGCACGGCACGCCGACTTTCCGCCGTCTCCTGTGCAGACCCCTGGTGGGGATGTAGCTCAGTTGGGAGAGCGTCTGAATGGCATTCAGAAGGTCGGGGGTTCGACTCCCCCCATCTCCACCACCCACCACCTCCTCGCCCGGCCGCCTGCGCCTCGTGTCCTTTCCTCCGCCGCGCCTCGTTGATCGTCGCAACGCCGCCCCGTCGCTTTGCCCTCGACTCGACAGCATGTGTACCCAGCTCACCCTCAGTGCGTTCGGGGAGTGTCTCGGTTGATCAGCACTGCACCGAGGTACGTCTGGGTCGTCTGCGGAGCGATGCTCGCCTACGGATTGGCGGTCGCCGCCGGTCTCGTCGCCGGGCTTATCCGACTGGAAGCCGCTCCGCTGTGCGTCGCGCTGCTGTGTTTCGGAACGTGCCTTTGGTACACGAATGCCTATCTCGAGGTACGCGCCACTCCGTTCGGCTGGGGCCACCTCGCCAACGCCAGCGGCTGGGGGGCCGTGAGTCTTGCCTTCCTGGTGCCCAGAGGGCTGCATCTCCCGTTCTCGCTGTTGGCGGCCGCGCTCATCGCCGCCGGCGGGGTAGCCACGTGGCTCTCCGTTCGCGAACGGAGTCCGAACGAAGCCGGCGCCGGCGAATCGTGACCGACGCGGTCTGGGCCACCAACTGGCACCACCCGGCCGTCTCTGCTCAGTTGAGGATGGAGGGAATCGGCGTTGGCCGGGCTACTTGCTTGCGCTGGGCCTTGGTACAATCAGGGCAGCATTGCCACCCGTGGCCGCAGATTCCCGCTCGGAAGAGGGTCCGTCCTTGTTCCGGCGAATAGTGCCCCCCGCTTGCAGCCCACGGTGCGGCGCACCACTGCCCCTCTGCAAGGCACGCACGCGGCACTGCTGACGCTGAAGACACGAAAGGGGTTGTCCGGAAAGAGATCAAGTCATGGTTGAACTCGAGAAAATGCTGCGCAAAGCGGTTGAAGTCCAGGCTTCCGACGTGTTCCTCAAAGTCGATTCCCCTCCGGCATTCCGCCTGCACGGCCAGGTCCACCGTCTGGAGCACCCCCCGTTGACGCCCGAAGACATGAAAGAGGTCGCGGCGGCGCTGATGACCGAGAACCAGATGGTCTCCTTCGAGCAGAAGCACGAAATGGACCTGGGGTTCAGTATCGGCGGTCTGGCTCGATTCCGCGTCAACGTGTACCAGCAACGCGGCAGCATCGGGATCGTCATGCGGGTCATCGATCTGAGCATCAAGTCGATCGAGGAGCTGGGTTTGCCTCCAGTGCTGAAGAAGATCGCTCAGACGCCCATCGGCCTGGTGCTGGTCACCGGTCCCACCGGGTGCGGCAAGTCTACGACGCTGGCCGCTATGCTTGACCAGATCAACGCAGACCGGCGGGCGAATATCATCACTGTGGAAGACCCGGTCGAGTACGTATACACCGACAGGAAGAGCGTCGTCAGCCAGCGCGAGGTGGGGATCGACACCGGCTCGTTCCAAGACGCTCTCCGCGCCGTCGTCCGCGAGGCGCCGGACGTGATTCTCATCGGCGAGATGCGCGATGTAGAGACATTCGATGTCTGCCTCAAAGCTGCGGAGACCGGTCACCTCGTGTTCTCCACCGTCCATACGTCGAGCGCCGCGGAGACCCTCAACCGCATCATCAACATGTTCCCTCCCCACGACAAGGAGCAGATCTGCCAGCGTCTGTCCAAGTCGCTCGTCTCGACACTCTCCCAGAAGCTGATACCCAGGAAAGATGGCCAGGGGCGAGCGTGCGCTGTCGAGGTCATGATCGTCACTCCGACCATCGCGCAGTACGTCGAGGAAGGGCGCTCCGGGGAGATCTACTCAGCCATCGTCCAGGACGGCATCGACGGCCACTGGGGCATGCAATCCATGAACCAGGCACTCGACCGCTACTACAAGAGCGGCGTGATCACCGAGGAGATGGCAATGCGCTACGCCGGCGCCCGGACTGAGCTGCGGCAGATGCTGAGGCGCACTGCCGACACCGGCCGCGCGGGCGTGCAGCCCGAGGCGGCGGCCCCGGCAAAGCCCGCGCCGCCCGGCGCCGCCCAGTAGTAGGCTCGGCTTCGAGACAGGTGAAAAACCATGCCAGACTTCACGCTTGACGAGCTGCTGAACAAGCTTATCGACCGCGACGGCAGCGACCTCCACATCAAAGCAGGGCAGCCGCCGACGATTCGCATTCACGGCGACCTCATCCGGTTGACCGAGTACCCCGTGATGACGCCGGAAGACACCAAAAACCTGATGTACTCCATCCTCGCGCCGGAGCGGCAACAGCGGTTCGAGCAGGACTTGGAGCTTGACGTCGCCTACCAGATCCGAGGTCGCGGGCGCTTCCGGGTCAACGTCTTCCAGCAGCGCTCCTGCGTCGGCGGCGTGATGCGACTCATCCCCATCAAGGTGAAGACTATCGACGAACTCGGGCTCCCGCCGGTGCTCAAGGAGTTCTCCGTGCTGCCCAGAGGGCTCTGCTTGGTGACCGGACCGACGGGAAGCGGGAAATCGACGACGCTGGCAGCCTGCATCGACTTCATCAACGACAACAGCCGCCGTCACATCATCACCGTCGAGGACCCGGTGGAGTTCGTCCATGAGGACAAGCTGTCCATCGTCGAGCAACGGGAGTTGGGGCAGGACACGCGCTCCTTCGCCGAGGCGCTGAAGCACGTGCTGCGCCAGGCGCCCGACGTGATCCTGGTGGGTGAGATGCGCGACCTCGAAACCATCCAGTTGGCCATCACCGCTGCGGAAACCGGCCACTTGGTATTCGCAACCCTCCACACCACGGACGCGGCTCAGACCATCGACCGTATCATCGACGTGTTCGAGCCGGAGCAGCAGGAGCAGATCCGCTCGCAGCTCGCCGTCACCCTCCAAGCGGTCGTCTGCCAGAGCCTGTTGCCCCTGAAGAACGAGAAGGGGCGCGTCCCGTCGTTTGAGATCATGCGCTGCACCCCGGCGATCCGGGCGCTCATCCGTGAGGCGAAGACCCACCAGATGTACTCGATCATCGAGTCCGGCGGGGATCTGGGGATGATCTCGTTGGACCAATACCTGATTGGGCTCCTTCAGCAGGACAAGATCGTGTACGAAGAGGCGCTGGTGAAGACCTCCAATCCCATCGAGTTCGAGCAGCGTTGTGCGCGAGTCGGCCTCAAACCCAGCGCTGCGGGAGTGATCGGCGATGCCCAAGTATGACCTGAACCAGTTGCTCTCCCACCAGATCAAGCAGGACGCCTCGGACCTGGTACTCAAGGCGTATTCGGCTCCGCTCTTCCGGGTGTACGGCGAGATGTACCCTGTGAAGGGACCGGACCTGGAACCCGAAGAGGTCCAGGAACTGGTCTACAGCATCCTGACGGACGAGCAGAAGCAGGTCTTCGAGACCGACATGGAGCTGGACCTGTCTTACCAGATCCCGGGCGTGTCCCGCTACCGCGTCAACATCTTCCGGCAGCGCGAGTGCGTGGGTCTGGCGGCCCGAGCGATCCCGTTTACGCTCAACACCATCGAGGAGCTTCACATGCCCGAGATGGTGAAGGAGTTCTGCTCCCGACCGCGCGGACTGGTGCTGGTGACCGGCCCGACGGGGAGCGGCAAGTCGACCAGCCTCGCCGCCATGATCCGCTACATCAACGAGCGGTTCCCCGTCCACATCATGACCGTCGAAGACCCCATCGAGTTCGTCCACGAGGACAAGATGGCGCTGGTCAACCAGCGAGAACTGCACACAGATACGCACTCCTTTGGCGAGGCGCTGAAGCATGTGCTGCGCCAAGACCCCGACGTGATTCTCGTCGGAGAAATGCGCGACCTGGAAACCATCGGGCTGGCCATCACCGCAGCCGAGACCGGTCACCTTGTATTCGGCACGCTGCACACGACCGATGCCTGCCAGACTGTCGACCGGATCATCGACGCCTTCCCAACCCACCAGCAGCAGCAGATCCGCATGCAGCTCTCGGTCAACCTCGTCGGCATCATCTCCCAGACGCTGTTGAAACGCAAGGACGGGAAGGGACGCATCGCTTCCTACGAGACGATGATCGCCACCTCCTCGGTCCGCAATGTGATCCGGGAGGGCAAGACCTACCAGTTGCCCTCTACCATCCAGACCGGGATGAAGCAGGGCATGATGTCGCTCAACCAGAACCTGGTGCTGATGCACTTGAACGGCTGGGTCACAGAGGAAGCCGCCCTGGAAAAGGCCACCGACCCCATCGCGTTTGCCGAGATCCTGGAGGAGTCCAAGAAGAAGTTCGCGGAGAAGGTCGGCAAGAAGCCCGCGTAGCCCGGCGTCCGCGCCGTGCGCGAGAGGACTTGTTATGTCTCGCATCAAGAAAGATGAAGAACTCGGGCAGAACTTTCTGGACGCGGCCGTGCCGTTCTTCAGTTGGTTGTTCAAGATCTGCCTGGCTGTCAGCGTCCTGACCCTGGGCTACCTGCTCTACGCCATGTTGGTGGTCAAGGTCGCGAACCCGGAACTAAACCAGATTCGGCCGGAAGCCCTCGATACCATCGTTGGCAACCTCAAGCTGGTGGGGCTGGTGTGCACGATCAGTACCAGCGTCTTCGCCCTCTCGATCACCATTGCCTACTTCCATGTCAAGGACCTCATCCTGTACATGGGGGCAGTGGGAGCCCTGTTCCACTTCGGCATGCCGTTCCTGTTCGCGCGCCTGATCGTCTCGCAGAACGGACAGGGGAACGCCGCCACCGATGCCATCTTGGGCTCGCTTACGAGCGGGGGGAAGTTCGTTCTGGTGGTGGCTGTCATCCGAGGAGTCTTTGCCGCTGTCGACTGGATCAGGATGGGCCCCACGATCAAGAAGCCGAGTGTGGGGTTCGAGCAGCGAGAGAAAGCCAGCGTTCTCAAACAGCGGAAGATGAACGCCCTCAGCCCGTGCTGGCAACTGCCGTACTGTCGCGACAGCATCAAGGAGAAGTGCCCGGCCTTTGTCGCCAAGCGGCGTTGCTGGAAGTTCGGTCGGGGCTGCTACTGCGACGAAGAGATGATCCAGGCCATCGTCCGGGGGATGGACAGCGGGAACACCGACACCTACGCCCGCCAGGCGACCACCGGCATCGCCCCCAGACCCAAGAAGCGTGAGGGGAAACCGCCCTGCGGCAAGTGCTACATCTACCTTGAGCACCAGCGACTCAAGCACAAACTGCTCAGCAACTTCATGCTGCCCCTGGCCATCATCATCTGCGTCGGTCTCTGGAAGCCGTACTGCGCCGTCTATGAGGTGGCGATGGTGCACGGGCAACACCTCTGGAACCAGTTCGCCTTCAAGGGCAAGGTAGCGGACCGCAGCGGCCCCGGTCGTCTTGATGACTGGCAGAACGCCGACAAAGGCTCGACCGGGCAGCAGATGATCGAGAGGCGCGAGCAAGAGCAAGCGAAGACCTTCGAGCTGTGGCAGAGAGTGTTCGTGATGTTGATGATCGCCGTCTTCATCCTGGTTTACATCTCCAAGGCCTTGGAGTTCATCATATTCAGGTTACACTGGTGACCGGGGCGCGCGCGGTTCGTGTCCCCACAGTCTGGAGGCTCTGACGTCCCATGGCGAAAGTCGTTCTGAATGAGCTCGGCAAGAGCTTCGGCACCGTAGAGGCGTTGAAGAACGCCACCCTCGAGATCAACGACAAAGAGTTCTTGGTCCTTGTCGGCCCGTCGGGCTGCGGGAAGACAACAGCACTGCGATGCGTCGCCGGCCTCGAAGAGGCCACCTCCGGCGACATCTACATCGGCGAGCGGCGCGTCAACGACGTGTCGCCCAAAGATCGCGACATCGCCATGGTGTTCCAGAACTACGCGCTCTATCCCCACATGTCCGTGTTCGACAACATGGCGTTCGGGTTGAAGCTCCGGAAGGTCCCGCGCGCTGACATCGAAAAGCGCGTGCAGGAGACGGCCGGCATGCTGGGCCTCGAGAACCTCCTGAAGCGCCGGCCGAAGGAGCTGTCCGGCGGGCAGCGGCAGCGCGTGGCGCTGGGCCGCGCCATCGTCCGCGAGCCGGCGGTGTTCCTCATGGACGAGCCGCTGAGCAACTTGGACGCCAAGCTGCGGGTTCAGACCCGCGCCGAACTAACCAAACTGCATCGCCGGCTGGGCATCACCACGATCTACGTGACCCATGACCAGGTCGAAGCCATGACCATGGGCGACCGCATCGCGGTCATGAATGAGGGGCTCATCCAGCAGGTCGATCGGCCGCTCAATTTGTACAACCATCCGGCGAACCTGTTCGTGGCAGGCTTTATCGGCAGTCCGGCCATGAACTTCGTTGACGCCGAGTTGAAGTTCGAGAACGGCAGCGTCTATGTGGATGCCGGCTCGTTCCGACTCGCGGTGCCTGCGGACCGGGCCGAGAAGGTGCGGCAGTTGGGCGAGCGAGACGTCGTGTTCGGGATCCGGCCGGAAGACATCTACGATCGCGCCCTGTCGCTGGTCGAGGCACATGAGTCGAACACTGTTGAGACAATGGTGGACGTGATCGAGCCCATGGGGTCCAGCGTGGTCCTGTACCTCACAGTCGGCGACCACTCCCTGGTCGCGAGTGTCGACGCGGACACCCAGGCGAAAGACCTGGAGCCGTTGACCGCCGTGTTCGACATGGACAAGGCCCACCTGTTCGACAAAGAGACGGAAGCAGCGCTGTTCTGAGCGCTGCCGGGTCTCCGAGGGACGCCTCCACGATCTGCCCCGCAGGACCGCTACTGGTCTGCGTCTGGGGCGACAGCGGGACGGCACCCGGGCCGGGTCGCGCCGCTGCACGGTTTCGCCGAGGACCTCGCGCCTCCCGCCATTCGCGATGCTCCCATGGCCACTGAGCGTTCGCAGAAAGCTGGCAGATGCCCACTGACGACACAACAGACCAGACGCTCGAACCGGACATGGAGAGAGCCCCCGACGAGCATTCCGAGCCGGGGGGTCCGGCGCCGGCCGAGCCGCCCCTCGAAAGAGCAGCAGCGCCTGACTCTGCTTCACCTCCTCCCGACGAGCAACCAGCCGACTGCGAAGCGGCACTCTCGGACATTGACGGCGACGCCGCCGGGGACGACACGACCTCCGCGGCCGGCGACGGCAATGCCGACAATGTCGAGGGAGTAGCCGCGGAAGACACAGCGTTGGCAGCCGTGGGGGCGAACCGAGAACCCGAGGGCGAACTCACCCCGACCGAACCCGAGACGCCAGCAGAACCGGTTCAGGGCGAGCCGGGGAGTGAGACCAAAGCCGGCGAGTCGGCGACCGCGGATTCGGAGCCGTCGCCCGAGTCGGCAGAGGTGGCGCGGACACGGCCGGGACAGACAAGGGTGAGTTGGCTTGCCGTCTGGCGGACACTGCGAGCGCGGCGGGAGCCGGAGCCCCCCGGCGGGCGCGAACAGGACTTCTTCGACCACCTGACGGAACTCCGCGACCGGCTGATCAAGATCCTCTTGCTCGCGGTGGTGGGAACCGGCTGTTGCTGGAGCTTCTACGACCGCCAGACGCAAGTCGTGCTGATTCCCGGGGACTACACCGCGCTGCTGCGCGTGCGCGTGCACCTCGTTCCGGAGCCGTCCACGCAGAAGGCGGCGGCCACCCCGGAGGCCAAGGCACAGAAGAAGGAAGCCGAGTCGCTCCGCGACCAACTCGCTCGGCTGGAAGAGCGAGTAGCCCGGCTCGAGGAGCGTCTCCAAGTGCCGGAGACGCCAAGTGACGGGGGGACGAGCGCCGGGAACTCCTTGCGGACTCAGCCGCCGCCCGGGAGGGCGAAGCCAAGAGTGCTCCTGGTGCTGCCCTCTCTCTGGGGGTTCCTGACCGGGCCGGTGCGGGAGCCACTGGAGAACAAGGGCATCCGGACCGTCTTCCAGAGCCCCCTCGAGCCCCTGCTGGTGCGGTTCCAGGTGGTGGCGGTGGCCGGCATTGTCTTCCTGAGTCCCGCCATCTTCTATCAGATCTGGGCATTCATCTGGCCGGCGCTCTACGGTCACGAACGCAAGGCTGTTGGGCCGGTGATTCCCGCCTCGTTCCTGCTCTTCTGGTGCGGCGTCGCGCTGGCCTACACCGTGATCCCCATCTTCTTCCTGTTTCTGCTGGGGTTCGCCACGGGCGAGGCGCAAGTCCTCAACTTCGTCAAGTGGTACATCCCCTTCCTGGCCAAGGTGTGCCTCAGCATGGGCCTCGTCTTCCAGATGCCCATCGTCTTCTGGATGCTGGGCAAGCTCCGGATTGTGACGGCCGGCGGTCTCATGAAGGTGTGGCGCCACGCCATTGTGGTGATCTTCATTGTGTCGGCCATCATCACCCCCACGTGGGACCCGTTCAACCTCTGCTTGATGGCTCTGCCCATCTGCGCGCTGTACTTCCTCAGCGTCTTCCTGGTGTGGCTGACGCAACGGACTCGCCCGGGAATCGAGCCGCCTTCCTCCACTTCCTCCTGACAGCCGGTCTGGTCGCTCACAGCAGCGGCGGTCTACAAACCATGCTGCGGCGAGCGGCGCTCGCCCGCCCGCCGACGCATCTCGACAAGGACCTCCTCCGGCAGCCGCTCCAGAGCTGCCACCGCGCGCGGGTCGAACTGGGAGCCGCTGAAGCGCTGGATCTCCTCCCGAGCCGCCGCAAAAGACTGGGCTTTGCGGTAGGGACGATCGGAGGTGATCGCATCCAACGTGTCGGCGACGGCAAACGCCCGGGGACCAACCGCGAGGTCTTCCCCCTTGAGCCCGTGAGGGTAGCCGGTGCCGTCCCAGCGTTCGTGATGGTGCAATGGAAGATCCGCGGCATCCGCCAGGAACTCAATCCGCTCCAGGATCGTGAAACCGGTCACAGTGTGCGTCTTCATTTCCTCATACTCGGCGTCGGTTAGCTTGCCCGGCTTTCGCAGAATGGCGTCCGGGACCCCGATCTTCCCGATGTCGTGCAGCAGCGCGCCGATGCCAATGGTCTCAAGTCCTTCCTTGGGAACGCCCATCTCTCTGGCAATCACCAATGTGTATTCGCGAACGCGTCGCGAGTGTCCCTCGGTCTCAGTGTCCCGGAACTCAAGGGCGGTGGCGAGTGAATCCACACTGGCAACGAACATCTCATCCTTGTCCGCGATCAGCCGCGCGTTCTCAATGGCTACCGCCGCCTGGGACCCAAAAGCCGCGCAGAGCTCCAGGTCGCTCTCAGTAAACAGGTTCCCGTCCCGCTTGTTGAGCATCTCCAGCGCGCCAATGATCCTGTCCCCCTGCTTGAGCGGCACACACATGAGGGAGCGCGTCTCGAAGCCGGTCTTCTTGTCCATGCCGGCGAAGAATCGCTCATCGCTCTGGGCGTCCGCGATCAACAGCGGCTCCAGGTGCTCCGCCACCCAACCCACGACCCCCTGTCCTGGCTGGATGCGCACGCCGATCAGGTCCTGCGACTTCTCGCCAAGGACCACTTCGAACACCAGTTCGCCGGTCTTCGCATCTCGCAGCAGGAGCGACGCTGCTTCAGCCTTCACCACACTGGCGGCCAACTCCACGATGCGGTTGAGCAGTTCTCCCAGCTCGAGGATCGAACTCAGATTGATGCCGGCTTCAACCAGTTCGCGTTCGGCCTGCAGCAGTTCCTCGTTTCGAAGCTGCGTCTCATGCTCCACTCTCGCAAGCAGTCCAGCCATCAGGGCAACCAGCAACCACATCGGGTTGCCCACGAGCAGATGGATGCGGATGACTGAGAAGTCGACCTCGTCCGGTCGGCTGAGCAACAGCACACTGCTCCAGACGGCACCCACTAAGATCGCCGCATACGTGGCGCCGCGAATGTGGTGGTAGACGGCTGCCGTGAGAATCGGTACTGCAAAGAGCAGGTGGAAGCTGCTGTGGACGCCACCGCTCTGCTGGACCAGAAGCCCGATCAGGGACGTATACAGAACCACAAGCGGGACGGAGAACTTGGAGAGGTCCGGCAGGCGACCCGACAGAAGGAGCGAGAGCAGCGCCAGGTGGATCACCGCTGTGCTCGCTAAGATGCCGTAGAAGAGCAGACCGCGTTCGGCGATGAGCGCCCCTCCGCCGGGCAGGATCTCGGCGATGACGACCAACAGAAGCACGGCCGAGAAGCCGCCGATCACTGTGAATTGCAGACTGCGTGGTTGCTGCATTTGCAGGTCCTCTTCGTGGTCTGGAAAAGTCAACGTATTCTATCACACTAACTGGGGACCGTTCTTTCCCTTTCAGGTCACTGGAGGAAACGGGGCCGCTCAGGCGAACCTCCACCAGTCAAGCAACCCCCAACGTAGTCCGAGGTGTTCCCGTGAGAGTTCTCGTCGCCAACGTCGGCAGTACCTCCTTCAAGTACCAGCTTCTCGACATGTCCACCGAGGCCGTTTTGGCTCGCGGGGGCATGGAGCGGATCGGTGCAGCGCTCAGCCCGATGAAGCACGCCGTGCCCGGCGTGTGCGAGGTCGAGAAGGAGCTGCCGCTTCCCGACCACAACGCGGCCGTCCGCGCCACCCTCGACGAGCTGACCTCGCCCGCGCACCCCGCCCTCGAGTCTCTCGACCAAGTAGACGCCGTCGGCTTCAAGACAGTGCACGCGGGAAAGCTGTCGGGAGTGACGCTGTTGACCGACGAGGTCATGGCGGCGATGGAAGAGTACTCGCCGGTGACGCCCGGGCACAACCCGCCCTACCTGAACGCCATCCGCATCTTCCAGCAGGTCCTGCCGAGCACCCCGCTTGTCGGCGTCTTCGAGCCGCACTTCCATGTGACAATGCCGGAGAAGGCGCGGGTCTACGGAATCCCATACGAGTGGACGCAGCAGTACGGCTTGTTCCGCTACGGCTTCCACGGCGCCTCGCACCGGTACCTCTCGCTCCGCGTGCCGGAGATTCTCGGCGTGCCCGGTGAACGGCTGAAGCTCATCTCCTGCCACCTGGGTGGCAGCTCGTCGATCTGCGCCCTCGACGGCGGCAAGTCCATCGACACCAGCATGGGCTTCTCCGCCCAGTCCGGCGTACAGATGGGAACCCGCACCGGCGACCTCGACCCCTTCATCCTCCCCTTCCTGCTGGACAAGACCGACATGACGCTGACCGACATCACCACCGGTCTGGTGAAGCAAGGCGGATTGGCCGGCATCTCCGGTGTGGGCGCCGACATGCGCGACCTCGAAGCCGCAGCCGACGCCGGCAACGCCCGCGCCCAACTCGCCATCGACGTCTACGTCTACGGCATCAAGAAGTACATCGGCGCCTATGTCGCTGCCCTGAACGGTCTCGACGCGTTGGTCTTCGCCGGCGGCATCGGCGAAAAGGGCGCCCGCATCCGAGCCGCCGTCTGCGCAGACATGGACTACCTGGGCCTCGAGCTGAACCCGGTGAAGAACGAGCAGTGCTTCGCGCAGGAAGCTGTGATCTCGCGAGACTCTTCCCGTGTCAAGGTGCTGGTGGTTCCCGCCAACGAAGAGCTGATCGTAGCGCGGGAGACCGCGCGGCTGGTGGCCGAGCTGCCGAAGTAGACGTAGTGGCCGGTCGAACCTGGTGTACCCTCCGCTCTGCAACGCAAGGCATCGCCCCATTGCGCGGGCCTTTGCGTACTTGCCGTCCTTCTGGTCCTCAGTCACCCCACCCCTGCGCGCCGATACGCGAGACGTCGATCGGCTTGAAGCCCAGCTTCAGCGCGGGGGACTCGGGCTCGAGCCGGTAGTCGTCGTGCGTCGCCTCCACGAACAGCGGGTCGGCGACCACTGAGTGCGCCTCATAGCCTGCTTCCAGCCACTGCGCCCACGTCCCCTTGGGCGTCAGCGCCTCGGTCAACCCTTCGGTGCTGTCCAGGTCCTGACCGGCCCGCCAGTAGAGGTTGTTGTCGCACTTGCGCAAGCAGTTCCCGCCGCCGCCGCTGATCCGCATCAAGCTCCCTTCGCGCCAGACGACGATATTGCGCACGAAGGTGTTGTCCCCCATGTCGGCGTCGCCGTTGCACTCGAACTGACGCTCAGCGCCGTCGACGAAGACGTTGTTCTCCCACACGTTGTTGCGGCCCAAGTGCACGTGGCCGGCACCGCGGACGGTGCGGGCGACGATGTTGCCGACGATCTGGGTGCCGCTGGAGTAGTCGTCGAGGTAGATGCCCCAAGTGTAGTAGGGCGTCAGCATCTCGCCGGTCTCGCTGGTCTTCAGTCCGACCACGTCGAGGATCAGGTTGTAGCGGATGACGTTTCCGGAGTTCTCCCGGTCGCGGCCGAGGGTCTCGATGGCGCCGGTGTCGTTGGTTTCGAGGTTGGTGCGCAGAATGCGGTTGTACTCGACGACGTTGTTGTGGGAGGCGCTGCCTGCTCGGAACGACTTCAGCGAGACGCCATAGCGCGGCATGTCGGTGATGGTGTTGTGGGCGATGCGGTTCCCGCTGCCGGTGGTGACGTAGACACCGGCAACGTGCTTCCAGAGCTTGCCGCACTGGGTGATGGTGTTGCCGGCGACGAGGTTGTCATGCGCCTGCGTGGCCGTCAGGTACCCGGTCAGCAGGACGCCGCCCTGGCCGCCGTCGGTTACCGTGTTGCGGACGATCCGGTTGTCGCTGGAGTGCAGCGACAGGCGGACCGCGTAGCCGCCGACACCGGGGAACTTGCAGTCTTCAACGGTGCAGTGCCGCGCGCGCCGCATCCAGACTGTGCCGTCGTCTGGTGTGTACGGGCTCGCCATCTCCAGCGAGTAAGTGGTGTGCGCGAAGGTGAGGCCGCGGAAGGTAAGGTGCTCAACGAAGCGGCGGTCCCCCGCCGTCGCCGCTGCGGCGACGGTTGCGTCGATGGCGCCTTCGTCTTCGCCTTCGATGTCGCCGCGAATGTCGATCAGTCGGTCAAGGACCGGCGCCACCACGCCTTGCTTCTCGAAGTCATCGCTCGTCGGCCAGTAGTACACCTTGCCCTGCTCGCGGTCCAGGAACCACTCGCCCGGCGAGTCGAGCGCCTCGAAGACGTTCTCCACGAAGTACCGATTGCCGAGCCGCAGTTCCTGCGTGCAGTTGCGGTTCTTCACGTAGACCAGGTTGTTCTCGAAGTCGATCCGGTCGACGGACAGGAGGGCGTTGACCCAACCCCAGGCGGGGAAGATGTGGATCTCCGGTTCGGGCGAGCGGGGCCAGTGCGCGAAGTCGCCGAGCCGGAAGCAGAACCGGTCCTTCTGCGCCGGGACGCGGTTCTTCGAGACGCCGGACTCCCGGCCCTTGCCTTCGTCGTAGGCTTCGGCTTGCACCACGACGACGTGCTTGCCTGCGGCCGGATCGACCAGCTCGGCGCCCTCGGGTTGCCAGTCCGCGTCGTCACACAGCGCGAAGGCGTCGAAGTTCAATCCGCCGCCCTTGACGTTGGTCCACCGCAGCCGGTGCTTGCCGGGCGTCAGGGAGAGCGCGGCGGTCTGGCTCCACTTGAACGTCTCCCAGCCGCCCGTGTCAGGCAGGTTCTGCAGCGTGACCGCTTCCTCGTCATCGACTTGCATCGTCGTCTGACCGGCCATGTCCTCCCGCCCGAACGCCTTGTTGAGCGCGCCGTAGTACAGCCACAGCCGGTACTCCCCGGCCGCGCGGACCTCGACGTCCCAGGCGAACGTGTCGCCGGCGGAGTGGATCCTGACCAGCGAGTCGCCGAAGGCGCCCTTCTGCCCGTCGGGCTTGGGCAACTCGGAGACGAAGTACCACCCGCCCGTGTATGGATGCTCGGGGTCGAAGTTGGGCGTCCGCGCCCGCGTCTGGCGTTCCTCGCCGACGAAGAGTTGGCGGAAGCCCCACTTGCCCTCCTTCACCCCCGGCACGTCGGCCGCGGCCAATCGCCCCGCGCGTCGCCAGTTGGTGAGCGGCCGCCCACCGCTGAGGACCGGCGCCTCACCCGGATACGCCGCATACGTGAGGGGGCACTCCGCAGTGCCCGAGTCCTCCGGGCCGAACGCCGCCGGCTCCGACAGGAAGTGCGTGCCGCCACGAACCAGCACCCGAATGCCGCCCGTCGGCGCGGCCTTCGCCTTCAGCGCGCGCACCGCGTCGCGGGCGCGGACCAGCGAGGCGAAGGGACCATCGGTGTTCGCGACGTTTGGCGCCGGCAGTGTGCCGGACCAGGTGTCGTTGCCGTTGGTGGCGACGTAGAACTGCGCCGCCGCTGACTGCTGCGCGTCAGCGACCTCAAGCGGAATGCAGAGCGTCGCAAGCAGGGACAGGGCAAGGGCGGCAGTGAACGAAGTCATCGGCGGCGGCTCCTAAGACGGGTCTGTGCCTCGCCAGTTGGGCGTTCGGACGCGAGGGCGGTACTTCCTTCGCGCCTGTCACCGGGAATCCCTGCCAAGCGAGCGACTCGTCACTCCGCCTGCCCTTGCAGCACCTGCACTACCTCGAACGGCCGGCGGTTGTTCCTCTCCGCCAGGTCGCGGATGACTTCGTCACCGGAGGCGTCGAGGTCTGCTGCTTTCAGCCGGGCAAGCGCGTCCGGGACAGTCAACCCGAACTCCGCGGCGGCCTCACGCACCGTCCTCTGCCCAAGGCCCATGCCCATGCCGCCGCCTTCGCCGCCCTGACCGTTCCCAGGTTGCTCCCCGCCGGCGACGCTGCTCTTCGCCTCCAACAGCTTGTAGATCTCCTGAGCGGACTTGCCGCTGGACTTGGCCAGCTCCTTCAGCGTCTGCTGCATGTTGGCGACGGCGATGCCGTTCTGCTGGAGTGTCTCCTTGACCTCGTCGGCAGTGAGTTGAAGCTTGTTACTCACCATCTGGAGCTTGAACAGCTCCATGTGCGCGACGGGCGGCTCACCAGCTTCGGGCCCCCCAGGAGCTCTTGAGGTGCGCTCCCAGGTTCATGGTGGAGCTGAACGGGGGCGCCTCGAACAGCGTCCCCGCGACGACCACCCAAATCCTGCAATCCTCGTTTCCCGGGCCCGCAGGACGGCGGCGGGGAGGGTGCAACGGGGTCTGGGAACCGGCACGAGGGCGGTCGGGAGCCGAAACGGTGCTTCGCGGCGGTGTCCTGACGGCTCCGGAAGGCGAGACACTCCTGGGCGCTGGTGCGGTAGGGCGTGCAAATGCTCCTTGAAGGTCTTGAGGGTGAGTTGACGACTGCCGCAGGCCAATTTGCCGGCGACGCGGATCAGGAACGTCTGCACGGTCTGCATTTCCCAACGCCGCAGTTGCTCGTCGCCGCTCCGCAGCGCCATCCAGCGGACCAAGTTGTAGGCCAGGATCGCGCACTGGAACAGCGCGGCGTTCGCCCCCGTTCGTGCGCCACCGTCTCGCTGCACAACTCAAGGAATGCGAACTTCCACTCACAAGTTCGCCTTTTCCAACCTTTTCTTGCTCGTTGGCGAAAATCGATTGCAGGATCTGGGCGCCACACTACTTCGACCAGGGCGAGGAACTCTTCAGCCGCAGCAAGCCCAAGCCAACCTGGTTCCAACGCAGGTCCTTGGAGGGACACGTCGAGTCGCGGATCGTGCTGGAGTCTGCCGGCCACACGTAGCGCGAATCGACAGTGCCTGGAGGACGACTCCTGTCTGTCGACGACAGGTGCTGCCGTCGAAACCTACCGCCACGACGACACGCGGACCAACATCCCGCCGGCGAAGATCGCCGCCGAGGGGCAGGTGCTGATCCCCAAGAAGGCCACCGAAAGTCCAAGGCGCTAACCGAACGCCCGCCGCGGTCAGGAGCCCTGCGCCGAGCAGAGCGGGTTCGACGGCGCGCCTGAAGACCTGGCAACGTGGGAGGCGCGCTCCGTCGAGACACGGCGGACCAGGAAGCGCAGAACCTGGAAGCCTACCTGGACCAGATGCTCCGGCTGCTGCGCATGGACGGCGTCACCTTCCCCAACAACCAGCACCTGGCATTCACCCGCCTGGAGCCGCTGACCGGCGACTCCGGGCTGCACGCCGAAGGCCGCTGGATCGCTGACGGCGTCGAAGACGACGACCCCGACGGCCGCGCCACCGTGGCGGTGGCGTTCGGCCAGCAGTACGGCCCCGTGACGGCCAAGCAGGTCGAGGAGTTGATCCGGTCGGTGAGCCGCCGCGGGTACGACGACCTGGTGATCGCCGGCTTCAGTTTCGACGGCCCCGCGCAGTTGGTCATCGACGAGGCGACGCACCCCAGCCGCCGCATCCACCGCGCCCACATCCGCCCCGACGCCAGCCCCGGCATGACCGGTCTGCTCAAAGAGCAACCCGGCAGCCAGCTCTTCACCGTCTTCGGCCAACCCCGCGTCGCCGTCGAGAAGGACGACGACACCGGCGAGTACACGGTGACGATGGAAGGCGTGGACATCTACAACCCGGTGGACAACAGCATCACCCCGACCGGCGCCGACAAGGTAGCCGCGTGGTTCGTGGACACCGACTACGACGGCCGAACGTTCTGCATCACCCAAGCCTTCTTCCCGGACCGCACCGCGTGGGACAAG
>Ga0210049_1000014_pt1 | contig 108621 bp, 96 predicted proteins | sample CryGeyCG2014_300_2_FD_183964 | JGI IMG/M metagenome (GOLD analysis project Ga0210049, IMG submission 183964) | Groundwater microbial communities from aquifer - Crystal Geyser CG06_land_8/20/14_3.00 (SPAdes) (version 2) | ecosystem: Environmental > Aquatic > Deep subsurface > Groundwater... | reverse complement strand
GAGGGGAGAGGATAAAGGAGAGGGTGATTATTACCTGATTTTTAAACCAGCCAGCCTAAATCAATTTCCCCCAGATAGGTATACTTCTGATTGTTCCCCAGGTATACTTTTGATTATTTCCGCACAGGAAAAAAGGAAAAAAAAAGGAAAAAAAAGGAAAAAAGGAATTTTCACGTTTTTCCCTGTAGTTCTGATCCCTGCAACCTTAATGATCCCCCCTACTTTCTTTCGAAAGTGACAGGGGGGACCTGCGAGCCAGAACGTGTTGCCCCCACAGGTTTCTACGAAACCAAAACGCGGGGGTCTACGAGTCAGAACCGAGTGAATGACTCTTCGATCGATGACCCTACGGTCAGGTACCCTGGTACTTCAGCTTTGCCCTTTTGTGCGATTCGTAATCCCTGCTGAAATAGTGCGTTCCGTTATTCCTTGAGACGAAATACAGGTAATTTACGTCAGCCGGCCTTATAGCCGCCTCTATCGAAGGGACACCCGGGCTGCATATCGGCCCGGGCGGCAAGCCCGTGCATATATAGGTATTGAACGGGGATTTTACCTTTAGGTCCTCATTGCTCAGCTTACCCCTGAATTTACCAAGCGCGTACATGACCGTAGGGCAGCTTTGCAGCATCATGCCTTTTTTCAGGCGGTTGTAAAAGACCCTGGTTATGATCGGCCTTTCGGGATTTATAAGGGCCTCTCTTTCAACAAGTGACGCCATAATAAGCACTTTTTCAAGCGTGTAACCTTTTTGTTCTATCTCAGCGGAATATACGTCCACTACCCTTTTCTTGAACTCCCTCAGCATTTCCATTATTATATATTCTTCCGCGTTGGGCACTTTGGCAAACTTGTATGTTTCCGGGAACAGGTAGCCTTCAAGCTTCGCCGGAAAGCTGAACGTATCCACGGTCAAATTCGCGTTGTTGGCAAGGGCGATGAACTTCCTGAAATCCACCAGTCCTTCCATGGAAAGCACCAGCGCTATCTCCTCCATGGTATAGCCTTCAGGGACCGTGACAACGTGGATCTTGATGTCGCCGCTTGCGAGTTTCTTCACGACGTCAAGAGTGGACGCCCTTGAGCCGAAGCTGTATTCGCCCGCCTTTATGTTCTTAAAAAGCTTGTAGAATTCTCCGAGGAACCGGAAGAGCAGCCTGTTCCTGATTATGCCTTTTTCCTTCAGGATCAACGCTATCTCGCCGGATTTGGAGCCGGGCGGGACATAAACAGTGCCGACGCTTATCGGTACGGGGAAAAAAAGCAGGTAGGAATTTACCGCAAAAAAAGCGAGAAGGGCTAAAACCACGATTAATTTTTTTCTGTCCGTACGTTTTCCCATAACCGCCTATTTTATCCTTACAATGTCCCTGACGCTGAAATCGCTTCCCTGGACCGCGGATGCTATGGACAGTTTTTCCCTTACTTCCTCTATCCTTATCATCCCTATCCTGTTCTCTTCGGCGCCAAGCGACATGCCTGTTTCCGGGTCAATGATGTCCTCTCCCGGCCTGTATACCGTGAACTCGTCCCCGGCGCTTATGCCCGTGCTGAGCCCGACGTTCAGGTAGATCTTTCCTTCTTTTATGAGCGCTATGCGCGCCTGCCAGGGCATGTTGGCGGATTTTGAAATAATATAATCCACCGCTTCCTGTATGCATTCCCTTACCGCTTTTCCTATGGGTGTTTTCTGGAACCCGCCGCCGCCGAATTTGATGCCCCTGAGCCGCGCAGCCATGACAAGACCGCTTTCGGTGACTTCTTTTTCAAAATTCATGGCTTCTATTACGACCCCTGTTGCCGCGTCTATCAGTTTTATATCGATCGCGACCTTGGCGAATGATGACTGAACACCCATGGCAAAGGGGCCCAAGTCAAAACCGCCCATGCCGCCGCCTGTCTTTTCCTGAAATTCAGTGACCGCGCCTTTTATAAGGACCTGCGCGCCCACCAGCTCCCCTATTTTCGTTGTAGTCTGGTCCGCCACCATGCCTGAAGCGCCCAGCTGCTGTTCCTGCATTACGTCCTGAAGGCTCTGCCTTTCCACCACTATGAATTTCCCGGACTTGAACAGCGCGGTTGTAAGCATGTCGCTCATCCCGGTCCCGATATTCGCCTGTTCTTCGCGCTGACCCCCAAAAAGCATTTCCAGGAGGCCTGCCCTTTCCTGGGTCCTGGGGACCTTATCCTCAAAATCCAGGACCGCGATCCTCTTCTTGGGTCCTGTAAGGACCGGGGCCTTTGCGATCTCAGGTTCTTCTTTCAGGGCCTGCTGCCCGGTTGTTGCGCACCCGCACGCAGCCAGCGCGATCAAAAATATCAGTAACATTTTTTTCATTTCATTCCCCGTCATAACTAGCTCAATAGTCTAATTGTCCAATAGCTCAATAGTAAAGGAAGTTGTCGGTTATTATCTTAACCTTTAACTTTCTACGCGCAAGCCTGATCTGTTCCAGCACCCGCACCTTTGCCGTGCCGCCTGAGGATTTCCTGCTGCCCACGGCGTTTTCCGGTTTTAAATTGCGGTAAACATCTCCGGAAAATTTTTGGGAAAAAGCCTTAAGCTCTTTCAGGGTCAGCTCATCAAGCCTTTTGCCATTTTCAAGGCAGCTGTTTACTATTTTGCAGGCCACAGAATATGCCTCGCGGAAAGGCAGTCCTTCCCTGACAAGGTAATCTGCCAGGTCAGTAGCTGTGGAAAAGCCATCATCTGCGCTCTGCAGCATTTTTTTCCTGTTTATGGTTATGTTTTCCAGCAGGCAAGAGTAGATCCTGAGGCATTTTTTTACAGTCGTAACAGCGTCAAAAACCGCTTCCTTATCTTCCTGCATGTCGCTGTTATAAGAGAGCGGCAGGCCCTTCATTGTTACAAGCAGGGAATTCAGGCTGCCGATGACCCTGCCAGTCTTTCCCCTTACGAGCTCGGCAACATCCGGGTTTTTCTTCTGCGGCATTATGCTTGAACCTGTGCAGAAAGATTCGTCAATATCCACAAACCCGAATTCCGGACTGCTCCACAGCACGAGTTCTTCGCTGAACCTGCTCAGGTGCACCATTATAATGGAAAGGCACCCCAGCGTTTCGATCGCGAAATCCCTGTCGCTTACGGCGTCTATGCTGTTCTGAGAGACCTCTGAGAAACCCAGGAGCTTTGCCGTGTATTTCCTGTCTATGGGGAACGAAGTTCCTGCCAGAGGCCCTGAACCGAGCGGCATTACGTTTATCCTTTTAAGGCAGTCTGACAGCCTTCCGGCATCCCTGTCCAGCATCCAGAAATACGCCATAATGTGGTGCGAAAAAAGCACGGGCTGGGCGTGCTGGAGATGCGTGTATCCCGGCATCACCGCGCCGATGTTCTTTTGAGCTGTCTTTATGATGACTTCCTGAAGGACTTTCAACAGCAATTTAATATCAGCGGCTGCATCCCTCAGGAACATCCGGAGATCGAGGGCTACCTGGTCGTTCCTGCTCCTTGCGGTGTGCAGTTTCTTGCCTGTCTCCCCTATTTTCCGGATAAGCATCTGTTCCACAGCCATATGTATATCTTCCGAGGTTTCGCTGAACTTCAGCTTGCCTGTATCTATTTCCCTGCAGATCCGCGCCAGGCACTTTATTATCTTGCCGGATTCTTTCTTTGTGATTATCCCGCATTTGCCCAGCATTTTGGCGTGCGCGATGCTTCCGGCTATGTCGTATTTGCACAGTTTTTTGTCGAATGCGAAGGACGAAGTGAAATCCAGCGCGTCCTTGTTCAATTTTTTCCTGAACCTGCTCCTTAATAAATTCATTCCCTCTCCTTAAAAAACTTTGAGTTATTGAATTTCGCAAATGCGAAATTCAATAATAGATATCAATAGATTTTTATGAATTTCTATTTTGCTGCTTCAGACGTAACTTCATGTTTTACAGGCAATAGCTCATCTAGGTTTAAATGCTTAGAAGCATCGAGAATCTCGATGCCCACAATCCTGTTGTCGTCTCCGATATCCAAGACGATATCATCTGAAATGCGTTTATTAACCACCTGTTGTTTTCTGCTGTCTAACCGAAGATAAAGCAAATCAGTGTTTGAATTATATTGAATCTGCATGTTCCCCCTCCCATTTTCCATAATAAACATAAACTGTAACAGTTATAACAATACCCTTTTCAAAAGTGTAAAATACCTCTACTCTTTTCTGTTCATAATATTTACCGCATCGATTCTGTTTGAAATCATATATTTTAGCTTTTCCTTTTCTATCATATTTGGCAGAGACGGAAAATCCAGTGTTAATTACTTCTCTTATTTCTTTTTCGTTTGTTCCTCTTTCTTAGGCACGCTCCAACGTATGCAAATCAATTTGGATTTCCATTCTATCCCAGCCTTATATTTTTTAGTTGCTTTTGCCTTTTGTCGCCACTTCGGCGACCCGCCGATGAGGCGGGACTCTATCGATTCCTTTTTAAAGCTTGAGCCCGTATCTTATACGGAAGCCCCCACAGTTCTATGAATCCCTTGGCGAGTTTCTGGTCAAACGTTGAGCCCTTGTCATACGTGGCAAGTTTGTAGTTGTAGAGCGAATACGGCGATTTCCTGCCGGCAACAGCGCAGGTCCCCTTGTAAAGTTTTACCCGCACATCGCCTGTCACGTATTTCTGGGTTTCGTTAACGAACGCGTCCAGCGCTTTTTTCAAAGGCGTATACCACAGCCCGTAATATACCAGCTCGGAATATTTCTGCGAAACCAGTTCCTTGTAATGCGCTGTTTCCCTGTCCAGCACAAGGCCTTCCAGCTCTTTATGCGCGGTATTAAGTATCGTTGCAGCGGGTAGTTCGTATATCTCGTGCGATTTTATGCCCACAAGCCTGTTCTCGACCATATCAACCCTGCCGACCCCGTGCGCCCCGCCGATCTTCGCGACCTTGCATATCAGGGAAGACGGCTTCATCCGTTTTCCGTCCAGTTTTACCGGGACCCCCTTTTCAAACGAGATCACCAGGTATGCCGGTTTATTGGGCGCGGCCTGCGGGGATTTTGTTATCTGGTAGGCGTCTTCAGGCGGCTCTTTCCAAGGGTCTTCCAGAACACCCGCTTCTATGCTTATGCCCCAAAGGTTCCTGTCAATACTGTAAGGGCTTTTTTTAGTCACGTCGACAGGAATGCCGTGCTCTTTGGCGTATTCGATCTCCTCGTCCCTTGACCCGAGTTCCCACTCCCGTACCGGCGCTATGACTTCCAGGTGCGGGGCAAGCGTTGAAATACCCACCTCGAACCTTACCTGGTCGTTGCCCTTGCCTGTGCAGCCGTGCGCAGCGGAGCCGCATTTTTCAATGACCGCCACCCGCGCGAGCTCCCATACTATCAACGGCCTTGAAAGGGCTGTCGCAAGAAGGTAACCTTTCTCGTAAACGGCGCCGGCTTTAAGGGCCGGGAAAACGAATTCGTTTATAAATTTCTCCTTCAGGTCGGAAACATATACCTTACTCGCGCCTGAGGCGATAGCCCTTTTGTCTATCTTGAGTATGTCCTCTCCCTGCCCGACATCCGCGTAGACGCATATTATACTGGCACCGTATTTCTCTTTCAGCCACTTTATCGCCACTGAGGTATCAAGCCCCCCGGAATAAGCCAGCGCAATTTTCATTTCGTCTCCTCAATTGATTACACAGATTCAAACATAATTATTATTGAACTTCGCAAAATAGATTTTCAGATGTTTTTGCGAGCGTTTATGCGAAATTCAACAATCGGTGTAATCATCTTTTCGAAAATCTGTGTAATCATTATTTATTTGGAAAGCCACAGCATAAGGACCGCTTTCTGCGTATGCAGGCGGTTTTCCGCCTGATCCCATACAACCGACTGCTTCCCGTCCAGGACTTCGGAAGTTATTTCCTGGCCCCTGTGCGCCGGAAGGCAATGCATGATCATACAATCCTGTTTTGCTTTCTTAAGCAGTTTTGCGTTTACCTGGAACAGCCTGAATGCCTTTACGCGTGCCGCCTCTTCTTTTTCCTGGCCCATGCTGACCCAGGTGTCGGTATATATGACGTCCGCTTCCCGGACCGCCTTTTCCGGATCATACTCGATCTTTATGCTTCCGCCGTTCTTTTTTGCTTCTGCAACAGTCTGTTTCAGTATTTTCCCGTCCGGTTCGTATCCTTCCGGCCCGGTAAATACCATGTTCATCCCGAATTTTGCCGCCCCCTGCATAAGCGACTGGCAGACATTGTTCCCGTCTCCCACAAAAACCACTTTAAGGCCCTTCGGCTCCATGCCCCTTTCCTTTATAGTAAAAAGGTCGGAGAGTATCTGGCACGGATGGAATTTCTCTGTAAGCCCGTTTATCACCGGTATTGTCGAATTTTTCGCCAGCCCCGCAAGGAACCTATGCTCGCCCCTTATCACCATCCCGTCCATGTACCTGGAAAGGACCCTTGCGGTGTCTTCAATGCTTTCGCCCCTGCTGAGCTGCAGGTCCGCGAGGTTAAGTATTATCGCCTTGCCCCCGAGCTGGAACATGCCTGCGTCGAACGAAACCCTTGTGCGCGTGGAAGGTTTCTGGAATATAAGGCCCAGGGTTTTCTTCTTGAGAGGTTCGTAGAGCTCACCCCTTTTCTGCTTATCCTTAATATACTGGGTGATGTCAAGGATCTCCTGCATTTCCTCTTTTGTAACGTCATCGAACGATATCAAATTTTTCCTCATTGTTTTCTCCGTTAAATTCCGTTCTTCGTTCATCGTGCATCGTTCATCGCTAGAAAAAGTTGTGTGTTGTGAGTTGTCAGCAATCTAATATAAAAAGCTGTTTTCCTTCACTTGTATCTTGCCCCTGTGCTATATGCTATGAGCTATGAGCATTTTTAAGCACACTTTCAAAGATGCTGACCGCTTTGTCTATCTGTTTTTTGGTAACAATCAGCGGGGGCAGAAAGCGTATGACCTTTTCGGCTGTGCAGTTGGTAAGCAATCCTTTTTTAAGGCACGCCGCGGCGATCTCTTTTCCCTCTCTTTTCAGCTCCACGCCTATCATCATACCCATTCCCCTTACTTCGGATATGACCGCGTGCTTTTTCTTCAGCTCATTGAGCTTCTGCAAGAAATATTTTCCGTTTGACAGGGCTTTTGCAAGCAGGCCCTCACTTTTTATCGTGTCAAGGACCGCACAGGAAGCCGCGCAAACAACAGGGTTGCCGCCGAACGTGGACGCGTGCATGCCGGGCTTGAGAACCCCGGCGTGTTTATTCCTTACGATCATAGCGCCTATCGGAAGCCCCCCGCCCAGTGCTTTCGCGAGAGTTACCATGTCCGGGACCGCATCCGCGCCGTAGTGCTGGAAAGCGAACATTTTCCCTGTCCTGCCGATCCCGGTCTGGACCTCATCGAATATCAGGAGCATTTTCTTTTTATCGCACAGTTCCCTCAGCCCTTTCAGGAATTTTTTCTCCGCGATGTTGACCCCACCTTCTCCCTGGATCGGCTCAACCATTATCGCGACTGTCTTTCCGCCTGCCATTTTCTTAACGGCGTTAATGTCGTTGAATGGAACATATTTGAAACCCCGCGCGAGAGGCTGGAAACCTTTCTGGTATTTTGTCTGCCCGGTGGCGGTTATGGTTGTCACTGTCCTTCCGTGGAAGGATTCTTTCATTGTTATAATGCCGTTCCTTCCGGGATTGCCGTATTTCCTCGCGAGTTTTATGGCAGCTTCGTTCGCTTCCGCCCCGCTGTTGCAGAAAAACACCTTTCCGGGGAAAGAGAGCTTTATCAGTTTTTGAGCGAGCTCTGCCTGCGGCTGCGTGTAATAAAGGTTCGACGTGTGCATAAGTTTCCGCGCCTGCGCGCAGACCGCCTTTACGATTGCGGGATGGCACTGCCCAAGGTTGTTGACCGCAAGGCCGGAGAAGAAATCAAGGTACTTTCGGCCTCCGGCGTCCCTTACCTCGGCGCCTTTGCCTGACACGAGCGCGACCGGGCTCCTGCCGTAGGTTTTTAAGATGTATTTATCCGTTAGTTTGATTATCTCTTTTTCATTCATGTTTTTTCCGATTACAGTGATTTAAACTGAGATTACAATGATTATTTAAAATAACTGTTTAAGGAATTTATCTTAAGCTATGAGCCATCAGCCATGAGCCATGAGCCATGAGCGGTTTTTATGTTATTTGGGTTCCTATTCCTTCATCCGTGAATATTTCAAGCAGCAGCGCGTGCGGTATCCTGCCGTCTATTATGTGCACTTTTTTTACGCCCCTGCTAACTGCTTCGAAACACCCCTTGAGCTTCGGTATCATTCCCTTCCCTGCCGCCGACATAGCTTTCTTCGCGTTCTTTTTGCTGATGCTTGACATCAGCTTCCCTTTTTTATCAAGCACGCCGCGCACGTCCGTAAGCATAATGAGCTTGTCCGCTTTCAGCGCCACTGCGATCTTTGAGGCGGCTTCGTCCGCGTTGACGTTATACACCTGCCCTTTTCCGTCAACCCCGACCGGAGCTATGACCGGTATAAAATCCTTGGCAAGCGCGCTGAGGAACCTGCTGTTAACCTTTACAACCTCGCCCACGAACCCTATGTCCAGCCCGCCGGGCATATATTTCTTCACAAGCAGGAATCCCGCGTCCCTGCCGTTAAGCCCCATCGCTTTGCCGCTGTGCTTGTTTATGTAATCGACGATGTTCCTGTTTATCTTTTTTACAAGCACCCGCTCCACCACTTCCATGGTCCGCCTGTCTGTCACCCTCAGGCCGTGGATGAAGTTTGTTCCCAGGTTCTGTTTTTTTAGCACGCGGGTTATTTCGGGCCCGCCCCCGTGCACGAGCACCGGGTTTATGCCCACATATTTCATTAGTATGACGTCCTGCGCCACCTTTTCGGCTAGGTCCGATTTGTCCATCGCCGCCCCGCCGTATTTGACAACGAACGTGTTTCCCCGGAATTTCCTTATGTAGGGAAGCGCTTCTATCAGTATATTCGCCCGCTCTATTACCTTCTTCATTTTGACTCCGTCAAAATAAATTATGAATTATGAATGATAAGTTATGAGTCAAAAACAAGGTTTTTAATTTAAATATAATTCCATGCAGTTGATTCATAATTCATAACTCATAATTGGTTTTAATTGTAGGCCGCGTTGATCCTCACGTACCTTGTCGACAAGTCTGAAGTCCATATAACACAGCCGGATTTCCCTGTCTGCATATCCACTTCGATCACAGCGTTTTTCCCGGTAAGCAGTTCCCTGGCTTTCTCCCTGGACCCGGGAACAGGAGCGTTGTTCTTCACTACCAGTATCCCGTTTATGTAAACCTTCAGTTTTTCAGGATCCATACTTACAGGCGCGTTGCCCACAGCCGAAACTATCCTTCCCCAGTTGGGGTCGGAGCCGTACATAGCGGTCTTGAAAAGGCAGGAATTGGCTATTGAAAAAGCCGTTTTTTTCGCGTCGCTTAAGCTTGCCGCGCCCTTTATTTTTATCTCGATAAATTTTGTGGCGCCCTCCCCGTCTTTCACGATGGCTTTCGCGAGGCGCAAACAAACGTATTCAAGGGCCTGGCAGAATGTTCCATATCCCGGAGAGCCTGAAGTTATTTTCTTGTTCCCTGCCCTTCCGTTCGCTAATACGAGCACCGTATCATTGGTGCTCCTGTCCCCGTCCACGGTTATCATGTTGAAAGAACTGCCGACAGACTGTTTAAGGGCTGAAGACAGCGCCCTCCTTTCAATAACCGCGTCTGAAGTTATAAAACAGAGCATTGTCGCCATTCCGGGATGTATCATTCCGGAACCTTTCACGATGCCGCCTATCCTTATTTTCTTTCCGCTGACCGTTGTCTCGACTGCAATTTCCTTCCTGGCAAGGTCAGTCGTCATTATCGCGGTTGCGGCGTCTGTCCCGGAAGCATAGGATTCGTTCATTATGGATGCAGCCAGCTTCACCCCGTATTTTATCCTGTCAAGAGGCAGAGGCATGCCTATCTTGCCCGTGGAAGCTACAAAAACGTTGTCCTGCGGGATACCGAGTAAAGCCGCGGTGAATTTCATTGTTTCCACAGCGTCCTTTATGCCCTGCCTGCCTGTGCAGGCATTCGCGCTGCCGCTGTTAGCTACAACTGCCTGGACCGGGCCGCCCTTCTTTATTATCTGCTTATCTACAAGCACCGGAGCTGCTTTTACCTTATTAGTGGTGAAAACAGCGGCTGCGACAGCGGGGACCTTCGAGAAAATAAGGGCAAGGTCCTTCCTTTTCTTCTTGATACCGCTGTGGACTCCTGCTGCGGCAAAACTCTTCGGGGCAGTCACGCTCCCCTTAATAACTTTCATTAAACCATCTCCCTTAAGTATAATGATTTAAGCCATTATATATGGCTTGCCATGAACCCGAGCGTAGCGAGCGCAGCGAATTGAAAATTGAACAATAGACCGTCCCGATGTAAAATCGGGACTCTATTTTTCGCTGTGCGAAAAATCTGGAGCGGGCAATGGGATTCGAACCCACGATCTTCGGCTTGGGAAGCCAACATTCTACCGCTGAACTATGCCCGCCCTCAATTACAGTTTACAAAGTTTACAAGTCTATAAGTTTACAAGTATAAATACCGCTGCCTGCCCGCCTTTCAAACAACCCGCCATGAACCCGACCCGCCAACATTCGTGGCGGGGAGTGGTTTATGGAGGCGACGAGCGGACTCGAACCGCTGAATCGAGGTTTTGCAGACCTCTCCCTTAGCCACTTGGGTACGTCGCCGAATCGCTAATTATCAATTAACTTTATAAACTCTCTTCCTTTGCCCGTCTTTAAAAATCTTTCTCTTTTTGTTGCGTCTTTTTTATCAGGATATGATTCATAATGAATAATTTTCAATGGTGTTCTGTTTTGTGTCGATTTTACACTACCGTTATTATGTTCTGCTAATCTGAGCTCAAGGTTTGATGTCATTCCAATATAGTGCTTGCCGTCTTTTTCGCTTTTTAAAATATAGACATAATATATCATGTATACTCAATTTTACAAGCGGACTCGCCCGCCACGAATATTGGCGGGTTGCAGACCTCTCCCCTCCACTAAAGATTTGGCGGGCAAGCCTTAGCCACTTGGGTACGTCGCCAATAATAATCTATTATCTATTGCTCTATTTTCTGCTTTTTATTTATTGACTATTCTTTTAAGTATTTTCCCTGGTTTAAAATAAGGGACTTTCCGGGCAGGAATACGGATAGTGGTCTTCGTTTTCATTATCTGCGCCGGTTTGGACTTTCTCTGCCTGACCTCAAACGTGCCCAGGCCGCGCAGCTCTATGGTCTCGCCTTTTTTAAGCCCTTCCCGGATAGCGCCGATCATCCTGTCAAGGATCATCTTCGCTTCCTTAGGCTTAAGGTTCGCCGCTTTCCCGATAGCGTTTATCAGCGCTTTGCTTGTCATTTTTTATCCCGTAACATCGTAACCTCGTAACATGGTAACATCGGCAGGATTTTGACGACCAACGATGTTACGATGAACGACGCACGAGTTTAAGGTATTACTTTATTAAGCGGGTACTCGATAATTCCTTCCGCCCCCGCCCTTTTGAGCGCGGGTATGATCTCCCGGACCTGCTTCTCGTCCACTATCACCTCAAGCGCCACCCAGTCACCCTTGGTAAGAGAAGAGACGGTCGGGTTTTTCATAGCCGGAAGTATCTTCAGAACCATCGCAAGGTTCTCCCTGGATACGTTCATTTTTAACCCTACTTTTTCACCTGCGAGCAGCGCGCCTTTCAGGAGTATTGACAGGTTCTCTATTTTCTTCTTTTTCCAGGCGTCTTTCCAGGACCCCGGGTTTGCTATCAGCCTTGTGGTGGATTCAAGCACGGTGTCCACTATCCTGAGGTTATTCGCGGCAAGCGAACTCCCGGTTTCTGTCAGCTCTACTATCGCGTCCGCGAGGTCAGGGACCTTTGCTTCTGTCGCGCCCCATGAAAATTCCACGTCCGCCCTTACCCCTTTCCCTTTCAGGAACCTGTTGACCACGTTTACCACTTCCGTCGCGATCTTTTTGTTGTTTAAATCCTTTACTTTTCTTATCGGCGAGTTGATAGGCACTGCCAGGACCCACCTGACAGCCGTGAACCCGCTTTTCGCGTAGGTAAGGTCTTCCACTTCCTTCACTTTCGCGCCGCATTCCATTATCCAGTCTTTGCCGGTCAATCCGGCGTCAAGCTTTCCCATCTCAACGTACCTTGGCATTTCCTGAGCCCTTATAAGCCTGCAGGACATTTCCGGGTCGTCGCAGTACGGCGTGTAGGATCTGGAAGAAGCCACAATGTTAAACCCGGCCTTTTTGAATAATTCAATGGTTGCCTGTTCAAGGCTCCCCTTCGGTATCCCCAGCTTTAATATCTTTTTCATTTTGTACTCCTGATGACAGCGATTTTTTACTGCCGATTACAACGATAAAAAGACAAACGCCTTTTTCACAGGGATTTAAAGAGATTTAAAAGGCTGAACCGGCTTAACCGGCTTAACTTTTATTATAAGAAGGACGGTGTCGCCGTATTTCCTTTCGTCCGCAAGCGCAAGCCCGCCCGGTATAATTACTTTTTCCTTTTTATGCCGCTGGACGAAGATCACCCCGCCTTCTCTGAGAACGTTCTTTTTTTCGAGAGAATCAAGGACCCTGTCCGCGTATCCCTTGTAATAAGGCGGGCCTATAAAAATTATGTCGAACTCATCCCCTTTTGCTTCGGCAATGTTCAGCCAGGAAAGAACGTCGTTCCTGAAAACGGATGACCTGCCCCCGATGCCGAGTGTTTTAAGGTTGTATTCTATTACCCGGACCGCTTTTTCCGCGTTCTCCACAAAAACAGCGGACACGGCGTTCCTGCTGAGCGCCTCGATCCCAACGCTGCCAGTGCCCGCGAACAGGTCCAGGAAAGCGGAATCTATCACTCGCGGCCCTATAAGGTCAAAAAGGGCCTTCCTTGCCATTTCAGATATGGGGCGGGTGGAGATTCCTTCAAGGGTTTTGATCTTCCTGCCTCTGAACTCGCCCCCGGTTATTCTCATCATGTTTTCACTGATTACACAGATTTTTAAATAGATTACACAGATTAAATAAATTCCTTTCCCGAAGGAATCCCCTTGGGACATCCAGGATCTAGCATCCAGGATCTGTATCCGGCTATGAGCTATGAGCTACAGTAGGCCCATTGCTTCAGCTCTGGGCCGTAGGTCCCTGCATTGCCCGCCAATATTCGTGGCGGGGCAGGGATGAGCCATATGCGTTAGTTAAAAGTAATACGTCATTCCCGCGTTGAATATAAGTCCCCAGTCCGCATAACTGCCGATCGTACTGGTAAGGCTGACCCAGTATATGCCCGCGTCGCCGCCCATAGCTATATTCTTGGCCGCAAAGAACTCTGCCCCCGCAAACCCGCCTGTGACTAAGCCGCCCGTAAGGACGTCGGAGAATATCCAGTCAAACTCGCCGCCTGTTTAGATAGTTATGGGGATGCTTCCGGGTATCTCGAACAGGTTATAGTATCCCCTGCCCCCGACAGTGATGTTGTTAAGCGCGAACTGGGCCCTTCCTTCAACAAGAATGTTATCCGTGATGCCGTACCTTACCTGTAAACCCGGGTAATTGGCGCCCACGCCCAGCTTGCCTTTGATATCAGCGCTGAAACAGTCCACTGTCCACATTCCGCAGACCACGGCAAACGCTAAAACCACTAACAGCACTAACTTTTTCATTTGACCCTCCTGTGTAAAAACGATTAGAGCGATTTTAAAAATGTTTATCCCAATGAGATCCCTTTGAGATTGTAGGGCGCCGGTGGAATTCGGGGAAATAGAATTAGCCTGCACTAACAGATAATTGTGCGGTTTTACCTGTAAGTTTATCAGTTAAAACAAATTTACCACCCTTTATAATCTGGAGTTGTTCGTTTGCATTCAGCAGTTCAATACCACAGATTTTTCCATCAGAGGAGATGTCAACATTTAATTCATCACTTATTTTGATGGTATCAACTTCACCAGATTTCTCCCTAAACTTGATGTACGCGATATTATACTTGGAGTCATAACTTACTTCCATAATCTCACCCCCTAAAAGTATTTCACCAAAACCGTAATTGCAACCCAGTCTTTCCCTTCCTCAACGGCGAATACTTCTATCTGTTTTGTGTAGTATTTCTTCCCTCTCCACATTTCATCAAAAACAAAGTTGTGTCTAAATCCTGTCCGGCCAAATCTTGCTGGAAATTTCTCACCTACTTCTACTGTTTTTATTACTTCCTCTTCTTTTGCTCCACGTTCTTGCATTCGTTCTTTAGCATGAGGACGGATTTTTATAGTCATTGGATTCACCTTCCAAAGTTTTAAACTGGACACTGTATTTCAGTACTGGCGATACTTTATCGTAAGGCAGTCATCGTTTGTGCCGTTATAAGACCACCCTGTCACATAAACATTGTTGGATAAATCAACCGCGATGCCATAACCATAATCGTTATTTCCACTATTCCATGCTCTCTGCCACACAATTTCTGCACCCGGTTGTGCGGGTCCGGGAGTTGTTTCGCCCGGAGTTCTTGGAATTACCCCCGCGTCCTGCCCCTGTCTGATTACCTGCTCCGCTCCGCCAGCGCTGCCAAATCCAACAAAAAAGGCAGCGCAGTTCAAAGTTGAACGTTAAAAGTTAAAAGTTAATACCAGAGCTATTAAAATCAACTTTTTCATAAAGACTCCTTGGAATTGTATTTTTTTAAAAATCCGGATTTAAATTCAGCAAAACTGCTGTTCTGGACCGCCAGCCTTGCTTTTTCCATCAGCTTGATATAAAAATAAATGTTATGGTATGAGTTGAGCCGCAAAGCCAGGATCTCTTCGGCATTGAACAAATGCCTTAAATACGAGCGGGAGAAATTCCTGCAGGTGTAACACCCGCATTCCGGGTCAAGCGGCCTTGGGTCGTCTTTGTATTCCGCATTCTTGACTATTATCCTGCCGCCGCTTGTGAAACTGCACCCGTTGCGCGCGTTCCTGGTCGGGAGCGCGCAGTCAAACATATCCACTCCCCTTTCGATCGATTCAAGCAGGTCAACCGGGGTTCCAACTCCCATCAAATACCTGGGCTTATTCTCCGGGAGGAGCGGCATTACTTCTTCCAGTATTGAATACATATCTGATGCAGGTTCTCCCACGCTCAAGCCCCCGATCGAAAAACCCGGAAAATCCGCTTCAGAAAGTATCCTCGCGGATTCCTTCCTCAGGTCTTTGTAAATGCTTCCCTGGATTATGCCGAAGAGCGAAGACCTGCTTCCTGTCCCCGCAAAAGCCCTTCGGCTTTTCATCGCCCATTCCATACTGGTGTCGTTCGCGAGCTTTGCCTGTTCGCGGGTTGCCGGGTAACCTACCACGTGATCAAGCGGCATTAATATGTCAGAACCAAGATCGCTTTGTATCTGTATGACTTTTTCCGGAGTAAACGTGTGAGCCGACCCGTCTATCGGAGATTTGAACTCAACCCCGTCCTTTCCGGGTTTTGAAAGCGACTCTGTGCGCCTGCTTCCAAGCCGCGGGGTCCCCAGGCTGAAAACCTGGTAACCGCCGCTGTCTGTTATTATGGGCCTGTCCCAGTTAATAAATCTATGCAATCCGCCTGCTTTCTTAATTATTTCTGTGCCGGGCCGCAGGTATAAATGGAACGCGTTGCACAGTATCGCTTCAACGCCTATTTCAGACAGGTCAGCAGGGCTGAGTGTTTTGACAGAACCCTGTGTTCCAACAGGCATGAACACGGGAGTGTTTATCTCGCCGCGTTCTGTTTTAATAACGCCTGTTCTTGCCAGGCCAATTTTTTCCTGCTTTATTATATTAAAGTCCATTTTATACGAATTACTGAATTTTGCATAATGTATTATTTGAAATTCAGTAATATATTATATTGATTTTTGCTCAAAATGCAAGTAAAAAAACTAATTTAACCACACGATTACACACGATTTACACGAGATTGCCCTTGTTCCTGCTTTGACACTCTGATTCTATGACTCTTTGACTCTAAATTTAACCACAGAGGCACGGAGGCATAGAGTAATCTTTGGTTTTTACAAATGACTAACAACTAATGACAAATGACTGCATTTTAACCACAGGTTAACACAGGTAAACACTGTTTGAGTAACTCAAACCTTCAGGTTTGATATCAGGGCTAAAGCCCTGAGTTATCCGCCCCGATGTTCATCGGGGCGAGACCTCGCCCCAAAGGGGCGGGCAATTAAATTCCTTGTTTTTGATTCATAATTCATAACTCATAATTCATAATTGAATTTAAACCAGCCGCTATTTTTTGATGTATTTTCTCGCCACCGGGTAGATCCCGTTAAGGCATGCCATGCATAAGCCTTTGTGCCCTATTGCCTGCTCGAGCATCGGGACCGTGGGGTAGCACACGCCGTCAGCTCCCAGCTTTTTGGCGACTTTCCTGCCTATTTTTTCAACAGGCATCTTGTACATACCGAAAGCCGCGTAGTTTGTGCCGCCCGGGTCCTTGAAACAGGGGAAACATAGCGGCGGGCAGGAAATTATGCAGTAAACCTTTTCCGCCTTGCAAATCCTGAGCTTTTTGATGGTGCCATCCCGCACAACCGTGCCCCTGACTATGCTGTCGTCCCCTATGCCGACTCGCTTTCCGCGAACAACTTCTTTGTTGATGAAGAATTTCGCCCTCGCGGCTTTTTTCCTCTCTTCCGGATCTTCAACCTGGAAAGTCCTTTTCGCACCCGGGTTCTTAATAACAGCTTCTTCGAAAGGCACGCCTGACCTTTGCGCGAAGCCCAGAGCCACTCCCCTGCCTGAATCAGGGGATGCGACTATCACATCGGTGTCTATTTTATACTTGTCCGCGAGCATTTCTCCCAGCTTCTTACGGACGAAATAAACGTTTTTGCCCTCAATTACAGAAGTCGGGTCGGCAAAATACACCCATTCGAAGCAGCAGTGCATATGCGGTTCCTTCTTCATAATTCTCGATCTCATGCCCTTCTTGGAAATAACTATAACTTCACCGGGTTCTATGTCCCTCACAAGCCTTGCTCCGGCTCCGTAAAGGCCTTTTGACTCGGATGAAACCAGGAGCTGGCTGTCTATCCTGCCAAAACAGAAAGGCTTTATGCCCATGGGATCCCTCATTGCCACAAGTTTCACTTCTCTTTTGTCCTTGACCAGGGCTGTTATGCAGTATGAGCCCTTGCCCGCAAGCTTGTTCATCAGGGTCTTTGACGCTTTGAAAATATCTTTTTGCCTTTCAAGCGCCTCAAGAAAGATCTTTTTGGCGTAAACGTCGTGCTTTCCTTCAACACCCAGGAGAACGCCGTCCATCGCGAAAGCGATCTTGTACCTTCGGCCGGACGCTTCAGTGGGTTGAAGGCCTTCGGTGCTTTCGTAAAGCACGTGCCCTATGCCCGCGTAAGGCTCAACCGCGTCAAGAAGGCTCAGTTCGTCCTTGAAAAGGTAGTAAACAAGTTCGGTGCCGTCTTTTGTCAGCAGGTCATCCCCGTCCTTGGCTATGGATATCCCCGCCCCTGCTTCTCCCCTGTGCTGCAGCGCTGTCAGCCCATAAAAAAGCGCGTCCGCGATATTCCCGTTCTTCGCCGTTGAAAAAACCCCGAGGACTCCCGACATTGGTTGCTCCTTCCCTCTTCTTTGAAGGTAAATGTTTACCGACTTTTTTATCTGAACAATTTTTTATTTGAACGATATTCATCTTGAAACAGTTATTAATTGTCTAAAGTCTGTTTTTAATTCAAGTTTTTAACTAATGACCAATGACTAATGACAAATGACTGTTTTTCATTCATTGAACAGTTCAGTTGGTATTTCAATCCCCTTCGCCCGCCAGTCTTCAGCGAACTTCGGGATGTTGCCGGTCGCGGCAAAATCACCCTGAACTTTTCCATCCTTGCCAAACCCGGTCTGTTTGAAAACAAATATGTCCTGCAAGGTGATCCTGTCGCCTTCAAGCCCTGTGACTTCCGTGATATTCGTTATCTTCCTTGAGCCGTCAGAGAACCTGCTCTGCTGCACTATCAAATCTACTGCTGAGGCTATCTGTTCCCTTATAGCCCTTACAGGAAGCTCCATTCCAGCCATAAGCACCATTGTTTCAAGCCTTGAGATCACATCTCTGGGTGAATTGGCGTGGACCGTGGTAAGTGAGCCGTCATGGCCCGTATTCATCGCCTGGAGCATATCCAGGCATTCCCCGCCCCTTACTTCGCCCACCACGATCCTGTCAGGCCGCATCCTGAGGCTGTTCCGCACCAGGTCCCTGATCGTAACCTGCCCTTTCCCTTCTATATTGGAAGGCCGGGATTCAAGCGATATAACGTGTTCCTGGCAAAGTTTCAGTTCGGCTGAATCTTCTATTGTCACGATCCTTTCTTTTGGAGAAATGAAATTTGAAAGGATGTTAAGCAGCGTTGTCTTACCTGAGCCTGTGCCTCCTGAGATAACCACGTTGCACCGGTTAAGCACGCATAGCTCAAGGAACTGCGCCATCTTTTTGCCGATCGACCCTGAATTTATCAGCTGGTCTATGCCCAGGATATCCTTCGAGAACTTGCGTATCGTTATCACCGGCCCGTGCAGGGAAAGAGGCGGTATTACGGCATTCATCCTTGAGCCGTCAGGCAGCCTTGCGTCAACCATGGGGGAACTTTCGTCTATCCTTCTGCCTATGGGCGTTATGATCCTTTCTATAACATTCATTATCTGCCTGTCGCTTACGAATTTCTTGTGCGAAAGTTCCAGCTTCCCGCTCTTTTCAACGTATATCTTATCTTTGCTGTTGACCATTATCTCGGTAACCTGCGGGTCCTTGAGAAGGTCCTCAAGAGGCCCGAAACCGAGTATTTCATCCATTATTTCTTTCAGGAGCTTTCCGCGGTTCATCCTTGCGGGGATCGTCCCCGACATTTCATTTAATATGTCGTTTATCGAAATGACCGCGGTTTCCTTTAATTTCTCTTCGTCTTTTTCGTTCAGCTCTATCTTTTTCTCGCCTATCCTGCTTATAAGCTCCTTATGCACCTTTGATTTTATGCCGTCAAGGATCTCTGCTTCCTCCTCTTTCCTGTAAAAAACAACGGGATCGGAATTATTATTTTCCACGCCCGGCCCCCGTGTCGGATCGTGTCTCATCCGCGCTGATCTTCCTGTAATCGGAAACAGAGATCGCCGCGGGAAGGTAAGGCGTAACGAAAATGAGAAGTTCCGTGTCTTTTATCTGGGTATAGCTGCCGCTGAAAAACCAGTTAATGACCGGGATGTAGCCCAGCACAGGCACTCTTCTCGTGCTGCGCGACACCGTCTTTTGCAGCAGGCCCGCTATTATCGCGGTTTCCCCTTTTTGCAGGAGAAGGTTTGTCTGCGCTGAACGGGTAAGCACACCCGGGACCCCGCCTGACGCGCTCGCCCAGTCAGGATTGCTGAATTCCGCTTTCAAAACAAGATTTATATTGCCGCTCTGGTCAATGCCCGGCTTGACGTTAAGGCTAACCCCGTATTTTTTCCACTCCGTGGTAACCCCGCCAAGACTGCCCTGCGAGACCTGGAAAGGTATCTCCCCGCCCGCGAAGAAGCTCGCTTCCTCGCCGCTCGCGACCACAAGCCTTGGCTTGGCAAGCAGTTTGGCCTTCCCTTCCTTTATCCATATATTCAGCTGGGAAAAATCTATGCCTGTCGTAACCGAATAAAGCGAACCCGGGGGCGGACTCAGAAATTCGTAGCTTGCGCTCAGCGGTATCGGGTTGAGATCGTTTATAAGTTCCTCGTCAATTTCCACTATCTTGACGTCAATTTCAACCATCTGCCTGAGTTTAGGGTTGACCCTTACAAGGTCTATCACGTTGGGATAAGTTTTTGTGATCTGGTTGTACCTGTAAAGATCGGGCTGCTTAAAAAGCTCGCCTTCTATAATGACGTTCGGGCCCGCAACTTTTACCTGGATGCCGTCTATGTCTCCCAGAAGCTGCTTCAGTTCGTCAGCGGTGGATTTCGGGTCCTTTTCCCAGACCGTGATCCTCCTGGTTTCCTTGTTCCCGTCCTTGTCCCAGATCACGAGGTCGGTAGTGCCAATGCCCTTTCCGGTCACAAGCACCTGCTTGCGGTTGGACGTGAGGAAAACATCCGCCACGCTTTCATTGCCTATGGCTATCCTCTGCGGCGAATCAACCTCTACAACTCTTTGCTGTCCTGTAACAAGCTCTATGGACTGGCGTTCCTGCGCCCGGATTGCAGTGCCTGATAAAATACAGATAACGGCCAAGCACAAATATTTCTTTTTCATTCTGTCTCCCTTTTCCTTAAAGTAACAAGTAACAAGCGTCAAGTAACAAGTTAAATAATTACTCATCATATTTTTAAAAATACCTTGTTGTTGACTCATAACTCATAATTCATAACTCATAATTTTATCGAAAATTACTGGTTCTGTTCCGCCACTCCGCCTTTTATGATCTCGGTCCGTTCAACCTGCCTTTCTTTTCTCTGGGCATTCAGCCTTCTTTCGGTTTCAAGTATTGAGCCCAGGCTGACCTCCGGCAGATTTTCTTTCACGTCCAGGTCCGCGGGATTCCTCAGGACAAGGGCAAGCTTGCCCCTTTCCTGCGCGAGAACAAGCATTTCCGCTTCTTCAGGCGTTACCGCGACTGTCACTGAAGAATAAGCGCCCTGCAGCATTGAACCTATCATGTTCATTTCCGCTTCATCCTTGTTTTCGCTGCTTGATACTTTGGTGCCAACGCCTATAACGGTCACGTTCTGCAGAATGACCTTTGTTATGGTCCTGCCGCCTGATTCAAACGTTCCAAGCACGTCCACCCTGTCATTCGGCTTAAGGCTTCCGGCGATACCGGTTATTTCATCAACTGCGATCGCCATTGCCCTTTCGCCCGGATTCAGGGCTGCCGAGAACCCGCCTTCCCCTTTGCCTATGTCAGACCACAGTATCGGCTGGCCCTTTAAGAGTGTGTATCTTGCGGGCTGTCCGAGTATTACGTCCCTGCTGTCAGGATATATGGCGTGGGGATGGACGAACCCGGACGGCACCTTTCTTATCGCGAGATTGCCTGCCTGGATAGGCGTTTCCCTGGGGATGTCAGACGCGGCTACCAGGACTTCTACCCCGGAGCCTCCGAATACCTGCTTTTCCTTTTGCTGCATGTAAACAAACAGCAGCAGGACCGCTGCCGCGGCAATTATTACTGCGAACCATATTCTTTTTTTCTCCATGTAAATTCCTTTGAGCGAGATTTTTTACTGGATTTATTCTGTTTTGAAAAATCCCATTATGGTCTGTCCGATATTCGCCCAGGAGCCGCGCGCCATGCTGCATTCGGCCTTTATGGGAACCGAGTAAGGTATAATGCCTGCGAAATACCGCGGTGTTTTTGTTCCGTATGTCATTGTAACCTTATAGGAACCATTCATTTTGTTTAGCATGTCTCCAAGCACCGGCAGATCAACCGGGATAAAAGAAGAGTTTTTGGTGTCCAATTCCACAAGCATTTCCTCGGTGCCTTTTTCGAAGGCAGTGAAAAACATTCCTGTTCTTTCTTTGATCTCATCGTGGCTCAGGTTAGTATGCGCTTTAAGCCATGCACCGTGGCGCACAGCCATTTCGCATCTTTGCTGGACCAGGTTCAGCCTGCCAATTAGATATATTCCCATGAACATAAGCGTCAGCACAGGAATTACCAGCGCCAGCTCAATCAGGGCCTGCCCGGATTGTTTCAATTGAAGATTGTAGGATTTAAGATTGAGAGATTTAAGGAATTTATTCATATTTTCATTTTATTTTTCATTTGACGTTGACACGTTGATACGCTGACACGTTGACACGAATTTTAATGGTAAACCTGCTTGCCCATAAACTGCCCTCGTTCCCCGTTGAATACCCGCACAGGCATCAGGCAGGCACCCCAGCCTGCCACCACCTTGTCTTTCTTAAGCTGCCCTTTTTCAAACCTGGGCCTTGCGCTGGCGACAACGAAGAAAGGCCTGTTTTTCAAACCGATAATATCCAGCCCGAAAACTTCTTCTTTTTTCTTGAAGCCGAATATTGTAGCGAATGGGCCGTTTCTTTCCTGCGGCGACCAGTATTTCGGCGAGTCCAGTTTGTATATGGTAAAGGCATTTTCCATAAATGCGATCTTCTTTGTTTTTTTCACCCCAAGGGACAGGGCTTTTCTGAAATCCTTGTCGTTGACCGGCCAGGCAGCGTCAAGGCCATTTTTCTTTGCAGCCATGAATGCGGAAGCCATCGCAATACCTGGGAACATATTTGCTATTTTTTCCTGCAGCATTGAAACCTTAATGGATGCCTGGCGTATTTTTTCGGCTGCCGGCGGATCAACAAGGGCGGGAAAATACGCCAGGAACAGGCTTTCCTGGATGAAATTCAGGTGACCTTCAAAGTTCAGGCCTCTTGCCTGCCAGAGCGCGGCTGTCTGCGCCGCGGAGTCAATCGCGTTCTGCATTTTTATGCGCTGCGCGACCATTCTCCCCGTGTTAAAAGTTACCAGGAAGAACATCGCAAGCACAAGCAGCATCAGCGCCGTAAATACCAGCACCTGCCCCTTCCGGCTCGATAGCAGATCTAAAACTTTTGACTTTTGTTCCAAAGGAACTCCTTCAGAGCATTTTATCTTTGACACGTTGACACGCTGATACGTTGACACTGCAGTTAGTTCTCCATCCTCATAACGCAGCTTGCCCTTACAGGAATGCGCTGGATACCCAATCCGCCCCAGAAGAAACTGAACAGCTTTCCCACGAGCGGAAACTGCAGTTTGTAGTAATGTGTTACTGTAACCTTAAGTTCTGTCAGCGGGATCGTGCCCTGCCTGATCATCAGGTCCTTTTCAACTGAAGTTGATATTAAAGCTATGGCAAGATTTCCGGCAATCGGGGCGCAGGCAGTTGAAGCTGACAGCCTCATCTGGTTGTCATCCGCGTTGTGGACAATGCCGCTCCTGCACGCGCAGAACGCCGCGTAGTTCACAACCGAATACGCGTTAATAATAAGCCCGAACTGGGCTATACCCATTATAAAAAGCAGCAGCAAAGGAAAAGCTATCGCAGTTTCAACCAGCGCTTGTCCTTTTTGATATCGCGGCATGATTAAATTACTCACTTGTTTCTACCAGTGAACCGGCTGACCGGCAAACCGGCTAACTTTATTTATTTTTTCCCGAAAGCGTCCTTCGTGGTGGACTCTATCTTCTCGCTTGACTTGGTGAACATCCCGGCGATCTGCTTGCCGAACTTTGAGACCACTACAAGCGCCGCCACTGCCACGAGCACGATGATGAGTATGTACTCTGTCATTCCCTGCCCTGAACTTGAGCGAAGCGAATAGTTTAGGGCCTGCCATCTTTTACCTTTACCGAATAACTTCATCGTTCCCTCCCTATTTTTTTACTGTCTTCCATACCTGTTTTTAACTTTCAGCTTCCGGCATTCAGCTTTCAGCTGAAATCAGTACTGCCGGTATTTTATGGTGAAGTAATCCCATGTTGAAGCATTGTCAGAATATCCTGCCACATATACGTTGCCGGAAGAATCTACCGCGATGCCGCGGCCGCCGTCATAATCTCCCCCGTCATACCTTTTTTGCCAGATCTGGTTTCCGCCTGCATTATATTTAATAGTAAGAAAATCATAATCTCCGGGGAACGGGTCCGGGTTGAACGAATCTCCGGTTACGTAAACACAGCCTGAGCCGTCAACCGTAACGCAATAACCATGGTCGTTGTCAAGATAATCGTATCTCTTAAGCCAGAGAGTTTCGCCGTTTGAATCGTATTTAATTGTGAGGTAATCCGATAAAATACTTGGTGTTTTTGATGACGACCCGGTTACGTAGACATTGCCTGAACCGTCAACTGTAATGCTGCGTCCGTAATCGTTCTTCCCGTTATCGTATCTTTTCTGCCAGACTGTATTGCCGTTTGAATCGTATTTGATCGTCAATTAATCAAAGTCCGCGCCGCTGTGAGAATACCCGGTCACGTAAACGTTTCCCAAGGCATCTACGGCGATTTTTTGGCCGGAATCAACGTTCCCGCTGTTGTATCTTCTCTCCCAGACGGTATTGCCGCCTGAATCGTATTTGATAGTTAAAAAGTCATTTGTGCTGGTGTTAGATTCCCCGGTTACATAGACATTGCCTGTATCGTCAACGGCAACACCTTGGCCGCGGTCAATTCCGCCGCTGTTATACCTTCTCTCCCAGATGCTGTCACCGCCAGGATTATATTTAATAGTGAGATAGTCCTCGCCTGCCTCCCAGGAACATCCCGTTACATAGACGTTCCCTGTGTCGTCTACCGCAATATTCCATGCCTGGTCATCGCTATTGTTGTCATATCTTCTCTGCCAGACTGTATTGCCGTTTGAATCGTATTTAATTGTAAGGTAGTCATCGTCTATACCGTTTGAGGAATATCCGGTTACGTAAATATTGCCTGAGTCATCAATGGCTATGCCGCCGTAGCCGAAATCGTGTTGTCCGCTGTCATACGCCTTCTGCCAAACTTCTTCTGCATTGCTATATTCTCCCGGGCTTGGCGTTGTTTCCCCGCTCGAAGCTTTCGGTATCACGCCCGCCTCCTGCCCTCCTGTTATTACCTGCTCAGCCCCGTCGGCGCTGCCGAAGCCGACGAAGAATGCTTCGCAGGTTAAAGGTTGAAGGTTAAAGGTTAAAAGGGTTAGAGCAATGACTGCTATTATCAGCTTTTTCATCAAATCTCCGTCCAGCGTGTCATTGCGAACCGAAGCCGCGAGCTGAAACCACGAGCAAAGCGTGGTGGGCAGCGTGGCGGGCGGTGAAGCAATCTAATGTTGCTTTATAGATTGCCGCGTCGCCAAAAGGCTCCTCGCAATGACAGATAAATCAAGAATTTGTGTTACAAACCACGAACAACCAGTCGAAGATCCCTGTGTTTAGTCCCGAAGGGTTTGCAGGGATCGGGACTGCAGGGATAACTACATTATGTCAACCACGACCTTAATGCATTCCCCCGGCTTATACGCGCACATCTTTATGCCTTCCGCGATCCCTTCAAGTTTTATATGGTGGGTTATCAGCGGCTTTATCTTCAGCCTGCCAAGGCTTACAAGCTTCTCGCCGAACGCCATAAGCTCCCTTATCCTGTCAAGGTAAGGCATTTTGAAGCCTATGATATCAATGCCGTGATAAAGGCAGTAGTTCGAGTCGAACGTGATCCCCTCGTCAACGCACCCGTACATTATCAGTTTGCCGCGGTCCTTTATTATTTCAAGTGGAAGGTTAAAAAGGTTCTTGCCTGTCGCGTATATCACGTCATCCACCCGGCCGAATTTTTCATTTATTACTTTGGCAACGTTTTCTTTGCCCGCGTCAACAACAGCGTCAGCTCCGAGTTCCATTGCTTTGTCCAGGCGAAGCTTGCACATATCAACGCCTATTACTTTTGAAGCTCCGGATATCTTAGCTTCCTGGACAAGGAGCAGGCCAGCCGGGCCCAGGCCAAGGACCACAACGGTTTCTCCGAGTTCCACAAGCGTGCCCCTGCACATCGTGGAGCCCAGCATTTCCATTATCGACCCTTCATCATAAGAAATATTGCTGCTGAGCCTGGCAATGGCGTAATACTGCGGGTAGATATCGTTGTATTCGGTAAAAGCTCCTTCTGCCTTGCACCAGAACGCGATCCTATCGCCGATATTAAAACCCCCTTCAGCGTGTTTCCCCGCGTGCACTATCTCGCCTGAGCACTCGTGCCCGCCTATCATCGGGAATTTCAGTTCAGGATGCGCCTTTATTATATCCCTTTCCCCTTTAAGCACTGCGCTGTCAGAACCGTTGCAGATGGACGCTCTGTGTATCTTCAGGATCAGGTTCCTGTCATCCGGCTTCGGCTCAGGAACGTCTTTTACGACTATTTCCGAAGGACCTAAAAATATCGCCGCTTTCATTTTGTCTCCGTATCGGTGTCATTGCGAGGGTGAAACCCGTGGCAATCCCATACGAGATTGCTTCACCGCCCGCCACGCTGCCCACCACGCTTTGCTCGTGGTTTCAGCTCGCGGCTTCGGTTCGCAATGACATCTACAAATCTATTTTACGAAATTTAATAATTACGGTTTTTCTTTATGTTTTCCGAGTTCAGGGATATCAATCTTTTAAGTCTGGATTCCTTTTCTTCCTCGGATACCTTATCCTGCATGCCAAGCGCTTTCGTATTAGGGCGGTCAGAGTATTTGAACATAAAAGCGTTGTTGAAACGCGTTCCCTTTACTATTTCAAGGGTCTGCAGGAAATCTTCTTCGGTCTCACCCGGGAACCCCACTATTATATCCGTGCTGAAAACCGCGCCTGGTATCCTGTCTTTTATCGTCTTGATCAGGTCTAAGTAATGCTTCCTTGTGTATCCCCTGTTCATCGCCTCAAGGATCCTGTCTGACCCTGACTGCAAAGGCAGGTGGAATTCTTTTTCCATTTTATCCGATGCCGCTATTGCCTCTATCAGTTCCAGCGTCATGTCTTTCGGGTGCGCTGTCATATAACTTATTTTTTCAATTCCCTTTATCTTCTCTATTTCTTTCAGCAGTTCAACAAAATCATTACTTTTTGACGCACGACGCACGACGCACGACGCACGACTGTCTTTATAGGAGCACACATTCTGCCCCAGCAGCATTATCTCTTTAAAACCACCTGCGGCCACCCTCTCTGCTTCCGCGATGATCTCATCTGCCGGCCTGCTCTGTTCTCTTCCGCGCAAATGCGGCACAACGCAGTAGGAGCAGAAGTTGTCGCACCCCCTTATGATAGGCACGTATGCCATTTCCATATTTTTCCTCTCCACCGGAGGGAGAGGATTAAGGTGAGGGGGATTAAATTTCCCCGTCTCAACGATCCTTGACTTATTCTCTATCGCCTTTTTTACGAAATCGCCGGCTATACCGATGTTTCCGGGGCCAATAACAACCTGGACCCAGGGAAACCTGTTTAAAATGCCTGTTTTCTCCTGCTCAGCAAGGCACCCGCACACGCCTACCAGCAGGCCCGGTTTCTTTTCCTTGAGCTTCTTTGTTTCGGAAAGTATCGTGTAGAACCGCTGGACCGCGTGCTCTCTCACAGAACAGGTATTGAAAATTATAATATCTGCTTCATCCGCATCTTTTATCTGTCTGAATCCGTGTTCAACCAATTGCCCGGCAATGCATTGCGAATCGTATTCATTCATCTGGCATCCAAAGGTTTTTATGTAAAATTTCATTTTAAAAACCTCTGGATGATTTTACCGCAGGTTCCTATCAATTTAATTTTTCTTTTCTTTGACATAGTTTTTATTTTTCTCTCTGTCTTCATCGCATGCCTGCGGAATACGTATACCTTAGCATATACCAGCTTCACGGGCCCCCTGCCTTTTACATATTTAGCCCCTTTGCCCGTGTTGTGCAGGGCGATCCGTTTTTTCAGGTTATTGGTATAACCCGTATAGAATGTCCCGTCTTTGCATTTAAGGATATATACGAAAAACCTTTTTATGCTTTTCGCGCGTTTCATTGGGCTGTTTCGGATGCGGTTGCGCGCGTGAAGATCGTTTCCTTAAAAACCTCTTTTATTGGCTTGCCTGTCCAGGTATCAGGAATAACCAGGCCAAGCGCGTAGATCGCTGCGCCTGAAACGTCGCAGATAGAGACCGGAGCCTGGATCTCGTAATCGGATTTTACGGATGCCCCTGAGCAGATAAAGGGAACACACATATCGCGCGGGTCTGTTGTCCCGTGCCCTTTCCCGTGCCCTCCGTGGTCAGCGCTTATTATAATAAAAGCCTGGTCCAGGATGCCCGCGGAACGGAGCCCGTCTAATAAAACACCTATAGCTTTGTCGCAATCCTCTACAGATTTAACCTGGTTAGCTGAACCCCAGCCCCAGCTATGCCCTGCTGAATCAGGATCAGGCAGGTGCACAAAACATAAATTAGGTTTTTCCTCAATAATATACTCGGCAGCCGCCCTGGCTATTACCCCGGCATTGCTGTTTACCCACCTGAACTTATCCACTGTTCCCGGCTTGGCTATATGCAGAAGTTTTTGTTTGCCGGTAAACATCGCGGTTTTCAGGCCGGCTGCTTTTGCCAGCTCGAATACCGTTGTCACCTGAACGTATCCTTTTTCCGGTTTGTAATCGTTCCATGTTATTTTATGCACGCTTGCCTTAACGCCTGTCAGCATTGAGGTATGGGCAGGCAGCGTCACGCTGGGCACGATACTTTGCGCCCAGAAGGTATAAGCGCCTCCGGAAGACAAAGCGCGGATATTCCTGGACTCCGCCCTGCAAAAAACTATGTCAGAACGGGCGCCGTCAATGCTTATTATAAGCACGTAGTTGAACGGTGTTAACGCAACGGAAACCTGCGCTGCCGTGAAAACCAGCACAAAAACAAATAATCCGGCTAAAACTCTTTTGATCCGTTGCTTCATTTTTATTTTTTCCTTTCTTCTTCAAGTTTCTTACAGGGAAGGCAGGGGCATTTCCCGTATTTCAGCGTTGTCTTGCAGACCCAGGGGTAGTCCTTTCCCCTCACTCACTATTTTTTCGCAGAATTTGATCTCTTCCCCAGTTAAAGGTTTCGCGTTCTGAGCGAACAGGTTCCTGATCAGCGTTTTCTCGATGAACGGCCAGGCAATGGCAAAACCCGCCGCGATACAAAGGATAACAATAAGGAAAATTTTCATACAGCCTTCCCCCTATGGGGTAATGAACGGCGAGTTCTTCCCGAAGCAAAGTAGATCGCAGATGACATATAAAAAAGAAACTTAAATAACGAACAGGTTGGCGGAAGAGAAGTTGGCGTCCGTGGTAAGGTTTACTCCCAGTCTTTTCAGGCCGGCTTCATCGCCGGGAGTGGGTATATGGGTCATATGGACTTCGCAGCCACGGAGTTTCTCCAGTTCCTTCAGCGCGATCTCGGCAGTGTGGTTGGTGGCAGCGCTTATCGAAAGGGCCGTAAGCGCTTCATCAAGGCTAAGGCTCTCGGATTCAGCTCCGAGTATGCCTTCTTTCATTTTCGCTATGCAGCTGAGCAGGTTCGGGGAAAGAAGAAGTATTCCGTCAGGTATGTTCGAAAGCGCTTTTATAGCGTTTATAACAAGGCTTGACGCCGCGTGCATCAAGGGCGAGTTCTTACCCGTGATCATACGGCCGTCAGGCAGCTGTATTGCCGCCCCGCAGAACACGCCTTTGTTTCCCTTGCCTTTTTTCTCAGCGTCATCCGCGGCTTTGCGCGCGGGCAGGACAACGCCGCGGCCCTCCGGCTTTAACCCGAGTTCCTCCATGATCTTTTTCGCCTTCTCCACTGTTTTTTCGTTCTCTATGCCCTGGAAATATTCGCAGTTGTAACGCAGGAACCTGCGTATGATCTCCTGTTTCGCTGCTTCCTGCACGATTTCGTCGTCTATTATCCCGAAACCGACCCTGTTCACTCCCATATCGGTCGGGGACTTGTACGCGGACTCCCCGAGGATCTTCTGCAGTATTTTCGCGAGTATCGGGAAACTCTCAACATCCCTGTTGTAATTAACGGAAACCTTGTTATAGGCGCTGAGGTGGAATGGGTCAACCAGGTTGAAGTCAAGTATATCCGCGGTTGCAGCTTCATACGCGATATTGACCGGGTGCTTCAGAGGCAGGTTCCAGATCGGGAAGGTCTCGAATTTCGCGTATCCCGAATGCATGCCTTTCTTGTGATCGTGGTACATCTGCGAAAAACAGGTTGCCAGCTTGCCGCTGCCCGGGCCGGGCGCCGTGATTATCACTATAGGTTTTTTGGTGGGTATGTATTCGTTTTTACCCAGGCCTTCGTCGCTGACAATAGCGTCCGTGTCAACGGGATAACCTTTTATGACCCCGTGGGTATATACCTTTATTCCCCTGCGCTCCAGCTTGTTTTTGAACTTCACAGAAAGAGGCTGGGAATCGAACCTGGTGATAAGCACAGCGGTTACGTCCAGGTTCCATTTGCGAAGGTCGTCCATAAGCTTCAGGGTCGCTATGTCATACGTAATGCCGAAATCACCCCTTATCCTCCCCTTCTCTATGTCACCCGCAAAAATGCACAGGATTATCTCAACCTTTTCCTTAAGTTCCTGCAGGAGCTTTATCTTAACGTTGGGGTCGTATCCGGGCAGGACCCTTGCGGCGTGATAATCGTAGCACAGCTTTCCGCCGAATTCAAGGTAAAGCTTGTTGTTGAACTTCCTGACCCGGTCAAGTATCTCCGCCGTTTGCTCTTTCAGGTATTTTTCGTTGTCAAACCCGGTCTTCATTGACCTTTACTCCTATTCTTTGAGTTCTCCCTCGAACTTACCGACAAACTCCTCTATTTTTATAGCGCCCGCGTTGCCGCCTTTCTGGGAACGGACCGAAACAGTGTTTTCAGAGACTTCCTTGTCCCCTATTACCAGCATATACGGGACCTTTTCCATCTGCGCGAGCCGTATTTTCGCCTGCAGGGTCTGGTTGTCCTCATCGATAGCAACTCTTGCGCCCTTTTCTGCCAGAGTTTCCTTTACTTTTCTTGAGTATTCGTTATGCCTGTCAGCTATGGGTATCAGTTTTACCTGGACAGGGGCAAGCCAGAGCGGGAAAGCCCCGTTGTAGAATTCGATCAGGATCGCCATGAACCGCTCAAAAGAACCCAGTATGGCGCGGTGTATCATTATCGGCTCGTGCTCTTTGCTGTCCTCGCCCACATAGGAAAGCTTGAAAGCCGCGGGAAGGTTGAAATCCACCTGTATCGTGGTGCACTGCCATTCCCTGTTAAGCGCGTCCTTGATCTTAATGTCTATTTTAGGCCCGTAGAAAACGCCTTCGCCCGGGTCGATCTGGTATTTTGTCTCGTTTTTTTCAAGCGCTGTCTTCAAAGCGGAAGTGGCAACCTCCCAGTTCTCAAGTGTCCCCACGTATTTCTCAGGCCTGGTGCTGACATACATCACGTAATCCTTGAAACCGAACTTTCCCAGGAAAAACGAAGTGAGCTTGAGCACGCCTGATACTTCGTCCTCTATCTGGTCTTTCCTGCAGAAGATATGCGCGTCGTCCTGCGTGAAGCCGCGCACCCTGAGCAGGCCGTGCAGGACGCCCGGTTTTTCGTAGCGGTACACCGTACCCATTTCAGCCCAGCGTAAAGGCAGATCCCTGTAGCTGCGGGTCTGTGTCTTGTACACCATAATATGGCCGGGGCAGTTCATGGGCTTGAGCATGTAACTTTCATTCTCGAACTCCATCGGCGGGTACATGTTTTCCTTATAGAAATTAAGGTGGCCGCTTGTTTTCCACAAACCGGTCCTTGCTATGTGCGGTGAGTAGATCAGATCGTAGCCGTTCTTTAAATGCGTTTCAACCCAGAAATTCTCTATTATCCTGCGTATCAGCGCGCCCTTAGGATGCCAGTAGATCAGGCCGGGCCCAGCTTCCTCCTGATGTATGCTGAAAAGGTCAAGTTCCTTACCGAGCTTCCTGTGGTCCCTTTTTTTGATCTCTTCCAGCCTCTGGATGTATTCGTCCAGTTCCTTCTGGGAGTAGAACGCGGTCCCGTATATGCGCTGCAGCATCGGGTTCTTCTCGCTTCCCCTCCAGTACGCTCCTGCAACGCTGAGCAGTTTGAACGCCTTGATCTCGCCCGTTGACGGAACATGGGGTCCCCTGCACATATCCGAAAAATCCCCGCATTTATAAAATGTCACCTTCTGGCCGGGTATTTCGGCCAGCAGGTCAAGCTTGTACGCCGCGCCGGCGTCTTTAAGGTTTTTTTCCGCTTCCTTGCGGTCAACCTCGATCTTCTCAAAAATGCTGTCCGCGTTGATGATCTCGCGCATTTTTTCTTCTATTTTTACCAGGTCTTCTGTCGCAAAAGGGTCCTGCCGGTCAAAATCGTAGTAGAAACCGTCTTCTATGGAAGGGCCTATCCCGAATTTCACGCCAGGGAAAAGCTCTTTTACCGCGTATGCCAGTATGTGGCTCGCGCTGTGCCTGTAAACGTCAAGAGGATATCTTTCCTTGCTCATATGGCCTCTTTAATAAATAGATTAAATATATAATATAAAACCTGAAAATAGAGAATTGAAAATTGACCACAATCTCGCAATCTCCTTTATCTATTGCTCTATTTTCTATTGCTCCAGTTTTCCGCAGTGCATATCAAAAAGACAGAAAATAGAAAATTGAGCAATAGACCGTCCGCCAATCATGCTGGGCGGACTCTGATTTTTCGCAGAGCGAAAAATCTGGGCGGTACCCGGCTCGAACGGGTGACCTCCACGATGTCAACGTGGCACTCTAACCAACTGAGCTAACCGCCCGCACATTCAAACACTCTTAGCGAAGTTGAAAACTGCGACCACAGGGAGTCCCGCATCTCCGATGGTACATCGGAGCATCGGGGAGCTAACCGCCCGTTTTAATACAGTTAAAAGTTGCCCGCCCCGACAACCATCGGGGCGAGGTCTCGCCCTGATTGAAATCAGGGCGGAAAAGCTGAAAGTTAAAAACTAAAATAGCCTGATAGAAAATAGAAAATTGAGAATAGACCGTCCCGATGTAACATCGGGACTCCACCACTTTTCCCTTGTTGGGAAAAGTGGTGCCAAGGGGCGGAATTGAACCGCCGACGCACGGATTTTCAGTCCGTCGCTCTACCAGACTGAGCTACCTTGGCACATCCTGGTTAATGATAAAGAAAAGATTGATGAACCTTTCAGTCCGTCGCTCTTCCTGGGTGATCTGCATAAAAGAATGCGCGTCGCTTTGCTCTTCCACCCGTCGAAGACATAAGTGATGTCTTCGACCCAGACTGAGCTACCTTGGCACGTTAAATACAGTGATGAGTGAAAAGTGTCGCCCCTTCGGCGACCCGCCGTTGAGGCGGGAAAAGTCAAAAGATCATACAACAGACTGCCTGTCCGTAATTACTGATATTCGCTTAATTGATTGACGCTTTTTATTGTCATTGCGAGCCCGAAGGGCGCGGCAATCTCGTCGTTAAAAGCGAGATTGCTTCGCTGTCGCTCGCAAAGACAGTTGTCAAGGTATTATACGATTCTCAGTAGATAACTGGATAACTTGACGATTGGATAACTGGTTACTGCTAATCGTCCGATAATCTAATAGTCTAATTGACTAAAATATTATACCATATATTTATTCTATGTCAAGTTTTTAGATAATTTTAACAGGTTCAAAATAAAATAGGCAGACTTTTTAAGGTCTGCCTATTTCTTTTGCCCTTTTATTCTTTTTCCCGGCCCGGTCCTACATCGCGGGAAGATAAACATGGAATGCCGCGCCGTCGCCAAGCGCAGATTCGGCTGAAATATGCCCGCCGTGCTTCTTGACTATGGCGAAAGCGACTGAAAGGCCCAGGCCGCTGCCTTTCGGCCTGGTAGTGAAAAACGGGTCAAATATCTTCGCGAGGTTCTCCTTCGGTATTCCTTCGCCCTGGTCTTTTACTGTTGTTTTCACGTATTTTCCGCTGCTTATTGGCAGCCCGTGCCCCTGGCCGAGTTCAACGTTCTCAGCGGTTATCCTGACTGTACCTCCTTCAGGCATTGCCTGTTCAGCGTTAATAACCAGGTTGTTTATGGCCTGGCTTATCTGTCCCTTGTCCGCGGATACGGAATACAGGTCATCCGGGATCGAGAAATCGCATTTGACGCCTGAACCGTTCAGCGCGGATACCGCTGAATCCCTTATCAGTACTGCTATGTCAATTGGTTCTGCAATCGTAGAGTCGCCTTTTGAGAAAGTAAGCAGCTGCTGGGTCAGGCCCCTTGCGCGCAGGCACGCCTTCTCAGCCGTCGATAGCGTCTCGTATGCCTCCTCCCCTGCCCGCATGTTCATTTTAGCAAGGCTGATATTCCCGACAACCACTGTCAGTATGTTGTTGAAATTGTGCGCGATGCCGCCGGCAAGTATGCCCAGCGATTCCAGTTTCTGGGCCTTTTTAAGCTCTTCTTCCATCGTTTTCCTTTCCGTTATGTCCCTTATCACGGCTAAGTGGCCTATGGGATTGCCGTTTTTATCCTTCAGCAGGGTAACTGACATAAGAGCGGTGAAGGTTGTCTTGTCTTTTCTGTAATGCGTTGTTTCCTCTCCCCAGCACCTTTGCAATTCATTGAGACCGCCCCTGCCTGCCGCGTTTTTTGTCTGTTCTTCTGAGTATATATCCGTGGCTTTCATCCCTATCATCTCATCAGGGGAATACCCGTGTATGCCCGCAAACGCGTTATTCACATAGGTCAGCGCGCATTCCATATCGCATATGGCTATACCGTCTATGGACTGTTCAACCGCGGCGCTCAGCTTCCTTATTTCAGCGTCCGCTTTCTCCTGTTCGACCCGCTGAGAAGCGGATTCAAGCGCGAACGAGATATACGCGGCTAAGTTCTTTACTGACGGTACGGCCAGTTCTGCCAGGACCGGGGCAGTCATCGCGAATACGCCGCCGACTTTTCCGCTGACCCAGATGGGTGTCAGGATCGTAACTTCTTTTTCGTAACCGAGTGTCACTGATATGAGCTTCGCTATCGGCCCGGGGTACAATTCATCGATTATATCGCTTACCTTTACGTGAAGCGTCTGCGCTTCCCTGACCACTTTGCCGTAGATCTTGGATTTATCCAGGGATATCTTGTATTTTGAAAGGCTATTCCCGGTCATTTTTTCAAGAAAACCCTTTTTGTCTGAGGAGCTTACCGAGGATACTGCAATTTCAAGATTGTCCCTGTCTTCAGCCAGGAGCAGAACCGAGCCTGTATATTTCCCTGACCCGGTAAACTCCTTTTCGACCGCGCCCAGCACTTCAGCCCTGTCCATTTTGCGGCACAAAGCTGTAGCCACTTTCTCAGAAAACTGTATTATGTTTATCAGCTCAGTATTCAGCTTGTCCTGATCCTGCCCCGGTCCTGCCGCCCCGCCCTTCCCTTTTTCATCGTAACTCATTTTTAGCCTCCTTTATCACGCTGTCCAGCACCCTGCTTAATTTCGTAATAGTATAAGGTTTTGGGATCCCTCCGATGAAGCCGTATTCCCGGTAATGCACCATTACAGGATCGTTTGAGCCGCCGCTTGACACGATCGCCTTCGCGCCCGGGTCCGTCTTCAGGATCTCGCCGATCGCTTCTCTGCCGCCCATCCTGCCCGGCACTATAAGGTCCATTATAACAACGCCGAATTTACTGCCTGACTCCATAGCCTGCCTGTATGTTTCCGCTGCTTCCTTCCCGTCCCTTGCGGATGTTACCTTATAGCCGATCCTTTCCAGCATCAAGGCCGCGGTATTTAATACTTCTTCCTCGTCATCCATCAGAAGGACCCTGCCCTTACCCTGCAGGATCGTTTTTTTCTGCGCGGCCGCGGTTTCCGGTTTCCCCTCTGACGCCGGAATATATATATGGAAAGAAGCGCCCATGCCTGGCCCTGACTCAGCTGTTATGTGCCCGTTGTGCTCTTTGAAGATCTCAGACGCGATATTAAGGCCTATGCCGCTGCCTTCATGTTTGGTAGTAAAAAAAGGCTCAAAGATCCTGGACAGGTTCTCGCCGGGTATCCCTATACCGGTGTCTTTCACGGTTATTTTCACGTATTTGCCGTTTTTCAGGGGGAAAGGGTGGCCCTGCTCCAGCACCGCGTTCTCCGCGCTGACCTTTATCGTGCTCCCTTTTGTTACTGACTGCTCGGCGTTTATCACAACGTTGTTTATGGCAAGCGTGATGCGGCCGGGATCTATTTCAGCGTCCCACAGATCTTTTGGTATTGAGAACCTGCAGCCAACGCCTGAACCGTGAAGCGCCAGCATCGCTGAGCTTTTTATCAGGCCTTCCATGGATATCGTTTCATTAACAGGAGCTCCGCGGCTTGAGAAGGCAAAAAGCCGCCTGACCAGGTCTCTTGCGCGCAGGCATGCTTTCTCCGCTCCGCCTAATACCCTGTAAGCCGCGCCTGACGCGCCAGAATCCATTTTCGCGAGTTCTATATTACCCAGTATTATTGTCAGCGCGTTATTCAGGTCATGGGCCGTGCCCGCGGTAAATTTAATGAAGGAAACCGATTCATCCAGTTTCTCCCGCAAGCCCCGCGAATGCATTCCTTGTTTAAGTTTCATCTGTTCCTCCCCTGGCGCCTAATTTCTATTTTCCGTGCAGCATGTTCTTCAAAAGGCCGGGATTGCTTGACCTGGAGATCGCCTCTTCATAATCGATCAGCCCCTTTTCATGCAGTTCCTTCAAAGACTGCTCCATGGTCGTCATCCCCTGTTCCCTTCCCAGCTGGATAGCGCTGGGTATCTGGTGGGTCTTGCCCTCGCGTATCAGGTTCGCTATGGCAGCCGTAAAAAGCATTATCTCCCTTGCCGCGACCCTGCCCCCGCCTATACGGCTGAGCAGCTGCTGGGAAATGATCCCCTTAAGGGCCATTGAAAGCTGCGCCCTTATCTGCTGCTGCTGGCCGACGGGAAAAACGTCTATGATGCGGTCCACGGTCTGGGCCGCGTCGATTGTATGGAGCGTGGAAAACACAAGATGCCCTGTCTCCGCGAGAGTTATCGCGGCAACAATGGTCTCCAGATCCCTCATCTCGCCCACCAGGAGCACGTCCGGGTCCTCGCGCAGGGCGTCCTTCATGGCGCCCGCGAAGGAACCCATGTGGACGCTGAGCCCCCGTTGATGCACTACTGCTTTTTTCTTCGGGTATATGAACTCGATGGGGTCTTCGACCGTGATAATGTGGCATTTCTTCTCGCTGTTTATCAGGTCTATCATGGCTGCAAGGGTCGTGGATTTCCCGCTGCCCGTAGGGCCGGTCACAAGCACCAGGCCCCTGGGAAGCCTTGCAAGGTCATAAGCGATCTTCGGCATATCAAGGCTTTCCATTGACGGAATCTTCGTGGGTATCGGCCTGAGCGCTACCGCTATGCCGCCCAGTTCCTGGAATACGTTAACACGGAACCTGCCTTCAGTGATCCCGTATGAAAAATCCAGAGAGTAGTTCTCCTCGAACATTTTTGCCTGGTTTGTGCTCATCATGCTGTAAGCCAGGTTTTTTGCGTCAGCTGTGGTGAGATCCGTTTCGTTCATGGGGATAAGCTCACCTGCCAAACGGACCATCGCGGGCATGCCCGCGCTCAAATGGATGTCTGAAACTCCCTTTCTAACGCTCTCCTTCAGAATATCGTTGATGTCCATGCTTCCTCCTTATTCCCTTATATATTACTCCGATTTCTTTTCCGGATCAGGCAAAATATCTCCGTTGTCACCGCCCGGGGAGCCTGACGGTCCCTGCCGGGTGTCTTTGAATTCCTCAGCGGTCTTTCTTACTTTTTCTATCGAACCGAGAAAGACCTTAAGGATCAACGGGTCGAAATGCCTGCCTGCCTCGCTGCCCATTATTTCAACCGCTTTTTCAATAGTGTAAGACGGTTTGTAGACCCTTCTGGAAGTAAGCGCGTCAAATACATCCGCGATGGCCGCTATCCTGCCGAAAACAGGGATGTCCTCGCCGGATATGCGCCTGGGGTAACCGGTCCCGTCGAATTTTTCGTGATGCACGAGCGCGATATCCCTTGCCGGCTCCAGGATCTCGTTGCCTGAACCCGAGAGGATCTGCGCGCCTATGAGCGGGTGCCTTTTCACTTCCTCATACTCCTCCGCGGTGAGCTTGCCCGGTTTCAGCAGAGTTGATTTGCATATCCCTATCTTGCCTATATCGTGCAAAGGAGAAGCGTATTTTATAAGCTCCGCCTGTTTCTCGGTAAGCCCCAGGCTTCTCGCGATAATAACGCAGTAATCTCTCATCCTCAGCAGGTGGCCGCCTACCAACCCGCTCGGGTATTCGGCGATCGCGCAGAGCTTCAGGATGGTCTCTGAGATCGCGTCCTTGTTCTCCCTGGCAAGCTTGCTGGTTTCCACATCGGAACATACCAGTTTTTTCATAAGGGATCTTTCCCATTCGATATCGCCCCTCTGCTCTCTCTGCTCAAGATGGCTGTCCACGGTCATGCGCAGCGACTGCGCGTCAAAAGGTTTCACGATATAATCACAGGCTCCGGACTTGAAGATCCTTATCGTGGAATCAAGCGCAGGAAAGCCGGTCATCACTATAACGTCTGTTGAGGGCGAGACCGCCTTTGTTCTTTTCAGCAGTTCTTCCCCGCCCAGCCCCGGCATTTTTATATCCGTCAGCATTAAGGCAAACTTAACCCTCTGGATGTATTCAAGCGCTTCCATCCCGCCTGACGCGGCGTAGGTGCTGATCGAAGGTTTCTCAAGGGCGCGCCTGCAGAAATTCCTTATATCCTCCTCGTCTTCAACTATCAGTACGTTCTCGTTTTTTTTATGCCCTGCCATTTTAAGCCTCCTTATGCCATATTGTTAATTTTCACTCGGCTGAACCCTTTTATCTCCGGGTTGTCTTTTGTAATTCACAAGCACCTCGTTTATCAGTTCCCCGAAATTCATTGGTTTAAAGATAAAATCGCAGGCGCCCAGCCTGAACGCTTCCTCGGCAAGGTCTATGTTGTCATACGCCGTCATCATAATAACAGGCGCCTCGCATCCGGCATCCTTTATCAGGCCCAGAGTTTCCACCCCGTTCATCTCAGGCATCCTGATATCCAGCAATATAAGGTCTATCGGCAGGTTTTTTATCATCCTTAATGCTTCGCGGCCTGAATTCGCGGTTTCCGCGTCAAATCCCGCTTTATCCAGCATCTCCTTTAAAATAACCGCCACATCCGCGTCGTCGTCCACTACAAGGATCTTCATATCGATCTTTTCCTTATTATTCACAGGCGCAACCGTTTGCCCCTTATCCGTTCCGTCATTCAAAAGCCTGTTGCGGCCTGCGTAAACATTATTTCCGCCGAGTTCTTTTGCCTTGTACATAGCCTTGTCCGCCGTTGCCGCAGGGTCGCATCCTTCAATATACTGAACTGTTCCAATGCTGATGGTAACGCCGCTTGAAGGAAAGATCTGTTCCTTTACTATTACCCTCAGTTTCTCGGCCAGCGCTATCGCGCTTTTGACGTCTGATCCGGGCAGCAGAACAAGGAACTCATCCCCGCCGCGCCTGAACGCCTTATCAACGCCCGCCCTGATCTCCTCATTCAGCATTCTGCCGAACCTTTGAAGGACCCTGTCGCCTGCCTCATGCCCGTAACGGTCATTGCACTTCTTGAACCCGTCCATGTCAATAGAGAGCATCGAGAATGGCTTTCCTGTCCCGGCGCTCCCGGCTTTCTCGGATTCAAGCGAGATGAAGAACTGCCTTGAGTTATATAACCCGGTAAGATAATCAACCCTGCTCAGCCTCTGGACCGCGTCCATCATCTTCCTCTGGCTCGTAACGTCCACCAGGACTATTTCCACAGCCGGCTCGCCCTGGAAAGAGATAAGCTTGTTATTTATGATCATGTCTATAAATGTTCCATCTTTCCTTATTAAGCTCAGGTTATACCTGGGCACTTCCGCGCCTTCAAGGGTTTCCCTTACCTTCTCCGAGAACATTTCTTTGTCTTCGCGCTTTATTATCTCCCTGATATCGAACTTTCCGGGAACCAGGTCTCCGTCTTTATATCCCAGCAGCCTTTGCACGGCCCCGTTGATGTAACTGACGGTCGACCGCCGGAGGATCGCTATAATGTTCGGTGATGTTTCCACAAGCATCCTGAATTTTTCCTCGGATTTCTTCAGATCGTCCTCTACCCCGCCTATCTTGACGCCCTCACCCCACATCATATATGAAGTGAAGCCAAGGTAGGGAAGCCCTATTGCCACAAGGAACATCATCGCGCCTTTTTCGTTCATCACGATCCAGCCGGGGATGAAATCAAAACGCTGGCCGAGGAACAGAATAAGGAAAAGAAAGGCGCTCAGGCCTGCAAGGAAAGGTATGTTCTTCCTTCCGGTGAGCCTGGTAGCGATGATGATGGGCCATATGTAGGCGATGAAAAAGGCGGTGCGGATGCTGCCCATAAGATAAAGGAACAGCGAGACAAAAAGCACGTCCAGGACAAAAGGCACGTAATTCACCCTGTGTATGATCCTGCTTGAAGCCATATACCTGTAAACAAGGCTTTCCGCGAATTCCACTATGCCCAGCACAAGCAAAGGAAGAAGCATCTCGGCATGCATTACCAGGCGCAGTATTATAATAAGGATAAGGAAAGAACCCGTGACCGCAAGGCGCACGCGGATGAATTTTTTCCAGGAATCAGGCGTATTCAGTGTTTCGTTCCTCATTTTGAACCTCCCGCGATTTTCTTCCTTGGAACCACATAGATGCGGAGCCCGGTCTCAAAAGTAACATTACCCAGCCCGAACGTGACATCTGAACCCGCTATGTCCGTGCTCATCATTGTGTAACCGTACCCAAGGCCGCAGTACACACAAAGCGCCTCATCAATGCCGATCTCGATCCCTGCTTTTGCTTCCACACCCCACAGCACTGTCTTGCCGGCGCCAAGCCCGTATGACTCAAGTATTGTTATCGCTTCTTTACCGCTGCCGATAAGGAACGGCAGAACATCATTGAATAGTTCATCTTTTGTATTAGTTTCCTTATAATACTTAAGGTCAATGCCGATGAACGGGCTTATGAACTTCTGCTTGATCCTCGTCTGGAATCCCACTGTTACCGGAGTCATCTTGATACGCCCTTCGCTATCCACGCACCATCCCGGCACTATCCTTAGTGAACCCATCAGGATCTCGATCTGCCACATACCGGTCATAGAACCGATCCCTCCCGCGCTTCCCAAAACAGCGTGACTTGCGCCGAGCGCAAAACCGGACACATTTCCGCTGAACCCCAATCCGAGAACACCCGCGACTGCCACTGCCGCCAACAATCTTTTCATAACTCCTCCTGCTTTAAACGTTTGTTCTATCCGCATTCAGGATCATTTCTTCACGCCGGGCACCGCGGGATTATTCCCGTGCTCATCCTTAGGCCTGCCGATAAGATAAAGACGGAACCCTGTTTCCCATGTCACGCTGCCTATACCGAAGGTTACGTTGCCTGAACCAAAGTTTGCACTTATCATTGTGTAGCCGAAGCCTATGCCGGTGTAGATCCTGACCGCTTTATCCAGGCCGAATTCCACGCCTGCCTTTGCCTCAATTCCCCACAGAGTGGTGTAGCCGTCTCCAAACCCGTATTTCTGGATCTCTGCCATCAGGTCCGTGCTGCAGCCGATTATCTTCGGAAGAACCTTATTGAACAGTTCATCTTTTGAACTGGTTTCCGCGTAATACGTAAGGTCCAGCCCGATATAAGGGCTGATGAAAGGCAGGGGCGCTTTCGCGATAAAACCAAACGTGAACGGGGTCATCATTACTCTTCCCTCGTTGTCTGTAAGCCAGCCCGGGGTAATGCACAAGGGCCCGACCAAGACCTCGATCTGCCACATACCGTTCATGGAGCCTACCCCTGAAATGTTTCCCAGCCCGGCATGCCTTGCGCCGATGCTGACATCCAGAGCTTCCGCCGCCATACCGAAACCTGCTACCGCTGCTAAAACCAGCATAACCGTTAACACCTTCTTCATAAAACCTCCTTAAAAATTTTGTTTTTGTCTGCGACGCAACCTTCTTGTGTAACAATAAAAGACAACAAACGTGCCAACATCGTCCGTTAAGGAGCGGTTTTCTGGGTATTTTAATGTTTTCCCGTCGGTAAAACAAAAATAGAAGTTTAATTTTGGTTCATGGAAGGCGGGCTGACGCAGGGCGGAAGTGAATACCGGAAATATGCGGCAATAAGCGGAAAAAACAGGGAATCAGGTATTCTGTGTATGAAAAAAATGAATATATTTTTTGTTCACTGAATATCGGCTTTAAAATAAAAAATCCCCCTTTTCTAAAAGAGGATTTGGAGTAGGGGCTTTAGCCCCGTTTTTTACGACCGTAAAGGGTCTATTCCAAAAGAATGAGGGCTGTCAAAATAAAAAACCGCCCTTATTCAGAGCGGTTAGTTCCTATGTTCCCATGGTTCACGTTTAACAATTTACATTTTGAATTTTGCATTTTGCATTTTTAATTATATTCCTCCCTCCTCCTTATCCCGTGTTTCCTCATAAGCGAATGGAAATTCTGCCTTTTCATTTTCACTTCCAACGCGGTCCTGCTGACGTTCCCGTTGTTCCTCTCCAGGGCGCTGGAAACAAACAGCTTTTCCAGTTCTTCAACAGCCTTTGCCCTCAGGTCTCTTTTTGCCTCTTTCAGCTTGTCGCTGCTCCTGGGGACCTCAGCCGATAACCGGACTTCATCTTTCCGGAATTCATTGGGAAGGTGGTTAGGCAGCACGGATTCATCCGCGACTGTAACTGCAAGCCTCTCAACAAGATTCTCAAGCTCGCGCACGTTGCCCGGCCAGTTATATTCCATCATCAGGTTCATTGCCTCAGGGGAAAATGACCTGACTTTTGAGCCTTTCCCGCGTATCGAAAGGAAATTCTCTATGAAGAGCGGTATGTCCTCTTTCCTTTCTCTAAGGGGAGGGATGTGCACCGGCACCACGTTCAAGCGGTAGAAAAGGTCTTCCCTGAAACTGCTGTCCTTCACCATTTTTTTAAGGTTTTTATTCGTCGCGGCGATGATACGCACGTCCGCCTTCTTATTTACCACGTCCCCGACCCTCTTGAACTCCTTTTCCTGGAGCACCCTCAGCAGCTTTGCCTGGACACCGAGTGTGATGTTGCCTATCTCATCCATGAAAAGAGTGCCGCCTTCGGCTGTTTCAAAAAGGCCTGGTTTATCCGCAGCTGCCCCGGTAAAAGAACCCTTCATATGGCCGAACAGCTCGCTTTCCATCAGGTTCTCGGAAAGGCTGCTGCAGTCAACGGATACGAAAGGCCTGCCTTTCCTTGGGCTGTTATGGTGTATGGCGTGCGCCACAAGCTCCTTTCCTGTCCCGCTTTCTCCGGTTATCAGTATGGTGCTGTCAGTGCAGGACACCTTTTCAAGCAGGTCGTATATTTTTTGCATGGCCTGGCATTTTCCCATTGCTTTTCCGAACGCGTATCTGTCTCCCAGTTCTTTTTTAAGCCTCTTGTTCTCTTTGATCATCCCTTTGGATTCCAGCATCTTGGATACCTTTACGCGCAATTCCTCAGGCATGAACGGCTTGGGTATGTAGTCTGAAGCCCCAAGTTTCATTGCCTCCACCGCGTCGCCTACAGTGGAATAGCCTGTGATCAGCAGTATGCTTATTTCCGGATACGCCTTCTTCGTCCGCCTGAGCAGTTCCATGCCGTTCATTCCCGGCATATTCACGTCCGCGATCACGATATCCGGGACTTTTTCGCCTATTTTCCTGAATGCTTCCGCCCCGTTCAGAGCTGTCTCGATAATGTAATCGCAGCTCTTCAGGATCGAAGCGCAGGCATCGCATATTTCCTTCTCATCATCCACGATCAGGATCCTGTATTTCTCCATATATTCCTTTATTTCATTACCTTAAGGATCGCGTTGCTCAGTTCTTCCCCTGTGTATGGCTTTGCTACCACTCCCTTAAAACCGTATTTCCCGTATTCTGACATTATCGGGTCATTGGAATACCCGCTGGATGCTATTGCCCTGACTTCCGCTTCGATCTTGATCAATTCCTTGATCGCGTCCCTGCCTCCCATGCCTCCGGGTATTGTCAGGTCCATAATGACCGCGTCAAAAGGATTGCCTGATCTTTTCGCCCGGCTGTATAATTCAACGGCTTCCAGGCCGTCAGCCGCAAGTTCCGCCTCATATCCCAGACTCCTCAGGATGCAGCCGGTAGCTTGCCTGATCTGCTCTTCGTCATCCATCAGCAGGATCCTGATCTTCCCGGCGCTATTCTTCTTAGGCGCGTAACTGCCCGGATCAACCGGCCTGTTTTCCATCGCCGGAATGTATATATAAAAAGTTGTCCCTGTCCCTTCCTTAGACTCAACCCTGATATACCCGTTGTGCTTCTTTATGATCGAATAGGCGGCGGACAGCCCCATTCCGCTTCCCTTTTCTTTTGTCGTGAAAAAAGGATCAAATATCCTGGACAGGTTTTCTTCGGGTATTCCCTTTCCGTTGTCATTCACGGATAATTTCACGTATTTTCCTTCCTTCAGCGCGATCTCCCGGCAGGTACCTGCATCCACGTTCTCCGCACTCAGGTTTATTACACCCCCTTTCGGCATTGACTGCTCAGCGTTGATAATAAGGTTGTTCATCACCTGCTGCATCTGTCCCTTATCCACCTCCGCATCCCACAGGTTGCCGGGAATGCGGAATTTGCATTTGACATTTGAACCGCTCAACGCGAAATCCGCTGACTCTTTAATCAGCGCGGCTATTGATGCCGATTCCTTGATGGGCACGCCTGCCTTAGAAAAAGTAAGCAGCTGCTGGGTCAGGCCCTTAGCGCGCAGAGCTGCTTTCTCGATCCTGCCCAGCGCTTCAAAAGCATCTCCTTCGGGTTTGATCTCCGTTTTCATTGAAAAAACGCTGGTAATGATGACTGTCAGCATATTGTTAAAATCGTGTGCAATGCCCCCGGTGAGTATGCCCAGTGATTCAAGTTTCTGGGCCTTCAAAATTTCCTCATTCATTTTTTTACGGTCTGTAACATCCCGGAAAAATCCTACGTTCAGCAGCCTTCCTCCCATCCTTATGGGCCTTGACCCTATATCGGCAAAAATAACTTTCCCGTTTTTCCTTAAACAGGGCATGTCCTCGGCGATCGCGATCTCGCCTTTAACCTGTTTTTTGAACGCTTCCGTCACATGTTTCAAGCTGCCTTTGGGATGTATGTCGTTCACTCCCATATTCACCAGTTCTTTTTCTTCATAACCCAGGAAACGGCATATTGCGGGATTGGCGAATTTTATCTTCATTGTCTCCGCGTCTGCCGCGAGTATCCCGTCCACAGCCCCTTCAAATACCGATCTGAACTTTCCCTCGGATTCCCTGAGCTGTTCTTCCACGGCTCTGCGCTCCATAACCTGTCTTATCAGGGACAGGATCGAGTTCATGTCAACCGGCTTGGTTTCGTAACTTACTATATCCTTTTTTCTTACAGCCTCAACCGCGCTTTCTATTGAGGCATAACCCGTAATAACTATATATTCCGTTCCCTGAGCTTGCAGGGAAAGCCTTTCGATCAGCTCAAGCCCTGTCATGTCAGGCAGTTTTATATCGACAAGAATAAGGTCAAACAATTTTTCGCCGCAAAGTTTAACCGCGGCCTGCCCGTTATCCGCGGTATCCGCCGTATAACCCTCTTCCTGCAGGATATCCCTCATATTATAAACGAAATCTTTATCGTCATCTATGATCAGTATATTGGGCTTTTTCCTCATATTATCCTTTTTCTGCGTTTAATTTCTATCACGTTTCCCGAGTCCGCCCCTGGTTCTTTGCTCTCTTATGCCGTCAAGCAAAGAAATGAGGTATTCCATATTTACCGGCTTCTCAAGACAGATATAAGCGCTTTCCTCCAGCGCCTGCTTTACAGGCCCTGACATCTCTTTCGGGTACCCGGTTACGAGGATAGCAACGATCTCTCTGCGGATATCCCTTACTGAAAGGTAGGTATACAGCCCGTTAAAGGGCGGAAGTTTCATGTCCAGGAGCAGGACATCAAAATCATTCTCTCTTGCCTTTTCCAGCGCTGTTTCGCCGTTGCAGGCCATAGTGACACTGTAACCCTTATCGCTAAGCACGTCCCTGATGTTTTTGCAGAATGCCTCGTCGTCATCAGCTACCAGCACGAGCATTCTTCCGGAAACTGCATTTTCAATGACATCAAACAGTCTGTCAAAATTCAACGGTTTTTTCAGGAAGCCGAATGCTCCCTCCTGCAGTGTTTCCTTGATAGACCTTTCCATCTCGTAAGCCGTGATCATTATCACCGCGGTATCCGGCGATATTTTTTTTATTTTCCTGAACGCCTCAACGCCGTTCAACAGCGGCATCTTTACATCCATCAATATAAAAGCATAGCTGTTCCTCCGCGCGGAATCAACCGCCTCTGATCCGTTATGGGCAATTTCCACCTCATAACCCTTCAATTCTATGATGTCTGCCACGTTCCTGCAGAATTCCTCGTTGTCATCCGCAACAAGAACTTTGTTTTTTTCATCCATTGCCCTTACCTCCGTTACCGGTATATTCCGGAGGTAATCGTATAAATACGGTAGTCCCCCTGCGCGGTTCAGATCTAACCTCTATCGTGCCACCGTGCCTTTCTATTATCATCTTGGAAATAGACGCGCCGAAACCTATGCCCTTTGCTTTTGTGCTGAAAAACGGCTCAAATACCCTGTTGATATCCTCAGGCGCGATGCCTGAGCCTGTATCGGTAAAGGATATTTCAATCCTTCTATCCGCAAGGCTGCGGACATCAACAGTCAGCGAGCCTTTCCAGTCCATTGCCTCCGCCGCGTTTGTTATTATATTTTTTAAAGCTATCTGCAGCTGCCCCTTATCGGCTTTGACCATTATTTTTTCAGACGGGAAGTTTCTTGCGATATTTATCGAAGGCGGTAATTTAGAAGCGTTTATTAAGCCTGACAAAAATAATGATATGTCCATCCTTTCAAAACGCGCTTCTTCGATCCTTGTCAGGTTAAGGATGCTCTGTATGATGGAAGCGGCATCTTCAGTGCTGGATTTGATCCGGTCAAGGTGCTGGCTTACCTTTTCTCCGGCGCTTTCCAATTTTGTTTTCAGGTAGAATGCTGAACTGTCTATCGTGGCAAGCGGATTTCTCAGTTCGTGCGCTATGCCGGCCGCAAACTGGCCGATAGCTACCAGCTTTTCTTTGCTCAACAGCTCTTCCTGGGCCGTCCTCAGGTCAACCGCCATCTTCTCGAACGAACGGGCCAGATCCCCGATTTCGTCCTTCTTTTTTGCCAATACCGCATCGATTTCCACGCGGGCATCGCCCTTGCCTATCTTATCCGCCATTTCGTGCAGTTTTTGTATAGGCCTGGTTATGCTCAAAGTTGAAAATATAATAATAAAACATAAAATAAGAAATGAAAAAACAGCGGTCAGTAAAGATACTTTCAGCCTGTTCTTTTCAGCTTTGTCGGATATATTTTTCGTTTCCTCAATGCTTCTCATGCACTCTTCGTAGATCATTGCCATGGCAAGGGATACCTTATCTTCCGCGGGGGTAACTTCGTTTCCTATCATATCAGCGGTCTTTCTAACCGCGTCCGGGTTCCAGACAGAAACAGCCATCCTTGATATTATTGCCGTATATAGAGTGTCTTCTGCCGATATTGCGTCCTTCAGATCCTTTGAAAGCTGAGTATTGAGTTTTATTTCGGACTGAGTAAACACTTCGCCCAGCTTCTGCAGTTCAGCCTGCCTTTGATCTCTCAGCAATGTGCTTTTCCGGATCAACTTTTGAAGCCCCTCTTTATCGCCTTTCTGCAGGGCTATAACCGCCTTTCTTATCAAGGCAGCAAGTTCTGTGTTAATGAACTGCAGACCGGAACTGACGCTTAACTTTTCTATTGCGGGCATTATAATAGAATTTCTTAAATACCTGCCTTTTTTTACGGAAATAAAAGAACTCAAGGTCTGATATACGCTCAGGATAAGCAGGGGCAGGATGATAAACAGCGCTATCCTATTTCTCAGGTTCACCTGGTCTCCTTTTTGCGTTGTATCATAAATTTATACCCGCTTGCCATTGTCCCCGGAGAAATATTCTTATTTCATCCAGGGAAAATCCTGGACGGCAGGCTTATAAGGAACTTCGCGCCTTTACCGGGCCTGCTGTGCACTTCTATCCTGCCGTTATGCGCCGTAACTATGTTATTGATAATGAACAATCCCAGGCCCACACCATTTTTCTTCGTGGTGGAGAATGGCTGGAATAACTTGTCCTTGTCCTCGTGCCTGATCCCTTCCCCTGTGTCGCTGAATTCTACGCAGACCATCCCGTTGCTGCTGAAGGTCGAGATATTCAGCTCCCCTCCGTCAGGCATTGCTTCGCTCGCGTTCGTGATCAGGTTAATAAAGGCCTGCTCAAGCATCGCGCTGTCGCCGCTGACAGGCGGCAGGGAACGCTCGAACTGGCCTATGGTCGCAATGCCTTTCATGAATTTCTGCTTTTCTGTCAGGCTGATCGCGCTCTTCAGCACTCCGTTTATATTTATCTTACCGAATTTCAGCTCAGACGGCTTTGAAAGCCTCAGAAGATTCTCGATTATTTTCGCGATATGCCCTGCCCCCTCATCGATCGCCTTCATATCTTCCAGGACCTCGGAGCTGAAGCCTTCTGTTTTCAGCAACAGCTGGATCCTGCCCGTGATCGCGGAAAGCGGGTTTCTTATGTCGTGCGCGATGCCTGCCGCAAGATGGCCTATGGAAGCCATCTTGTCTGACTGGACCAGCTGCCTTATAAGCTCCTTCTGCGTCTGGAACAGCTCCGCATTCTCAACTGCTATCGCTATCTCATAACCCAGGGAAGACAAAATCCTGAAGTCTTCCTCGTTATACATCAGGCCTGAAGCTTTTCTGTCCAGCGTAAAAATTCCCGTAAGCCCTGCCTTGCCGATAATGGGGATACTTACGTAAGCTCCGATCGAATCAAGCAGTATCTTATTTTCCAATCTTTGTTCTGTCTTGTATAAACCGCTCCTGCTCTCGCCTTCCTCTCTTACAAGTATTTTGCCTGTTGACAGGAACTTTACTATTTCGTCCTCTTTCCTGAAAACAACGCTTCCCGCAAGCTCAGACAATAAACCCGCGCTGAACTTCATCACAAACCCATTTTTCACATTATTGAACAGTATCATGGAGCCTTTCTCGACGCCGATTATGCCTGCCAGACCCGTAACGACTTTCTCCGCAAGCTCATCCGGATCTATGGTTATGGCAAGTATCCTGCCGAAAGACTGAAGGGTTTTCTGGTAATCGTACCTGCCGGCGAAGATCAGCCTGTCAAAACCTTTTTCTATCCTTTCTTTTAAAGTAAAGATAATAAGAACAGTCAGGCCGGTTGCACCCATCATTAAGAGCGCCGCTTCAGGCAGAGTCATAGATTCCCCGATTAACTGCCTGTATATATATATTATGGGCAAATAAATTCCTATTATAATGGTAAACAAAGCCGTGTATGAAAGCGTCTTCTTCAGCACAATGGTAATGTCCAACAGTCTATACCTGAGTATAGCATAAGTGACAATTCCTGTATAAAGAACATTAAATAGATAGCCTATGGGATAAAAAGCTTTTCCGGCAACAGTAAATACATTTATCGTTCCTCCTATAATGCCTATCCCGATACCAAGGAGAACGTAAGCAAGCTGGTTATGTTTTACATCAAAGCTTTTCTTGTAACCGTTCCACAGAACATGAAGACTGTCATATCCAAAAAATAGCAGAAAAAAATTAAAAAAGACTCCGGCAGGGCCAATTTGCGGATACCAACCCCAGGAATGGTAATAAATATCCGAAAAGAAAAGTTTGGTAAACCAGATAAATGGAAGAAATGCGGCGCTTATCAACAGACCGGCTATTTTGAACCTCTGCCTTGCAGCTCCTTCGCTCTCTGTTATAGAAAGAGAAAAAAGATAAGTTAAGGAAGGTATAAAAACTAATCCAGTTCCGTTTATTCTGCATGCAAGCGCTGCTATTTTGGGGTTTGAAGCTAAAAATGATAAAAATGCCCCCATATTCCAGGTAAACACAGATAAACCGCCAAAAATAAAGGCAATGCGTGCGGCATCTTTCTTAGCCCTGAAATATACTAAAATAACCAGAAATAAATTTGTAAGGCTGGCAACCAATGGTATTAAACTGTATACTGTCATTTTTACCCCTGAAATTTTCTGAAAACTAAGGCGGCATTTAATCCTGAAAAACCGCAGCCATTTTGAAGAACGGCATCCACTCTGGCGCTGCGTGCTTCATTCGGAACGCAGTCAAGGTCACAGGCAGAATCAGGATGCTCATAATTTATTGTGGGCGGTATCAGGCCGTTTTCTATGGTTAAAACCGAAGCCACAGCCTGAATAGCCCCTGCCCCGCCGAGTGCGTGGCCTATCATTGATTTTATTGAATTAACAGGTATTCTGTATGCATTTTCACCGAAAACCTGCTTTATTGCCATAGTTTCAGCCACTTCATTCAACGGGGTTGAACTCCCATGGGCATTTATATTGTCGATCTCCCCGGGCTTTACCCCGGCGTCATCAAGCGCAAGTTTCATTGCCCTTGCCGTTTCTTTCGCATCCTCTGTAGGCGCGGTCATATGAAAAGCATTGCAGGTGGCGCCGAATCCTGCGATCTCGGCGTATATATGGGCATTTCTCCTTAATGCATGCTCGAGTTCTTCTAAGAGAAGAATGCCGCATCCCTCTGCCAGAACAAACCCATCTCTTTCCTTGTCAAAAGGCCTGGATGCCTTTTCTGGTTCGTCATTTCTGGTTGAAACAGCATGGATCACGCAAAAAGATTGCAGGACAAAAGGAATAAGAGGGGATTCGGTGCCTCCGGCTATTGCCATATCGGATTTTCCTAAGCGGATATCATTCAGGGCAGTGCCGACGGCAGTATGCCCTGACGTGCAGCCGGTTGAAAGAGTGGCGCTTGAACCCTTGATGCCGAATTCAATGGAAATAAAACCCAGGTGCGAACAGGGGAAAAAAGCGATCCCCATAAAGGGACTGATGCTTTTAATTCCCTTTTCATAAAAAGACATGATCTGTTTTTCAAGAAAAACAGGGCTGCCTACCGCTGAGCCGACAAAGAGGCCTATGCGTTCAGGATCTTCACGGGAAAGGTCAATACCGCTGTCCTCTACGGACATCTTTGTAGCGGCTATGGCATACTGGCTGGAAACATCCATCCTGCGTATGTTTTTCGGATTTTTAATATATTCCCCGGGTTCAAAACCTTCCACTTCGCCTGCGATCTGAGAAGACAGTTCCGAAGCATCGAATTTCGTGATTTTGCGAATGCAGGATCTCCCCCCTGTCATTGACTTCCAGAAATCGTCTTTTCCAATGCCGGCAGGACTAACCACTCCAATACCAGTGATTACAACGCGCCGCATTAGGATACCCCATAAATATTATAACACAAACAATCGAATTTTATTTTATGCTCCAGAAAATTTACCTGCCTTTCTGAAAAAAGGAATAAAAGCAGGAACTAATTTTTTATATTTCAGATATTCTTCTCCTATCTCTTTGCTTAATATTTTCTCCTCATAAGACATTCTCATGAGGAGCACGGGAATATAGCACAGGAACAAAAAAACGAGGGAAAGATATGAATTCGGAACCAGGCACAGACCTGTGCTTTTTATAATCATTGAAAGGTATGCGGGATGCCTTACGTAAGCATAAGGACCTTTCCTGATAATGCTGTGCCCCTGCCTGATTTCGATATCCCCGCTCCAATATTTCTGAAGAGTTTTAACAGCATAGCTCCTGCCCCACAAGCCAAGCAGAAACAGAGCAAGGCCTGCAAACGATACCCAGATATTGATTTTTCTTTTAATAATAAAGTATTCGGCAACCGCCAGCATGTTCAGCGTGTAATATGTCAGCGTAATCAGCATATGCGTCCATTCAAAATAGGTTTTACCCCTATTTTGCGAAGAAGCTTTATCCACCCTTCTTTCCGCAAACAGCTGATAAAATACAGCAAACCCAAGAAAAAAGAGATAAAAAACTGTGTATATTTTCATTTTTCTTTTTCTATATTCTCCTTAAGGCTTCTCAGCGTGTTTTTTGCTGATTTTGACACATAATTCCCGGCAGCATACAGTTCCAGCAGCTTCCCTATCACAGGCACCTTAAAAACCACGTTGTGCGTTATGGTAAGCTTCGTGCCCTCAGGCACCTGCTCAAAGATCCACTCGCCGGTCATGCCTTTCAAAGGCCCGTCAACCTGCTGAAACCAAAAAAGCGAGTTTTTCTCTTCAAAAACGATGGAGCCCAGCCAGGAAAATACCTTTCCGTTAATTTCGGCTGTGCGCTCCACGAAAATATGGGTGCCGTCTCTTGCCAGGACCCTGCACTTCTTGAAATACGGGATATATTTCGGGTGGTTTGCCACATCGCTGGCAATGCGGTAAACCTCCTCCACCGGCCTGTTTATAATTACGGAATCACTTAAATGAACCATTTGTCTCTCCGAAAGTTTGCCCTACTTTCAAGCGCGATGAATCGCGCCGCTACATAAACATAGCAGTAACTTGACACTTGATACTTGACTCTTGATACTAATTTAACCACGGATTCTCACGAATTTCCACGGATTTTCAAATTGAATTAACTTGTAAACTACACTTAAACCTTAGGTTAACACTGTTTTAGATAAAATCTTTGTCGTTGATTCATAACTCATAATTCATAATTAGTCTTCTAGTATTGCGACCGGCCTGACCCAGCCGGCGCTTGCCCCCTTGATTTTTACCGGAAAACACATTACACTGAAACCGTGAGATTTCGGTATCCTGTCAAGGTTCGCCATTTTCTCGATGTGGCAGTATTCCTTCTTTCTCCCGGCGAAATGCGCGGGCCAGAGGAAACTTTTGTCCTTTGTGCGGGTATAGTCATCCATCATGTTCCTGAAAGGCCGGTCAAGCCCGTACCCGTCAGTGCCGATTATTTTAACTCCCCGGTCTAACAGCCACAGGACCGCGTCCCCGCTTAATCCGGGGTGGGAAAAAAAATAATCTTTCCTGCCCCAGTGCTTGTCAGCGCCGGTCATTATAAGGACGATATCGCCTGCGCTTATTTTATAATCTATTTTATCCAGCGCGGACCGAAGGTCGTCCGCGGTAATAAAATCCCCCTGCTTTTTTGCCCTGAAATCAAGCACGACGCCGTTTCCCGAGCACCATTCAAGCGGGACCTCATCTATAGTTTTGGATGGCCTGCCTTCCGATAACGGCCCGAAATGATAAGGAGCGTCTAAGTGGGTTCCCGTATGGGTATCCCCGTTTATGGTTTCCCAGGCAAGGCCCATTCCGTCAGGAAAGTCCCTGTGTGTCACCTTCTTTATCCCGGTTAAATGCAATAAAAGGTTCTTAAGGGTGATAAATACCGAATGCCCGGAAATAAGAGCGGCAAGCCCAAGCAGGTCCGCTCCCTGTTTATGGTTAAGGTATTTTATCCTGGCAGGTTCCGGCTCAACCGGGGAATCATCAAGCGCAACGCTCAGATCAATGAATTTCAAGCAAATCCTCCCCATAACCCACGCTTTAAAACGTGTCAGCGTGTCAACGTATCAACGTGTCAGAGCCCCGCCAGCTCCTAAGGAGCTTAACGGCGGGACCTGCGCCCGCCAATAATCGTGGCGGGCTACGGACGAAAACACTAAAGAAATTATTTACAGGGAACTTAAGAGAACTTAAAAGGCTATAAGATATTTTTCACAGGGATTTAAAGAGATTTAAAAAAATCAGCCACGGATGTCCACGTATAATACTCACTTGTCAACTATATAAACTGCATTTGCAACCACGGATTCCCACGGATTTTCACAGATTACAACTTTGCAAACTCTGTAAACCATGTAAACTGTATTTGCAACTACGCGATTTCACTCGATTTTCACAAGATTAGTCTTTCACTGGACACTGGCCACTTAAAGTGAGTCCCCCTTCTTGCTTTTCTGAGAAAGCAGGGGGGCAACTGGACACTGAATTAATCACGTCTGCCTTTAACTACCCCGTGCATTACACTGCTGATCACATCCACAGAACAGGGTTTTGGTATGGCGGCCGCGAAACCGTATTTTTTATAATCGGAAATAACCGGGTCATCGGAATAACCGGTGGTCACCACTATCCTCGCGCCCGGGCTGATCTTGAGCAGTTCCACGGCAGTTTCTTTGCCGCCAAGCCCTCCTGGGATGATCATATCAACGATAACCGCGTCAAACGGATCTTTTGAATTCAGGGCTTTACTGTACAGATCGATCGCTTCTCTTCCTTCCCGCGCAAAGCTGACGCTGTATCCGAAATGCATAAGCACGCGCCCCATCGTATTCCTTACCTGCTCCTCATCGTCCATCAGCAGTATATTCCCTTTCCCTTCATAGAAAGCCTTCGCGGTTTCTTCTGTTTTAGTTCCGTTACTCGACGCGGGTATGTATATATTAAAAGTTGTGCCCCTGCCTGTTTCTGATTCAACAGTGACGGCGCCGTCATGCCTTTTTATTATTGAATACGCGATCGAAAGGCCCAGCCCGATCCCGCCTTTTTTGGTCGTGAAAAACGGGTTAAAGATCTTCCCGATATGCTCTTCGGATATTCCGGGGCCTTTGTCCTGGATCCCTATTTTTACGTACCTGCCTTCCTTCAGCCCGTTCTCTCCCTGTCTGACAACCGCATTATCGGCTCTTATTGTTATGAGCCCTCCCCCTTTCACTGCCTGCCTTGCGTTGAGTATAATATTGCTTATTGCCTGGTTTATCTGCCCGGAGTCTACTTCTGTCTGCCAGAGGTCTTTCTGTATTAAAAATTCGGGTTTCAGGTCTGAGCCGTGAAGGGCAAAATTCACAGAGTCTTTTATCAGTTTTACTGTCTTGGCCGGTTTCTTTACCGGCTCCCCTCCTCTCGCAAAAGTAAGAAGATGATGCGTAAGTTCTTTCGCGCGCCTGCCCGCGTTTTCGGCTTCTTCCAGCAGCTCTTTTTCCTCTTTTCTGCTGGAATGCCTGATCTTAAGAAGCCCGATGTTCCCGAGTATCGGTGTGAGCATATTGTTGAAATCGTGCGCTATCCCCCCGGCGAAAATCCCCAGCATTTCAAGCCTTTCTGTTTTTTCGAGTTCCGCTTCGATCCTCCTGCGCTCCGTGATGTCGCGTATGACCCCTACCATATACGCGGTTTTTCCCTCGCTGCCCGCAATAAACCTGCTTATTGCCTCCATAAACGCGATATTCCCGTCTTTTTTTAGAACACGGAAAATATACCTGGGTCTGAGCTCGTTCTCCGCCACATTACTTAAATTATTTCTTATTGACTCCCTTTCGTCCGGATGGATGAGCTGCAGCCAGTCCCCTCCCGTAACATCTTCCTGTTTATACCCGAGCAGCTGATAAATGTTGGGGCTTATAAAATCCACCTTGCCGCTTGTGTCGAAAGAGAAAATAATGTCGCTGCTGTTGTCAACGACCATCCTGTATTTTTTCTCGGCTTCATCAAGCTTTCTTTCTTCTTTCTTAAATAAGCGGCTTCCCAGAACTTTCCACTCATTATCCTGCCTGATAACGGTAAACTCGTGGTTTTGAATAACGTCCAGCACTTCAGATGCTTCGCATTTTTTAAAAGGATACGCGCAGAAAGCTATCATCCTGTATTTTTCGATAACGCCGTTGATCGCTTCCTCGTATTTCCTGAAGCTTTCCCAGTGCTTTTTTTGAAGCCATGCCGTATCCCCCGCAGCCCTTATTCCTTCATAGCCGTCTGCAAGCGCCTGGCCCAGCACCTTATCCCATAACGCCATAACTCTTTCGGCATCAAACTCATTGTTTATCAGATACCATTCATCATAGGGAATTATCTTGAACCGGCCCTTTTTTATATACTCATCAAGATCAGGCATAACCTTTTGCATTGCCCCGCTGATCTCGTTCTCTTCCGGTGTTCCGGAAGCGATCCACATGCAGAGCTCATTATTCTCAAGCCCTGCCCTGAAATAGGGGGCGAGTATCTCAAGAAGGTCATCTTTGCCTGAATAAAGCTGGCAGATATGGGTCCCCCACGGTATATCACCCAGGAAAACAATGCCTGATCTCCTATTATTACCTTTCATACCTGTCCTTTCCTTTAATATATAAACCACACCTATTCTTTTTTAATGGTTCTTTTTGATTCCTGTTCAACCCATTTTTCAAGCAGATCCCTGCTTATACGCCACTGCTTGCCTATTTTGGAAAAGGGTATCTTTCCCTGCTGGGCAAGGCGGTATACCGTAAAATGATGCAGTTTAAGATACTCTGCGACTTCCCTTATATTCATAATTTTGCCTATGTCATCAAAGGGTTTTGGTATGAATTCCTGCGCCCCCATTTCAAGCGCTTTATCAATATCCTTGCCTACATCATACCCGCTCATCATAACCACTATAGCATCCGGGTTTAGTTTTTTGATATCCCGGAGCAGCTCTACCCCTTCGATTTTGGGCAGTTTTACGTCAAGGAATATAAGATTATATCGCAGATGGTGCAGCATACGCAGAGCCTCGATCGCATCAAGGGCAACACTCAAAGAGCTCTGTGTCCCGAACAACCTCGCAAAAAAAGCAAGGATAGAAGGGTCGTCATCCACTACCATTATAGAAAGTTTTTCCTTTTGGTCAGGCATACATACCTCTCTTTCTTTCTTTAAGTATGCTATTATATACTATTTTATCAAAAAGTCAAGAAAAAACAACAAACGATAATAGAATTTAATAAAATTAACAATATTCCATATTCAGCCTAAAATAACAAAAGGCGCTGTGTCTGTATGAATTCAGACTTTCAGCGCCTTATATTTATTGCTTAAATCCCGCTTATTTTTTTAATCCTTTCTTTTGCCGGCTTTATGCCCTATCCTTCCCGCCTCCTGCTTTACCCACTTGTCAAGCATATCTTTCTTTATGCGCCAGGACCTGCCGATCTTGGAAAAGGGGATCTTTCCCTTCTGCGCAAGGCGGTATACCGTCAGATGGTGGAGTTTTAAGTATTCAGCTACTTCCTTAATATTCATTATCTTATCCACGTCAACAGGTTTTGGCAGGAATTCCTGGGCTCCCTTGCTAAAAGCCTTCTTGATCTCCCGTGATATATCATACCCGCTTATAAGAATAACTATTGCTTCAGGATTTGTCTTTTTCAGATCTTCAAGCACGCTTACGCCGTCTTTATCCGGAAGCATATAATCAAGGAATATAAGGTTGTAGAGCTGGAATCCTGCCATGCGCAGCGCTTCATCAGCGGACATAGCAATGCTTAAGGAATGCTGGTTCCCGAATATCCTTTTGAAAATACCGAACACGGACGGGTCGTCATCAACAACCAGTATGTTCAACCTGCTTTTTTCTTCCTGCATATTTATCCTCCTGAAAACCAAGATATAGACGGAATCTTGTTGACATTATCGGGAATTATGGTATTATATAGTTGTAATTTAGCGGCAAAAGCGTGATCGCAGCGATCAAGGGAATAAAATGCTTTCGGATATTGAAAAAATAATCTGCCTGAAAAAAGTGTCCCTGTTCGAGAACCTGACCGAAGAGGAGCTGTTCGCGCTGGAAAAGGTTTCTTTCGAAAAAATCTTTAAGCCGGGCGAGGCTGTCCTGACAGAAAACGAGTCCGGGCATGAGCTCTACATCGTTGTTTCAGGCGAGGTCGAGATCAGTAAGAACCGCGAAGGCAGAAAGTTCTCGCTCGCGAAAATGGGGCCTTTCAATGCCATAGGTGAAATGTCTCTTTTCGACGACCTGCCGCATTCGGCAACCGCTGTTGCCTTAAAAGAAACGAACGTTCTGATACTTCCCGAAGAAGCCGTGCGCGACGTGGTCCTTGAATTCCCCGAGATCGGCCTTGCCATAATAAAAGCGCTTTCAAAAAAATTGCGAAGCGCCGATGAAAAAATCGGGGATCTGTCTAAGAACCCTTAGAGCCCTTCCAGCAGATATGCGGCGCACAGCCTCAAGCCCTGTAATTCACCCTCCCCTTCGCCAAACGCATGTCGAAGACCCATCTTTATAATAATGTCCGTATCTGTCATTTCAGCAAAATCCCACAACCTTTTTGCTTCAGCCGCTTTTTCATGAAGTGTTGTGTCGTCTATAAGCGGAAGGAGAAGGTTTACGATCTTGCTGCCCGCTATGCCTTCTATTATCTCAATGGCATTCGCCCTCGCCTCATGGTTGCGGTAGTCCCTCAGCCTCCTGACCGCGACTGTGAACGCATGCGATTTCTCGAACGCGCTCATGAGCCTGAGCACCTTGAACAATTTTCTTTCGTTCCTCATGTTAATGGAATGCAGGATAAGGCTGAATACCTCTGCCCTTGTTCCGGAACCGCCGCGCGCCAGTTCTTCAGATCTGCTCAAAATGTTAAGGTAAAAAATATTTTCGTAGATCAGTCTGATCTCATGGGTGCAGTAATCGATTATAGCCGGCAATGTACCGCTGTCGTTCCTCTTTATAAGTATAAAAGACAACTCTTTCCTGGCAAGGCTGCTTCCGCCCTTCATTGAATCCAGCAGGAGCCTGGAAACGGTCACGTCCATCTTTTCCAGCGCCCTGGAAGCTTCCCGCCTTACCACCCTGTTTTTGTCGCCCAGGATCCTTATTAGCAGCTGCGCCGATTTTAACCCCCCTATTTTTTCAAACGCTCTCACCGTATAAAGCCTTACCTCGTCATCCGGATCGTCAACCATCTGTTCCATCAGAGGCAGTATCTCTGTGCCGCCTAATTCGCTCAGGGCGTAAAGGGTCCTGACCCGGTTTTCAGGGTCCGCGTCTTTCATCATTTTAGAAAGCACGCTCAGGCCCTTTTCCCTGTTCCCGTATTTCCAGAAGATAACAGCCGCGTTCGTTCTTACCCTGGGATTTTCATCAACAAGCAGGGGCTCAGCGATATCCCTGGCGATCGTGGGGTCAAACCGCCCTATCGCCTCAACGGCGTTTGCCCTTATCCTCGGGTCCCGGCTGTTCACAAAAGGAATGATGTCAAAAACACCCGTGAAATCAGCGGTATTGCCCAGCGCAAGTATGGCGCTTGCCCTGCGCCTCGGGTCACTGTTTTCATCCTTCAGGAAATCCAGGATTATGTCCGTGGACTGCTTTTTCCTTATCTTGCAGAGCATTTCCATGGCGAACAAGCTAACTTTTTCATTTTCGTCATAAAGAGCGGTTTTGAGGACATCCATACTTCTTCCCGTGCCCAGGTGTGAAATTTCATTCAGATAATCAGTCCGCTCGAAATAGCTCCTGTCCTCTATGCTCTGTATGAAGCTTTTCATGTAATTTTCTTTGACCCTGAACGAATAGTATATCCATCCGGCGCATAAAATTGTCCCTGTAATGATCAGGCCGGAAGTGCCGGCCGATCTTCCGAAGAAAAATATAAAAACGCCTGCCGCGAGCATTCCCGCCGGAACTATGAAACCTTCGTTGAACGTCAGGGCTTCTCTCCTGGCTTCTTCGGCAAGCGGAAGGAATATCAGCGGGTAAGCCGATTCGAATAGAGAGCCGCCGATCGCGTCCCTGAGGAACCTGACCGCGACAACAGGCATGAATCCCCGGTGAAAATTGAGCAACAGGAAACCCGCCCCTATCGTAACGGGCATCACAAGCATTGCGTTACCCACCCCCATGGTCTTTATAAGCTTTGAAACCACCAAAAGGACCAGGACAAGCGTTGCCGCGTAAAAATAACCGTAATAAGAACCGTAATAGACGGCCAGCCCGGTTTCCGACGGGAAAGCCCTGTTCAACTCTGTGTTGAACTGGAAATCAAGTATTGTAGTTGCCGCGATAAAAAACAGGAAGCTCAAGCCTATGGCAACAAGCAGGCGGGACCTGCGGAACTGCGCTAACATCCTGCCGAAGGACCCAAGAACAGTTTCGGCGCGTGCCTGCCGCGCTGTTTTTTCCTCTGTCCCGGCTATCAGGAACCCCTGGGTGTATTTCATGACAAAAGCAATGGCAAAAAAGGAAAAAGACCAGAGCAGGACCAGGTTATTGGGGCTTGTAAGCGGGGCGATCGCCCTGGTCAGCACTCCACCCGTGCCTCCGCCTATCAGGCCCGCGCTTACCACAAAGGCGAAAACACGTTTCCCTTCCCTTATATTGCAGATCCTCGTTGCCAGGGTCCAGAACTGCGTGTAATAGATCCATACAAAAAAAATGGCAGCCAGGTACAGTACCGTATAAAACCATTTGAAATGCAGCGCGATGCCCAGGCGGGCAACGAGTATGGAGAAAGCGAGGACCAGGAATGTGTTCTTAAGGATCGTGGTCTGCTTGAAGCGCGATATGAAAGGGAAATAAAGGAAGGAACCTGCCGCGATGAGCAAACCGTTCATTATGTAGATAGAGGGCAGGGATGACACACCGACGTTCTTAAGGAAAAGGGATGTGGCGACGCTCATCCCGACCGTGCTGCCGAGCATCATTATGAAATTGAGTATGGAAAGATAAAAAAGCTTTTTCCAGTCCCTTTCGTGTATCTGGAAAACCCGGAGCGGGTAGTCCTTTAAGAATCCCAGCCCTTTTTTCAGGAAGTTCATTTCTGCCTGCGGCAACCGGCGCTAAAAGCGCTATTTTTATTTTACCGGCGGGCAATAAAGACCCGAGAACCACTTGGTATACAGTTCGTCGTATTTGCCGCTCAATTTCAGGTCTGAAATGAAATAATTGAGCCATACCAGGAACTCCATATCCCCTTTGGGGACCGCTATCGAATAAACCTCATAGCTGAGCTGCTGCTGTAAAACTTTCCAGTTTGGGTGGGTCATGCACAGAGACTCAATGAAAGGCTTGTCGTAGATGAACGCGTCAACGTCCTTCCTGGTCAGCATCTGCACGGCTTCCGCGTCGCTTGCCGCCCTTATGATCTTCGCTTTGTCGAATTTCTTATCCGCGACATCCTGGCCGGTTGTTCCTTCCACTGATACAATTTTCTTGCCCGGAGCGTTAAGCTGTCTCCAGTTGTCGATCTTCGTGTTCTTCTCGTTGACTATAACCATCAATCCTGTCGTGAAGTAAGGGTCGGTGAAGTTCACAAGGAACGCGCGGTCAAGCGTCCTTGTCATGCCCGAGATTACCAGGTCAATTTCCCCTCCCAGCGCGGAAACAAGGTCCTCGTATTTCCCGTAATCCTTGATGACCAGTTCAACCTTAAGTGCGTTCGCGAGCTCCTTCGCGATATCCACGTCAAATCCGATGATCTCGCCGCTTTCATTTTTATACTCAAACGGCTTGAACCCGGAGCTCAAACCCACCCTGATCTTTCCCATGCTGCGTATATTGGAAAGGAGCTGGGGCACTGTCTGCGAAGTCTGCGACCGTGAGGTCCCGCACCATCCCGCGGCAATCACCGTAAGCAGTAAAACTACCGCGATCTTCATGTTTTTTCTCATCCTGTCCCTCCTTTAAACTTTACCTGGTTCTGCTTCATTTGTGAAAAAATGAGCCTTTTATTTATCGCAGTAGCGGATATCACCTCCCCGTTATTTTATTTTTTTCAGTTCCACATTAACCCACACGCCGCATTTCTGGCATTTAAATTTACCCCATACCGCTCCTTCATGTTCGTATTGCTCGACAGGCAGCAGCCTTCCCCCGCAGTCAGTTTTATAAAAAGCGCCGCTGCTTGCATCCTGCATCCTGCCCGTGTGGTAGTGTATATACTGTATCTGGTCTTTTTCAGGGACTTTCATAATTTTCTCCGCCCGAAAAAATGATTACACCGATTACGCAAGATGATTACGCGGATTCGATCTTGGTACTAAACACAACTATGGATTTATACTTTGTAAACTTTGAAAACTCTATAAACTATGTAAACTTGTTATCGTGGTTTTCCGTGCGAGCCTGCTTACGTCGGCAGGGCGGCAAAGCGCTGTTCCCTTGCGGATCGACGAAGCTGTCCCGCAGGCAATGCCCTGCCGCAGGCTTTCCTCGATCCCCTTATTATTCATATATGCGTGCGTGAAACCCGCTACAACCGCATCACCGGACCCCACTCCGCTTCTTTTCAGCCTTACGGGCGGCCGAAGGCGCCACAACCTGCCTTTTGACGCTGCCATTATGCCCCTTGCTCCCCAGGAAATTATCGCTATTTCGCTGTGGCATGCAAGAATGCATGCGGCTTCCGCAAGTTCTTCTTCAGAACATATCCTGAAAACTCTGCCTGTGATCCTTTTAAGGAGCCTTTCGGCTTCGAATATGTTCGGTTTGATCAAAAAGGGTTTTTCTTTTACCCCTCTGAAAAATGGCTCACCGTCGCTGTCAAGGACCGTTTTTGTACCCGTCCGGCGCATCAGCCTGATGATGCGGGCGTAAATATCTTCGTCTGTCCCCGCGGGTATGCTGCCTGATATTATAAGGCAGTCCCTTCGGGTAAGCGCTGATAGTTTTGAAAACAGCTTCCTGAAATCGCCTGCCTTGACAGAAGGCCCGTCTTCGTTTATTTTTATCTGCCCGCGTTTCCCGGTTATTTCTATGCTGATGTTGGAGCGGTTATCGCCTGCTATCCTGACAAAATCAGTCCGGACGCCTTCTTTTTTCAACAGTTCGCAGATCTTGGTTCCCGTGTACCCGCCTATAAATCCGTATGCAACCGTGCTTCCTTTAAGCCTGCGGATAATGCGGGAAATATTAATTCCCTTTCCTCCGGGATCCCTCTGTATCTCAGGTACCCTGTTTATATCCCTGAGATCGACTTTTTTCAAAGAAGCTGTCAGGTCCAAAGATGGGTTGAGCGTTAAGGTCGCTATCATAACTTCAGATCCTGGATACTGGATGCAAGATGCTGGATAAAATCAATTTGAAGGTTGTGTGGGAATAAAAACCGAAAATAGAACAATGGAAAATAGACCGTCCCGACCGTAGCCCGCCACGGTTATTGGCGGGCGCAGGTCCCTGTGTTAAGTTCCGGATTTATAGGAACTACAGGGATCGGGACTCCAGATTCTTCGCGGAGCGAATGCAAGTAAGCAAACACTGAGAATAGAGAATTGAAAATAGACCGCAATGTCGCTTTGTCTTTTCTATTCTCGATTTTCTATTGCTCCATTGCTCTAGTCCCGATCTTATATCGGGACTGCCGAGGGCGGGATTTGAACCCGCAAGGGTTACCCCATACGCCCCTTAAACGTACGTGTCTGCCAGTTCCACCACCTCGGCTAATAATCTATTGCTCTATTTTCTATTGCTCTGCTTGAAGGGGTTTATCTAATAATTAATACATCTTACGAAGTGTCCTTTACTAACTTCTTTAAAGTCAATACTATTGCTTTTGCATTTATCCGAAGATTTTTGGCATCTCCCGTAGTACTTACAGCAGCAGTCTTCGAAGGTCTTGTCCGTATCTCCGGTATCCGTATTTATTCCTACTCCTTTTTCTTCTGCCAACCCCCCGGCGCTGGCAAGCAGGAGTTTTGTATAAGGATGGAGCGGGTTATCGTACATTTCGGAAGCAGGCGCTGTTTCCATTATCCTGCCTGCATACATGACCGCGATCCTGTCGCTTATATACCTTACAACCCCCAGGTCGTGCGATATGAAAAGGTAAGTCAGAGAAAATTTCCTCTGCAGTTCGACCATCAGGTTTATTATCTGCGCCTGAATGGATACGTCCAGAGAGGAAACAGGTTCGTCAGCCACAATAAATTCGGGGTTTATAGCAAGGGCTCTTGCTATACCGATCCTCTGGCGCTGGCCGCCGGAGAACTCGTGGGGATACTTATTCATGTCGTTCCTGTCAAGCCCCACAAGGTCCAGCAGTCCGCAGGCCCTATTCTTGATATCCGCCGGCGGAATGCCGTGAACGCGCAGTATCTCATTCAGAACCGATTTCAGGGTGAGCCTTGGGTTCAGAGAGGCGTAAGGGTCCTGAAAAATGATCTGCATCCTGCCGCGGATCTTTCTCAGATCTTTCTTGCTCAACTCTCTGAGATTAACGCCATCAAAATAAATATCCCCCTCATCAGGCTCAATGAGCCGCAGGATCAGCCTTGCAAGCGTTGATTTCCCGCAGCCTGACTCCCCTACCAGTCCCAGGGTTTCGCCCCTGGAAATATTGAGCGTTACCTTGTTAACAGCCCTGACAAACCCTCTGTTCCCGCGGAGGTTTTTTTCAACAGGAAAAAATTTGCTGAGATCCCTTGTTTCTAACAGAAAACCATTGTTGCCGGAACCGTTGTTCTGCATAATTGCCGTAAGGCTCAGCCGTTACCAAGCGTTTTTAAAAGGGCTTTTCGCATAATATCGACAGGCGCCTGCCGGCCTGTCCAGATCTCAAATGCGAGAGCGCCCTGGTATAAAAGCATGCCCAGACCGTTGGAAGTTTGTATCCCGCATGAAGCCGCTGTCCTGAGAAGCCTGGTTTTCGCGGGGCTGTAAATAACGTCATAGACCAACTGCAAAGAACCGGCTTTTTTAAAAAATTCGCACGGGAGAAGAACAGGATCGTCTGCGTGCATTCCTACCGGAGTGGTATTGACCAGAAGGTGGATCCGGCCTGCTTCCGCGACAGGCACTGATCTGCCGAGAAGGAAAGTTCTTATATTTATTCCCAGGCGTTTTTTTACATCGCCTGCCAGCTGTTTTAACTCCTGTTTTATGGGGCTTGTGACAGTGATCTCACCGGCTCCGCATGATGCCAGTTTTATTACAACCGCCCTTGCTGCCCCTCCTGCCCCGAGTATCAGGACATTCTTTTTGCGGGGGTTGAAATTACAGTCTTTCTTCAGGGAAAGGATAAAGCCTTTCCCGTCCGTGTTATACCCGAAAAGACCGCCCGCATTTACCTTTACCGTATTTACCGCGCCGATCAATTTTACCTCTCTGTCCCGCCAGCTGAGGTATTTTAAGGCATCCACTTTATGCGGGATCGTCAGGTTCACTCCCTTTATATCCAGCGCAAACAGACCCTTAAGGGCTATCCCGAGGCCTGATCTGCTCACGTGGAACGGAACATAGGCATAATCGAGGCCCAGGCTGCGGAATGCGGCATTGTGCATAGAAGGAGACAGGCTGTGCTCAACCGGGTCCCCGAAAATCCCTACAATTCTGGTCCTGCCGCTTATATCCATTCTATTGATGTTCCTTTTCTTCTGATCTTAACTCGCACTTGCCGGTGAAATAGGCACCTTCCCTGATCGTGGAACTGCTTGCCCTGATGTCCCCCCTCAGTTCGCCGCCCGGCTGTATCTCAACGCCCTGTTTCGCTTCGACATTGCCGTCAAGCTTTCCGTAGATTATAAGGTTAGAGCATTTGACATCGGCTTTTATGACAGCGGTTTTCCCTATGATTATAGTGCTTCCTATGATATTCCCCGCAAATTTCCCGTCCAGGCGTATCATGCCGTCGCATATAAGCTCGCCGTTCAGGGTTGTTCCTTCGCCCAGGATCGTTTCGAATTTCTCTCCGTTCATTTTAGTAGAGGTATTTAAACGGGTTCACGTGTTTGCCGTTCACCCGTATTTCATAATGCACGTGCGGACCTGTAGTGTGCCCGCTTGTCCCGACTTTTGCTATAATTTCGCCTTTTTTTACGAACTGCCCGGCTCTAACGGTGTTTGCGGAATTGTGGCCGTACCAGGTCTGTATGCCTCTTCCGTGGTCGATCACAACCAGCCTTCCATAGCTGGCTTTCCACCCGCTGAACTCCACCATGCCGTCAGCCGCCGACCTTATGGAAGAGCCGTATAATGTAGCTATATCTATTCCCGAATGGAACTCCCTGTTGCCCTTGAATGTCCTCCAGCCATACCTGGAAGTTATCCATCCCCTTATCGGCCAGCGGTTGGGCGTTACCTTTATGAAAGAGACTTGAGATTTCAGGAATTCGGTAAGGTCTGTGAGGACGTTCCTGCTGCCACGCAGCTTTTTTTTCAGCTTGTTGATGTCCTCGTCCAGTCTTTTTACAAGTTCGGGGTCGGGAGCGTCTGTTCCGCCGGTATAGGCGCCGATGCCCATTTTTTCCGCGCTTCTGGAATCCGCGTATGGAAGCGGCGGGGAAGGAGCTTTGCTGCGCTTCAGCACTCCTTTAAGGTCGCTTGCTTTTCTGTCCAGGTTCTTCAGCTCTCCCATCTGTTTCTTCAGACTTTCCACCTCTCTTGCGAATTCAAGGGTTTTCTGGACCTGGTCCTTGTAGATCTCCTCCCTTACGCGCAACTCGGTAACCTCGTTTTTAATGATCTTGTAATTTCTGGCAAAGAAATACGTGCCGAACGCCAGGCCTATCAAAACGTAAAGGAATATCCTGCCTGTGCTGGTGGGAAGCTTCAGGTTGAATATCTTTTTGTTGTCATGCGGAACAATAAGTATCGAAAAAAATTTCTTCTCTGCCATCCAATCTCCTTTATGTAACCTTATCAATTAATATAGTATTCTTATATTATATATGCTTTTTTCTGTCTGTCAAGAGAAAAAATCATCCAGCGATTGTTCAGCCCAGCCTTACGCTCTTGCCGGTCTCCATGGATCTGTTCGCTGCCAGGGTCACTTCAAGGGTTTTTGCAGCATCCTCATAAGGAGACCTGATCTTTGAACCATCCCTTGTCCTTACCGCCTCAATGAAGGTACTGTCGATCGCAACACCCGTGTTGTTCCCCAGCGGGAATGATTCATCGCGCCCCTGCCCGACTATCCTCAGCGAATTCCTTTCCTTGTATTCAATATAAAGGTCCTCTGTGTAAATATCAAGCCCGACCTTTGATGCCGGATAATCGAAGAAATCCGCGGAGAAGATGGTAACCACCGGGCCGCTTTTCATCTTAAGCGTGACCGCTGACGCGTCTTCAATATCGCACTTCTCTACCTTAGGCGCCATTATGCCCTTTGATCCTGCCGCGTAAACTTCCGAAACTTCGCCGAACAGGTACCTTGCCAGGTCGAAAGTATGTATTGTCTGCTCTACTGCCTGGCCTCCTGAAAGTTTCTTTTCCCTCCACCAGTATACCATGGGAAACCCGCCCATAAAATACCCCATCACAAGGCCTACTTTCTTGTTCTTAAGCAAACCTTTTATCCTGTCCACGTTGTCTTCGTACCTGTCCTGGTGGCCTACAGCCGAAAGCACCTTGTTCTTTTTTATCGCCGCTATGACCTTTTTTGCCTTATCCATGCTCAGGGCCGTGGGTTTTTCCACGAAGATATTAATGCCTTTTTCGCATACCGCTATTTCCTGGTCTTCATGCGCGAAAGGAGGCAGGCATACGTAGCAGGCGTCCATCTTTTCTTTATTCAGCATGTCCTTGTAGTTTGTATAATGGGGGCATTTGAACTCTTCCGCCATTTTCTTCGCCTTTTGTTCATCCACGTCGCAGAAAGAAACAAACTGCACGTCTTTCACCTGCTTCAGGTTACTCACATGGAACTGCGCGATCCCGCCGGACCCTATAAAACCTACCCTTGTCATTTCTCTCTCCTTTTATTTGATGTCAGCGATAAAAATAGATTTCAGCGATTTAAACCCATTTTAATTCATCGCTGCCATCGTTTCTGCTATCGCTGTAATCAATATTTCAGTCGCAGACGCCTTTCCCAGCGTCTATGCAGCTTTGCAGCGCTTCTTTTGAAGGCTTCAAAGGCAAGAACTCAAGCCCGATGTAGCCGCTGAAGCCAGTTTCCTTTATCTTTTGGATTATGTTCCTGTAGTTAAGCTCCCCTGTTCCGAACTCGTGCCTGCCCGGGACATCCGCCGAATGGAAATGCCCTATAAGGCCTATGTTCTCCGCTACGTTCTGTATTATGTTCCCTTCCGTTATCTGCTGGTGGTAAATGTCATAAAGCAATTTCACGCTTTTGCTTCCGGTTTCTTTTATAACCTGGAACCCTTCAAGTGAAGTGCTCAGGTAATATCCCTTGTGGTCCACCAGGATGTTAAGCGGCTCCAGCACAAGCGTTACCCCCGCGCTTTCCGCTGCCGGTGCGGCTGCTTTCAGCGAATTGACGATGCTTTCATGCTGCGCCTGCCTCGGAACTCCGGCCATTTCTTTGCCGGTCGTCACGATCAGGGTTGTCACGGATAATTTCTTTGCGGCAGTAATTGTTTCTTCAACTGCTTTCACGAACGCACCCTTGTTTTTCGGATCTACTATCTGCAGGAACGGGTCAATGCCGAAACTGGAGATCTTCATCCTGTTTTTTTCAATTTTCCGCAGGATCCCTTCCATATCCTTGTTCTTCCAACCCCAGAACTCGCATGCGGAAAAACCCATTTTGGCATAAGCGTCTATCCTGTCCGTAAACTCCAGTTCCCTGAAAATTATTTCAGCGCACGGCGAAAGCCTGAGCATAACACTCTCCTTTTTACACACCTTCGGCTGTTTTTAATATTATCCCGGCCAGCCTTGCGGCTGCACCGCCCTCTCCCATTACTTCCTTTAACCTGGCAGACATACCGGCCCTGAGCTCACTGTTCCTGATCAATTCCGATGCCTTCTCCAGCACCATACCAGGATCTACAAAATCCTTTATTTCGGGCACGACTTCCTGTCCGGCTTTCTGATTTGGTATGGCGGTATATTTCAGCCGCATGCCGAAATCCAGCACGAGTTTTTTCTTAAGGATCCTGCCTATCAGGGGTATATACTGGACGTATCCTGCGATCCCATCAAGCGGTATTTCTTCGGGTTTGTTTAAAGGCACCACTACGATCATGGGGCAGCCTGCTGCCGCGATCTGCGCCGTATTTGTGCCCGGTATGGTCAATATAAGGTCGCAGGCGTTCATTACGTCATACGGCATTTCCTGGGCCCGGATGACCCTTGTTCCGTCTTCCGTTGTTATCAGGCCGTCCGCGAATTCCGCTTTTATCCCTTCAAGCGCGCCGTTCTGTCCCCCGGCCTTAACGGCTTCTGACAGCTGGCTGTCAGTTACAAAGGAAGCGCGGCTCAGGACAAACCTGCTTTCCGGGAATTTTCCGCGGATCAGGCTGCAGCATTTAAGAAAAAAAGATGTCATGTGTTTTATCTGGTAAGGCCTGCTTCCCGGAAATATCCCTACCAGGATCTCGTTTTTTGCAGCACCGCACCTGCTTCTTGATTCTTCTCTGGAAAGACCGGGTTTCACGGCTTCAACGAAAAGATCTCCCGCAATTTCTATCTTTCCCGCATCAATACCCTTTTCAGAAAGCCTCTTTTTGCTGTTTTCGTCAGTGACAATGAATTTTCTAAAAAACGCGTTATAGAACCTGCCGGCGTCATGGGTGTATGCCACGGCCGGGTAACCGAGGCGCCCGGAGATCAGGACCGAGTGCATGTAATCGCTTCCGAGGTGGACAAGAACGCCCTTCTTTGCGAACCCGCCCTTTACCCCTTTGTTAAGGAAAAGGAATTTTAGGTATTCACCCGGGCTGAAGACATGATCGACCCCGGGAATATTTTTCGCTATCTCTGTTTCTGTCCCGCTCGCATACTGGCAATACGGTATAAATATAATTATCCTGTCACGTTCGACGTCCGACGTTCGACGTTCGACGATTTCTTTAACAACAGGCGTCACCCACCCTTTGATCTCGCCGGGGCTGTTCGTCACGATCACTATATCCATTTTAGTTAGTTGGTTAGTTGGTTAGTTGGTTAGTTGGTTAGATTATAATTATTTCATAATTTCTATTTCTAACAAACTATAAAACGAACCAACTAACAAACTCTATTAGTCCTGGACCCCGATCACCCATTGCCTGGCAAGCCAGGAACGGTCTATCCTGTATGCTTTTTCCGGGCACAGTTCATGGCAGCAGTAACAGCTGATACATTTCTTGTAGTTTATGCTTGCCTTTCCTTCAACCATTGTGATGGCCTTGACCGGGCAGTTCAGGAAACAAACCTTGCATCCGGTGCATTTTTCCCTGATGACAGCCGGATGCACCCACAGTAATTTTGTGGTAAGGAACTGGAAAAAGGGATAAACGAACCTTGGGACTCTTTTTAGTATCTTATTGGCGTTGTCGACGCGCTCGAAATCAGGCACTTTACAATCCCGCAGGTTCTCGCCTTTTATTTCTATCTTTTCCAGCCTTCCCTCCCCTATCCCTTTCTGGTGGGCTATGCGGGTGGTGTCTATGTCCAGCGGGTTATAACCTATGATCTCCGAGGAAACAGCGTCAAGCGAAACGCAGTCATAGCTCGCCATGATAAGCCCTATTTTTTTCGGTTTCCCGCCGGACGGACCATGGCCTTCCATCCCATATACCGCATCCATTACACCAAGCACGGGTTTTTTAATGGAAAAAATTTCAACCATTCTTTCAGCGAAATCCTCGGGGTGCGGGTTTTTACAATGTATCTCGCCTTTGTAAAAACCCGGAAGTATGCCGAACATGTTCTTTATGCATCCCGTGAACAACGTCAGGTTGTGGGTTTTGAGCTTCGGCAGGTCTATGATCGCGTCCATGCCGAAGATCGTATCTGCTACGTAGAAATCTCCGTGCTTTACGGGTTTCGCAAGGCTCAGCAGCTCAGCTCCCTCTTCGAGCGCGACGTTCCTGAATCCCGCCACTTCCAGGGCTTTTGAAACGTTGGCGTAGGCGTTGCCGCAGTTGTCGCCGATAAAAGGCCTGGCGCCGCATTCCTTCACTATCCTTGTCACCGCGCGCAGCACCGACGGGTGCGTGGTTATGGCGCTGTCCGGCTTGCCTGCCAGAAGCAGGTTCGGCTTGAGAAGGACCTTCATGCCGGGCTTTATTTTTTCTTTAAGGTCGCCTATAAGAGAAAGAGCGTTTCTTACTGCCTTCTCGATCCTTTCGTTCTCATAAGTGTCACACCTGATGATCGATACAGTGCTCATAGCGGGATCCTTTGCGTCATGTCCAGCCGTCTATTACCCTCTTGACCACCCTCTTAGAAAGCTTCTGGATAACCTCTTCTATTGCGTCATTTTCCAGTTCTACCTCCAGACCGCCTGTTAAGGATGAAACCGTGGTGAAATTCTCCAAGTTATCCTCACGCCACAGGACATTGTTTTCTTTTACGTCCTTCAGCCAGAAAGACAGCACCATGCGGACCTTATATTCCTGCACCTTCATCTGCTCCGTGTAAGACAGGGGCTGCAGGTCATACCGGGAAATTTCCCCGTAAAGAACTGCGTCCGCTTCCTTTTCGCCGGCAACGGTCAGCCTTCCGTCAATAATGAACTCCCTGGTAACTGACTGCAGTATTTTTTCCGGGAGGTCGGGCCTGTAGCTCTTATTTTCAAACCCCGTTATGCAGATCTTTTTTATATAAACAGGAAGAGGGAAAAACGTATCATAGGTGCAACCGTTTAAAAACAGCGCCAGGCAACAACTGACAAGTAACAAGTAGATACCGCGGGATTTCGTACTCATTACTCCCTCCTGTTATATTTATTCATCGCTTTTTCAACACCATCGCTGATCATCGAAGCAACGGATCCGGATGCCGTTGAAACGGCTTTACTTATTTTCTCGCTGTCGTCCGCCCGCGCGCTTCCCAGCACGTAACCGACGGCGGTTTCCCGCCCCGGAGGAGGTTTGCCTATTCCCACGCGGACCCTCACGAAATCCGGGGTACCTACGCATGCTATTATAGATTCGATCCCCTTGTGTCCTGCGCTGCTGCCGCCCTGGCTTATCCTTATCCTTCCGGGCTCAAGGTCCATGTCATCGTGGATCACTATCAGGTCTGAGGCCGGTATCCGGTAATAACCGAGAAGGTATGCTACCGGGCCTCCGCTGTTGTTCATAAAAGCCGACGGCTTGGCAAGTATTACGTCCTCTTCCCCTATTTTTCCCTTTCCCGCAAAACCCCGGGCTTTTTTTGACTCGGAAAAAGTGACCGAATACTCAGACGCAAGCCTGTCCGCGACCATGAAACCGATGTTGTGAAGGGTATTTTCGTATTTCTTGCCAGGATTTCCCAGACCGACAATAAGCTTCATAGGCTGTGTATTCTATTCCTTTTTCTTTTCTTCCTTGCCTGTTCCGGTTTGCTTTTCCGCTCCCTCTTTCTTTTCACCCGCAGCCGCTGAAGAAGCTTTTTCGCCTTCCTCGCCCTTTTCTCCTTCCTCGCCTTCTTCTTTTTCCTTGCCGATAAGCTCGGGTTCCGCGACAACCTCTTCGACAGGCTTCTCTTCCTTCAGGATCGTAGGCGCTATAACAACCACGACCAGCGAATCCGGCGGCGTAAGTATCTCGACCCCGGTGGGAACTTTCAGGGCGCCCGCAAGCACTGAATCTCCGATATCCAGCTGGGTTACTTCAATAAGCAAGGTCTTCGGTATGTCTTTTGGGAGGCACCTTACTTCGATCTCGCGCAGTATTTCATCCAGCACCCCTCCCTTTTCCGTCACTCCTTTCGGCACCCCGGTTATCTCTATGGGAACGTTTATGTTGATCTTTTCCTGAAGCGAAACGCGGTAGAAATCCGCGTGTACTATCACGTCCTCAACGGGATCGTATTGCAATTCTTTCACCATGGCGGTTTTTCCCTTACCGTCAAACTTGATGCTGAGTATGACGTTTTCGCCCTTGGAAATAACCTTGCACAGATCGAGGAGCGATACTTTCAGGTGCACCGGCTTCTCACTCCTTCCGTACAGCACGGCCGGTATGAAACCGTGCATGCGCATTTTCCTGGATTCCGAAGAACCCAGGTTCTCTCTTACAGATGCATCCAGTTCAATCTGTTCCATTTTATTTCTCCTTACTTATTGTCTTTTTATCTTTAGACCGTAATTCGTCGTTTATCTGCAATAATCACCGTAATCTCAGTTTAAATCACTGTAATCATTTTTAAACGAAGAGTGATGAGACCGATTCTTCCTCATGGATGCGCTTTATGGCTTCCGCGAGCAGGGGCGCTATCGAAAGGACCGTTACTTTCTTTGACTTCCTGCTCCTGGTAAGGCATATAGTATTTGTAACTATAACTTTTTTGATCTTGGATTTTTCAAGTTTGCTGATGGCTTCACCCGAGAATACGGGATGGGTGCATACCGCGTACACGGTTTTTGCGCCCTTGTGCATAAGCACTTCCGCCGCCTTTACTATACTCCCGCCGGTATCTATCATGTCATCCAGAAGTATCGCGTTCTTGTTGTGGACGTTCCCGACAACGTGGTGTATTTCCGCGATATTAGGGCCGGGGCGCCTTTTGTCTATTATTGCCATTGTCGCGTCCAGTCTTTTTGCGAACGCCCTTACCCTTTCCGCGCCGCCGGTGTCCGGGGAAACAAATACAAGGTCTGAAAGCTTCATTTTTCTGATGTAATCTATGATAACGGGAGCCGCGAAAAGGTTGTCCACGGGTATATCGAAGAATCCTTGTATCTGCCCGGCGTGCAGGTCCATGACAAGGACCCTGTTCACGCCCGATATTGTGATCAGGTTTGCTACAAGCTTGGCAGTTATGGGCACTCTGGGCTGGGATTTCCTGTCCTGGCGCGCGTAACCGTAATAAGGTATCACCGCGGTTATCTTATCTGCCGAGGCACGCCTGATCGCATCCACCATAATAAGCAGTTCCATAAGGTTCCTGTCAACCGGCGGGGATGTGGGCTGGACCACGAAAGTATCAGCTCCCCTTACGTTGTCGTTGATCTTGATCTGGATCTCCCCGTCGCTGAAAGTTTTGACGTCCGCGCTGCCAAGCTGTATGCCAAGGCAGTCGCATATTTCCCTTGCAAGCGCGGGATTCGCGTTTCCTGTAAAAACCTTCAACTCTTTATGCATTTTTTCTCCTTTCCAATGAATAAGCAATAACTTTCAGCATGGCTGTAAGCTTTTTCCTGGTCGTTTCCTCGTTCTCTTCTATTTTTGCCTCAGCGAAGATCCTGGTAATGGGTTCTGTGTTTGACGGCCTGAGCTGGACCCATGAGCGGTCGCCGAAGATCACCTTGCACCCGTCCCTGGTATCAATTTTTGCGCCTTTCAGGTCCAGCATGCGGATAGCGGATCCCATACTTTCCTTGGTAGCCAGAGCCGGTATTTTATCCTTTATTAACATGTATTCCGGGATCTCTTTTTCGAGCTCTGCCAGAGTTTTTCCTGACCACGCAAGGTATGACAGAATAAGCGCCATGCCTGTTGCCGAATTCCTTCCGTAGTTCACATCTGATAGTATGACGCCCCCGTTTCCTTCAGCCCCAAACATGGACCCGTGCTCCAGCATCGCTTCGATAACGTTTACCTCGCCTATTTTGGTGCGGATGATGTTTATCCCGTATCTCTCCGCTGTTTCCTCCCAGGCCGATGTCGAAGACAGGTTGACCGGTATCTGTTTCAGGGGTTTTGAGGGATTGCCAGCCTGCAGCTCCATCAGGAACCTGCCGCACAGCAGAGGTGTAAGCTCCTCGGTCTTCAGCGGCATTATGACCAGCCTGTCCTGGTCAGGGTCAAACGCAAAGCCGATGTCGGCTTTTTTTTCGATTACCGCCTTCCTGAGATTTTCAAGGTTCTGCGGCGCGGGTTCCAGGCTGCGCCTGGACCTTTCTATTTTTCCTTTATTTATGACCGTGATCCTGCTTCTTTTAACACCCAGCTCCAGAAGGAACCGGACGGGTATTTCCGCGCTTTTTCCGCTGCAGGCGTCAACAACTATCCTGAAATTGCGTTTCCTGATCTTTTCCAGGATCCTGCTGCCGGCGCCTTTCGCCCCGGTTACGCGGTCAAGGGCGCGCGAAACCCCCGCCCTTACGTGCACGCAGAACTGCTCCAGGTATTTCTTTGCAGGCGGGCTGTGCGGCGGAACGTTTTTTGCCGGAGCGCGCGGGCCGGAGCTGGATGCCAGCCGCCTTCCGATCTCCCTCATTTCTTTTTCCCTTAAGAGTATGCCGTCATTACCAAAGAGCTTTATGCCGTTCCATCCAACCGGATTGTGGCTTGCCGTGATATTGATCCCTCCGGCTGTTCTATAATGTTTTACCGCCCATTCTGTCGCAGGCGTAGATGCTAAACCGAGGTATATTACGTTTATTTTTCTGCCTTCAGCTACGGAGATCTCTTTTGCGGCAAGCACTACGCCCGGCACAAGGCCTTCACCCGAGGCCTTATCGTCCCTGGAAAGCACTATATCCATTTTCCGCTTGCGTGCCGCCGCAGCGTCAGGGATTTTTTTTAAGTACACGTCATAAAAAATGCGGGTGATCCTGCATACTTCAGAAAAAGTCAGGGTCTTCCCGACCTTTCCCCTTATCCCTGAAACCGAGCATATAAGCCTCTCCATCATTATCGAAGATCCTCTATGGAATCCAGTCCTTCAGGAAACGGCAGTATGTATCTGACAGGCTTGACGGTTCCGTCCTTGTTCCTGGCGCATTTGATGCGCTTGTTCTTCAGGACCGAATGCTCGATCCAGACGTTATCCTCCACGATCGAACCGAAAATGTAACTGGTGCCTTTTATAAGGACGCCGTTCCCTATGCGGACAGGGTTTTCATCGCTCCCGGTCATATTCACGGATGATTCTATGCGCGAGTTCCTTCCTATCTCAAGGTTTCCCTTGATGATGTCCCCCTGCAGGACCTCGCTCCCGCTGCCCACCTTGAGCGTCTGGCCGGGGTAGGCTGAAAGATGCGCCCTTTCCCCTATGCTCACGTTTTCCGCAAGCCTGACGTTCCCTTCAATCCTGGCGTTATCCTTGATCACAACGCCTGCGCCCAGGCTGACACCCTTACCAACATAAGCGCCCTTTCCGATCTGTATGTCCAGCATTTTGCCTTTTTTGTCAAGCTCAATTATTTCGCTGACAACTTCGTCCGCGATAAAAAAGTCCTCTCGGTTCTTGAGCGTGACTATATTTTTCAATTTTTCATAAACCCTGTCACGCGCTATTTCCTCCATCCTTTTTAGAGCTGATTTGTCATTGAAGGCGAATACAACGTCATTCACGTTGGCCGTCACCACGCCCACAGGCAAGCGCTTGCCGTTCAGTATCTGGACCATATCAGTAAGGTAAACTTCCTTTTGGACATTGTCCGGTTTTATGCTGCCTATGAAACTGAGAGCTTTTCCCTTGAGCGCGTAAACGCCGGAATTGAATTCTTGTATGTCCAGCAGGTATTCCCTGGCAAAAGAATATTCTTTTTTCCCGAACTTTGTTTTATAAGGTTTTCTGAGGCTGAGAATATCCTTGAACTCTTTTATCTCTATTATCCTCCCGAAAGCCTTCCTATCTTTTGACGGGACCCTAAGCATCCTGCCATACACATTCTCGAGCGGGTTCCCGCTGTAGATCCCTGAAAGTACCATCATATCGTATTTTGACTTTTCGAATTCATCATGAAAATCCCGGGTTGCTTCCGTTGTTATGAGGCCCATATCGCCGGGAAACACGTATATATTTTCAGGGCTGAACTGCTCTTTCTGCATATATTTTATGGCAATCTGGACAGCGTGGCCCGTGCCTTTCTGCTCTTCCTGGTAAACAAACGCCCTGCCCCTGCCCTTGCCTATGGTAGCGGCGATCTCCAGGGCATTTATCCCTACTACTACTATCTGGTTTACCGATCGCAGGCCCGTTCTTGTCGCGTCGGAAACACGCACAACGGTCGGCACGCCCCATATTTCATGCAGCATTTTCGGGGTATGGGATTTGATCCTTTTGCCGTGGCCTGCCGCAAGGATTATCGACAGATCCCTGCAGCCGCGGTCAAAACCGGATGACAGTTTCGCAAGTTCTGTTTCAATGCCGCTCATTTCATCCTTCCTTTACCTTGAACTTGAACAAAATAAAAAAGACAACCGCGGAAATAGCCATCGCTGAACCGAACAAAAACGCTATCCGGGGACCCATTCGGTCCCATAACATCCCCATTATAAGGCTTGAAGGCAGCGCCAGGAACCCAACTGTTGAGTGGTACATTCCGAAAGCGGTAGCCCTCTGTTCAGGCGGGACCAGTTTGGAAACAAACGCCCTGCTCACGCCGTCAGTAAGACCGTAATAGAATCCGTATATGATAAAAAGCAGCCAGGTCAGCCATGCTGACGAAACAAACGCAAATCCCGCGTAAACTATCGCGTATATCAGGAACCCGCAGGTTATAACGCGCTTTGAGCCTATCCTGTCCGAAAGAACTCCTGCCGGGAAAGCCGAAAGCGCGTATGCCAGGTTGAACGCAACCCACAGCAAAGGCACGAATGCCGCATTTATGCCCGTGCTGCCCGCCCTGAGGATAAGGAACGCGTCGCTTGAATTTCCCAGGGTAAAAATCACTATGACAAAAAGGAACTTTTTAAGATCTGAAGATAACGACAGATCTTTTTCTTTATGCTGCCCCTTAGCGGCCGGTTCGGCCGAAGGAGAAAACTGGGGTTTCTGCTCTCTGGTAAACAGAACCAGCACAACAGCCAATACCGCAGGTATAACCGATATTAAAAATATATTACGGTAACTGAATTTACAAAAATAAAGGAACAGAAATGCCAGGAGCGGCCCTACTACAGCACCTGCGGTATCCATAGACCTGTGGAAACCGAAGGCTTTTCCCCTGGTGCGCTCTTCGCACGAATCAGCTATAAGCGCATCCCTGGGCGAGGTTCTTGTTCCCTTTCCGATCCTGTCCAGAAACCTTAAGCCTAAGACGTGCCAGCCTTTTACGGCAATAGAAAGAAAGGGTTTACTGAATGCTCCTATGCTGTAGCCTGCAACAACGAAGATCTTCCGTTTCTTAAGCCTGTCTGACAACCATCCGAAAAAAACTTTTAAAAAACTCGCTGTTGTCTCGGCTATTCCTTCAACCAGGCCTATGAATGCCTTGTTGACCCCGAGTATATTTGCAAGAAAAAGGGGCAAGATCGAATAATTCATCTGACTGGACACGTCCTCAGAGAAACTCGTCCAGCCAAGCAGTTTAATATTTTTGTTCAGCTCTTTTTTGTTTTCATCCATTTAATATAGTCAGATATATAAATAGAATTGAGAATTTAAAAACGGGTCGGCTTCGAACCATATTTAAAAGCTGAAAATGGATAATAGAGCAATAGACCATCCCGATGTAACATCGGGACTCTATTTTTTCGCTCTGCGAATGCTCAATACTGAGAATGGAAAATAGAGCAATAGACCGCAATTTCGCAATTCCTTTCTCTATTTTCTATTGTTCTATTGCTCCATTGCTCTATTTTTTCGCTCTGCGAAAAAATGAGCGGGAGACGGGATTCGAACCCGCGACATCTACCTTGGCAAGGTAGCACTCTACCACTGAGCTACTCCCGCTTAAAATACAGTTGTCAGTTGTCGGTTCTCAGTTGTCAACTAAAAATCAAACTCTTTGATCTATTTTCAATTTTCCTTTGCTCGATTGCTCTGATCCCGATTTTATCGGGATTTGCGAGGGAGAGGACTTGGTCCTTTGTGAATCTTCGCCAGAACCGGGTGAAGTCTCAGATTCACCCGGAGCCGGGGAATTTTGCTGACGCCCCGATGGTAGTCATCGGGGCTTTACCAGTGGCGCAAAATTCCTTTCAAGTCTTTGTCAAAACTTGAAAATGGAAAATTGAACAATAGACCGCAATCTCCTTAAGTATTTATCTATTGCTCTATTCTCTATTTTCGATTGCTCCGATTTTTCGCCTCGCGAAAAATCTGCGAGGGAAGGGACTTGAACCCCTAAGCCTTTCGGCATACGGTCCTAAGCCGTACGCGTATACCAGTTCCGCCACCCTCGCTTACAATCTATTCTCCATTTTCTATTTTCGGACTCTGAAAATAGAACAATAGAGCAATTGACCGTCCCGACCGTAGCCCGCCACGGTTATTGGCGGGCGCAGGTCCCTGTGTTAAGTTCCGGTTTTATCGGAACTACAGGGATCGGGACTCTGATCTTTCACCTCGTGAAAGATCTGCGCTGCGCCGGATTTGAACCAGCAACCTTGTCCTTAAGAGGGACCTGCTCAACCGTTGAGCTAGCAGCGCATATTACTACGATGAAAGAAAATAGAAAATGGAAAATAGACCACAATCTCGCTATTCCTTAATCCATTGCTCTATTCTCTATTGCTCGATTGTTCTGTTTTTCCCGAAGGGAAAAACAGCGCCCGGGGCGGCTCGAACGCCCGACCTGCTGCTTCGAAGGCAGCCGCTCTATCCATCTGAGCTACGGGCGCACGCATTCGTCTACACCCAACGCCCGGAGCGAACTTCCATTAATACCCTCAGGGTCCATTAATAAATATATTAGTATATCATAAATAATAAAAAATGTCAAATAAAACCAGGAAGCTATTTATTTTTATAAAATAATGATGTAAGTGTTTTTTTCAGCGCCGCAACGCCCTTTTCGTCATCGATCTTGTAGCTGTTTATAAGGAATTCCGCTATGGATTGCGCCATTGCGCTCGCCTGGTTATTCTCAATAGACAGATAGTCAACCCCGGTCTGCATTTTACCGGGCTCTGTCTCTTCGGACCACACTACCCTTCCGATCGCCTTTATTTTGTGCTCGGGAAACGCCAGAATAATTTCCAGTATCGTATTGGGAGGTATTATCTCATTTGTAACTATGCACAGCCCGCTCGTGCTGAAATTCTTTGTGGAAGTATTATAAATTTTTTGCCCAAGGTTCTCAAAATCTTCTTTTGATATGTTAGAGAGCGCGCGGTATTTCACCGGGATTTTGCCGCTTATGCGGGGGAATGTTCTCCTTTCTTCGCCCTTCCAGTCTCCCATTTCGCCTCCAGCTTTCTAATACAGTAACAAGTAACAAGTGACAAGTAACAAGTTTACAGCTTTTAACTGGATACTGGTCGCCACTACGGTCACCACTTCGGCGACCTGCCGACGCGGCATGGCGACCCGCCGTAGTGTCAGCAAACTCTTTGCGAATAGCAAAGTTTTGAGTTTGCTGAGCATTCACGCAGGCGGGACACTGGCTACTGGTCACTGATTTGTTATTCGTAGGGCACGACTGCGGGTTCGCCGGTTTTTGAGGACTTTTCCGCGGCTTCTATCACCCCTATGACCCTGCGCGCCTTTTCTGCAGTTATCTCAAGTTTTTCACCGAGCATCAAATGATCGGCAACGTTAACATAATACTCGTTCCAGAAAGAAGGTTTGTACTTAATATCGGATTCAGAGCGAACTCCCTGGATCAACGAGCTCATATGGAAGGAACCCTTGCCCCATTCATCTGTTATTCCGCCTGTTTCTCCCAGTATCCTCCATCTTGGCTTGCCTATCGCGGCAATACTTGAAACCTGGATATCGGCATACGCGCCGTTCTCAAACCTGATAATGGCCTGCGTCTGGTCCTCGACGGTAACCGAGTGCCATACCCTCTTATGGAAAAATCCGGTTACGTTTTTTATCCCGGATGGTATCAAACCAAGGGTCCAAAATATAAGGTGGGCCCCCCAGTCATAAAGAGCGCCTCCCGAGATCTTCTTGTCGGACCTCCACCAGTATCCCGGATGCCCGTAGCCGCCTATGAATATTTCCGTGTGGAAAATATTTCCGATCATGCCTTTTTTCACCACTTCTTCTATTGCGAGGAAATCCCCGTCCCATCTCCTGTTGTGGAAAACTGACAGCATAACTCCGTTCTTTTTTGCCGCCCTTATCATTTCCGTTGCTTCTTTTGTCGTCAGGCACATTGGTTTTTCAAGAACAACGCTCTTACCCGCGGCCAGGCAGTCCATTGCTATCGGGGCATGAGTATTATGGGGCGTAATCACGCTGACCAGCCCTATTTCCTTATTCTTAAGCATTTTTTTGTAATCGGTATACGTGGTTATTGCGGGGAAATCTTTCTTTACCGCCTCCATTCTTCTGGCATTCAAATCGCACGCGCCAATGCCTTTTATCCCGGCTGCGTTCATCATATCAAGATGCGCCTTGCCCATATTGAATGCCCCGCCGTATCCTATAACCGCCCCGCTGACCGTTTTATCCTCCCTGAAACCGGTTACAAAACGCGCGGCCCTTCCGACTATTTTCCGGAACGACGGATGCAGAAGCGCTGCGCCATCGTGGCCCAGGGCAACATAACAAACCTTCCCCTTTCCGCATTCTTTTATATAAACCATTGGCTGGGATTTCCCCTGCCAGAACGCAGTTGCCAGGATATGGACCGCCGGGTCATGATCAACAAAATACAACTCGTCTGAAACGCTGAAATCCTGGAGCCTTTTTGTCACAAGGCTGTCTCGGTCTGCGATATTTACCTGAAACTCCTGGTAAGGCGCGTGGCCTTTGAATTCGCATCCGAGCATAGCCAGGTAATTCTTATTGCCTTTAAAGATTGAAGCGCAGTGGATTCCTACAAACCCGCCGCCCTTTTTAACGAAAGACATTAATAAGGATTCCTGCTCCGCTGTTAATTTACCCCGGCTGTATCCTTCCACCGGACCGTGCGCGTAGAAAATACACGCTTTAAAGGATCCCAGTTTTTCCGGAGTAATCGCGTCCATCCGCTCAACCAGCTCTGCGTCAAATCCCTCATCCTCTTTCAGGATATCCCTCAGGATAACTCCGGTTTTATGAAAATCGTGGCTCCTGGCATCCCCTTCAGCCACGATCAATATCCTTCCCCCTTCTGTCATTTATGCTCCTTTTTTGGTTCGTGCAGCCTTTCCATGTATTCTCCCGTGTGCGTGTCCACTATCACGGTTTCTCCGGAACTCAGGAATTGCGGCACTAATATTTCGGTTTTATTTTCCAGGACCGCCGGTTTCATCACGTTACCCGAAGCGTTTGTCACTGAAGGCAGCGTGCTTATTATTTTCATCTGAATGGTTGGAGGCATTTCCACACCCATCATTTCGTCCTTGAAATAAAGCGCGTCAACCTCCATGTCAGGTTTTAAGAACAAAGCCCCCTTGCCAAGCTGTCCTTTTGTGACGCTTAACTGCTCGTAAGTTTCCTTATCCATGAAAACATATTTTTCCCCGTCCGCGTAAAGGAACTGATTTTTTCTGCGGTCGATCTCGACGTCATTAAATTTGTCCGTTGGTTTGAAGGTGTGCTCCGTGATATTTCCTGTCCTGACGTTCCTCAATTTTACCTTTGTTATGACTCCGGCTTTTGGCCCAGAAGTCTGCTGCTGGATCCAGATTATTGAGTAGATCGCTCCCTCGAGTTCAAGAACAAGGCCTTTCCTGAGCTGAGACGTCGTAACCATTGCACACCCCCCTTTAAAAACGGTGTCAAGCGGCAAGTGTCAGAATGTCAGAGCAGAATTATGGCTCTTTGACTTATATCTTCAATACTTTTTAATCAAGCCGCGTTTTCCTTTCTATATTTTCAATTGCTCTGTTTTCAGCTCTGCGAAATAAAATCTGAAAATGGAAAATAGAGCAATAGACCGAAATGTCGCTTCTTTTTTCTCTATTTTCTATTGTTCTATTGCTCCATTGCTCTGATTTTCCCTGCGGGAAAATCTGGGGTGAGCGAGGGGATTTGAACCCCCGGCCACTTGGGCCACAGCCAAGTGCTCTAACCGGACTGAGCTACGCCCACCACCTAATAATCCATTTTCTATTTTCTATTATCGATTACTCGATTGCTCTGTTTTTCCCGCTGGTACTGCCTGAGAATAGAGAATGGAACATAAACCGTCCCGATGTTACATCGGGACTCTGATTTTTCGCTTCGCGAAAAATCTGCGCCTGGCCCGATTCGAACGGGCGGCCACCTACTTAGAAGGCAGGTGCTCTATCCAACTGAGCTACAGGCGCACACCCATAAAAACAGTGTCAAAGAGTCAGAGTGTCAGAGTGTCAAAGTAAAAGATAAGAATCCTTAGATATTTGGAGCGAAGGGAAACTGCCTGTCCGCCGACTTGCCCGCCGTAGCACCAACAAACCTTTTTCGAATAGAAAAATATTAGGTTTGTTGGGTATCTGCGCAGGCGGAAGCATATTGCGGCAAACCCACGACGTTTAGTTAATACACAAATACCCTTAAACAAAAAGAACTAGAGAATAGAAAATTGAGCAATAGACCGTCCCGATGTCACATCGGGGCTCCAAATTTTCGCGTTGCGAAATTTTATCGGGAAGGTGGGATTTGAACCCACGGCCTCCTGCTCCCAAAGCAGGCGCGCTAGCCAGGCTGCGCTACTCCCCGTCGCCTGCTTTGCTCGCCCAGGGCATTCTGCAGGCGAACAAAGCGTTTGTTCGTTCCACTCACTCCATGCCCGTGAACGACATAAGTGATGTCGTTCACCCCAAAGCAGGCGCGCTAATCCTGTGTGCTATGCAATAACGGAAGTGTGGCTCGTTCCACTCGCATCGCACCCGTAAACGACATAAGTGATGTCGTTTACCCAGGCTGCGCTACTCCCCGCGTCTAAACAGTTAAAAGTTGCCCGCCCCGATAGCCATCGGGGCGAGGTCTCGCCCTGATTGAAATCAGGGCGGAAAAGATAAAAATTAAATTAAAACAGTTTCGAAAGAACCTTTTTTACTTTCCGAAGGGCTTTTGCGCGGTGGCTGATCCTGTTCTTTGTTTTCATACCCAGCTCTGCGAAAGTTTTGCCGTATCCTTCCGGGATGAAGACCGTATCATAGCCAAAACCTTCCGTTCCCTTTATTTCCGCGGATATCCTGCCTTTGCATATCCCGGTAACTGTTTTTACCGGTCCTTTTGATCCGGCTAAAGCAACAATGCATGTAAATCTTGCTTTTCGTTTGCCCGGTCGCATGTCCTTCATTAACCTTAGCAGTTTCCTGTTATTATCAGCGTAAGTGCAATCCTCTCCAGCGAACCTTGAAGAGCGAACTCCCGGCTTGCCCTTAAGCGCCCCTACCACCAAACCTGAATCATCGGCAAGGGCCATTCTGCCGGTTTTCCGGGAGATCACAGTTGCTTTTTTAACCGCGTTAGCCCTGAAAGTCCTGCCGTTTTCCACAACTTCAGGCATCGGTGGAAAATCCTTCAGGGTCAATATTTTTATTTTAAGCCCCCTAAGGATCTTCTTAATTTCGCGAACTTTGTCAAAATTGTTTGTTGCCAGCACCAGTTCCATATTTAATTATGAATTATGAATGCTGAGTTATGAATCAACGGCAAGGATTTCAATTTAAATTAAATTCCTTGACTCATAATTCATAACTCATAACTCATAATTTACTGTTATTTCCCAACAATTTCACCGAGTATTGATCTCTGGATCTCGATAATTTCCTTTATGCCCTTTTCTCCGAGTAAGGTAAGCTTGTCCATTTGTTCTCTGCTGAATGGTTTTCCCTCGGCAGTGCCCTGTATCTCTACGATAGTGCCGGCTCCGGTCATGACAAGGTTCATATCCACTTCCGCCTTTGAATCTTCCTCGTATGAAAGGTCAAGCATCAGCGTTCCGCTGACTATCCCAATGCTGATACCTGCTACAAAATCCCGCACAGGCCAGCTTGAAAGCATCTGGCTTTTTTTCAGATAGGAAAAAGCGTCGCAGAGAGCTATGAACGCTCCGTTTATCGAGGCGACCCTTGTTCCGCCGTCAGCCTGGATAACGTCGCAATCTATAGTTATGGTCTTTTCTCCGAATGTTTTAAGATCGGTCACGGCCCTGAGCGACCTGCCGATAAGCCTTTGTATTTCATGGGTCCTGCCTCCTGTTCTGCCGCTGTGTCCTTCCCGGGGGATCCTTGTCGCGCTTGACCTCGGCAGCATGCCGTATTCCGCAGTGACCCAGCCCTGTCCCGAGTTCTTAAGGAAAAAAGGGACCTTTTCGTCAACCGTCGCGGTGCAGATCACCTTGGTATTCCCCGTTTCTATTAAAACCGAACCCTCAGCATATTTCATATAGGGTCTTGTGATCTTTATATTCCTCAGTTTATCGTTCATCCTTCCGTCTAAACGCATTAAACCTCCGTTTGATTTAATTATGAATTATGAATTATGAGTTATAAGTTATGAATCAACTGCAAGGAATCAAATTGTAACTCAGGGCTTTAGCCCTGATTCATAACTTTGCCCTTCGGGCAACATTCTCGTGTGGTTTTGCAGAATGTTTTCGAATTCCATAACTCATAATTCATAATTATTTGTAGATACTTTTACCGTATGAATTAATCCCGACCAAAACAGGGAAATCTTTCAGTTCAAGCTCATATATCGCTTCCGGACCCAGATCCCTGAAAGCGATCACTTTCGCTTTTGTTATTCTGCGGGAAAGCAGTGCCCCTGTTCCGCCAACAGCCACAAAATAAACCGCGCCGGATCTTATTATGGCCTTTTTTACGTCTTCTGAACGGTTACCCTTGCCTATCATTCCTTTAATACCGAGTTTAAGCAATAGCGGAGTGTAACGGTCCATCCTGGAGCTTGTTGTCGGGCCGCACGAGCCGATCGGCATGCCTTTCGGAGCCGGTGCCGGTCCCGCGTAATATATCGTCTGTCCCTTCCAATCTATCGGCAGTTTCCAAGCTTTGAGCTTTGAGCTTTGAGCTATTCTTTTATGCGCAGCGTCCCTTGCTGTGTATACTGGTCCCGTCAGCAGAACCTTTTCGCCTGCCCTTAATTTCTTTATGTCAATATTATTTAATGGAAGTATTATTTTTTTCATCTTTTAACTTGTTACTTGTTACTTGTTACTGGATATTAAAACTCAATATGCACTTCCATTCTGCCGCTTCCCTTATGGATAAAATCTACGTAGCTGCTTTTCTCGATCTTCTGCGTGGTAAATTGCGGGATCTTTCCCGCGCATACAACTTTCTTCGCCTTTTTACCTTCGGGGATCATCACGTGAAATTCTATCTCGCGCGTCTTGCTTCCTTCCACAACCATAGAAATTACTGAACCTTTCTGGGAATATTCGTAATTTACGGATTGTTCGGAAGCTCCGTATGCGGCGCTCACGCTTGCCTGTTCTTCTTTTACCGAGACCCACTTCGGAGAGAGCTTAATACGCTCAAAAAGGCACGACTGGTCTTTAATACCTGCCAGCCCTTCGATTATTGCTGAAATTATCGCGGCCGCCCCCCAGCCCCTCGGTCCTCCGCCCTGATCTTTTCCGTCAGGTGTATAGAGAAAATAAATGGTTCCGTCTTTTTTCCATAATGCCTGCAATCTGTCAAGTATGTCCAGCGCGTAACTTTCAAATCCGTGGTCAAGGGCTGCTTTTGCCAGCTCGCCCGCTACGAAACCCGCAGGTCCCCCGTTTATGTATTGTTCTGCTTTGTATCCGCTGAATTCCGGGTATGGCGGGTTGATGCTGAACCATTCCGCAAAATATTTTCCCTGAGTATCCTTCCGCCTCTTGATGTATTCGTTAATTATGCTCGCTGCCATTTTTTGGTCAGGCAGGCCGCGGTTAATATCATAGGTATTGCTGAGGCTGAGTATATCTTTTTCATTAACTCCTGTATCAAGCGGCGTTCCCATATGAACCTGGTGGGTATAGTATTTGCCGTTCCAGCACACTTTGTTCGTCCTTAACTTGAAATCCTCTGCTTTTTCCTGCCAGTATTTAACCCTGTCAAAACTTGCGAACTCGGCGAACATTTTTGCCAGCAATACGCACGCTTCGTAAATTCCGCTGTTGTCGCCGTGCATTATCGCCATGGGGGTTGAATCTTCGATCCTTCTGTTATTATTAGGCACGCCATATGTAAAATCCCATGTGTCTATTGTGAAGGCTCTCTTGACAAGAAGGTGGCCTTTGCAGAAACGCTTCTGGTCGTTCAGGCAATATTCAATCCCTTTTTCGACCCTGTCAACCTGTTCCCTGAGCCAGTCGGTGTCTCCGGTTGCCTGCCAGGCTGAATAAACGCCTTCAGCCATAAGATATTCAACGTCTGCCTCGATTTCAAGCCGCACGTACCCAAGGCTGTTTTTCTCATCGATCTGAACGCATTCAGGCGTTACCATCCTTGTGTGGATATCGTCTTTTCCTACTATCATTTCATAGAAAAACCCTTTGGGGGTCTGCCTTTGCAGGAAATGGTCAAGCCCTGATCTGACTTCTTTCTCCCAGTATTTGTAACCCTTCATTTCATGGACGTGGTCTCTCAGCCAGCATGGGTTCATGTTCACTGTTTTGCCGTCCACGGTAAATGACTGCCTGTCTCCAGCCACTATTTTTTTTAAACCTTCTAAAAAATCATCATACCTCTTGGTGCCTGTCGTGATCTTCGTCTCCATCTGTTCTCCTTTATATGATTACACCGATTACAAAACCGATTACACCGATTTAAAAATGATTACTGTGATTTCAAAAGAGATTACGGTGTTACTGCATTCAACTTTTAACGTTTAACTTTTAACGTTTAACTGGCTACAACGTAGTTGTAGCCTTACGCAGAGCCCAGCAGGATATATTGATCGCTACAGGCAGTCCTGCTATATGGGTCGGAAAGGTTTCTATATTTACTCCGAGGGCAGTTGTCTTACCCCCGAATCCTCCCGGCCCTATCCCCAGCGCATTTATTTTTCTTAATAGTCTATTTGCTAATTCTGACACTTGACATCCGCCCCGATCAATGTCGGGGCGAGACCTCGCCCTGCCTTTGCGCAGGGCGGGCTGGACTCTTGACACTGGTTTAAGGAGTGCTTCCTTCGCAATCACCATCGCTTTCTCGGAAGTTCCGCCTATTCCCACTCCAACGATCAGAGGCGGACAGGCATTCGGACCGAATTTCTTAACCGTTTCGACTATAAAATCTTCTATTGCGCCGGATTTTTCACCGGGCAGGAACATTCTGATCGTACTTGTATTTTCGCTTCCGAAACCCTTGGGCAGTACCGTAATTTTTATCCTGCTGCCCGGAACGACTTTTGTGTGGATCACGGCTGGAGTGTTGTCGCCTGTATTTACGCGTTTCCCGAAAGGATCTTCCACAACCGAAGCACGCAGGCAGCCTTTTCTATACCCGGAACGCACGCCTTCCTGTATTGCTTTTTCAAGATTTCCCTTGATATGAAGATCCTGCCCTATTTCCAAAAACACCACAGCCATCCCGGTATCCTGGCACATCGCGATGGATCCTTTTTCCGCTATCTCAATATTTTTGAGGATTGAATCCATAGCGTATCCGGCAAGACCTTTTTCTCTTTTTGCCGCTTTCTGTATGGCTTTTTTTACATCAGGCCGTAATGTATAATTCGCCCTCATGCACAGTTCCGCTACGGTATCGGTTATTTTAGAAGCATTTATGATTTTCATTTGTTTGTTTTATCTTTCAAATTTACATTTTGTCCCCGCAGGTTTCTTACCCTGTGAAATGCAAAGCATTTCCAGGACTTGAGTCCCTGAAATCGCATTCGCGATTTCTAGGGGTGAAATCTAGACGCTGGGATCCCTTAGGGACATTTTGACTTTTGCAATGTATTTTTAAGTATATTATTTCAAGCACCCCGGCTTCCCGCCTTTCTCCCTGTGATATTTGATGCATTCGCAGCAAATACCATGCCGCTCACAGTCAGTGTTGGTGCATGTGCAATTCTTTTCATTTTCCTTTTTATTCTGGCATTCTTTTCTCATATACTACCTCCCGTAACCACAGGTGAACACAGGTGCACACAGTAAATCAGATCTAAAGTCATTTAAGTTAATATCTGAAAATAGCATCTAACAGTGTTGACCTGTGTTAATCTGTGGTTAAAGTATCTGTATGCTGTGGTTTATTTCGAAAGTATTTTTTCAAGGGCGGCGACTGCCGCAAGCTTGGCCCAGGTATCCCTTTCTTCCATCATAGCTTTTTCAAGATACGGTATTGCTTTCGGGTCCCCTATCCTGCCCAGCGCTATGGCTGCCATTTGCCTGACATTTGGATCTTTATCCTTTAATGCTTTGGCTACATCAGGAATAATGCTAGTGTGGTGTTACATAAATCCCTTGACATTTGATTCTGCTTTGAGTTGTCATTGCGAGCGACCAAAGGGAGCGTGGCAATCTCGATTTTTAGGTCGAGATTGCTTCGTCGTTAACACTCCTCGCAATGACAGCCCAAATGTAAAGATCTGTTAGAGACACCACACTAGCATCACCCAGTTTGCCCAGCGCGATAGCCGATGAGATCCTTACAAAATTAACCCTGTCGTTAAGCAGTGCGTAAAGGAGATTGGGTATCGCTTCCTTGTCCCCGGTTTCACCTATAGAAACAGCTGTCCATATACGTATCCACATATCTTTTTCTTTAAGATTGTCCCTGAGGAACGGAAAGGCTTCTGTGCTGCCTCCCAGCTGGCCCACAGCTATCGCGCCTGCCATTTTCATGTACCCGTCTTCATCTCTCAGGCTTCCCATAACGATCCTGTGCAGCAGTTCAGTGTCATGAGTTTTTGTCTGGGTAAAAAGTTTCCTGTATTCATCTATTGCTTTGATATTTTTGCCCCCGCCTGAAAAAGCCCGTATGTTTGTTTGTATCGTTCCGACATCATTTCCCTGTGAATATCCAAAAGAAACGACTAGCATGGATACGAGAACTAATAAAAATATTCTCATACAACCTCCTATTTTTCACAAATAAATTTCTTTTGACACTGATTTACACAGATAAAATCAGTGAATATCAGTGTCAATATAGTTTCATATCCTTTCGCGAAGTCATCGCTGTTTCATAATTTCAAGAGCGTCCCTCATGGAACTTACTCCTGAGGTGGCGCCGACTTTAGTTGTTGCAAGAGCGCCGACAGCATTCGCCAGTTTTATGCATTTTTCAAAAGGCCAGTTCCTGACCATGCCTGCCAGGAACCCCGAGACAAAAGCATCTCCAGCTCCGGTCCCGTCAATAGACTTTACCTTATAAGGGGGAACATACATTTTAATGTCTTTTGTCTTTAAATAAGAGCCTTTGGGTCCCATCTTTAACCCTACTGTTTTTACGCCTCTGTCCAGGAAGAACCGGCATATCCTGTCCGGCTCACTTTCTCCCGATATCATCTTGGCCTCTGCAAGGCTCGGAAGGAACACGTCAACATATGGAAAAGCGTGCTTTATCGCCTTCAGCCACCTGCCCCTCGAATCCCAGGCAGTGTCAAAAGTAGTGGTTATCCCCATCTGCTTTACCTTACGGAACACGTTTGCTATCGGTTTCCCTTCCATCGCAGGCAGGAGGAAAAATCCGGCTACGTTAAATATCTTTGCGCCTTTGATGAAATTGTAGTCCACATCCTTTTCTCCGAAAGTCGAGTTTGCCCCGAAATAGTGTATGAAAGACCTTTCACCGTCAGGAAGGACGAATACCATTGTCCCTGAAGTATTCAGCCCGGGATCCCTTTTTACTCCCCTTATATTAAGGCCGTGCCTGCGCATTTCGCTTATCACAAAATCTCCAAACCCGTCTTTTCCTACCTTGCCCATAACGCCTGTTGAAATCCCGAGTTTTGCCAGGTCTATGGCCGTGTTGGTCGCGCACCCGCCTACAAAAAGCCCCATCTCGTCTGAAAGCTCGAGCTTGCCCCTCTGGGGGAATTTTCTTACAGGCCTGGCTACCACATCGGCAACTATTATTCCGCAGCAAACAACATCCATGACTCGCTCCCGCTCGAATGCTGAATTATGAGTTATGAATTATAAGTCAAGGAATTTATTTAAAATTTAAACTCCTTGCAGTTGATTCATAACTCAGCATTCATAATTCATAACTAATATTTACCATAAGACCGCGCTGTTTCCACCATCGCGAAAATATTTTCCTCGGGTGTATCCCTGCCGCACTGGTCACCTGTGGATAACAAGAACCCGCCGCCCGCGGCAGCATCGTCAATCGCTTTCTTTGAGGCGTTTTTAACATCCGCGACTTTTCCACGCAGCATGACTTCCGTAGTATGCAGGTTGCCCATCAGGGAAAGATTCTTCCCGAATGATCTCTTTATCTCGGCAAGGTCGCAGTCCCCCATAGGCGGGATCTCCAGCGGATTTATGGAAGTAAGGTCTGTTTCATTGGCGCACATCTCCACAAGCGCTCTTTCTGGCCCGCAGCAGTGGATCTGTGTGGGGACGCCCGCATCCTTGCACATTGTAGTTATTTTTTTCAGCGCCGGGAACGAAATATCGCGCACTATTTTCGGAGTCATAAAAACAAGCATACCGGAACCGCCTGTAAGTATGAAATCCGGCCTTGACGGGGAAGACAGGACCTTTCTAAGGCGTTTGAGGATGTCCTCCGTGGCCCTTTCGCTCCACTCCTTTACTTCTTTGTACCTGTCGTAATAGTCAAAAACCGAGTAACCGCCGCCTTCCGGGTTGCTCAGCTGGGGCGGGCAGCATCCCACCGCGGACACGCCGTCATCGCCCATATATTCCTTAACCTCAGCCAGGAGCGCTTCATCCTTTTTTTCCGGCTTTACCCCCTCGATCTGCCACCATTTTTCAGGCGGGGCCTGCATCCCTATCTTCGAGGCTTTAAGGTAGGTCGGCGGGTCTTTCACGTAATATACCGTTATGAAATCGGACCATTCTTTTTTCCCTTTTTCTTTTTCTGAATACACCCTGGTTATTATCCGCTCTTCATTCCTGAAAACAATGACGTTTTCCGTCTTGTAGCCGGGCTGGGGATAATCATCAAAGATCTGCCCGTCAATACTGGCCAGCCATCCGTCGATGCCGAAATGCCTTACCGTATCTATATACGCCTTCCATAATGGCGGATTCCTGTACAGGTATATGTCCCAGAAAGGTTTTCCTGTAAGTTTCGCGGGGATCATGTTGGACATATCCGGCGCGACCGGCACCATATCCGGCTGTTTGTTCCGCATCGCTGTCAGCATTCTTTCTTTCGATGTCATATTTTATTCCTTCAATTTGAAATTTACATTTTGCAATTTGAATTTTAACTTTTATTTGGAATCAAAGCATCCATATCCTGTCTTTTATCTCGTCGTCAAACTCGGAAAGCTGTATCGGCCGCCTTTCAGACGCGCTCCTCAGTATCGCGTAATATATCTTCGGCACTTCCATAGCCTCTTCTTCGGGTATCACCGGTTTTTTGGTCTCAATGACCTGCTTGAACGCTTCAAGTATCTCCTGCCAGCCGTGCGACTGGTATGTGTTGTATTCCTGCGATTCGCCTGCCCCGAATACTTTCAGCCTGAAGCCGTACCAGTTCTTAACCGGGTCAGGGACCTGCGCTATTATGCCGTGCAGCCCAGGGTATTTTGCCTTGTCCGAATATTCCACGCTGGCAATGATGCTTCCCTTGCAGGTCCATCCGGGCTCATCCCATTCAAGCGCAAGGCAGCGGACCTGTAAAACACCGGCGCCGAACACGGTAACCGCAACGCTTATGACGTGCGGCAAATAGAAATTTACGAAATTAGTGGGCCCTGTATCATAAAAGAGCTGTATCGGCTTAAATGCTTCCACCTCGGTTATCAGGTTGCGCACAACCGGGTCAAAAACAAGAGAAGAGCCGGTAAGTATCGGTGTCCTGTAATTCTTTGCCATATGAAAAATGGCTCCTGCGTCACCTACGCTTGCCCCGACCGGCCTGTTTATAAAAGTGGGCAATTTTTTCTGCATGAACGGCTTTGCCAGCTCAAGATACCTTGTCGGGCGTTCTTCCCCTATTATTATGCCGTCATTCCCCTCTTCAAGTTCCTTCAGGGTGTGCGCGACCTGGAAACCCAGCTTGTCGCTTGCCGAAAGCATGTTCTCATGGGATTTTTTATTGTCAGGGTCCTGCCAGATCACGGCTACTTTCATTCCCAGCTTATCACCGAGTTCTGTTCCGTTAAGCGCCTCAGTAAAAGCCTGGCCATGCCCCTCATACCCCGCTACTCCCAGCTTCAGCACACCAACCCCCGCAGAGCTTGCTATTGAAGATTGTGAGATGTAAGATTGTGAGAGTGAAAAGAAGTTGAATTATTTTTAAACAATCTTACAATCTTAAATCTTAAAATCTCACAATATTTACTGCTCATTTACCTATGCAGAATTTGTCGAAGATCCTGTCCAGGATATCTTCGGTTATTGTTTCGCCTGTTATCCTGCCGAGCGCGTTAATTGCTTCCCTGATATCCATTGAAGCAAGCTCAGCCGAACCGGCTGAGCTTCCGGCAGACCGCAGATTCTTCACTGCGGATCCGATCTCATTCTTATGCCTTATGCTCGTAAGCACCGCGTCTCCGGTAAAATCGATCTTTCCGCCCCAGACTTCCCTGCTTATCTGCGCGCGGACCTTGTCTATGTTCCTGTTTTTCTTTGCCGAGATCTCTATGGCCGGATGCGCGGTTTGCAGGTCTTTCGATTTTATCTTTTGTCGAAGATCTATCTTGTTTATAAGTATGATGGCTTTCCTATTTTTTATTCTGCCGAGTAACTTCCTGTCCTCAGCTTTCAGCGGCTGCGAGCCGTCCAGGACAAGCAAAAGCAGCTGTGAAACCTCCATAACTCTGCCCGCTCTCCTTATCCCCTCTGCCTCAATGATCCCGGGTCTTTTACCCCTGCGGCCTATGCCTGCAGTGTCAATAACCCTGATATGGACCCCTCCGACATCCATTGTTTCTTCTATGGTATCTGTTGTGGTCCCGGGCACGGAAGTCACTATCGCCCTTTCCTTTCCCACCAGGCAGTTCAACAGAGACGATTTGCCTACGTTAGGCCGCCCGATTATCGCGGCTGAAACCCCTTCTTTAAGCAGTCTTCCCGCGTCAAATGTCTTAAGCAGGCCTTCAAGCTCGATCCTGCATTGGTCAAGCTTTCCCGCGAGCATGTTTCCCGGCACATCCCCGGTATCTTCCTCAGGAAAATCAATTGAAGCTTCTATGTCCGCAAGCAGGTTCAGGAGCCCGGCCCGCGCAGAGCTGATCTTTTTTGACAGCCCTCCCTGAAGCTGCCCCATCGCGGCTTTCAGGCTCAGGTCGGTCTTCGCGCGCACAACATCCGCGACCGCTTCAGCCTGGCTCAGGTCGATCCTGCCGCTCAGAAAAGCCCTTTTCGTGAATTCACCCGGTTCCGCGATCCTGGCGCCCCTTGCCAGCACAAGCTCAAGTATTTTCCGCAAGGGGACAATGCCGCTGTGGCAGTTTATCTCAACAACGTCCTCACGCGTGTAGGTTTTGGGAGCGCGCATAACCGTGAGTATCACCTCATCGATCTTTTCGCTCTTGTCGCGTATAAGCCCGTAATGCGTTGTATAAGTCAAGAACCCGGAAGGTTTGTTCCTGCCGTGTTTTCCTTCGAAGATGCCGTCCGCGATCTTCAAAGAACCAGAGCCGCTGAGGCGTATTATCCCTATACCGCCTTCGCCCACAGGTGTCGCTATTGCCGCAATAGTATCATTTTGTATTTTTTCCATAATTAATTATGAATTATGAATGCTGAGTTATGAATCAACAACAAGGAGTTTTATTTTAAACTAAATTCCTTGACTCATAATTCATAACTCATAATTCATAATTGTTATTTACTGTATATTGGAAAGCGCGCGCACAGCTTCTTTACTTCTTTTTTGATCATTACGCGCAGGTTTTTATTACCCGGGCGCATGAGAACCCGCTTGATCCAGCTTGCTATCAGGATCATCTCTTTAGGGCCCATCCCCCTGCTTGTTATTGCGGGAGTTCCGATGCGTATCCCGCTTGTACGTGTAGGCGGGAGCCTGTCAAAAGGTATCTGGTTCTTATTAACCACGATGCCGGCTTCTTCAAGGATCGCTGCCGCCTTTTTTCCGTCAATGCCAAAACCCGATACGTCGGCTGCCATCAGGTGGTTGTCTGTGCCGCGTGAAATAAGCCGTATGCCGCTGCCAAGAAGCGCTATTGCAAGGATCCTTGCGTTCCTTACTATATTTTTTTGGTACAGCCTGAACTTCGGGCTCATTGCTTCCCCGAAAGCAACAGCTTTTGCGGCTATCTCGTGCATGAGCGGGCCGCCCTGTGTCCCTGGGAAAACAGCCCTGTCTATTGCATCCGCGTATTTTTTCCTGCACATAATTATCGCGCCCCTTCCGCCCCTTAGGGTTTTGTGGGTGGTAGTCGTAACGAAATCGCAGTAAGAAACAGGGTTCGGATGCACTCCCCCGACAACAAGGCCCGCTATATGCGCGATATCAGCCATCAGCATAGCGCCGCATTTGTCGGCGATCCGCCTGAACCTTCGGAAATCAATGATCCTGGGATAACTGCTTGCCCCGCAAACTATCAGTTTCGGCCTGAATTTCTTCGCGATCCTCATAACCTCATCGTAATCAATGGTCTCGGTTTTCTTGCTCACACCGTAAAACGCGCACCTGTACGCCCTTCCGGAGAAATTCGACTTGAGTCCGTGGGTAAGATGCCCGCCCTGGTCAAGCCTCATGGATAATATTCTATCACCTGGTTTCAGGGCCGCGAAATACACGCACATATTCGCCTGGGAACCTGAATGCGGCTGGACGTTCACGTGCTCAGCGCCGAAAAGCTTCTTTGCCCTGCTGATAGCGAGCGACTCAACCTTGTCGTAATTGCCGCAGCCCTGGTAGAAGCGTTTCCCCGGATAGCCTTCGGCGTATTTATTCGTCATTATGCATCCCTGCGCCTCAAGCACAGCCGGGCTCACGTAATTCTCTGAAGCGATCATGATCAGGTTTTCCTGCTGGCGTTTCATCTCGTTTTTCAGGATCTTTCCGACTATCGGATCTTGCCTTGAAATCGCATCCATTTTCTCAACTCCTGATCTCAGTAATTTTTAAACAGATCAAAGTGTTAATTATGCCTTAAAACTTCAAGTTCCTTTAACAAAGGTTTCCAGTATTTTCTGTCATCCTCCCGCTCCTTTTTTTCCTCCTGCCTGAGCTGAGCGTCCAGTTTTGCCGCGTGTCCGGTTAAAGCTGCTTTCAGCAACGGCCTTTCAACCAGGCACTCTTTTGCCAGGGCCTTGTTACTTCCTGACAGGTTTATAAGAACCTTGCTGTCCCTGCATTCAAGCAGCCACCATTTATTTTTTTCTTCTGACGGTCTTTTGGTCCTTGACATATCGCTCAGAACCAGCCTGTTCAGCATCAGCCAGTCCTTATCCCTCTGGGTCTTCTTGCTTCTTGCAAGGTCTTCTATGCTGATTATATCAACGCTTATGTTTTTCCCAACCCTCAAAATGAATCTCCGGTCCCATAATTCTTCAAAACTCCCGCAGCCCCTGAGTTTCGAGATCACGTCAACCCTGAAATTTTTAACCGGCCTGCCGGAACACCTGAAATGGCAGGCGTGTCCCGTCTTAAGATAGCTTTGTTCCAAAGGCGGGACATAGATATTTTTTGCCTTTAGAGACCGCAGGGCTTTTTTTAGTCTTTTGATATTCTCCGCGTCACAGAGGACCGCGAAATCTGAATCCCTGCTGAATTCAGCGGCGCCGTAGATAATGCACGCCTGCCCTCCGATCAGAAGGCTTTTTACACCGAATTTCCGGAAAGTAAAAAGGACTTTGAGGATCGGGTTCCGGATCAAGGCTACCTCCAAGGGACATGTATATCTGCCAGAGCATAGTTTGCTCTTTTATTCTCTGCTTCGGGCTCAGTTCCAGCCATTCTTTTTCTTCAGAAACATATTTTTTCATTTATTTCACACTCCGGAAGTTCTTGGTACTCTGCAATATTAAATTCCAACCAACATGTCATTGCGAACCCGAAGGGTGAAGCAATCCAGATACGAGATTGCTTCGCTTGCCCGCCACGTTTCACTCGCGGCTTCGGCTCGCAACGACGGATTGTCCCAAAGGGATTCCATCGGAACAAACCTGCCAGCCACTATATTATACTTTCTCAAATTATTTAGACTTATATATTATATACTAAATTAAATAAAAATGCAAGGAAAAACAAAAAAATCCGTCTTAAAGACGGATCCTTCGGCAACCATTCCAACCTACGAGGTGTCAATTGTAATGTCATTTTGACCCATGTTGTAATCCGGTTTGACCCACCTAAATTCCGAAATTATATTGCAGGGTGGATCAAATTTCAACTACAACTACCGCCTAAGTGGGTCAATTTTCGATTATATTATACAGGCGCAGGGGGGAGCAAAAGGATTTCGGGCTCGATAAATCGAGCCCCTACAAGTGCGACGATACATCGGACCGCTACAATACAGATTGCTTCGTCCCGCCACGCTTCGCTCGCGGCTTCGGCTCGCAATGACATGACAGGGATTTATTTTTCTATGGGAAAGGACTGGGCTGAGAGCGCGGAATGGAACTTGATGGAATCAATTATTTCCTTCCACTCCCCTTCGGTTTTTGCCGCGATAATATAAACTTCGGGCTGGGGGTCCGAATATCGCTCACCCGGCTTCAACATTTTGCCGACCTCGCGCCAGGTATCCGGATGCTCTGTCCCGCCCGGGTCTTTCCAGAACGTTATCTTTATCTCGGGCGAGAATGCCGCTGCGCCGAAAGATATGCCGGTTCCGGGATCAAACCATTTTGTTCCCCTTGCCTCATCGTCCTTCACGCTGCCGTTTATGTTCGAGACAAGGTAGTGGTAATAAGCACCCAGTTCCCAGGGTTCTTTGTCGGTATTCTCGATCCACAGCATCCTGCTTGAAAAATATTGTTTTTCAGGGAAGATCGTTATCCTGTATTTCGCGCGAAAACTGTGCGGGCGGCTGGTCATGGAAGCGTAATTGCCTTTGCTGTCAACCTCTGTTTTCATCTCGCTCCCGCCGCGGGAAAAAGAAAACGTCATGTCGAAAGAAAGGAAGACCGGGCCGTGGTTGATCTCTATATTCTCCACGCTATCCGGGCCGATCCACATGTTCTGGCCCACCTTCTGCCACACCAGCGGCGTGAACCTTCCCAGCTCAATGCCTTTCAGCTCGATCCTGTCAAAAGCATTCCCTTTTGCCGCGTCAGTCCTGTAAAATTTCATTACCCCGTTGTCCGCGCCGAAAACGTCACCTTCTTTTTTATACTCAATCTTTGATCTCTGGGGCTGGACTGCAGCCAGGTTCCCGTTATACAGGTAAAACGTAGCGCATTCCATTGGCTTTATCTCATTCGCGAAAACGGCTATCTCCCCTTCTGCCGGCCTGGCCTGGAAAGGCGCGATCTCATTTATTACGCCTGACGCTGACGCGCAAACCACGCTTAATTTTTTTGCCTTCTGCAGGAACGGGTAGATGTCCGGCGTTTTTAATATAACGCTCGCGTCCTTGACGGTTTTATCCGAAAAATTGCAGATAACAAAAGGAAGCCGCTCTGAACTATTTTTCTGCGCCTTGTCCCACCAGGCAGCGCCGGGAACGTATAATACCTGCGTCGCTATATTGTTAGTCCTGTCCAGTTCAAGGAACTCGTTTTCAGGTTTCGCCTTGCACGCAAGCAGATGGCCTCCGGGCGCAAGAATAAAAGAATAGGTTGCTTTTAACTCAACGCTCTTGTTGCCGCCTATCGTTTCCTTCCTCTGCTCGATAACTTTTCCGTCCATAATTATCTCTATCGAGCAGGCAGCGTCTGTTTCGCCGGAGTTACTTATTTCAAAAGATCCCTTCTCTTTGCCCGGCCTTACGGAGATCTCCGGCGCATTCCTGCTGTGAAGCGTATAAACGTATTGGTGCAGGTCAGTTGCCGCCCGGGTCAGGAGAGTATACGGCTCATCATTCACGTTCACAAGCCCGTAGTTTGAATCCTCCGGGAATGTCTTGGATATTCCCAGCTCCGGCTCGTCTGCCCACATGAAATAATCCGAACCCACTAAGAACGGCGTCGCGAAAAGGAGCTTCTGGAAAACCGTGAACGCGAATGCCTTGTCCTTCTGTATCGGGACCCGCTGCCCTGCCCCGCCCTTGCAGGGAAGCCCGGCGTCAAGAGCCGGAAAACTCCACTCTGTTATCATCATCGGCCGCTTTGCTGATCCGTACCAGCTTGCAAGGTCTTTTTCAAACCCGTCTGCCAGTATGCCTTTCTCCAGGTCAACTGTCCTGTAGCAGTTCACGCTGACAATATCGCAGTACCTGCCTGCTATGTCCCATACGTCAGGGGCTGAACCCGCGAACCTGCACCCAAGCACCATATGGTTAGGGTCATGCCTGCGGATCGCTGCAGACGTAATTGAGAAGTATTTTTCAGCTGCAAGCCGGATAAAATCCCTTCTATCAGCCTGTGCCTGCGGGCTTGCTGACCCGGGAAGCTTTTTAAGCTCATAAAGCTCTTCAAACTTATAAAGATTGGTTCCCCACGCTTCATTAAACATATTGATTTTGTTATACTTATTTATCAGCATTTCAACAATTGCTTTCTTTGCGCTGTTCTCAGCCGGCTTTGAAAAAGCATCATCAAAGATACCCTTTCCTGCTGTGCCATACCACTCCAGTTCATTGTCAATAAAATACCCGATCAGCCAGGGATCATCTTTGACAGGAGCGCATATCTTCTGCGCCAGCTTATCGCAGTATTTCTCGAACCTGGAACTGAAGACATTGGGGAATCCTGTCCAGGTTGTGCGCGGGGTTATGTTCTCCATTCCTGCGAACATTGTTCCCATGCCCAGGATCTCTGTGTGAGCAAGTCCCCTGTGCCTGATAAACAAAGAGCTGTTCGCTCCCAGGCTGTTGAATCCCCAGGAAAGCAACCGCCCTACAGTGCTGTCAGACCATTTTTCCTCGGTGCCGTATATCTTCTCGCAGTTCCTGCTGTAAGGGGCGTAACCGAGTTTTTCGCACCAGTGCACCTTAAAACTTGCATGGTCTGTGCCGATTATGTAGAAAGCGTTCCCGAAAGGGTCTATCACCCACCAGGTCCCTTTGGCCTGTTCAACGCGGAAAAATCCCGATGCCTTTCCTTTCAATCCTTCCCATCCCCTGCTTTCATAAGGGGCAAAAGACGGTTTTCCTGCATCTTCAACCGCTGATTTCATATCTTCCTCTGCTTTAACCGAGAAATCGTCAAACTCAGCCCTGAAACTGCCGTTGTCAAGGGCGGGCTTGCCGTATTTCACCGCTTTTTCGTTATTGAACCTGAAACCGAGTTTTGACCTTATTGTGCCGTCCAGTTCCTTCACGAAACCGGTAATTGTCTCATCTGCCATCTCTATCCTTAAAATATAGGGATGGTTATATTCCCAGTTGAAACTCCCCCCTTTTGAAGCCAGCGGCGTCAGCTTTGTCAGGGTGATCGACTGGGAAAGCCAGGCGTTGTCGTACATTTCAACAAGCTCAACGAAATGCCCGCCGCCCGCGCTGTCCGGTTTTTCCGCAAGAGCAAGGTGCCAGTAGTTTTTTTCATCTACGAAAACGGAAATACCGGCTATCTTCCAGTCAGAACCCGTCTTTTCGCGTATGGTAAGCCGGGCTTCGATAAAGAACTTTTTCAGCAGAGGAGAACTGAGCACGGCAAACTGCTTGTCCGGATCGTCGCATGAAAAAACGCCTTTGCTCACTCCCCATCCGGCTGAACTCGTGATCCACGCCGGAGAACCGTCGCTTCCGTCATTATAATTTGAAAAGTTATCCTGGCAGGAAAAAACCGGGGATTTTTGCGCGTTTGCGGAAATAGCAGGCAGGCATAATAAAAGTAAAAGGATAGTTAACGACCTTGAACGCAATAATTCCTCCAACCTATTAAAATAGATTGCTTCCCCGCCACGAATACTGAATACCGGCGGGTCGCAATGACAAGCAAGCAGGATTGCGGTTTAAGCAAGGCTAAAGCCTTGCCCTACTCTGTGCCTCTGTGGTAATTTTGAAATCAATGCCTGAAGTGACGGACTCCGGTAAACACCATTGCTATGTTGTTGTCATTGCAGACTTTTATAATTTCTTCGTCAGCAATGGAGCCGCCGGGCTGGATTATCGCCTTTACCCCTGCTTCCGCTGCCATTTCAACTCCGTCCGCCTTCGGGAAGAACGCGTCCGAACCCAGGGTTGAGCCTTTCGCTTTATCTCTTGCTTCTGTCACGGCAAGCATAACCGAATCCACGCGGCTCATCTGGCCCGCGCCTATGCCCACGGTCTTTGTGCCCTGGGCAAGCACTATGGCGTTTGACTTGAGGAACTTTGCCACCTTCCAGGCGAAAAGAAGCGACTTTATGTCTTCTTTCGCAGGCTCGGTTTTTGTAACAACCCTGAGGCTCTTCGGGTCAAAATCCTTCTCGTCCGGCTCCTGCACCAGGATCCCGCCGCTGACTTTCTTGATATCAAGGCCCATTGAGATCTGCCTGCGCAGCGCCGGGTTAAGCGCGGGAACTTCCATGATCCTGAGGTTTTTCTTTCCTTTCAGTATTTCAAGCGCTTCCTTTGAATACGAAGGCGCCAGTATAACCTCTATGAACAGATCCATCATCGCCTTCGCGGCCGCGGCATCCATTTCCCTGTTGACGCTCACTATCGAACCGTAAGACGAGAGCGGATCGCAGTCAAGGGCGTCCTTGTAAGCTGATAAAAGGTCTTTCGCTGACGCGACTCCGCATGGGTTATTGTGCTTGATTATGACCACTGTCGGTTCCTCAAAATCCCTTACGCTTTCAAACGCGGCGTGCATATCATATATATTATTGAATGACAGCTCCTTGCCGTGCAGCTGTTTGGCGCCCGCGAGGTTCGGGCCTTTCGCAGCCAGGTCCCTGTAGAACGAAGCCTTCTGGTGCGGGTTCTCGCCGTAACGCAGCTCCTGGATCTTTTCAAACTTTAACCCTAGGAAACTCGGGAAGCTGAGCTCGGATGTTTGGAAACCTTCCTCTTTTATCCTGAATTTCATATCGAGGTAATTATGGATCGCCGTGTCATAATTGCTGGTCAGCCTGAATACCTCTGCCGCAAGCTTCTCTCTGAGCTGCAGGGGAATGTCTCCTTTATGCTTGCGCAGTTCTTCAAGGATCTGCTGGTAGCGGGAGGGTGTGCAGATCACTATCACGCTCTGGTGGTTCTTCGCTGCCGAGCGCAGCATTGAAGGCCCGCCGATATCAATATTCTCGATCGCTTCCTCAAGCTTAACTCCGGGTTTCGCTATGGTGCTCTCAAAAGGATAAAGGTTAACTACCACCATGTCTATAAGGCCTATCTTTTCTTTTTTAAGCTGTTTCATGTGGTCCGGGTTATTGCGCAGGGCGAGAAGCCCTCCGTGTATCCTGGGATGCAGGGTTTTCACCCTTCCATCCAGCATTTCCGGGAATCCGGTGTATTCCGCAACTTCCTTTACTTTTATCTTTTCCTTTTCAAGCAGTTTTGCCGTGCCTCCGGTGGAAAGTATTTCCACGCCCATCTCCTGCAGGCCCTTCGCGAAATCTACCAGCCCTGTTTTATCCGACACGCTTATAAGCGCCCGTTTTATCTTTGGCATTATTCCTCCTGAAAATCAATTATGAGTTATGAATTATGAGTTATGAGTCAACTGCAAGGAATTTATTTCAAATAAAATCCTTATGCCTTTGATTCATAATTCATCATTCATAATTCATAATTTCTTTATGTATTGATCAATCGCTCTGGCGGCGCGTTTTCCCGCGCCCATTGCTTCTATGACCGTTGCCGCGCCTGTGGCAATGTCCCCGCCTGCATAAACCCCTTCTATCGATGTTTTTCCGGTTTGGGGGTCGGCAACTATATTCCCATGGCTTGTCACTTTCAGATCCGGCGTTTTCCTCGGCAGGAGCGGGTTCGGGCCCTGGCCTATTGCAACTATCACGGTGTCAATATCCATGTCGAACTCGGAGCCTTCTATAGGAACAGGCCTTTTCCTGCCGCTTTGGTCAGGTTCACCGAGTTTCATTTTTATGCATCTCAAAGCTCTCACTCCGCTCTTTCCGTCGCTCAAAACCTCAACAGGAAGCGTGAGCAGGCTGAATTTGACCCCTTCTTCCTTCGCGTTCTCTATCTCCTCCGCCCTCGCGGGCATTTCAGCGTCCGAGCGCCTGTAAACGATCCATGACTCCTCTGCACCGAGCCGCAGGGAAACGCGCGCGCAGTCCATGCTCACGTTCCCCGCGCCTATCACCGCGATCTTTTTCCCTATTTTGACCGGCGTGTCGTATTCCGGGAATTCATACGCCTTCAGAAGGTTAACCCTTGTCAGGAATTCGTTGGCTGAATACACGCCGTTCAGGTTCTCGCCTTTTACTCCCATAAAATAAGGAAGGCCCGCTCCTGTCCCTATAAAAACAGCCTTATAACCTTCTTTGAACAGGTCTTCAAGAGTATAGCTCCCGCCTATCAACGCGTTTACCTTCACTTCAACACCCAGGGATTTAATACTTTCCACTTCAAAATCCAGTATTGCTTTCGGAAGGCGGAATTCGGGTATGCCGTACCTGAGCACGCCCCCTGTGGAATGCAGGGATTCAAATACAGTAACCCTGTAACCCATTCTCGCGAGGTCCCCCGCGCATGTCAGGCCCGCGGGCCCAGAGCCCACGATAGCAACCTTCGTAACATCGTGCATCGTGCATCGTCCTTCGTTTTATCTACTTTGACACTTTGACACGGCGCCTGCCCGCCAACGTTTGTTGGGCGGGACACGTTGATACTGTTGCTGATCTGCAGATCAGCAACAAAACGCTCCAGGCGGCCTATCGCCACAGACCCGTATTTTTTCGAAAGCGCGCATACCTTCTCGCACTGGCTCTCCTGCGGGCAGACCCTGCCGCATACCGCGGGAAGGCTGTTCTTCTGCTTGATGATCTCAATTGCTTTGGCAAAATCCTTTTCGGCTATAGCTTTTATGAACTCAGGTATCTCGATCTCAACAGGGCAACCCGCTTTACAGGTCGGTTTCTTGCATTGAATACACCTGGATGCCTCTTTAAGAGCCTGTTCCTCGGTGTATCCGGAAGCAACTTCCTTGAAGTTTTTTATTCTTTTACCAGGTTCCTGCCTGGGCATTTCCTGCCGGCTTTCCATTTTAACTCCAGATTAGTTTACATAGTTTACAAAGTTTGCAGAGTTTACAGAGTATATGTAATGAACTATACATTTATAATTTTCCCTATCCTTAACTTTGTAAACTACATAAACTATGTAAACTCTATAAACTATTTTTATACTTTTCGTATGAAATACGCTCCTGTTCAAGGAAACGCCTGTTGCGGACGATGATCTCGTCAAAATCGACCATAAGGCCGTCAAACTCCGGCCCGTCAACGCAGGAAAACTTAACGTGCCCGCCGACAGTGACCCTGCAGCAGCCGCACATCCCTGTTCCGTCCAGCATGATCGGGTTCAGGCTTACAAACGTTCTGACCCCGTCGTTCCTTGTCACGTTACAGACATTCTTCATCATTATCAAAGGGCCTATCGCCCATACAGCGTCCGGCTTGTTCTTGCCTTCAATGATCCTTTTCAGGGGAAAAGTAACGAATCCCTTTTCACCCGCGGTCCCGTCGTCCGTGGTTATTATGAGTTCGCTACTCACCTTCTCAAGTTCCCTGCGGAAAATAAGCAGGTCCTTTGTCCTTGACCCGAGTATTGTAATGACCCTGTTGCCTGTTTCCTTAAGCGCTTTCAATATGGGAAGAAGCGGCGCGGCGCCGACCCCTCCTGCCACACCTGCGACAAGGCCGTATTTTTTTATTTCCGTGGGAACTCCGAGAGGACCGAGAACATCCATTATACTGTCCCCTTTGTTCATAGCCCCCAGTTCAAAAGTGGTCTTGCCCATTTCCTGGAACACGATCCTGACACTGCCCGCGCGCGCGTCTGCCATGGCTATGGTAAGCGGTATCCTTTCCCCTTTTTCATGCAGGCGTATGACCAGGAACTGCCCGGGCTTGAATTTTTCCGCGACCCGGGGAGCGTGAATATCGTATTGTTTTATCCCCGGCGCCAGTTCTTCTTTTTCCAATATTTTATATGCCATATTTCCACCATAATTCCATGTTTTGTCTTCAACTTTTAACCTTTAACTTTTAACCTTTAACTGTTTCTATCAGGCTCGCTGTTCAGCCAGTCTTTCTTATCATATTTATATATCTCATTTGGCTTGAAAAATATCTTTATTTCCCGCGCCGCGTTTTTTCTTGAATCAGAGCCGTGTATTATATTGCGCCTGTCGTCTGAAGCCAGGTCGCCCCTTATAGTTCTTTTTTTTGCTTCTGAAGGCACTCTCGCGCCTATCATTTCCCTCATTTTCTTTATAACACCCCTGCCTTCCACCACCATCATGACCGACGGGGCCGAAATCATGAATTTGACAAGGCCTTTGAAGAACGGCATGCCCCTGTAAATCCCGTAGAATTCTTCAGCTTTTTTCTTTGTAAGGCGTACTATTTTCAGCGCGCGTATTATGAAACCTTTTTTCTCAATGCGCCCAATAACCTCACCTATCCTGCCCTTGCACACGGCATCGGGCTTAATTATTATCAGGCTTCTTTCCATCTGCGCTCCTAAAGAAAATGCTGGATACCGGATTTAGAAAAAAACATTCAATCCATTATCCAGCATAAAGTAAATCTTATTTACCTGGTTGGTAACGTTGATTATAAATTGGCTATGATCCGTGCCTATGCCTTATCTGTCTTTAAAACGGGCGGCTTCATAAAGAATGTTCCGATCGCGGCGGCAACAAGCAGGCCTGATGCGACATAATAAGCTATAACGAAGCTCCCTGTCAAATCATACATCCTGCCCGCAAGAAGAGACAGGAGGAACCCGCCTACTCCCCACGCGGTAAAAACAAAACCGTAATTCGAACCGAAGTTCTTCAGGCCGTAACAGCTCTTTGTATGTGACGGGAAAAGAGAAAGATTCGCTCCGTAGTTTGCCCCGATAAGAGCTGAGATGATCGAAAGGACGATCATATTACCGAGAATATTGGTATCAGATACCTTTGAAAGCAGCATCATGAGCAATGCCTGAAAAACAAGACATATAAAAAGAGTCTTCCTGCAGCCTATCTTATCTGATATCATTCCGGCGAGTATTCTGCCTGCCCCGTTGCCGCATGCAAGAACTATGACAAGCACAAAACCAAGATTTAGATGCGCCTGCATTTTGGCGATCGCGGCAAGTTTTCCTATTATCATTAAGCCGGCGCCGGCGCCGCACGCATACATGAACCATATAAGATAAAATTGTCCGGTACCGAGCATCTCTCCTGACTTGCACTCCCTGATCTGAACCGGAGCCGCGGCTGTTGCCGATCTCACAGCAGCGTCCTGCGGCTGGTATCCCTTCGGGGGCTCCTTTAACAATTGCGCTATGCCGACAACGGCAACCAGGAATATCACGCCCAGGATAAGCATTGTTCTCTGCACGCCGTAACTGCCTATCAGCCAGGTTGAAAGCGGTGAAGCGTATGCGGACGCGAGCCCGAAACCAGAAACCACGATGCCGGATATAAGCCCTGTTTTTTTCGCGGAAAACCATTTGAGCGCGGGCGGAGTGGCGGAAGCGTAACCGAAACCTATGCCTGCGCCTGCTATGATCCCGAAGCTTATAATATACATAACCGGTGACGTGCTGAAGCTTGCCAGGATCATGCCAATGCCCACAAATATGCCCCCGACCGTAGCCACAATGCGGGCGCCTATTTTATCCTGGAGCCGGCCTCCTGGAACAGTCATCAGGGCGAACACAAGGCAGGCAACGGAATACGGCCATGATTTATCAACTTCTTTCCATCCCCATTCAGCCGGGATCGCTTTGCTGATAACGCTCCACGTATACAGGACCCCGAAAGCAAGGTTTATCCCCATCCCGGCAAGGGCTACCCGCCAGCCGATGTTCTTTACAGGCTTCGTCTCATCCATTAATCCACCTTTCCTTTAATACGATTAACTGTCATATTTCTTATGTCATTGCGAGCGACAGCGAATTCCCAAAGGGATCCCTTCGGGACAATCCGACGAAGTCGTTGCGAGCGATAGCGAAGCAATCTCGCATTAGATTGCTTCGTCACTACGCTCCTCACAATGACACGCAGGATCAAACCTGGCGTTCTTTTACAAGCTGTTCCACAACGCTGGGATCCGCAAGCGTGGTCGTATCCCCTATATGGTCAGTCTGGTTCTCGGCGATCTTACGCAGGATGCGGCGCATGATCTTGCCGGAACGCGTTTTTGGAAGTGCCGGCGCGAACTGGATCTTATCCGGGACCGCTATGGGCCCGATCTCCTTGCGCACGTGAAGCAACAACTCTTTTTTGAGCTCTTCGCTTGGGACAACACCCTCGTTAAGGGTTACGAACGCGTACAGTGCCTGCCCCTTGATATCGTGGGGCATTGGCGCCACTGCCGCCTCAGCCACTTTCGGGTGGCTGACAAGCGAACTTTCAACCTCGGCTGTGCCGATGCGGTGGCCTGACACGTTCACAACGTCGTCAATGCGTCCCATCAGCCAGTAATCCCCGTCCTGGTCAAGCCGGCACCCATCACCGGTGAAATAAAGGTTCTTGTACATTGTAAAGTAAGTATCCACAAATCTGTCGTGGTCGCCCCACATTGTCCGCATCATTCCGGGCCAGGGTTTCTTTATGCAGAGCTTGCCGCCCTCGTTCCTGCTGCACTCGGTGCCGTCATCGCGCAGGACTACCGGCTCAACCCCGAAGAAAGGCCTGCTCGCGCTTCCGGGCTTCAGCGTGTGCGCCCCGGGCAGCGGTGTGATCAGTATGCCGCCGTTCTCGGTCTGCCACCAGGTATCAACAACAGGGCATTTCCCCTTGCCGATCATGGTGTGGTACCAGACCCAAGTTTCCGGGTTGATAGGTTCGCCTACGGTTCCGAGTATCCTGAGCGTATCGAGCTTGTATTTTTTCGGCCATTCGTCCCCGAGGCGTATGAGCGCCCTGATCGCGGTCGGGGCTGTGTAGAACACCGTAGCCTTGAATTTATCCACAATATGCCAGAAACGGCCTGCGTCCGGGTATGTGGGCACGCCTTCGAACATCATGCTTGTCGCGCCGTTAGCCAGAGGCCCGTAAACTATGTAGCTGTGGCCTGTCACCCAGCCGATATCCGCTGTGCACCAAAAGATATCGTCATCATGGATGTTAAAGATGTATTTGTGGGTCAGCATTACGTGGATAAGGTATCCGGCGGTTGTATGCACAACACCCTTGGGTTTTCCTGTTGAGCCGGAAGTATAGAGGATGAACAGCTTGTCTTCCGCCTTAATTACTTCAGGTTTGCAGTCAGCACTTGCTTTCGCCATTTCATCATGGTACCAGAGGTCCCTGCCTTCCTTCATATTGCAGGGTTCCTCGCTTCTCTTGGTTACGATGACTTTTTCGATGCACGGCGTTTTGGCAAGAGCGTCATCAGATATTTTCTTCAGCGGTATTATCTTTCCTGAACGGTAGGAATTATTGGTGGTAACAAGTATCCTGCACTTGGAGTCGTTTATCCTGTCCGCGAGAGCATCAGCGCTGAATCCCGCGAATACTACGGAGTGGATAGCTCCTATCCTGGAACAGGCAAGCATAACTACCGGCAGTTCAATTATCATGGGCATATAAACACAGATACGGTCGCCTTTCTTGATGCCGTGCGACCTCAGCACGTTGGCGAACTTGCACACTTCTTTGTGCAGCTGCTCGTAAGTAAGCGTTTTAACGTCGTTTTCCGGCTCTCCCTGCCATACGAGTGCGGGCTTATCCTTTGTCTTGGTTTTGAGATGGCGGTCAAGGCAGTTGAAGCTGATATTCAGCTCGCCGTCCTCAAACCACGTATGTTCAATTACGCGTTTTCCGGTATCCCATGTATATTTCCGGGATACGGTAGGTTTCTTGATCCAGTCAATGATCTCGATCTGCTTGAGCCAGAACTTATCAGGATCGTTAACTGACATTTCATACATCTCTTTATATTGTTTCGCATTGATGTAAGCTTTCCCCTCCATCTCTTTGGGAACAGGGAAAGTCCTGTTCTCCGTCATCAACGAATCGGTTGATATTGCCTTTTTCTTTTCTTCACTCATTGATTTTATCCTTTCTATTATTAGATAATTGTTACCTTGTTTCTTTATTTTGTCATTGCGAGCCCGAAGGGCGCGGCAACCCCTTTACCAAAACGAGATTGCTTCGCTACTTCTCGCAATGACAATTAAACGCAACAATAAATTAATTATATTCATTTTTTAGAATTTGTCAAATTTATGCGTATCTGATTAATTATATTTTTTCCATGGG